>Ga0155173_1158_pt4 | contig 12245 bp, 7 predicted proteins | sample RifCSPhighO2_01_FD_106141 | JGI IMG/M metagenome (GOLD analysis project Ga0155173, IMG submission 106141) | Pseudomonadales bacterium RIFCSPHIGHO2_01_FULL_64_12
ACGCCACCGCCTCGGCACGGTGCCCGGTGAGGCGCTCGGCCAGGCGCACCAGCTCGCTTTCGGCCGGCTGTTCGAAGGGTGGCACCGCCGGAAACAGCGGCGCCAGGTCGATCTTCACCTGGTGCTGCTCGGCCAGCGGCTGCAGGCGCTGGCGAATGATCCCGCGCAGCTGCTGCGGGTCCATGCCCGGCAGCGGGCGCAGGTCGAACTCCAGCGCGCATTGCCCGCAGATGCGGTTGGGGTTGTCGCCGCCGTGGATGCAGCCGAAGTTGAGGGTCGGCTTGGGCACGTCGAACAGCGGATTGTCGTACTCGGCCTGCCACTGCCGACGCAGCGTCATCATCTCGCCGATCACGCCGTGCATGGCTTCCAGCGCGCTGTGGCCGTAGGCGGGATTGGAAGAATGTCCGCTCTGCCCGAGGATGTCGATGCGCTCCATCATGATGCCCTTGTGCAGACGCACCGGCCGCAGCCCCGTGGGCTCGCCGATCAGCGCCGCGCGCCCGAGCGGCCGGCCGGCTTCAGCCAGCGCACGGGCGCCGGACATCGAACTCTCTTCATCGCAGGTGGCAAGAATCAGCAATGGCCGACGGAACGGCTGCTCCAGCAGCGGCCGAACCGCCTCGATGACCAGCGCAAAGAAGCCTTTCATGTCGCAGCTGCCGAGGCCGTACCAGCGGTCATCGGCCTCGCGAAGGCGCAGCGGATCGGCCGTCCACAGTTCACCATCGAACGGCACGGTGTCGCTGTGTCCGGCCAGCACCAGGCCACCGGGACCGCTGCCGTAGCTGGCCAGCAGATTGAATTTGCCGGGCGCGACCTCCGGCGTCTCGCAGGCGAAGCCCAGCTCGCCGAGCCAGGCGGCCAGCAGCTCGATCACGGGACGGTTGCTCTGATCCCAGCCAGGCTGCGTGCAACTGACGGAGGGCGCAGCAATGAGCGCGGCGAACTGCTCCTTGAGCGAAGGAATGGGCACCGGTGACCTCCCGTGATGCGATCGGAACGAAGGTGCAGTGAAGCACGAAACGCGCGACGGCGGGACCCGCAAACGAAAACGCCCCGCCGAGGCGGGGCGTCGATCGCGTCGGCTCGACTCAGGTAAAGATGAACTTGAGCACGGTGAAAAAGACGATCGCGAGGAAGGCACCGGCCGGCAGGGTGATCAGCCAGGACATGAAGATCGAACCGACCACGCCCAGGTTCAGCGCACCGATACCGCGGGCGATACCAATGCCAAGCACGGCACCCACCAGCGTATGGGTGGTGGAAACCGGCAGGCCGATGGCCGAGGCGCCGACCACGGTGGTCGCGGTGGCCAGTTCGGCGGCGAAGCCACGGCTCGGGGTCAGCTCGGTGATTTCCTTGCCGATGGTGGCGATCACCTTGTAGCCGTAGGTGGCCAGACCGATGACGATACCGAGCGCGCCCAGCAGCAGCACCCAGCCCGGCACTGCGGACTTGGCGGCGATGTCGGCAGCACCACCGGATTCGATCACACCGACGATGGCGGCCAGCGGGCCGACGGCGTTGGCGACGTCGTTGGCACCATGGGCGAAGGCCATCGAACAGGCGGTGAAGATCATCAGCACGGCGAAGACCTTCTCCACGCTGGCGAAGTGGAAGGTCTTGTCCGCCTCCACGTCCAGCTTGATACGGCTGAGCAGTGCCACGCCGAGCAGTGCTACCAGCAGGCCGATGCCGAAGGCGATGACCACGCCCTGCTGGCTGCTCAGGTGCAGACCGACATGCTTGAGACCTTTGGTCACCGTCATCAGGGCGACCATGAAACCGGTGAGAAACATGTACAGCGGGACGAAGCGTTTGGCGTTCTCGAAGGGATGATCGGTGTTGATGATCAGTTTCTGCACGCTCATGAACAGGCCGAAGGCGACGACCCCCGAAAGCATTGGCGTGACCACCCAGCTGGCGACGATCGGCCCGATGGCCTCCCAGTGCACCGCGTCGGTGGATACGCCGACGGCAGCGAAGCCGATGACGGCGCCGATAATCGAATGCGTCGTGGAAACCGGCCAGCCCTTCATCGTCGCGATCATCAGCCAGGTACCGGCCGCCAGCAGCGCCGACATCATGCCCAGCACCATCAGATCGGGCGAGATGACCTCGGCATCGACGATGCCGTTCTTGATCGTCTCGGTAACCTCGCCACCGGCCAGGTAGGCGCCGCAGAACTCGAAGATCATCGCCACGATGATCGCCTGCTTGATGGTCAACGCACGGGAACCCACCGAAGTGCCCATGGCGTTGGCGACATCGTTGGCACCGACACCCCAGGCCATGAAGAAACCGAATGCGCAGGCGAGAATCAGGAGTACGAAGCCGTAATCCGCAATAAGAGACATAAGGAAAACTACCTGTTGAACCCAGAAAGGACGCTGGCGCCTCAGCGCGCCAGCAATTGTTCCAGACGGTTGCCGACGCGCTCGGCGCGGTCGGCTACATCACCGATCCATTCGATGATCTTGTAGAGAAAGATCACGTCGACTGCTGGCAGGTCCTTTTCCAGATTGAACAGCGCACGGCGTACCGTGATCTGCATGCGGTCGGTTTCGCGCTCGATCTCCTCGAGCTCCTCGACCATCTTTTCGACGAGTGTGGCTTCGCGGCCACTGAAACCGGTTTCCAGCAACGAATCCAGTTCCTTGAGCGCCTTGAGCGCCTGAGCGCTGGCGTCGACGGTGCGTTGTACATAGGCCAGCATCTGCGGCTGCAGCGGCTGCGGGATCGTCATGCAGCGACCCAGCATCAGGCCGGCGATGTCCTTGGCGCGGTTGGCGATCTTGTCCTGTACACTCAGCAGATCAAGCAGATCGGAGCGCGGCACCGGCAGGAACAGGCTCTTGGGCAGGTGCTGGCGTACGCTCTTCTTCAGTTTGTCGGCCTCGTTCTCCAGCTGCGCCATCTGCTGCTGGATCTGCTCGACCTTTTCCCAGTCCTCGGCCATTACCGCCTGGAACAGCGGCACCAGGTTCGCTGCACATTCATGCGACTTGGCCATATGCTGCTGCATCGGGCCGATTGGCGAACGTCCGAACAAGCTGACGAAAGGATTGACTGGCATAGGGTATGGCCCCGGCTTGAAAGAGGCGGCAAGTATACGGACAGGCCATCGCGCCTGCTACCGTGCGTCATCAGGCTGCAACATCAACACATCATAGGCACCCAGTCGGCACCATGCAGAAAGAAACCGAAATCAAGCTACGCGCCAGCCGCGAGACCCTGCTCGCCCTGCGCGAACATCCGCTGCTGAAGAAGCGCAACAAGAGCGGCTGGTCGCGCCATGAGCTGTTCAACCAGTATTACGACACCGCCGAGCGCGAACTGGCTCATGCCCGCGTGGCGTTGCGCCTGCGGCGCGACGGCGAGCAGTTCATCCAGACCCTGAAAAGCCGCGGCCAGAGCGTCGCCGGCCTGTCCGAACGCAACGAGTGGGACTGGTACCTGGACAAGGCCAAGCTGGACATCAAGAAGCTCGGCGATGACTGCTGGCCGGCCAGCCTCGCCGACCTGGACAAGAAGACCCTGAAACCGATCTTCACCACCGATTTCGTCCGCGAGAAGGCCGAGATCGCCTGGGGCCGCGGAAAGACCAGGGTCGTCATCGAAGCCGCACTGGACCTGGGCCAGGTCAAGGCCGGCAAGCAGTCCGAGGAGATCTGCGAGCTGGAGCTGGAACTGCGCCAGGGCGAGCCCGAAGCGCTGCTGGAACTGGCCGCCGAACTGGCCGCCGACCTGCCGCTGATGCCCTGCGACATCAGCAAGGCCGAACGCGGCTACCGCCTGTATGACGCCGATGGCTACAGCCTGCAGCTGCCCGCACCTGAATTGACAGCGAGCATGCCGCTGGACGATGCCGTCGTCGCGCTTGGCTGGCAGCTGCTCGGCAATAGCCAGCGACTGGCCGAGCAGTACCGCTTCAATGGCCGCTGGAAGCTGCTGGGCGAATGGCTGCAGCAGCTCGTCGAACTGCGCGCCCTACTCGGCAGCCTCGGCCAGGCCGCCCCACGTGCAAGCAGCCGAGAGCTGCGCGAACTGCTCGATATGCTGATCCAGGACTGGCGTCCGCGAGTCGAAGCCGGTCAGGACGATGAGGGGGTGCGCAAGGCCGCACCGACGCGGTTCACCGAGGAACTGGGTCAGACCCGCTGGGGCCTGCTGTCGCTCAAGGCGTCCCTCTGGCTGCTGCAACGCAGCTGGACCCAAGGCCGCAACGCCCGTGGCGATCGCCAGGGTGCCGCCGAGCTGGGCAAATGGCTGCCGCACCTGCTGGCCGAAGAAGCCAAGGCTCTGCAGTTGCCGCGCTACCAGCAGCAGCCGGAAGACCTGGCCGAGCAGAGCCCGCGCATGGAGCGCATGCTGGTATGGCTGCACCTGGCGCGCGGCGTGCTGGAGCTACCGGAAACCGACCGTCTCTACGGCGAACTGGCCAAGCTCCACGAAATGGCCCGTCAGCCGCTGGACGAAGCAGCGCGCGAGCAACGCGTCGAGCAGGCCCATCGGGTATGGACGCTCAAGGCCTGGAAGCTGCTGGAAAAATAACGGCATAACGCTGCGCAAAGTTGAACCCCGGCGGCAGACAACGCCGGGTGTTTAACGGCAAGCTTGGATTTTTGCGCGCCACGTCGAAGGAACACCATGTCCGTGCTGAACTCGCCCACCCAGGACCGCCCTCTCGATCTTGCCGACCTGTTGCGCGAGCTGGTTGCCCAGGGGCGGGTCGCGCAGGACAGCGCCGAGCAGTGCCTGACGGTACGCCGCAGCGCGGTGGCCAACCAGCAGCATCCGCTGGAATTCCTCGCCGCCCAGCAGCTTGACGACCTGCAGCGGCCGGGCAAGAAGCTCGATCTGGAAACCCTCACCGTCTGGCTGGCCGAACGTGCCGGCCAGCCTTACCTGCGCATCGATCCGCTGAAGATCGACGTCGCCGCCGTCACTCCACTGATGTCCTACGCCTTCGCCCAGCGCCACAGCATTCTGGCCGTGGCGGTGGATGCCAGCGCCGTGACCATCGCCAGCAGCCAGCCTTTCGTGCATGGTTGGGAAGCCAACCTGACCCACGTGCTCAAGCGGCCGATCAAGCGTGTGGTGGCCAACCCGACGGACATTCAACGCTTCACCGTCGAGTTCTACCGCCTGGCCAAGTCGGTCAGCGGTGCCAGCAGCACGGATCAGAAGATCAGCGGCGTCGGCAACTTCGAGCAGCTGCTCAACCTCGGCGCCAGCGATCAGGAGCCGGACGCCAACGACTCGCACATCGTCAATATCGTCGACTGGCTGTTCCAGTACGCCTTCCAGCAGCGCGCCAGCGACATCCACATCGAACCGCGCCGCGAGCAGGGCACCGTGCGCTTTCGCATCGATGGCGTGCTGCACAACGTCTATCAGTTCCCGCCTCAGGTAACGATGGCGGTGGTCAGCCGGCTGAAATCCCTCGGCCGCATGAACGTGGCCGAGAAGCGCAAGCCGCAGGATGGCCGGGTCAAGACCAAGACGCCGGATGGCGGCGAGGTGGAGCTGCGCCTGTCGACACTGCCGACCGCCTTCGGCGAGAAGATGGTGATGCGCATCTTCGACCCCGAGGTGCTGCTCAAGGGCTTCGACCAGCTGGGCTTTTCCGCCGATGACCTGCGCCGCTGGCAAAGCATGACCAGCCAGCCCAACGGCATCATCCTGGTTACCGGGCCGACCGGTTCGGGCAAGACCACCACGCTCTACACCACGCTCAAGCAGCTGGCGACGCCGGAGGTGAACGTCTGCACCATCGAGGACCCGATCGAGATGATCGAAGGCGCCTTCAACCAGATGCAGGTGCAGCACAACATCGACCTGACCTTCGCCAGCGGCGTGCGCGCGCTGATGCGTCAGGACCCGGACATCATCATGGTCGGCGAGATTCGCGACCTGGAAACCGCGGAGATGGCCATCCAGGCCGCGCTGACCGGCCACCTGGTGCTCTCCACGCTGCATACCAACGACGCACCCAGTGCCATCACCCGCCTGCTGGAGCTGGGCGTGCCGCATTACTTGCTCAAGGCCACCCTGCTCGGCGTCATGGCGCAGCGCCTGGTGCGCACGCTGTGCCCGCACTGCAAGGCGCCGATGCAGCTCGATGCAGACGACTGGAGTGCATTGACTAAACCCTGGAACGCCCCGCTACCGAGCACCGCGCAACGGGCGGTCGGCTGCCTGGAATGCCGGGACACCGGTTATCGCGGGCGTGCCGGTGTCTACGAGATCATGCTGCTCAATGACGCGATCAAGCCGCTGATCACCGCCGATACCGATATCGTCGCCCTGCGTCGCCAGGCGTTCAAGGACGGTATGCGCAGCCTGCGCCTGTCCGGCGCGCAGAAGATCGCTGCCGGCCTGACTACCGTCGAGGAAGTGTTGCGGGTGACGCCGCAGAGCGAGCAGAAGTAGCCCATTCAAGCGGGCGCTGTAAGAGCGGCCTCGGCCGCGAACCGCTCAGCGCAGCACCGAACGATCTGAGGCGCCTGCCTGCATGCGGAACGACGATTCAGCCGTCCGATCGCGCCGCGAGGATGCTCGCCACCTGATTGGGCTTGCAGTTGAGGTAGGCCGAGGACTGCAACCACTGCTGGTCCGGGTACCAGGAGAACATGAACTGGCCACCCTTGAGGCTGTCGACCACAATCCGTGCCACCTCGGGCCGAACCGCCGGACAGCCCTGGCTGCGGCCGATGCGGCCTTGGGTAGCGATCCAGGAGGGGTTCACGTAGTCGGCAGGGTGAATGACGATGGCGCGCTCACGGGCGCGGTCGTTGATGCCCGGCTCCAGCCCGTCCATGCGCAGCGAGTAGCCGTGCTTGCCGCTGTAGCTTTCGGCAGTGCGAAACAGGCCGATGCTGGACTGGTGGCTGCCCACCGCATTGGAGAAACGCGTGGCGTGGTTATCGCCGGATTTCTGCCCGTGAGCGACCAGGTCCTCGAGCAACAGCTGCTCCCTCTCCAGGTCGAAGATCCACAGGCGTTTCTCGCTGGAAGGCAGTGAATAATCGATCACCGCCAGACGCTGCGCGGCTCCGGCGCCATTGTTGACCGCGCACTGCATCGCTGCGACCGCGTGGGTCAGGACCTGCCGGTCCAGCTTGGGCGCCAGCCGCGCCAGGCTGTCGACCATCGGCTGATAGGTGGCGGTGGCCGCCCAGAGCGGCGCGGCGAAGACGAGAAGGCCCGCCGCCAGGCAGGCACGTCGAAGCACTGAAATCATCACAAGCAACCCCACGGGCACGACCTGACGACTTCCTGTCTGGTCGGCGCCTTATACTCGCTACCCAATGCAGCAGCGCGACGAAGCCGGGACGAGTGAAGCCCACATGTCCGGCACGATATGTTCTTATGGTCCGAACGGTCACCGGTCGATGCCGGAGCCGCAGCCCTATAGCGGCGCAGTCTAGCAGCCACCGCAGCGGTCTGGAGCGAAACGTTGTTCAGAAAATGTGCATCCCGTCTGGCCATCTGGCTATGCCTCGCCTCCGGCCTGGCCCTCGCCACGTCTGCCTCCGCCCAGCAGGCGACATTGCAAAGCGTGCTGGAAGGCCTGCCGCAGAGCTGCCCGCAGCTGCCGGTCAGGTCCGCGATTAGCGAACACCTGAACGCGTTCTACCAGGCCCGCCAGTTCCAGCCCGCCTGGACCTCCCGCTCCCTGCTCGAAGGCCTGCTGCAGCAGCTCGCGCAGCTGGCCGACGACGGCCTGGACCCTGCCTACTACCAGCCGGAGCGGATACGCGAGCAGCTCTACCCGGTCGCGTCTTCCCCACGCCGGCCCGAATGCGACGACCTGCTTGCCAGCCAGGCCTACCTCCAAGCGCTGCACCACCTGGCCCGCGGACGGCTGCGACAGGCGGACATCGAACCCATCTGGCGCAGCCCGGATGCGCCGGAGGCGGATGATCGCCAGCGGCTTCTGCAGATCGCCGTGCAGGGCCTCACCGATCTGCCTGGGGCATTCGATCGCGCGCGCCCGCCGCACGCCCTGTACCGCGACCTGCGTGCGGCCTATGCCAGGCAGCGCCAGGCAGCCCTGCCGGCCTGGCGCCCGTTGCCGAGCGGCCCGACGCTGCGCCCCGGAATGCGTGACGAGCGCAGCCCGCTGCTGCGCGAACTGCTGCTCGCCGGTGCCGGCAGCACGCCCGCGCTGGACCTGCGCTACGACGACGAACTGGTCGAGGCCGTACGTGGCTTCCAGCTGCAGCACGGGCTTGAGGCCGATGGCGTCGTCGGCGCCGCCACCCTGGTGGCGCTCAATGTCAGCCCGGCCAGCCGCCTCGATCAGTTGCGCATCAACCTCGAGCGCCTGCGCTGGATCAGCCGCGACCTCGAGCCTCAATCGCTGCTGGTGGACATCGCCGGGGCACGGCTGATCTATTTCCGCGACAGCTGCCCGTTCTGGCAGACGCGCACCCAGGTCGGCCGCGAGGCGCGGCAGACTCCGCTGCTGAAATCGCGGATCTCACGCCTCACCCTTAACCCCACCTGGACCGTGCCGCCAACCATTCTCAAGCAAGACAAGCTGCCGCTGATTCGCGAGGACATCGCCTACCTGGCGCGCCACCAGATGCGCGTGATCGACGCCCAAGGCAATGCCGTGGACCCCTACGCCGTGGACTGGGCCAACCCGCGCGGCATCCTGCTGCGCCAGGACGCCGGCCCGGCCAACCCTCTCGGCCAGGTGGCGATCCGCTTCGCCAATCCGTTTTCGGTGTACCTGCACGACACGCCGAGCAAGCCGCTGTTCGAACGTGCCGCCCGCGCGGTCAGCTCCGGCTGCGTACGGGTCGAGTCCGCCCTGCAGCTGGTCGATCTGCTGCTCGAGGAGGACGAGCGGGACACCGTCGCCAGGCTGTTGCAAAGCGGCGAGACCCACGAATACCGGCTCGCCCGGCAGACACCGATCCTGATGGCCTACTGGACGGCGGATGCCGACGACAGCGGCCTGCCCCGCTACCGCCCGGACATCTACAAGCGCGATGCAGCCTTGCTGCGGGCCCTGGACGCGGCCCGCTGAATGCGCGATTCGGCTGGCTTCGACGTGCTCCGTTCGTCGGGAGTTTTGTTACCCGCCGTCTGAACCTCGCGGCCTCGGCGTAGTCTTTTGCTGACCACTCGACAACGACCGCCGCTGCCGGGTGCTTAACTACCGAAACCGTCTGAATTACTCAGTGCCATGGATAGCCGAGCAGGACACTTTGAACGCCGAACACTGCGCTCCCGCAGCGACCTGGAATGAAGCTGAACGGCTGATCGCATTGGCTCGCTACACCGCGCTCGACGCTCTGTGCATAACGGACCTCGAGGCGCTGGCCGCCATGGCTGCAGATCTCTGCGCCTGTCCGGCGGCAGCGATTCATTTCGTCGACGACCAGTACCAGCATTGCATGGCTGCGTTCGCACTGGAGCGCGAAGCTGTCGTGCGCGAACGGTCGCCGTCGGCCTGGGCGATCCGTCAGGAAGGCGCGCTGGTTCTCCCCCATACCGACACCCTCGCCCAGTTCGAACTGCCGCGGCTGGCCGACGGCCAGACCACCGGTTTCTACGCCGCGGTGATCCTGCGCAGCAGTGACGGGCTGCCACTGGGCACCTTGAGCGTCGTTGACCACCAGCCCCGCGAACTCACGCCGCGCCAGGGCACTCAGCTGCTGGCGGTGGCGCGCCAGGTCATGGCCCTGCTGGAGCTCAGCAGACTGCGCGGCGAGCAGGAACGCAGCCGGCAGATCATCGACAGCGCCCAGGATTACGCCATTCTCGCCACCGACCTGCAGGGCCGCATCACCAGCTGGAACAGCGGTGCGCAGCGGCTGCTGGGCTGGTCGTCGGAGGAAGCCATCGGCCGTGACGTGGCGTGCATCTTCAGCGAAGCCGATCGCACCGCACAGGTCCCCCAGGCCGAAATGCGCACGGCGCTGGAGCAGGGGCGTGCCGGCGACGAACGCTGGCATCTGCGCAAGGACGGCTCACGCTTCTGGGCCAGCGGCATCCTCACGCCACTGCTGCACGACGGCCAGACGCAGGGCTTCGTCAAGATCCTGCGCGACCTGACCGAATCCCGTCAGCAGCAGGCGGCGGCGCGCGAAACCGAGGAGCGCTACCGCGCCCTGGTCGACCTCAGCCCGCAGATCATCTGGCAATGCGATGCCGCGGGTGGCCTCACCTTCTGCAACAGCTACTGGTGCGAGTTCACCGGGCTCGGCGAGGCGAGCTCCACCGGCGAAGGCTGGCTGGCCGCTGTGTCGACCAGTGATCGCCAGCGCGTTGCCGAGCAGTGGCAAGCCGCATTGCGCCGGGAGCTGCCCTTCAAGCTGGAGCTGCCGCTGCGCGATGTCGACGGCAACCTGCGCTGGTTCCAGGCCAACGCGGCGCCTACCTACGACGCCGACGGACAGCTGCTGCGCTGGGTCTGTGTCGCCCAGGACATCGACAGCCGCCGGCGTTCGGAAATGCAGCGACTGGAGAGTGAGGCCTTTACCCGCCTGCTGCTGGATTCGGCCAACGAAGGCTTCTATTCCATCGACCGCAACGGCGCCGTTACCCTGTGCAACGACGCCTTTCTCAAGATTCTCGGCTTCGCCAGCCGTGAAGAGGTACTGGGCAGGCACCTGCACCATGTGATCCACCACAGTCGCCCCGATGGCAGCCCCTATCCGGTGCAGGAGTGTCCGATCCAGCATACGGCGGTCACCGGTCAGCCGCGGCATGTGGAACACGAGCTGTTCTTCCGCGTCGATGGCAGCAGCCTGCCCGTCGAATACCGGGTCGCACCGATCTTCCGTGACGGCGAACTGCAGGGGGCGATCTGCACCTTCAGCGACATCAGCGAGCGCACCCAGCACCAGGCCCTGCAGGCGTTCCTGCTGGAACTGAGCGACTGCCTGCAGGCCAACAGCGACCAGGTGGACCTCTGCTGCGTACTGGATGAACGCCTGGCACGTCTGACACGCAGCGACTGCATCGCCTGGGCCTGCCTGGAACAGGATGCACTGGTGGTACAGCAACAATGGCTGGCCCCAGGCACACCGAGCCGGCTCGGCCGGCACGCCCTGGCGGACGGCGCGACGCTGACCGAGCGCCTGCGGCGCGAGCATCTGGTCGTACTCGACCGGGATGAGTCGCAACCTGGGCTGCACGAGCGGCTGGCCAGCACGGGGCTGCTGATGGCCGAGTTACCGGCGATCGGCACCCAGCCGCTGGTGTTGCTGTTCATGCGAGGCCAGGCGCAAGCCTGGACCGGCGATGACGTCACCCTGGTGCGTGAAGTTCTCGAACGGCTGCGCAGCAGTGCCGAGCGCATCCGCGCCAACAAGGCGTTGCGCGAGGCGGAACAGCGCATCAGCCTGGCCAACGAGATCGCCTCAATCGGCGTTTGGGAGTACCGCGACCATCAGCATTCCCTGCACTGGGACGCCCAGCTCAAGGCGATGGCCGGCATACCACCCGAGCAGCCGGGGCTGGATGTGCATGAGGTGCTGGCACGGGTGCATCCGGACGATCGCGGCAAGCTGATCCGGGCGCTGGGTGAAACCCTGGCCGGTGAGGGCGACGGCGAGTTCCAGCTCGACTACCGAATCTACGACACCCGCATCGACGACTTTGTCTGGCTGGCCAACCGCGGCCGCCGGCTGCTCGACCCCAGCGGCGAGGTCCGCATCCTCGGTACGGCGCGCAACATCACCGCCGAACGCAACGCCGCCGAGCGCATGTTGCGCATGAACGAGATGCTCGAAGAGCAGATCAAGGATCGTCAGCAGGCCGAGCAGCGGCAGACGGCGCTGATCGAGCTGGGCGACCTGCTGCGCGAACAGCACGACAGCCAGACCATCGCCCATGCCGCCGTCAGCGTGATCGGCCGGACCATCGGCGTATCGCGGGTGCTGTTCGCCAGTGTCGACGCCTCCAGCCAGAGCGCCACCATCGAGCGCTACTGGAGCGACGGCGGTTCCGACAGCAGCAATGAGATGGTCTATTTCGCCGATTACGGGGACTTCTTCTACGACCTGCAGGAAAACGAGCTGGTGGTCATCGAGGACGTGCTGCACGACGCCCGCACCGCCAGCCACGCCGAGAACTTCGCCGAAAGCCTGATCCGCAGCATCGTCTGCGTGCCACTGTTCGAGCAGGGCCGCATCTCCGCCGTGATGATGCTGCTCGAGGAGCAGCCGCGCGCCTGGCTCGACGAGGACATTTCGTTCATCCGCGAAGTGGCCGACCGC
>Ga0155173_1103_pt4 | contig 12184 bp, 11 predicted proteins | sample RifCSPhighO2_01_FD_106141 | JGI IMG/M metagenome (GOLD analysis project Ga0155173, IMG submission 106141) | Pseudomonadales bacterium RIFCSPHIGHO2_01_FULL_64_12
TTCTCACCCTCGGCGATCGACAGGACCCCCTCCAGCAGCATCTCGCGGTAGGCCGTCTGCCGCTGGACGATGCTCTTGAGCTTGTTGCCGACCGGCAACACCAGCAGGTTGGCAAAGGCGACGCCATAGATGGTGGCAACGAACGCCACGGCGATACCGCTGCCCAGCTGACTGGGATCGGCAAGGTTGCCCATCACATGGATCAGCCCCATCACCGCACCGATGATTCCGATGGTCGGCGAGTAGCCGCCCATGCTCTCGTAGACCTTGGCGGCACGCAGGTCGCGGCCCTCCTGGGTATAGAGATCAACCTCGAGAATGCTGCGGATCACCTCCGGCTCGGCGCCGTCGACCAGCAGTTGCAGGCCTTTGCGCGCGTACGGATCGGGCTCGGTCTCGGCGACGGGCTCGAGGCCGAGCAGCCCCTCCTTGCGTGCCGTGTTGCTCCAGGTGGTCACCATGAGAATGCCGCGCGCCAGATCGATGCGCGGCGGAAAGAAGATCCAGCGGCCGATACTCATCGCCCGCATGAACACCGCGATCGGCGTCTGCAGCAACACCGCGCCCAGCGTACCGCCCAGCACGATCAATGCTGCCGGTCCGTTGAGCAACGCCGAGATATGGCCGCCCTCGAGAAAGTTGCCCCCGACAATGGCGACGAACGCAAGCAACAGCCCGATAAGGCTGAGTACGTCCATCAGGTGCAGGCCTCGGCCAGATTGCGGCCGATGTCATCCAGACCGTACACGGCGTCGCTGAGGTTGGCCTTCACCACCGCCATCGGCATGCCGTAGATCACGCAGCTGGCTTCATCCTGCGCCCACACCTGGCTGCCGCTCTGCTTGAGCAGACGCGCGCCTTCACGGCCATCGGCGCCCATGCCGGTCAGCACCACCGCCAGCACCTTGTCGTGGAACGACTTGGCCGCCGAGCCGAAGGTCACGTCGACACAGGGCTTGTAGTTCAGGCGATCATCGCCGGGCAGGATGCGCACGGCGCCGCGCCCGTCGATCATCATCTGTTTGCCGCCGGGTGCCAGCAATGCGAGCCCTGGGCGCAGCACATCGCCGTCCTCGGCCTCCTTGACGCGAATACGGCAGAGCTTGTCCAGGCGATCGGCGAAGGCCTTGGTGAAAGCCGCCGGCATGTGCTGGATCAGCACGATCGGCGCGGGAAAGTTGGCCGGCAGCTGGGTCAGCACACGCTGCAGCGCCACCGGGCCACCGGTGGAAGTACCGATCGCCACCAGCTTGTAGGCCTTGCGCTTGGGCGCGGGAGAGCGGCTGGCCGCAGGCGCAGGCGTTGCCGCTGCGCTGCCCGCGCGAGGCGCAGTCGAAGCGGGCAGCGTCGAAGCCGTGCCACGCGGTGAAGTCGAAGGCGTACCAACGCTTGAAGAGCAGAAGGTGCTGTAGCGGCGGTTACTGCGCGAGACGGTATGCACCTTTTCGCACAGCAGCTGCTTGACCTTGTCCGGGTTGCGCGAGATGTCCTCGAAGTTCTTCGGCAGATAGTCCACCGCGCCGGCATCCAGCGCATCGAGGGTGACCCGCGCGCCTTCGTGCGTCAGCGAGGAAAACATCAGCACCGGCGTGGGACAGCGCTGCATGATCTGCCGGACCGCGGTGATGCCGTCCATCATCGGCATCTCGTAATCCATGGTGATGACGTCCGGCTTCAGCGCCAGCACCTGATCGATCGCCTCGCGCCCGTTGGTGGCGGTGCCGACGACCTGGATATTGGGATCAGAGGAAAGGATTTCCGAGACACGCCGGCGAAAGAAACCGGAATCGTCGACGACCAGGACCTTGACTGCCATACATCACTCCTAGCGACAGCGCCGCACACAGGCGGCGCTGCCTGACCGAATCAAACCCTGCGCGCGTACCGCTTGAGCATGCTGGGCACATCGAGAATCAGAGCGATGCGGCCATCGCCGGTGATGGTCGCGCCGGACATGCCGGGCGTACCCTGCAGCATCTTGCCCAGTGGCTTGATAACCACCTCTTCCTGGCCGACCAGCTGATCGACGACGAAGCCGATGCTCTGGTTGCCGACGCTGAGAATCACCACGTGACCTTCGCGCTGCTCTTCCTGAGCGGCGTCATGGACCAGCCAGCGCTTGAGGTAGAACAACGGCAGCGCCTTGTCGCGCACGATCACCACTTCCTGACCGTCGACGACGTTGGTACGCGACAGGTCCAGGTGGAAGATCTCGTTGACGTTGACCAGCGGGAAGGCGAACGCCTGGTTGCCAAGCATCACCATCAGCGTCGGCATGATTGCCAGGGTCAGCGGCACCTTGATCACCACCTTCGAGCCCTGGCCCTTGGTGGAGAACACGTTGACCGTACCGTTGAGCTGGGAAATCTTGGTCTTGACCACGTCCATGCCGACGCCGCGGCCGGACACGTCGGAAATCTCGGTCTTGGTCGAAAAGCCCGGCGCGAAGATCAGGTTGTAGCACTCCAGATCGCTCAGGCGGTCTGCGGCATCCTTCTCCAGCATGCCCTTTTCCACAGCCTTGGCACGCAGGATGTTGGCATCCATACCCTTGCCGTCATCACTGATGACCAGCAGGATATGGTCGCCTTCCTGCTCGGCGGACAGCACCACTCGACCGGTACGCGGCTTGCCGGCGGCCTCGCGCTCCTCCGGCATCTCGATACCGTGGTCGACGGCGTTGCGCACCAGGTGCACCAGCGGATCGGCCAGGGCCTCGACCAGGTTCTTGTCCAGGTCGGTTTCCTCGCCCACCAGCTCCAGGTTGATCTCTTTCTTCAGGCTGCGCGCCAGATCGCGAACCAGTCGCGGGAAGCGACCGAAGACTTTCTTGATCGGCTGCATGCGGGTCTTCATCACCGCGCTCTGCAGGTCGGCGGTGACCACGTCGAGGTTGGAAACGGCCTTGGCCATCGCCTCGTCGCCGCTATTGGAACCCAGGCGCACCAGGCGGTTACGGACCAGCACCAGTTCGCCGACCATGTTCATGATCTCGTCGAGGCGCGCGGTATCGACACGCACGGTAGTCTCGACTTCGGCCGGAGCCTTGTCCGCCGCGGCCGGTGCCGGAGCGGCCGCCTTGCTCGCTGCCGCGGCCGGCTTGGCTGGCGCAGCGGCACGTGCGGGCTCCGCCTTGGGTGCCGCCTTTGCCGGGGCTGCCGCAACGGGCTCGGCCGGGGACGCATCGGCGACCGCCGGCTCGAACTTGCCCTTGCCGTGCAGCTGATCGAGCAGCGCTTCGAACTCGTCGTCGGTTATTTCGTCGCCGGACGCCGCGGGCGCACTGTCCTTGGCGGACTCGGCGCCGGCCGCTTCGGCCGACGAGCCGACTGGCTCGAACTTGCCCTTGCCGTGCAGCTGGTCGAGAAGCGCTTCGAATTCCTCATCGGTGATTTCATCACCGGTCTTTGCAGCGGCTGCATCCGGCGCAACAGGTACCGCAGGCGCTGCGGCGCTGGCCGGTGCCGAGAACTGGCCCTTGCCATGCAACTGATCGAGCAGCGACTCGAATTCGTCGTCGGTGATCTCGTCGGTAACGGGGCCGTGTTCGGCCTCGCTCGCAGCCGTCTCGCTCGCAGCCGGCTGGATCGCGTCGAGCAACTGCTCGAACTCGCTATCGGCGCCAGCGGGCTCGGCCTCAGGCTCGGCGACCACCTGCGGGGCAGCCGGAACGACTGGCGCCGCATCGGCGGAAGCGGGCTCGGCGAGGCGCGCAAGCGCAGCCAGCAGCTCGGGTGAGGCTGGCGTCGGTTCGACGCGTTCGCGGACCTGACTGAACATTTCGTTCACGGCGTCCAGCGCCTGCAGAACGACATCCATCAGTTCGGAATCGACGCGACGCTCACCCTTGCGCAGGATGTCGAAGACGTTTTCGGCGATATGGCAGCACTCCACCAGCTCATGAAGCTGAAGGAAGCCTGCACCGCCCTTGACCGTGTGGAACCCGCGAAAAATCGCATTGAGCAACGCCATGTCATCGGGGCTGCTTTCCAGCTCCACGAGTTGCTCGGACAATAGTTCGAGAATCTCGCCGGCCTCTACCAGGAAGTCCTGGAGGATTTCTTCATCGGCGTCGAAGCTCATATTCACTTCCCCTAAAAGCCCAGGCTTGAAAGCAGATCATCGACATCGTCCTGGCCGGAAACGACGTCTTCACGCATATCGGCATGCATCTGCGGACCTTCACCGTTGGAAGGCATTTTTTCTTGTTTTTTCTTCTCTTGCTCGGCGCGCATGGCATCGCGGTCGTGCTGGATGCCGGCAACGCGGTCCACCTGCCCCGCCATGAGGACGAGATTGAGCAGGTTGCTTTCAAGCTCGGTGATCAGTCGGGTCACCCGCTTGATCACCTGGCCGGTTAGATCCTGGAAGTCCTGGGCCAGCATGATCTCGCTGAGATTCTGCGAAAGCTGGCTGCCATCGTTCATGCTGCGCTGCAGGTACTGGTCGATGCGCTTGACCAGATCGCGGAACTGCTCGGCATTCATGTCACGGCGCATGAAGCGCTGCCAATCGGCCGTCAGGCTCTGGGCCTCGTAGCTGACATAGTTCACCAGCGGGGCCGATTCCTCGACCAGGTCCATGGTGCGATTGGCGGCTTTCTCGGTCATTTCCACCACGTAGGACAGACGGTCGGTGGCATCGGTGATCGGTGACGGGTCGCCGCCCGTGGCGCAGGTATCCATCTCAAGCTTGACGATGGCGTTGTGCAGCTCGCGCGTGAGCTTGCCCACTTCCTGATAGAGCCCGTTGTTGCGCACCTGATTGAGCTCGTTGAACATCTGCGTCGCTTCATCGAAGCGGCCTTGCTGCAGGCTTTCAATCAGGCGGGGTGCGTTGGCCTTCAGAGTCGCTTCGAACTCTGCCAGGCTTTGGTCTGCTTGCGTCATAGTGCCCTCGCGGCGTTACTGCTTCAGCCGTTGACGCGCTCGAAGATCTTCTCGATCTTTTCCTTGAGCACCTGGGCGGTGAAGGGTTTGACCACATAGCCATTGACCCCGGCCTGGGCCGCTTCGATGATCTGATCGCGCTTCGCCTCGGCGGTCACCATCAGTACCGGCAGATGCTTGAGGCGCTCGTCCGCGCGCACTGTGCGCAGCAGATCGATACCGCTCATGCCCGGCATGTTCCAGTCGGTGACCAGGAAATCGAAGCTGCCGCTTTTCAGCATCGGCAGTGCGGTGGTGCCGTCGTCCGCCTCGGCGGTGTTGGTGAACCCCAGATCACGCAAGAGGTTCTTGATGATTCGTCTCATCGTCGAGAAGTCATCGACGATGAGGATTTTCATGTTCTTGTCCAAGTCGACCTCCGTAAGTCCCAAAATGCCTCAGCAAACCGAGCACGTCATACCGCAAACAATTGTCAATTGGCGCGCCATTCGCCGAGGCGTGCACGCAAGCGCGCAGCACACTGGCTATGCAACTGGCTCACACGCGACTCGCTGACTCCCAGCACCTGACCAATTTCCTTCAAGTTCAACTCTTCGTCGTAATACAGCGACAGCACCAGCTTCTCGCGTTCGGGCAGATTGCCGATGGCATCGGCCAGCGCCTGCTGGAAACGCTCGTCCTCCAGATCGCGAAACGGTTCCGGATGGGTGCTGCTCGCGTCTTCCTGCAGTTCGCCGTGCTCGCCTTCCTGCAGCAGATCGTCAAAGCTGAAGAGGCGGCTGCCCAGCGTGTCGCCGAGAATGGCGTAATACTCGTCGAGGCTAAGCTTAAGTTCGGCCGCAACCTCGTGATCTTTAGCGTCACGCCCGGTTTTCGCCTCGATGGCGCGGATCGCCTCGCTGACCATGCGCGAGTTGCGGTGCACCGAGCGCGGCGCCCAGTCCCCCTTGCGAACTTCGTCGAGCATGGTGCCGCGGATGCGGATACCGGCGTAGGTTTCGAAACTGGCACCTTTGCCGGCGTCGTATTTCTTCGCTGCTTCCAGCAGTCCGATCATTCCAGCCTGGATCAGATCGTCCACCTGCACACTGGCAGGCAGGCGCGCCAACAGGTGGTAAGCGATTCGCTTGACCAACGGGGCGTACTGATCGATCAGGCGGTACTGCGCATCCTTTGCCTGAGCCTTGCTGTAATACATAGCGGATCCGGCACCTGTCATTCGTGGCTGGGTGAAGCGGGGCTGATGAGGCGCTCTACGAAGAATTCGAGATGGCCCCGCGGTGTCGCCGGCAGCGGCCAGGTATCGACCTTCTGCGCGATCGCCTTGAAGGCTAGTGCACATTTCGAGCGCGGATACGCTTCATAGACCGCACGCTGTTTCTGTACCGCCTTGCGCACGGCCTCGTCGTAAGGCACGGCGCCGACGTACTGCAATGCGACATCGAGAAACCGTTCGGTAACCTTGGTCAGTTTGGCGAACAGGTTGCGACCTTCTTGCGGCGCATGGGCCATGTTGGCCAGCACGCGGAAGCGGCTGATGCCGTAGTCACGATTGAGCAGCTTGATCAGCGCATAGGCGTCAGTGATCGATGTCGGCTCGTCGGTGACCACCAGCAGCACCTCCTGCGCGGCGCGCACGAAGCTGACCACCGAGTCGCCGATACCGGCCGCGGTGTCGATGATCAGCACGTCGATCTCGTCGCCCATCTCGCTGAATGCCTGGATCAGCCCTGCGTGCTGCAGGGACGACAGTTGCACCATGCTCTGGGTACCGGACGCTGCCGGCACGATGCGAATGCCACCTGGTCCCTGGATGAGCACGTCACGCAGATCGCACTCGCCGGCGATTACATCGGCCAGGGTGCGCTTGCTGGTCAGACCCAGCAGCACGTCGACGTTGGCCAAGCCGAGGTCGGCGTCGAGCAGCACCACGCGCCGACCGAGATCGGCCAGGGCCAGCGCCAGATTGACCGACACGTTGGTCTTGCCGACGCCACCCTTGCCGCCGGTCACCGCAATCACCTGTACGGGATGCATACCCATGTTCACACGCCTATACCTTGCTGGGGCCTTTCGGCCGGCGATGCGCACGCAGGGCACGCATCTGATTCATTCTGGTACCGCTGTCGCCACATCATCCAGCCCGCCGTGACGAACCGTTGTACAACCCGGCGAACATATCGGCCATGGTTTCCTCGCTCGGTTCCTCGCCGGATTGCAAACTCACCGCACGGCTCACCAGCTGATGGCTACGCGGCAGATGCAGGTCGTCCGGAATGCGCGGGCCGTCCGCGAGGTAGGCTATCGGCAAGTGCTGGCTGATTGTGAGCCCGAGCACATCACCGAGGCTGCCCGCCTCATCCAACTTGGTCAGAATACAGCCAGCCAGGCCGCAACGACGATAGTTGTGCCATGCCGCCTTGAGCACCTGGCTCTGGCTGGTTGCCGCCAGCACCAGGTAATTCTTCGATTTGACACCCTTGTCCGAAAGCGCCTGCAGCTGCATGCGCAGCGTCGGATCGCTGGCGGGCAGGCCGGCAGTGTCGATCAGGATCACCCGCTTGCGCGCCAGCGAAGCCAGCGACTTGCTCAGGGGCTCGCTCGGATCGAGTTGCAGCACCGGTACGTCGAGGATGCGGCCAAGCGTCTTGAGCTGCTCCTGGGCGCCGATGCGGTAGTTGTCCATGCTCGCCAGAGCGATGCTCTGCGCGCCGTACTTCAGCACATAGCGAGCGGCAAGCTTGGCCAGCGTGGTGGTCTTGCCAACGCCCGCGGGCCCGACCAGGGCAATCACCCCGCCCTCTTCCAGCGGCTCGTTCTTGCTGACCTTGATGGCCTGCGCCAGATGCGCCAGAACCATCCGCCAGGCCTGACGCGCATCAGTGATGGCGGCGACCTTGTCCAGCAGGCTGCGCGACAGTTCCGCCGGCAGACCCAGACGCTGCAGGCGACGCCACAGGCCTGCCTGCTGCGGGCGGCGGCTCTGCTCCTGGCCCCAGGCGATCGAACCGAGCTGCACTTCGATCAGCTCGCGCAGCCCGTGCAGTTCCGAATACATCGCCTCGATCGCGCGGGCGTCCACCGCAGCGGCCGGCTCGGCCACCGCGGCAGGTTGCGGCTTGCTCGCCGCAGCGGCTGGCTTCTCGTCAACCAGTTGACGATCCTGCATCTTCGCGCGGGGTGCGGCACTCAGCTCGGCATGGGCACTGGCCAGGCGCGACTGCGTCTTGCGCAATTCGGCCTCCAGCGCAGCATTCGGCTTGGCTGCCGCCGGCGCGGACTGCATCGGGTAGTCGAGGACAGCCGTCAGCTCGACGCCGCCGGCGACCCGGCGATTGCCGATGATCACGGCATCGGCGCCCAGCTCGTCACGCACCATTTTCATGGCGATGCGCATATCGGCGGCGAAGAAACGTTTGACCTGCATGGCCTGCACCCTCGGTTAATTCTGACCCACCGTCGAGACGATGGTGACCTGCTTGTTGTCCGGTATTTCCTGGTAGGCCAGAACATGGATGTTCGGCACCGCCAGACGCGCAAATCGCGACAGCATCGCCCTGACCGGGCCGGCCACCAGCAGAATCGCTGGCTTGCCGAGCATTTCTTGACGCTGTGCCGCTTCTACCAGGGACCGTTGCAACTTTTCGGCCATTCCGGGCTCGAGCAAAATGCCGTCGTCGGAGCCCTGATTGGCCTTCTGCAAGCTATTGAGCAAGATCTGTTCCAACCGGGGCTCGAGGGTGATCACAGGGAGCTCCGGCTCTAGTCCCACAACGTTTTGCACGATTGCGCGCGACAGCGCGACACGGACCGCGGCCACCATTGCGGCGGGATCTTGACTCTTGGCGGCCACGTTAGCGATGGCCTCGGCGATGGTGCGGATGTCGCGTACCGGCACCTGCTCCTGCAGCAGCGCCTGCAGCACCTTGAGCAGCGTCGAAAGCGACACCATGCCCGGCACCAGCTCCTCGGCCAGCTTGGGCGAACTCTTGGCCAGCAGCTGCAGCAGCTGCTGGACCTCTTCATGCCCGAGCAGCTCATGGGCATGCTTGTGCAGAACCTGGTTGAGGTGCGTGGCGACGACGGTACTCGCATCCACCACGGTATAGCCGAGCGACTGCGCCTGGTCGCGCTGGCTCGCTTCGATCCAGACAGCCTCCAGACCGAACGCCGGATCCCTGGCGGCGATACCGTTGAGCGGACCGAACACCTGCCCCGGGTTGATCGCCAGCTCGCGATCCGGGTAGACCTCGGCTTCGGCCAGGCTCACCCCCATCAGCGTCAGTCGATAGGCGTTGGGCAGCAGGTCGAGGTTGTCGCGGATATGCACCGACGGCATGAGAAAACCCAGATCCTGCGAAAGCTTCTTGCGAACGCCCTTGATGCGCGCCAACAGCTGGCCACCCTGGTTGCGATCCACCAGCGGAATCAGGCGATAACCCACTTCCAGACCGACCATGTCCACCGGAGTCACATCGTCCCAGCCAAGCTCCTTGGTCTCGGCCGCGCGCTGGGCCGGCAACATCTCCTGCTGCTTCTGCACTTCCTGCTCGGTCTTCTTGACCGCCTGCTTCTGCCGATGCCAGATCCAGTAGGCGCCAGCGGCGGCAGCCGCCCCGAGACTCAGAAAGGAGAAATGCGGCATGCCCGGCACCAGGCCCATTGCGATCATGATCGCCGCCGACACGGCCAGCGCCTTGGGAGAAGCGAACATCTGCCGCTGCACCTGCTGCCCCATGTCCTCGGAACTGGTCACGCGGGTAACCATGATCGCCGCCGCCGTCGACAGCAGCAGCGATGGAATCTGCGCCACCAGACCGTCACCGATGGTCAGCAGCGCGTACACCTGGCCGGCCTCGCTGAAGCTCATCTGGTGCTGCGCGATACCGATGGCGATACCACCGATGAGGTTGATGAACAGGATCAGCAGGCCGGCGATCGCATCGCCGCGGACGAACTTCGAGGCACCGTCCATGGAGCCGTAGAAGTCGGCTTCCGAAGACACCTCGGAGCGACGTTTCTTGGCTTCTTCCTGGTCGATGAGGCCGGCGTTGAGGTCGGCGTCGATCGCCATCTGCTTGCCAGGCATGGCATCGAGGGTGAAACGCGCGCTGACTTCCGAGATGCGGCCGGCACCCTTGGTCACCACGACGAAGTTGATGATCATCAGGATCGCGAACACCACGATACCGACGACGTAGTTGCCACCGATCACCACATTGCCGAAGGCTTCGATCACATGGCCGGCAGCGGAGCCGCCTTCATGGCCGTTGATCAACACCACCCGCGTCGACGCCACGTTCAACGCCAGACGCATCAGCGTGGCGACCAGCAGAATCGTCGGGAACACCGCGAAATCCAGCGGGCGCAACGCATAGACGCTGACCAGCAGCACGACGATTGACAGCGCGATGTTGAAGGTGAACAGCAGATCCAGGAGGAACGGCGGCACCGACAGCATCATCATGCCCATCATCACGAGCAGCAGCAGCGGCACGCCGAGGTTGCCGCGCCCCGCGCCCGTCAGGCCGTTGCGAATATTGATGAGTTGCGTGCGATCCAACCTAGCCCCCGGGGATACAGAACGAATTCTTGACGCGACAAGCGTCCTGCCGGGGTTATAGCAAGAAGGAGTCCAACTTCGACGGCCCGTCGCAGAGCCCGCCGCACGGTCTGCCCCCAGGCCATACCCACGAGCCGCCGCACCAGCGAACGCCACCGACAACTGGCAGTCACACTAGCAACCGGCGACAGCCCGTCGCCGTTTGTACAAAGGAGCTTTCAGATGAAACAGTGGATCATCGCCGCGCTGGCCGGCTGCACTGCCCTCGCCGCCCAGGCGGAAACCCTGAGCGTCAAGGTCAACGCCGTCACCGCCCAGGGCATTGGCGAATCCGTGGGCAGCGTAAAGATCGAGAGCAGCGAGTACGGCCTGGTGTTTCGCCCCGAGCTGACCGGGCTGCAGGCCGGCCTGCACGGCTTTCATATCCACGCCAAAGGCAGCTGCGAGCCGGCCGAGGTAGACGGCAAGCCGACTGCCGCCGGTGCCGCCGCCGGCCACTGGGATCCGAAGAACACCGGTAAGCATGGCGAGCCCTGGGGTGATGGACATATGGGCGACCTGCCAGCGCTCTACGTAGACAGCGACGGCAAGGCCAGCCAGCCGGTACTGGCGCCGCGCCTGAAGAGCCTGGGTGACATCAAGGGCCTGGCGCTGATGGTCCATCAGGGCGGCGACAATCACTCCGACCATCCGCAGCCCCTGGGCGGTGGCGGCGCACGTGTCGCCTGCGGCGTAATCGAATAAGCGCAGTGGCCGGGCGACGCCGCCAGTCGCCTGGCCGGATCACTCGTCGCGACGCAGGTCGGGCGGAATCGGCAGATTGTTCAACGGGTCGGGGCGGCGTCCCTTGCCCGAGCGGTACTGACGCAACTGATAGACGTACGCCAGCACCTGCGCCACCGCCAGGTAGAGACCAGCCGGGATTTCCTGGTCCAGTTCGGTGGAGTAATACACCGCCCGCGCCAGCGCCGGCGATTCCAGCACCGTCACCTTGTGCTCCTGGGCGATCTCACGAATCTTCAGCGCCACGAAGTCGCCACCCTTGGCCACTAGCCGCGGTGCACCGCCCTTGTCGCCGTCGTATTTCAGCGCGACGGCGAAGTGCGTCGGGTTGGTGATCACCACGTCGGCCTCGGGCACCGCCTGCATCATCCGCCGCTGCGCGGCCTCACGCTGCAGCTGGCGGATGCGCGACTTGACCTCCGGCTTGCCCTCGGAATCCTTGTATTCGTCCTTGACCTCCTGCTTGGTCATCATCAGCTTCTGCTTGTTGTCCCAAAGCTGGAACGGCACGTCCACCGCCGCGATGATGATCAGCCCGCAGGCCATCCACAGGGCGCACCAGCCGACGATCTCGACGCTGTGCATGATGGCCAGGTCCAGCGGCTGCTTGGCGATGGACAGCAGGTCGTCCTGATACGCCGACAACACCAGCAGCGCAACGCTGAGCACGACGAGGAACTTGCCCAGCGCCTTCAGCAGCTCGACCAACGCTTGAGTGGAAAACATGCGTTTAAGGCCGGCCGCTGGATTCATCCTGCTGACCTTGGGCGCCATCGCCTTGGCCGAGAACAGCCAGCCGCCCAGTGCCACCGGGCCGACAATCGATGCGATCAACAATGCGATCAGCAGGGGCATGATCGCCTCCAGCGCCATCAGACCGCTGCCCATCAACAGACTCGCCATGGAGCCCTCGTCCAGCAGCGTTTCGCGGCTGAGCTCGAACGTGCCC
>Ga0155173_1024_pt5 | contig 12175 bp, 9 predicted proteins | sample RifCSPhighO2_01_FD_106141 | JGI IMG/M metagenome (GOLD analysis project Ga0155173, IMG submission 106141) | Pseudomonadales bacterium RIFCSPHIGHO2_01_FULL_64_12
CGATCACCGCTTCCGGAGCCTCGCAATCGAGGATGAGGAACGGTACGCCGGTCGCTTCGGCCGCCTGCCATGCCGTCTGGCGTTGCGACTGCTTCAGGTAGGCTGCGTCGATGACCACGGCGAACCCGGCCTGCAGTGCGGCAGTCGCCAGCTGGTGCAGGTGGCGATAGGTCGCTTCGCTGGCTTGTTGGCTGTAGATGCCGCTATCGAGCTGGCCCGCCTGCGCCTCGGCCTGCTCGCCGTGCAGACGCTTGCGCTCGACATCCGAGCGCAGACGCACCGCGCCCAGCGCTTCGACCAGGCGTAGCGCGACGTGACTCTTGCCGACGGCCGATACACCGTGAGTGATGGCGAGGAAGCGGGACGGAATCGCGCTGTAGCTTTCGGCGAGATTGGCGTAACTGCGGTACTGGCGCAGGATAACCTTGCGCTGCACGGCGTCCTGCTCCTGATACAGGCGGAACAGGCTGACCTTGCCGCGAACCAACGCACGATAGGCCTTATAGAGGTTGAGCAGCGCCAGCGCGGCATAGTCTCCGGTGTGCTCCAGCCAGCCATTGATGAAGCGCCGGGCCTGGCATTTCAGTCCGCGATCCTCAAGGTCCATGGCCAGGAAGGCGGCATCCGAGGCGACATCGATCAGGCGGAACGGCTCGTTGAATTCGATGCAGTCGAACAGCACGACCTTGCCATCGATCAGCGTGGCATTGCCCAGGTGAAGGTCGCCATGGCATTCGCGAACGAAGCCTTGCTGGCAGCGCTGTTCGAGCAGTGGGCGCAGGCGCGTGATGCTGGTTTCGGTCCAGTCTTCGAGAGCGTCCAGCTGGCGCAGGTCTTCCGGCTCGCTGAGCAGCGGGCGTATCTGCTCGAAGTTCTGCCGCATCGGTGCGACGATCGCATCGGCGCTGTTCAGCGCGTGGTCCGGCTGTACCTGCGGGGTGCTGAGGTGGAAGCTTGCGATCTGCTCGGCCAGAGCGTCGATATGCGCATCGGTCAGCTCGCCGCGGGCCTGGACCTCGGCCAGCAGTTGGGACTGCGGGAACTCGCGCATCTTCAGCACGTACTCGAAGGGATTGCCGTCGCCGCCGATCACCGGAGCATCAGGCGAGCCGGTGACAGGCAACACTTCCAGGTAGAGGTCAGGTGCCATGCGCTGGTTGAGGCGCAGCTCCTCTTCGCAGAAATGCTTGCGCGAGGCCAGATCGGTGAAGTTGAGGAAGCCGAAGTCCACCGGCTTCTTGATCTTATAGGCGTACTGGCCGGTGAGGATCACCCAGGAAATATGGGTTTCGATGACCCGAAAGCCTTCGGTGGGGTGCGGATACAGGGCAGGATCCTGCAGGGCGGCGATCAGTGCTTGGCTCACGGTCATTCCTTGTCGAAGTTCTTGAACGGGGCGTGCGAGTCCACTGCGAAGCAGTCCACACAGTCGTAAAGTCGCCGGCATTATGGCCGCTGAGCGTTGCGCTGCAAACCGCTGAGAGGCCGTCAATCCGCTGCGGCAAAGTGCGTATAATGCGCCGCCATGACTAAACCTCGCTCCCCTCGAAATCGCTCCAAGCGCCGCTCCAGTGGTGCTCGCCCCTGGTTGGGCTGGGCGGTCAAGCTCTCTATTGTCGGCCTGGTGATCCTGGCCGGTTTCGCCATCTATCTCGATGCTGTCGTGCAGGAGAAATTCTCCGGCAAGCGCTGGACGATTCCGGCAAAGGTCTATGCGCGGCCGCTGGAACTGTTCGTCGGTCAGAAGCTGGACAAGAACGACTTCCTTGCCGAGCTGGACGCTCTTGGCTATCGGCGCGAGCGCTCGGTCAGCGGCCCGGGCGGCGCTTCGGTTGCCGGCAACGACATCGAACTGCACACCCGCGGCTTCCAGTTCTACGAAGGCGCCGAGCAGTCGCAACGGTTGCGGGTCCGCTTCTCCGGCGATTTCGTTGCTGGCCTCAGCAGCGCCAACGGGAGCGCTCTGCCTGTGGCGCGTCTGGAGCCCGTGCTGATTGGCGGGTTGTATCCGGCGCACAACGAGGATCGCATCCTGATCAAGCTGGATCAGGTGCCGCCGTATCTGGTGGAAACGCTGGTTGCGGTCGAGGATCGGGAATTCTTCAATCACTTCGGTGTGTCGCCCAAATCCATTGCCCGCGCGGTCTGGGTCAACCTGACTGCCGGCCAGGTTCGCCAGGGTGGCAGTACCCTGACCCAGCAGTTGGTCAAGAACTTCTACCTGACCAACGAGCGCAGCATGACCCGCAAGATCACCGAAGCGATGATGGCGGTGCTGCTTGAGCTGCATTACGACAAACAGGAAATTCTCGAGGCTTATCTGAACGAGGTGTTTCTCGGTCAGGATGGTCGTCGCGCGGTGCACGGGTTCGGCCTGGCCAGTCAGTACTTCTTCGGTCAGCCGCTGGCCGAGCTGAAGCTGCCGCAGGTGGCGTTGCTGGTCGGCATGGTCAAGGGGCCAACCTACTACAACCCGCGGCGCAATCCCGAGCGTGCCTTGGAAAGGCGCAATCTGGTGCTCGATCTTTTGGCCGAGCAGCAGGTCATCAGCGCCGATGAGGCGGCCAAGGCCAAACAGGCGCCATTGGGGGTAACCCAGCGCGGCAGCATGGCGGACAGCTCCTATCCGGCCTTCCTCGACCTGGTCAAGCGGCAGCTGCGAGAGGACTATCGGGACGAGGACCTTACCGAAGAAGGCCTGCGCGTCTTCACCAGCTTCGATCCGGTGCTTCAGCTGAAGGCCGAGCAGGCCATGAGCGAAACCCTCAAGCGACTCGGCAAGGCCACCGAGGGCGTCGAGGGCGCGATGATCGTCACCAATCCGGAAACCGGTGAGATCCAGGCCATGCTGGGCAGCCGCCAACCAGGCTTTGCCGGCTTCAACCGGGCACTGGATGCCTCACGACCGATCGGTTCGCTGATCAAGCCGGCCATCTACCTGGCCGCACTGGAGAAGCCCAGCCAGTACACGCTGACCAGTCTGCTCGAGGATGAGCCCTTCTCCGTGAAAGGTGCCGATGGGCAGGTCTGGAAGCCGCAGAATTATGGGCGTCAGGCCTATGGAACGGTGTATCTGTATCAGGCGCTCGCCAATTCCTACAACCTGTCGACCGCGCGGCTCGGGCTCGATCTGGGCGTGCCGAACGTGCTTAAGACGCTTGAGCGCCTGGGTGCATCACCCAAATGGCCGGCTTACCCGTCGATGCTGCTGGGGGCCGGCGGCCTGCGTCCGATCGAAGTGGCCGACATGTATCAGACGCTTGCCAACGGTGGCTTCAACACCCCGCTGCGGGGCATTCGCAGCGTGTTGACCGCCGACGGCGAGCCGCTCAAGCGTTATCCGTTCCAGATTCAGCAGCGCTTCGATCCGGGTGCCATCTACCTCACCCAGTACGCCATGCAGCGCGCCATGCGCGAGGGCACTGGGCGCTCGGCGTACAACCGACTGCCGCAGTCGCTCAATCTGGCCGGCAAGACCGGCACCACCAACGATTCGCGTGACAGCTGGTTCGCCGGCTTCAGCCAGGATCTTCTGGCAGTGGTCTGGCTGGGGCGCGACGACAACGGCAAGACGTCTCTGACCGGTGCCACCGGGGCGCTGCAGGTATGGACCGACTTCATGCGACGGGCCGACCCGCTGCCGTTGCAGATGCCGGTTCCGGACAATGTCACCTACGCCTGGGTCGATGCCCGTAGCGGACTGGGTACCGACGAACGCTGCCCGGATGCTGTGCAGATGCCCTATATTCGCGGCAGCGAACCGGCGCCGGGGCCGGGCTGCGGCATACAGGCCCCTGCAGAGTCGGTCATGGATTGGGTGCGTGGCTGGTTGCAGTGATGGTGCAGCCGACGTGCATTCCGTGCTTTTTTGTGAAGAGGTCAGAAAGTGAATAAGCAGTGGATAGCTGTTGTAGCAGCAGTGGTTCTGATCCAGGGTTGCGCGACGGTGGACCGTCGTTCGATACCCGTCGTCGACGCCGGCGCGCCTGTTTCCGAGGAAATGGCCGCGCGGCAGGCCTATCGCGTGCCCGCTGCCACGGCCGCGGCCCAGGTGCCACGGCAGCAGCAGGAAGATTCCGGTGTCGTGGTAATGGTGCCGCAGGGATCATCGGCGCCCCTTGAAACCTTCGCAGCGCCGGACGTGCCTTTTTCTTCTTCCAGTGGCACCGCCAGCGGTTCGCAGCCAGCCTGGCAGCCCGCGCCATCGATCTCCGCACCGCCCAGCACGCCACAGCCAAGCATGCCCAGCGGCATTCCATCCTCAGGTAGCGGTCTGGCGGCTGACGAGCAGCTTGATGGCCCGGTCCTGGCGTTGCTCACCACCGCGCAGCAGCAGCAGGGCGGCGGCGACCTGAACGGTGCCGCCTCGAGCCTCGAGCGCGCTCAGCGCATTGCGCCACGCGAGCCGCAGGTGCTTTACCGTCTCGCCCAGGTCCGTCTGGCTCAGGGCGACGCGACCCAGGCCGAACAGTTGTCACGTCGAGCGTTGAGTTACGCCAGTGGTCGGCCAGCCTTGCAGGCCAGTCTCTGGGAGCTGATCGCCCAGGCGCGTGAGCGGCAGGGCGACAGTGCGGGTGCGGCCCAGGCCCGTGAGCGGGCCAAGGTCAGTCTGTGATGGATCGCCGGCTGCCGGAGATTGCCCAGCAGCTGCTGCTGATCGAGCGCGAGCTGCGGGTGCTGGGGCTGTGGAGTGTGGATTCGCCGGCGCCAGAGGCTCTGGCCAGCGTGGAGCCGTTCTGCGTTGACACGCTGCGCTTCGAGCAATGGTTGCAGTGGATTTTCCTGCCGCGGATGAAGGCCATCGTCGAGGCAGATCAGCCTTTGCCTGCCGCCTCCGGCATCTGCGCCATGGCCGAGGTGGTCTATCGGGAGTCCCAGGTGGTGACGCTGCTTGAGGCCCTGCGCGGCTTCGATGCGCTGATCGACAGCTCTTCGCGCTAGCGCCGCGTTTGGCGGCGCCAGTCGCTCAGATGGCGCTCAGTTGCAGTTTTCCGCAATCTTGTCGCGGGTTTCCGAGATTCGCGCCTGTCGCTCTTCCTCGGTGACCCGCCGCGTTTCACCATTCTCTTCGACCCGCACGCGCGGATTGTTCTGCAACTGGGCCAGGTTGGTACGCAGGGTTTCGCAATAACGCTTGCGCTCGGCCTCCTGCGCGGCCACTTGCTGCTTGACCTTGCGGTCAATGGTGCGCTGGTCGGGTTCGGCGTCGTTTTCCTGTACCGCCGGTGCCGGCGGCGTTGCCGATTTGCCTGGCGCGACGACCGTGTTCACGGTTTCCACCTGCTGCCCCTGCGGCGGCTGAGCGCCAAAATGCGTGACGCCCTGGGCGTCTACCCATTTGTACACCTGGGCCGCCATGGCGTTGCCACAAAGGGCCAGCATCAGGCCGCTCGCAAGAAACATCAATCGCATGCTGTTACCTTCATCGGGTCGGAAAACGGCCTCCACTATACCCAAAAGACAGAGCCGCGCTTCTGCGCCCCGTCACAGCTCGAGGTTGGCCAAACGCAACGGCAGGCTTGACTTGCGGGTGCCGAATCCGAACAATCCGAGGCTTGCTGTCCTGAGTCGCCTCGCCGCAAGCGATACCGGCTCAGTCTAGACAGACATGAGGTGCTACCCGCGCCGACCTGCATCACCCGCAACGCGTTACCTCGCGCTGGGTGGAGAGCCCGCGACACCAGGGACTCTTCCAATACTGGCTCAATCAGTGGCTGACGTAGTCGGCGACCACCGTCGCTCATGCCCTGTTGGCAGTAAACCTATTTCTGGCGGCTCCGGCTTGGACCGCTATCTGGCGTTTCAGAGGTGAACAACGTGGAACTCTTATCCGGCGCTGAAATGGTCGTCCGCTCCCTGCGTGACGAAGGCGTTAAGTACATCTACGGGTACCCGGGCGGTGCCGTTCTGCATATCTACGATGCGCTTTTCAAGGAAAAGGCCATCGAACATATCCTGGTTCGTCATGAGCAGGCTGCCACCCACATGGCTGATGGCTATGCGCGCGCGACTGGCAAGGCCGGCGTGGTGTTGGTGACCTCCGGCCCTGGCGCGACAAATGCCATCACCGGCATCGCCACTGCCTTCATGGACTCGATCCCGATGGTGGTCATTTCCGGTCAGGTGCCGAGCACCATGGTCGGCACCGACGCCTTCCAGGAAACCGACATGATCGGTATCTCCCGGCCGATCGTTAAGCACAGCTTCATGATCAAGCATCCTTCGGAAATTCCCGAAGTGATGAAGAAGGCGTTCTACCTCGCAGAGTCCGGGCGTCCAGGGCCGGTTGTCATCGATATTCCGAAAGACATGACCAACCCGGCCGAAAAATTCGAATACGTTTATCCGAAGAAGGCCAAGCTGCGTTCGTACAGCCCGGCCGTACGTGGGCATTCGGGGCAGATTCGCAAGGCGGCGGAGTTGCTGCTGGGCGCCAAGCGTCCGATCATCTACGCCGGTGGCGGCGTGATCCTGGGCAAGGCCTCGGCACAACTGACCGAGCTGGCGAAGATGCTCAACCTGCCGGTGACCAATACGCTGATGGGCTTGGGCTGCTATCCGGGCAGCGACCGCCAGTTCGTCGGCATGCTCGGTATGCACGGCAGCTACACCGCCAACCTGGCGATGCATCACTCCGATGTGATTCTGGCGGTCGGCGCGCGTTTCGATGACCGCGTCATCAACGGCGCGACCAAGTTCTGCCCGAATGCGAAGATCATCCACATCGACATTGATCCGGCATCCATCTCCAAGACCATCAAGGCAGATATCCCGATCGTTGGCCCAGTCGACAGCGTGCTGACCGAGATGGTCGCCATCGTCAAGGAGATCGGCCAGGCGCCGAATGCCGAGACCGTGGCTAGCTGGTGGAAGCAGATCGACGAGTGGCGCGGCAATGGCCGGCTGTTCCCCTACAACGAGGGCGATGGTTCGATCATCAAGCCGCAGGCCGCAATCGAGGTGCTCTGCGAGGTGACCAAGGGCGAGGCCTATGTGGCATCGGACGTTGGTCAGCATCAGATGTTCGCCTGCCAGTACTACAAGTTCGACAAGCCCAACCGCTGGCTCAACTCGGGCGGCCTCGGCACCATGGGCTTCGGCCTGCCGGCAGCCATGGGGGTGAAGCTGAACTTCCCCGAAGCCGATGTCGCGGTGGTGACGGGTGAAGGCAGCATCCAGATGAACATCCAGGAGCTGTCCACCTGCCTGCAGTACGACTTGCCGGTGAAGATCATCAACCTCAACAACGGTGCGCTGGGCATGGTCCGGCAGTGGCAGGACATGGTGTACAACAGTCGCTACTCGCACTCGTACATGGAGTCTCTGCCGGACTTCGTCAAGCTGGCCGAAGCCTACGGGCACGTCGGCATGCGCATCACTGATCTCAAGGACCTCAAGCCGATGATGGAAGAGGCATTCGCCATGAAGAATCGCCTGGTCTTCCTCGATATCGCCGTCGACACCGCCGAGCACGTCTATCCGATGCAGATCAAGGATGGCGCAATGCGTGACATGTGGCTGAGCAAGACGGAGCGGACCTGATCATGAGACATATCATTTCCCTGCTGATGGAAAACGAACCGGGTGCGCTGTCTCGTGTGGTCGGCCTGTTTTCGCAGCGCAACTACAACATCGAAAGCCTCACCGTGGCGCCGACCGAAGACCCGACCCTGTCGCGTCTGACCTTGACTACCGTGGGCCATGAGGAGGTGATCGAACAGATCACCAAGAACCTCAATAAGCTGGTGGAAGTGGTTAAGCTGGTCGACCTGTCGGAGAGCGCCCATATCGAGCGTGAACTGATGCTGATCAAGGTCAAGGCCACCGGCGCCCAGCGCGCCGAGGTCAAGCGCACCACCGACATCTTCCGTGGACAGATCGTCGATGTGACCACCAGCGTCTATACCATTCAGCTGGCCGGAACCAGTGACAAATTGGACAGCTTCATCCAGGCCATTGGTACCGCTTCGATCCTCGAGGTGGTGCGCAGCGGTGTCACCGGAATCTCTCGCGGCGACAAAGTGCTGAGTATCTAACGGCTGGCGGACACCTCGTCTCGTCAGTCAGCAACGTTTTATCGAATGGCCCACGAGGCCGGCAACAGGGGTAATTCATGAAGGTTTCTTACGATAAAGACTGCGACCTCTCCATCATCCAGGGCAAGAAGGTCGCCATCATCGGTTACGGCTCCCAGGGCCACGCGCATGCGTGCAACCTGAAGGACTCCGGCGTCGACGTCACCGTTGGCCTGCGGCCGGGCTCGTCCTCCATCGCCAAGGCCGAAGCGCATGGCCTGAAGGTCAGCGACGTGCCGGCAGCCGTTGCCGCCGCCGACCTGGTAATGATCCTCACCCCGGACGAATTCCAGGGTCGCCTGTACAAGGAAGAGATCGAGCCGAACCTGAAGCAGGGCGCCACCCTGGCGTTCGCCCACGGTTTCTCGATCCACTACAACCAGGTCGTGCCGCGTGCCGATCTCGACGTGATCATGATCGCTCCGAAGGCTCCGGGTCACACCGTGCGCTCCGAGTTCGTCCGTGGCGGCGGTATCCCTGACCTGATCGCGATCTACCAGGACGCGTCCGGCAATGCCCGTAACGTCGCGCTGTCCTACGCCTGTGGCGTCGGCGGCGGTCGTACCGGCATCATCGAAACCACCTTCAAGGACGAAACCGAAACCGACCTGTTCGGCGAGCAGGCCGTTCTCTGCGGCGGTTGCGTCGAGCTGGTCAAAGCCGGTTTCGAAACCCTGGTCGAAGCGGGCTACGCTCCGGAAATGGCCTACTTCGAGTGTCTGCACGAGCTGAAGCTGATCGTCGACCTGATGTTCGAAGGCGGTATCGCCAACATGAACTACTCGATCTCCAACAACGCCGAGTACGGCGAGTATGTCACCGGTCCGGAAGTCATCAACGCCGAATCCCGTGCTGCCATGCGCAACGCTCTGAAGCGCATCCAGAACGGTGAGTACGCCAAGATGTTCATCACCGAAGGTGCTGCCAACTATCCGTCCATGACTGCCTACCGTCGCAACAACGCGGCCCATGGCATCGAAGTGGTCGGCGAGAAGCTGCGCGCGATGATGCCCTGGATCGCGGCGAACAAGATCGTCGACAAGAGCAAGAACTGATCGGTTTTCTGCTCAAGAAAACGCGGCTTCGGCCGCGTTTTTTCGTTCTGCACCCCAGGCTTCTGGTATAAATCGCGGGTTTGGCCAGGCTGAACCGTGGGTGTGCCGATCTGGTCGAAATCTATCCGTACCTGTTGTAGAAGGTGAATGCGCATGAGTGGACAATCCGAAGAGCCGAACAAGCCAGTCGAGCCAGAGAGCATTCTGCCGATCGACGAGCATGTGGAGGAAACCCAGGAGGCCGACGGCCGCAAGGTCCGCCACCGGGGCATCTACCTGCTGCCGAACCTGTTCACCACTGCCAACCTTTTCGCAGGGTTCTTCTCGATCATCACGGCGATCAACGGCAATTTTTATGTGGCCGCGGCGACGGTCTTTGTCGCGATGGTGCTTGATAGTCTGGACGGACGCGTTGCGCGCCTGACCAATACTCAGAGTGCCTTTGGTGCCGAGTACGACTCGCTGTCGGATATGGTGGCGTTCGGTCTGGCGCCCGCTGTGCTGGCGTATGAATGGGCGTTGTCGGGGTTGGGTAATGTCGGGCTCACGGTCGCCTTTATCTACGTTGCCTGCGCCGCGCTGCGCCTGGCGCGCTTCAATACGCAGATCGGCAAGGTGGACAAGCGCTGGTTCATCGGGCTGGCCAGTCCGGCTGCAGCAGGTGTGGTGGCCGGTTGGGTCTGGGCGGTGTGGGCGCTCGACGAGACGGGTATTCGCGGCGTCGACCTGCCGCTGGTGCTGGTCATGCTCTTTGCGCTGATGGTAGCCGCTGCCGGTCTGCTGATGGTCAGCAACATCAAGTACTACAGCTTCAAGGATCTCGATCTGAAGGGGCGCGTTCCTTTCGTTGCGATTCTGGTCGTGGTGCTGGTGTTTGCGGTGGTATTCAGCGACCCGCCTCGTATTCTCCTGCTGATTTTCCTCGCCTATGCAGTTTCGGGTCCCGTTCAGTACCTGATGCAACTGCGTCGGCGCAAGCGCGTCGAGGGTTGATTTTCCCCCTGGCTGCGCGTATTGCTCGTCTGTAGTCGATACGCGGAGCTGGCCATGCTCATCAGAATCCCCGCAGGCGGTGATTGTCATGAATCCGAGGTGACGCCGGAGGCGATCTATCGAAGCCGGCGTCGCTTCATTCAGGGGGCGGCGCTTGCTGGGGCGGCCGTGGGGGTGCCCTTGCTGGCTAGGGCGGCCGAGCAATATCCCGGCGTCCCGGCGTCTCCAGCCCCGCCTTGGTTCGTTGGCAAGCTGGGCGACGCCCGCTGGCGCGCTGTCGTCGCGCAAGGCGAAGCCATCACGCCGTATGCCGATGCCACCCAGTACAACAACTTCTATGAGTTCGGTCCCAACAAAGGCGATCCAGCCCGTTACGCCGCGGAGTTGAAAGTCGAGCCGTGGACAGTGTTGGTTGATGGCGAAGTCGAAAAGCCGGGGCGCTATTCGCTCGATGACCTTTTTGCTGAAGGCCAGCTGGAGGAACGGATATATCGGCTGCGATGCGTGGAGGCCTGGTCCATGGTGATCCCCTGGCTGGGATTTCCGCTTGCCGACCTCGTTCAGATGGTCCGCCCCCTTTCAGCTGCGAAGTTCGTCCGCTTCGAAACGGCCTACCGCCCCGACGAGATGCGTGGGACTCGCTCCAGCTTTGCGTTGATCGATTGGCCGTACGTAGAAGGATTGCGCATGGACGAGGCGATGCACCCCCTCAGCCTGCTGGCGGTTGGAATGTATGGGCGGGTACTGCCTAATCAGAATGGCGCACCACTGCGGCTGGTCGTACCTTGGAAGTATGGCTTCAAAAGCATCAAATCGATCGTGCGGATCAGCTTTGTACGCGAGCAGCCGCGTACGACGTGGCAGTCGATGGCTCCTGAAGAGTATGGGTTCTACGCCAACGTAAATCCGCAAGTTTCCCATCCACGTTGGTCGCAGGCTCGTGAGCGGCGCCTTCCAGGCAGCCTTTTCAGCCCCAACGTGCGGGATACGCTGCTGTTCAATGGCTATGCCGATCAGGTGGCGGATTTGTACGCCTCGATGGATCTCACCAAGGACTACTGATGCGCTACCCGTGGTGGCGGCTGTGCGTATTTCTATGCGCCGCGAGCGTGCCTGTGTACTGGCTGTATCTCGCCTGGACGCTTGCGCTGGGTCCCGATCCGGGAAAGGTGCTGGTGGATAACCTCGGGCAGGGCGCGTTGGTTCTCTTGCTTCTGACGCTTGCCATGACGCCCCTGCAGCGGGTCACGGGGTGGGGCGGCTGGCTCGCTGTGCGGAGACAGCTTGGACTTTGGTGCTTCAGCTATGCATTGCTGCATCTCGCTAGCTACCTTTTCTTTCTGTTGGGTGCTGAATTCTCACGTTTGCCCGAAGAGTTGAGCGAGCGCCCCTATATTCTCGTCGGGATGCTCGGGTTGCTGGGGCTGACAGTTTTGGCCGCTACCTCCTCTCGATGGAGCATGCGCCGTCTCGGTAAGCGCTGGAAAACCTTACACCAGCTGATCTACGTCATCGTCATTGTGGTGTTGCTGCATATGCTCTGGGTTGTACGTGCCGATGCTGGCAGGTGGGCGCTTTATGCTGGCGTGGCCGCGATCCTGCTTGCTCTACGATTTCCAGCCGCGGCTTCTGCTTTGGGGCGAGTCCGTACGCGAAAGAACAAAGTTCGCAACAAAACCGAAATAAACGGTTGACGGCTGTTTTCAGGTGCCTATAATGCGCACCACTTCCGGCGCAGTCCTCAAGCAAAACCTCTTGTAGATCAAAAGGTTAGCTAAATAAAAGGGTTGCACTGGTGGCGGATTCGGGTAGAATGCGCTGCGCTGACAGGGTGGTGGTTGAGTCCTGTTGGTGGCTTCGGTCGGATTGATCGAAAGCGGTTGAAAGAGGTGGTTGACAGCGGTTCTGATCGCTGTATGATTCGCCTCCCGCTGACGAGAGATGCAGATTGATCGAGGCGGCAAGCGGTTGAGTAGAAAAGAAATTTTCGAAAAAACAGCTTGACAGTAAGAAAGGCTGCTGTAGAATGCGCGGCCTCGGTTGAGACGAAAG
>Ga0155173_1033_pt1 | contig 12045 bp, 8 predicted proteins | sample RifCSPhighO2_01_FD_106141 | JGI IMG/M metagenome (GOLD analysis project Ga0155173, IMG submission 106141) | Pseudomonadales bacterium RIFCSPHIGHO2_01_FULL_64_12
TCATCGGTACGCCGAGCACTTCGGCCACCAGCTTCTGCACCTCGGTGGGGTTCTGTGTCGAGGTGTAGACGATCATGCCGCCGTCTTCGGTAGGCATGACCGAGGACACCTGTGTCTCCAGGTAGAAGTGCTCCTGCCCGCCGATGTGCAGCGAACCCTGCAGCCGACGCGGCGCGCTGGCCAGGGCGGTGGCCGAGTCGCCGCGCTTGTGGGTGTGGCTGTCGAGCACGAAGTGCTTCTTGTGCAGCGCCTCGACCACGTCGAGCACCGGCTCAAGATCCTCGTATTCGATGATCGCGGCCATCGCCGCCTTGCGTGCGGTTTCCAGGCTGTCGGCAGCCACGGCGATCACCGGCTGGCCGATGAACTCGACCTTGCCGTCGGCCAGCAGCGGGTCGCCGGGCATCACGGCACCGATGTCCAGCTGGCCCGGTACGTCCTTCGCCGTGATGGCGATGGCCACACCCGGAATCTGGTAGCAGGGGCTGGTATCGATGCGGACGATGCGGGCGTGGGCGCGCTCGCTCATGCGGGCATAGACGTGCAGCTGATTGGGAAACTCCAGCCGGTCGTCGACGTACACCGCCTCGCCCGAGACATGCTTGGGCGCGCTGTCGTGCTTGACGCTGCGACCGACGCCGGTGACCAGGTCCTGGGTGAACAGCGCCGCGATTTCTTCCTGAGTGCGGGTGGTTACGTGGTTAGACATAAGCGGTCACCCTCGTCTCGGTCTTCGGTGCATGTTGTTCGAGGAAGCACTTGCGCAGCAGGTTCTGTGCGACCAGCAGGCGATACTCGCGGCTGGCGCGGAAGTCGGTCAGCGGCGTGAAGTCTTCGGCCAGTGCATCGCAGGCCGCCTCCACGGTCTGCTGGTTCCACGGCGCGCCGTTCAGGGTCGCCTCGCAGGCCGCGGCGCGCTTGGGAATCGCCGCCATGCCGCCAAAGGCGACCCGGGCATCGGCGACCACGCCATCGGTGATCTGCAGGTCGAACGCGGCGCAGACAGCGGAGATATCGTCGTCCAGTCGCTTGGAAACCTTGTAGGCGCGGAACAGGCGATCCGGTGTGGCGCGCGGCACTCGTACCTTCTCGATGAATTCCCCGGGCTGGCGCGCGGTGACCTTGTAGTCGATGAAGTAATCCTCGAGCGGCAGGGTGCGGCTGCTGGCGCCCTTGCGCAGGACAACTTCGGCACCCAGGGCGATCAGCAGCGGCGGCGAGTCGCCGATCGGCGAGGCGTTGCCGATGTTGCCACCGAGCGTGCCCTGGTTGCGGATCTGCAGCGAGGCGAAGCGCTGCAGCAGCTCGCCGAAATCCGGGTACTCGGCGGCCAGCGCGGCGTAACAGTCGGTCAGCGGGGCGGCTGCACCAATCTCGATATGGCGGTCCGCGATCTGGACCTGCTTCATCTCGGTGATCTGCCCGACATGGATCATCACCGGCAGCTCGCGATGGAACTGGGTGACCTCCAGTGCCAGGTCGGTGCCACCGGCAAGCAGCCGTGCGTCGGGATTGGCGGCGTAGACCTCAGCCAGTTCGGCGACGGTCAGCGGCGACAGGCAACGCCTTTCGCCGTCGCTGAGCTCGGCCATTTCACGCGGGGCGATGGCCTTGAGCTGGGCGATGGTCTCGGCTTCGCGGGCATCGAACTGGTCCGGCTGCTTGGCACAGCAGGCCTGTTCGGCGGCTTCGAGGATCGGCCGGTAGCCGGTGCAGCGGCAGAGGTTGCCGGCCAGGGCTTCGTGGGCCTGGTGCGGATCGTATTCATTGACCGCGCCGGCGTTCTTCTGCAGGGCGAACAGGCTCATGACGAATCCGGGGGTACAGAAGCCGCACTGCGAGCCGTGGCAGTCGACCATCGCCTGCTGGACGCTGTGCAGTCGGCCCTGGTCCTTGAGGTCTTCGACGCTGATCAACTGCTTGCCGTGCAGCGCGGAGACGAAGGTCAGGCACGAGTTGAGGGTGCGATACCGCAGGCGCTCGCCCACCAGTTCGCCGACCACCACGGTACAGGCGCCACAGTCACCGGAGGCGCAGCCCTCCTTGGTTCCGGTCTTGCCACGATACTCGCGCAGATACTGCAGCACCGTGGTGTTGGGATCGAGTGCGCGCTCGCTGCGCAGTTCTCGATTGAGAAGAAACTGGATCAAGGCGAAGCCTCCGCTGTTGTTGTTCTGACACGCAAACTATCGCTATCTGACTTTTCGGTCAACTAATTCCTGACTCAAAAGTCAATGCGGCAGACGCGCGCAGATCGGGCGAGGCATATCGATGCGCTCGCCCCTGTTTGCATACTGCAATTAAAGCCCGTTCAGACGGGTTCGGCCTCGCCCTGCCGTCGGTAGGCGTAGGTCTCGGCGAAGCGCGAGAGCATGTACCGGCTGCAGGTGGTGCTCGGGTATTTCGGCGGGTTGGTTTCGTCGTAGCAACCGGGCAGGCAGGCGATCTCGGTGTCCGGATGCGGCTCGGCGAAGAACGGCATGGAGTAGCGATCCACGCCCAGCGGGCTGACCACGCGATGTGGCGTCGACTTGTAACGGTCGTTGCTCCAGCGCGCCATCATGTCGCCGATGTTGACCACGTAGGTGCCTTCGATGGGCGGTGCGTCGATCCACTCGCCCTTGACGTTCTGCACCTGCAGGCCGCCGGCCTGGTCCTGATAGAGCAGGGTGACGCAGCCGTAATCGGTGTGCGCGCCGGCGCCTTGCTGATCGGCGCTGGTGGCGGTCTGCCGGGGCGGGTAGTGGATCATGCGAAACACGCTGATGGGCTCGACGAAACGCTTGTCGAAGAAGTCCCGCTCGATGCCAAGGGCGAGTGCGATGGCACGCAGAAGCGTGCAGGCAAGGTCCTGCATGTCGCGGTAGTGCCCTTCCATCAGCTCGGTCCAGCCTTCGATCTGCAGCGGATGACGGTTGGGCCCGCGCAGTGGTTTGCCGGCCAGTACCTCGGGATGATCGGCAGGCATATGGAAACCCATGTCGAAGGTTTCCTTGAGGTCGCACGGCTGGCTCGGGTCCAGCTGCTCGGTGGCGACGGCACCGTAGCCGCGGTGGTGCTGGCTCTTGGTGATATCGATCTTCAGCTTTTCGTCGGCGGGCAGGGCAAAGAAACGCTTGGCATGGTCGGTGAGGGTGGCGATGCGCTCGGCGCTGATCGGATGACCCTTGATATAGAAGAAGCCCCACTCGCGGCAGGCGCGGTCGATGGCCTCGGCGACGGCCAGATGGCCGGCCTCGTCGGCGTTATAGAGCGGGGAAATATCGATGATGGGCAGTGAGTTCATGGCTGACTCCGGGTACGGCGCCGCCGGTCTTCTCGTACCGGCGGCCTTCGAGGGCAATGCCCCCTGCGTGCGGTTCGCCCGGAGGCGGGACGGCACGCGAGATTCCGCAGTGCGCCGGTCGGGCCGGCGCAGGTGACGCTTACTTCGGCATTTCAGCCTTGACGCCCTGGACGTAGTAATTCATCGAGGCGAGGTCCTTGATGCTGGCGGTCTCGCCCTCGGCGATGCGCACTTCGCCAGCCTGATCCTTGATCGGACCGGTGAACGGATGGAATTCACCGCTCTTGATGCGGGCGATGATCTGCTCGGCCTCGGCCTTCACGTCAGCAGGCACCAGATCGCTGATCGGCAGGCTGATGCTGTCCTGCGCCAGCCCGCCCCAGAAATCCTCGGATTTCCAGTTGCCGGCCATTACCGCTTCGGCAGACTTGGTGTAGTGCGGGCCCCAGTCGTTGACGATGGAAGTCAGCACGGCCTTCGGCCCGAAGTGCTGCATGTCCGACGCGTAACCGACGGAATAGACGCCACGGCGCTCGGCGGCCTGGATCGGTGCCGGGCTGTCGGTGTGCTGGAAGATCACGTCCACGCCCTGGTCGATCAGCGCGTTGGCGGCATCGGCTTCCTTGCCCGGATCGAACCAGGTGTTGACCCACACCACCTTGATCTCGGTGCCAGGGTTGTACTTGTCCAGCGCCAGCTGGATGGCATTGATGTCGCGGATCACTTCCGGAATCGGGAAGGACGCGATGTAGCCGACCTTCTTGGTCTTGGTCATCTTCGCCGCGAGGAAGCCGCCGACGTAGCGGCCTTCATAGGAACGGGTCAGATAGGTGCCGACGTTCTTCGCCTGCTTGTAACCGGTGGCGTGCTCGAAGGTGACCTTGGGGAACTGCTTGGCGACCTTCAGCGTGGGGTTCATGTAGCCGAAGGAGGTGGTGAAGATAAGGTCATAGTCGCTCTTGGCCATGTTGCGGATAACCCGCTCGGCATCGGCACCCTCCGGCACGTTCTCGACGAAGCTGGTCTTCACCTTGTCGCCCAGCTTCTCTTCCATGTACTTGCGACCCTGCTCATGCTGGTAGGTCCAGCCGTGGTCGCCGATCGGACCGATATAGACGAAGCCGACCTTCAGCGGATCGGCGGCCGAAGCGGCGGCCGTGGTGAGAGCGGCGCTGAAGCCGATCGCTGCGGCAAGGGCGCGCAGCAGGGTTTTCCGTGAGTTGTTCTGCATGGCGGGTGACGCTCCTGTTTGTCTAGCTACAGAGCCTGTGTTGGCTGATAGCTGGTTAGCAAAAAGCTGACCAACTGGACAGATACCTTCGTTGTGCCGGATTGCGGCCGATTCGACTCGACGCCGAGGCCCGATCGAGACTTGCGCTGGTGCGCCAGTAATCCACGGCGCCCAGCTTTGGTGCAAGCCTCGATCGTGGTTGTTTAGCCGTTTACCAGTTGCCGGGCCGCCTGCTGGTGATCGGCGATCAGTCCCTGCACGTCGAGGCCTTCGACCTGACCGTCGACGACGCGCCATTTGCCGCCGACCATCACCCGGTCGGCACGGTCGGCGGCGCAAAGCAGCAGCGCGGCGATGGGATCGTGGCTGCCGGAAAAGCGCAGTTCGTCCAGCTTGAACAGGGCCAGATCGGCCTGCTTGCCGACCGCCAACTCGCCGATGTCGCTGCGCCCGAGCAGGCGCGCGGAGCCGCGGGTCGCCCAGCCGAGCACCTTCTGCGGGGTGATCTTCTCGGCGCCGTAGCGCAGGCGCTGGATGAACAGCGCCTGACGCGCTTCGAGCATCATGTTGGAGGCGTCGTTGGAGGCCGAACCGTCCACGCCCAGGCCGATGATGGCGCCCTTGTCCTCGAGCTCGAGCGTGTGGCAGATGCCGGAGGCCAGACGCATGTTGGAACTCGGGCAATGGCAGATGCCCACACCGGCTGCACCCAGGCGGTGAATTTCCACCTGGTTGAAATGGATGCCATGGGCCAGCCAGGTGCGTGGGCCGAGCCAGCCGACGCTCTGCAGGTAGTCCACGGTGCGCATGCCGAAGCGTTTCGCGCAGAACTCCTGTTCGTCCAGGGTCTCGGCCAGGTGGGTATGCAGACGCACGTCCCGCGCTTCGGCCAGCTCTGCGCAGGTCCGCATGATGCCGGTGGTGACCGAGAACGGCGAGCAGGGCGCCAAGGCGATCTGGATCTGCGCGCCGTCGCCTCGCTCGTGGTAGCGGTCGATCAGCCGCTCGCTGTCGGCGAGGATGGCCTCGGCGTCCTGCACCACGCTCTTGCATGGCAGGCCGCCGTTTTCCTTGGACAGGTTCATCGAACCGCGGGTGAGCATGGCACGCATGCCCAGTTCGCGGACGGCCCCGACCTGGATGTCGATGGCGTCCTCGAGCCCGCCCGGAAACAGGTAGTGGTGATCCGCCGCCGTGGTGCAGCCGGACAACAGCAGCTCGGCCAGCGCCACCTTGCTCGCCAGCTGCAGCGCCTGCGGCGTAAGCCGTGCCCAGACCGGGTAGAGGGTCAGCAGCCAGTTGAACAGCGGCTCGTTGACCACCGGCCCCCAGGCGCGGGTCAGGGTCTGGTAGAAGTGGTGATGGGTGTTGACCAGCCCCGGCAGCACGACGTGTTCGCGGGCGTCGAAGATCTCGTTCACCGGCAGCGCGGGCGAGGCCCCGGCGGCGAGCATTTCGACGATGACGCCGTTCTCGACCACCAGCCCACCCGGGGCTTCCTGGTCGTTGGCGGTGAACAGGGCAAGCGGATTCTTGATCCAGATACGGTCAGCAGGCATGGCCGGCTTTCTCCTGAAGGGTTGAGTTCAGAGTAGCCAGCTCAGTTATGCCCTGTCTGCTGATCCAGGGGCGGAGGGGGTTGCTTGTGCCGCGGACGGAAAGATAAGGGATGCCACAGGGGCTGCCAAGGGCCGGTTAGCGGAGCGGTCCCGACCGCGACCGGGACACCGGGGCGAGTCCGTCACGGTCGATCACGGTCTTGCCTGCTCACCAGGGCAGCGCGTCTCCCAGATAGTCGATGTATCGATGCCCGCCCTGACCGATGGCCCGCGTCACCTGCTCGGCCATGCCGCAAGCGCTGGTCTCGACATCCAGCGGGGCCTGATCGCCACCCATGTCGGTCTTGACCCACCCCGGATGCATCGACAGCACGGTCAGCTTCGTCCCGCCGAGCTTGGCAACGAAGGTTCGGGTCATGTGGTTCAGCGCGGCCTTGCTCGCACCGTAGAGGTCCATGCCCATGCCAGGGCCGACTTCGACGCTGCCGAGAATGGAGCTCATGAAGACGACCACGCCCTGATCCGGGTTCACCAGTGGCAACAGTCGTTCGGCCAGGCGCACCGGAGCGACGGCGTTGGTGAAGAACAGCTGGCCGACTTCCGCCTGGCTGGCTTCGGTGGCCGGTTTGTCCTGCGGCCCGGCGATGCCGGCGTTGACGAACAGGACGTCGATCGGGGTGCCGGCCAGGCGTGCGGCCAGTTGATCGACGCTGGTCGCGTCGTCCATGTCCAGGGTCTCGATACGCAGCTGCGGCAACCCGCTTAGCGCTTCGGCACGCTGTGGATTGCGGACGGTGGCGATCACCTGCCAGCCTGCGCTGGAGAACTGCTTCGCCAGGCCGAGGCCCAGGCCGCGGGAGGCGCCGACAATCAGTATGTTCTTTGGCATGGAGCAATCTCGAAGGTCATGACGTGGGCAAGAATAGCGCGAGGACCAGCTTCGCGCGCAGCGGGCCGGCATGCGGCAATCGACCACTGCCCGAGTGTTGCAAGCCGTTTCGTTGCGATGGTCAGAACCGCTCTGTTTCGGCTCTCATGGGCTAGTTTTGCAGTGCGCCCGGCAACGAATCATCCGCCCTGGAGGACCCAATGCCCCAACAGCAGATCCAATCGACCCGCTGGCACGCCCGTCAGGCCGAGGAGGCCTTGCTGGAGCTGGACTCCACCGCCGCCGGCCTGACGCACGAGCAGGCCGCGCAGCGTCTGCTCCGCTACGGTCCCAACCGGCTCGACGAAGCCAAGCCGGCCAGCGTCTGGCAACGCGTGCTGCGGCATCTGAACAACGTGCTGCTCTACGTGCTGATCGCCGCGGCGCTGGTCACCGGATTGATGGGGCACTGGGTCGACACCTTCGTGATCATTGCGGTGGTGGTGCTCAACGTTGCCATCGGCTTCGTCCAGGAAGGCAAGGCGGAAAAGGCGCTGCAGGCGATCCGCCATCTGCTGGCGCCGCACGCAGTGGTGCTGCGCGACGGCCGGCAGCAGGACATCGATGCTGCCGATCTGGTGCCCGGTGATGTGGTACTGCTGGCCTCCGGCGACAGCCTGCCGGCCGATGTGCGACTGCTGCAGGCGCGCAACCTGCGCATCGACGAGGCGGCGTTGACCGGTGAATCGGTGCCGGTGGACAAGCAGGTCGATGCCGTGGCCGATGACGCGGCCATCGGCGACCGGATCTGCATGGGCTATGCGGGCACCCTGGTCACCCAGGGCCAGGCGCGGGCCGTGGTGGTTGCCACCGGCGCCGCCACCGAGATCGGTCGTATCGGCCGCATGCTCGAAGCGGTGGAGCAGGGCACCACGCCGCTGCTGCGAAAGATGCAGGACTTCGGTCGCATCCTGACCCTCTTCATTCTCGCCACCGGGGGATTGCTGTTCCTGTTCGGCACGCTGGTGCGTGGCATGGGAGCCGGTGAGATGTTCATGGCCGCGGTAGGCCTGTCGGTCGCGGCGATCCCCGAAGGACTGCCCGCGATCATGACCATCACCCTGGCCATCGGCGTGCAGCGTATGGCCGCACGCAACGCGGTGATCCGTCGGCTGCCGGCGGTGGAGGCGCTGGGTTCGGTGACGGTGATCTGCTCGGACAAGACCGGCACCCTGACGCGCAACGAGATGACCGTGCAGGAGGTGATCTGTGCCGGCCAGTCGCTGGACGTCGAGGGGGCCGGGTACGCGCCGACCGGCAACCTGCTGCTGCAGGGATCGGCGGTCGATGCGGCAGCATTGGCTGCCCACTCGCCGGCGGCGGCCGCGCTGGTCGAAGCCGCCGCGCTGTGCAATGACGCCAGCCTGCACGAAAAGGAACAGCACTGGGTGCTGGCTGGCGATCCCACCGAGGGCGCGCTGCTGACTCTGGCGATGAAGGCCGGGCTTTCGCCAACGGTAGTGCAGGTCGACCGGCCGCGGCTGGACGTGATTCCATTCGAATCCGAGCATCGGTTCATGGCGACGCTGCATGCCTGCGAGGCCGGCAGCGAGGTATTGGTCAAGGGCGCGCCGGAACGCATTCTGGCCATGTGCTCGCAGCAGCTGGAGGCCGACGGCGTCGAGCGCGCGCTGGATGAGGCGCACTGGCACAACCGGATCGAGGCGCAGGCGCGCGCCGGGCGTCGGGTACTGGCCTTTGCCCGGTGTCGGCTGGGCGCGGGCAAGCAGGACCTCGAGCATACCGATGTCGCCAGCGGGCTGACCCTGCTCGGCCTGGTCGGCATCATCGATCCACCCCGTGACGAGGCGATCCGGGCGGTGGCCCAGTGCCGCGCGGCCGGTATTCGTGTGGTGATGATCACCGGTGACCACGGTGTGACCGCCAGCGCCATCGCCCGGCAGCTGGGCATGGGCGAGGACATCAAGGCGATCACCGGCCCGGAGCTGGAGCTGATGGACGACACTGCCATGCGCCAGGCCGTCGCCGAGGCACGGGTGTTCGCCCGTGCCAGCCCGGAACACAAGCTGCGTCTGGTACGTGCGCTGCAGGCCAATGGCGAGGTCGTCGCCATGACCGGCGATGGCGTCAACGATGCGCCTGCGCTGAAGCAGGCCGACGTCGGCGTGGCCATGGGCATGAAGGGGACCGAGGCGGCCAAGCAGGCGGGCGCCATCGTGCTGGCGGACGACAACTTCGCCTCCATCGCGCATGCCGTGGAAGAAGGGCGTACCGTCTACGACAACCTGCGCAAGACCGTGACCTTCCTACTGCCGATCAACGGCGGCGAGTCGCTGTCGCTGCTGTTGGCGGTGCTGCTCGGCCTGGCGCTGCCGATCACGCCGGTTCAGGTGCTCTGGGTCAACATGGTCAGCTCCGTGGCGCTGGCCATGGTGCTGGCCTTCGAACCGACCGAGGCGGACGTGATGCAGCGCCCGCCGCGGCGACCGGACGAACCGATGCTGTCGCGCTTCGTGATCTGGCGGATCTTCTTCGTCTCGGCGCTGTTCCTGGTCGGGATCTTCGGCATGTACCAGTGGATGCTGGCGCAGGGCGCGACGGTCGAGGCCGCGCGCACCGTTGCGGTGAACACGCTGGTATGCATGGAGGTGTTCTACCTGTTCAGCGTGCGCTACCTGAAGGCGCCGTCCTTCACGGTGCAGGGCGTGAAAGGCACGCCGCGGGTGCTGGTGGCGGTGTTCAGCGTGTTCGGCCTGCAGCTGTTGTTCACCTACGCGCCGTTCATGCAGTCGCTGTTCGCCTCCGAGGCCTTGCCGCTGGACACCGGCATGCTGGTGGTACTGGCCGGCGTGGCGGTGCTGCTGATCCTGGAGATCGAGAAGGCGCTGCTGCGACGCATAGGCGTCGGCCCGTCCTGAGGTGAAACGGCGCCGTAGGGGTCAGAGCGGCGGCAGCTCTTCCATGAGGTCGGTGGAGTTGATGCCCGGGATGTGCAGCTCGCTCTTGGCCAGCTGCTGACCCTCCATCTGCGGCTGGGTCACCCAGGTGAGGATGTCGTAGTAGCGGCGGATGTTGGCCACGAAGTGCACCGGCTCACCGCCGCGGGCATAGCCGTAGCGGGTCTTGCTGTACCACTGCTTCTGCGACAGGCGCGGCAGCATCTGCTTCACGTCCAGCCACTTGTTGGGGTCCAGCCCTTCGGCCTCGGCCAGCTTGCGTGCATCTTCCAGATGGCCTCCGCCGACGTTGTAGGCGGCCAGGGCGAACCAGGTGCGGTCCGGCTCCTCGATACTCTCGGGCAGGCTGGCATGCACCTGCACCAGGTACTTGCCGCCACCCTGAATGCTCTGTACCGGATCGAGACGGTTGGTCACGCCCATGGCATTGGCGGTGCGCAGGGTCAGCATCATCAGTCCGCGCACGCCGGTCTTGGAGGTGGCTTCCGGCTGCCAGTGGGACTCCTGGTAGCCGATCGCAGCCAGCAGGCGCCAGTCGATGCCATGTTCCTTGGCGGTTTCACGGAAGGCCTTTTCATAACGTGGCAGACGCTGCTGCAGGTGCTTGGCGAAGGCATAGGCACCGACGTAGCCGAGCACGTCGACATGGCCGTAGTAGCGCTCGCGCAGGCGCTGCAAGGTACCGTTCTGCTGGGCCTGCTCGAGGAAGGCATCGGCCGCCTTGAGCAGGCTGTCATCCTCGCCTTTGGCGACCACCCAGGCCAGGCTGTTCTGTTCGCCGACGTCGAAGCCGGCGCGGATGTTGCTGAAATACACCTGGTTCATGGACATCTCGTTGGATTCCACCAGGGTCAGGTCGATCTGGCCTTCATCGACCATGCGCAGCAGGTCGACGACTTCCACCGCATCGGATTCGTCGTAGCGCAGCTCGGGGAATTCCACCTGCAGCGAGGCCAGCTTCTCCGCCTGGCTGCTGCCCTTGAGCACCAGGATGCGTTTGCCGATCAGATCCTTCGGGCTGGTCGGTCGGCGCTGGCCGCTGTGGTAGACGACCTGGGTGGTGACGTCGAGGTAGGAACGGGTGAAGCGCGCCAGTTCCTGGCGGCCTTCGCTGGCGACCAGTCCCGCAGCGGCCAGTGCCGGGCCGCCGGGACGGTTGAGACGGCTGAAGATGTCGTCGATGTTGTCGGCGGTTTCGATCTGCAGTTCGACGCCCAGGGTGCTGGCGAAACGCTTGACCAGCTCGTACTCGAAGCCGGCTTCGCCATTGCGATCCTGGAAATAGGTGGAAGGGCTGTTGCGGGTAATCACGCGCAGTACGCCTTCCTCCTTAATGCGCTCGAGTTCGCTGGGCTTTTCGGCGCAGCTGCCGAGCATCAGGAAGATTCCGATCGCCAACAGCCAGATGGCGCAGCGCTTGCGGAACAGGGTATGGGCAAACATCGGCGCAGTATACGCAAAGGCGAACCGCCACCATATCTGGACAGCGGTCGGCCTCTCTGCTAGGCGGGCCTGGGTGGACGACCGCAGCGCGGCAGTTGGGCATAATGCCGGCCCTGCCGTTGTCGTCGCCGAGATCGTTGCCAAACATGACCGAGGTCCTGCCCAAACCCTGGTTCGTCTACCTGGTGCGTGCCGCCAATGGCGCGCTGTACTGCGGGATCAGCGACGATGCCCAGCGGCGTTTCGCCGAGCACCAGCGCGGGCGCGGGGCGCGTTTCTTCCATTCCAGTCCGGCGCAGGCACTGGTCTACGTCGAGGCCTGTGCCAGCAAGGGCGACGCGCTGCGCCGGGAAATCGCCATCAAGCGACTGGACAAGCGTGCCAAGGAACGCCTGGTCAGCCAGGCCGGGCCCGTGGCGTGAATGACGCCCTAATCAGCCGGTAGGCTCGCCCGAGCGGAGCGTCTAAGCTGATGCATCTTTCCACAACGATGCTCCGCTTCACGGGGCATCTCGACACTTCCTCTGGCGGAGCCTGTCATGCACGAGCTGATCCTGCACCACTATCCCACCTCGCCCTTCGCCGAGAAGGCGCGCCTGATGCTCGGATTCAAGCAGTTGTCCTGGCGTTCGGTGATGATCCCGCCGGTCATGCCCAAGCCGGATCTCACCGCGCTGACC
>Ga0155173_1010_pt2 | contig 11981 bp, 10 predicted proteins | sample RifCSPhighO2_01_FD_106141 | JGI IMG/M metagenome (GOLD analysis project Ga0155173, IMG submission 106141) | Pseudomonadales bacterium RIFCSPHIGHO2_01_FULL_64_12
GGTCCTCGTCGAAGGCGCCTATCGGGCCGAATGCCGCCTCGACGACAAGGCCATCGACGGCCTCGAGCAATCCGTCGACATCTGGATTCGCAAACATGTTTGAACTGGCCTGGCCCTGGGTCTTCCTGCTGTTGCCGCTGCCCTGGCTGCTGCGCGCACTGCTGCCGCCAGCCGATAGCGGCGAGGCCGCCCTCAAGGTCAGTTTCCTCGATGAACTGCAGCAGCTGGCCGGCCGTCGTGCGCGGGTCGCGTTGCCCGCCTGGCGCCAGCAACTGCCCTATCTCACGGTCTGGCTGTTGCTGCTGTTCGCCGCAGCGCGCCCACAGTGGCTGGGCGAGCCGCTGCCATTGCCCACCAGTGGCCGCGACCTGCTGCTCGCAGTGGATGTCTCCGGCTCGATGGATTACCCGGACATGCAGTGGCAGGGCGAGGAGCTCACCCGACTGGAACTGGTCAAGGTGCTGCTCGGCGACTTCATCGAGCAGCGCCACGGCGATCGGGTCGGTCTGATCCTCTTCGGCAGCAAGGCCTACCTGCAGGCGCCGCTGACCTTCGACCGACGTACCGTGCGTGTCTGGCTGGACGAGGCGCGGGTCGGCATCGCGGGCAGCAATACCGCCATCGGCGATGCCATCGGCCTTGCCGTCAAGCGCCTGCGCGAGCGCCCGACCAACAGCCGCGTGCTGGTCTTGATTACCGATGGCGCGAACAACGGCGGCGAACTCGATCCACTGCTGGCCGCGACACTTGCCGCAGAAGAGAGCGTGCGCATCCACACCATCGGCATTGGCGCGGTCCCGGAAGAAGGGGGCGTGCTCAGCCGTTTCGGCTTCAACCCGGGGCTGGATCTGGACGAACCGACGCTGCGCGCCATTGCCGAGCAGACCGGCGGCGAATACTTCCGCGCCGCGTCCAGCGCCGAGCTCAAGGCCATCGGCGCAGCGCTGGAGCGCCTCGAACCTGCCGCGCAGCAGCCGACCCAGGCACGCCTGGCCGAAGCGCTTTACATCTGGCCCCTCAGCGCTGCGCTACTGATCAGCCTGCTGATGGTCGCGGCCAGTCTCTGGAGCGCGCAGCTGCAACGCCTGGCATGGCGACGGGAGCAGCGGCGATGAGCGAGCTGCTGCCCCACCTGCTTCGCCCCTGGTGGCTGGCCATCGTGCCGCTGCTGGCCTGGCTGCTCTGGCGCCTCTGGCATCGGCAACTGCAGGTCGGCCGGTGGCAGCGGCTGCTGCCGGAAGCCTTTCACGCGGCCTTGCTGACCCGCGGCCGGCTGCGCCACAGTCGCCTGCCCTGGCTGGTGCTGGGGCTCGCCTGGCTGCTGGCGGTCATCGCGCTGCTCGGCCCGAGTTGGCAGCGCTTCGAGCAGCCCAGCATCAAGCGCAGCGACCCACTGGTGGTCCTGCTGGAAGTCACGCCTTCGATGCTGGCGGCCGACGTCGCCCCCACCCGCCTCGAACAGGCCAAACGCAAGCTGCTGGACCTGCTGGAGCGGCGCCAGGACGTGCAGACCGCCGTAGTGGTGTTCGCCGGCAGCGCACATACCCTGGTGCCGCTGTCCGACGATCTGGCGACCACCCGCAACCTGCTGGCGGCCGTACACCCGGCACTGATGCCCGAGCCCGGCCAACGTGCAGACCTGGCCGTTGCCAGGGGGATCGAACTGTTGCGTCAGGCGGGCCTCGGTCGCGGGCGGCTGCTGTTGATCGGCAGCAGTCTGGACCAGCACGAGCGCAGCGCCATTGCCACGCTGCTGCAAGGGCAAGGCGAGCGGCTGCTGATGCTTGGCGTGGGGACCGAACAGGGTGCCCCGATTGCCGGCGAGAACGGCAGCTTCCTCAAGGATACGAACGGCGCGATCCTGATCCCGCGGCTGGACAATGCCGGGCTGCAGCGCTTCGGAACCGAGCTCGGCGGGCGCTACCGTCAGGCACGCCTCGGCGATGAAGACCTCGCGGCGCTGGGGCTGCTGGACCAAGCCGGCACACTGCAGCGCGACGACGAAGTGACCCGCCTGGAGGCCTGGCTCGACCAGGGCTATTGGCTGCTGCTGCCCTTGCTCCTGCTGGCCGCGCTGGCTGGCCGTCGCGGCTGGCTGTTCTGTCTGCCATTGCTGCTGTTGCAGCCACAACCGGCCAGCGCATTCGAGTTCGAAGATCTCTGGCTGCGCCGCGACCAACAAGGCCAACGCCTGCTGGAGGCGGAACAACCGGCGAAGGCCGCCGAACGCTTTGCCGACCGGCGCTGGCAGGCGATGGCGCTGTATGAGGCTGGTGACTACGCCGGTGCCGCCGAACGCTTCGCCGAAGGCAGTACGGCCGCCGACCACTACAATCGCGGCAACGCCCTGGCACGCGACGAGGCTCTGGAGGCCGCCATCGAAGCCTATGAACAGGCGCTGGAGCTGCAGCCCGACCTGCAAGCGGCGCAGCGCAACAAGGCATTGGTGGAGGAGCTGCTGCGCCGCCGTCAGGAGCAGTCCGAGCCAGAGCCTCAGCAGCAGGAACAGGAACAGACGGAGCCGGACGAGCCGCAGCCACAGTCGCAACCACCGGAGTCCGGCTCGGCCAGCAGTCCGTCGACAGAGGACGCACAGGGCGAGCCGGCCAGCGAAGCCAGTGGCGCCCCGCAGGCATCCACAAGCGAAGCGACGGACGAAACCGGCGAATCGTCCGCTCAGGCACAGCACGAGGGCCTGCCCGATCTGGAACGGCAACAGGCCACCGAACAATGGCTGCGGCAGATTCCGGACGATCCCGGCGAGCTGTTGCGGCGAAAATTTCTCTACGAACAACGCAAGCGCCAGGGAACCAATCGATGAAGCGCCTGATGGCTTTTCTCCTGCTCTGCATCCTGGCCGGACAGGCGACCGCCGCCGGCCTGTTCGCCCGTGTGGATCGCACCCAGCTGAGCATCGACGAAACCCTCGAACTCAGCCTGGAAAGCCAGGGCGGCGCCGTCTTCGGCAAACCCGATCTGGAGCCGCTGGAGGAGCTGTTTGAGGTCTTCGACACCCGCCAGGTCAACCAGCTGTCCAGCAGCAACGGCGAAGCCCGGGCGATCACCCGCTGGCTGATCACCCTGCGCCCACGCCAGACCGGCTACGTCGTCATTCCGCCGCTGCAGCTGGGCGACTGGCGCAGCGAGCCGATTACCCTGCTGGTCCAGGAGTCGCTCAGAAGCAGCGAAGGCGATCAGCTGGCGCCCATCTTCATCGACTCCAGCGTCGATCAGGAAAGCGTCTACGTGCAGGCCCAGGTGATTCTCACGCTGCGCATCTACCATTCGGTCTCGCTGTACGACGACAGCACGCTTTCTCCGCTGCAGATGCCCGAAGCGCTTGTGGAGCGCCTCGGCGAGCCGCGCACCTACGAGAAGACCATCAACGGCATCCGCCACGGCGTCATAGAGGTGCGCTATGCGCTGTTCCCGCAGAAATCCGGTGAACTGACCATCCCCGCTCAGCTGTTCAGCGCCACCACCGTCACCAACGGCAGCAACTCGGTATTCGGCTCGCGCGGCGGCCGGTCCACCCAGGTCCGCTCGCCGAGCATCCCGCTGACGGTCAAGGCCAAACCGGCCGACTATCCAGTCGGCGCGCCCTGGCTGCCAGCGCGCAGCCTGACGCTGGTCGAAGCCTGGAGCCCGGAGCCGCAGCAGGCCCAGGCCGGCGAATCGCTCACCCGCAGCCTGCTGCTCAAGGCCGAGGGGCTGACCAGCACGCAGCTGCCGGCGATCGGCTCCACACCGAGCGCCGAACTGCGCCGTTACCCCGACCAGCCCAGCCTGGCCAACGAGGTCAGCTCAGCCGGCCTGGTCGGCAGTCGCGAACAGCGCGAAGCCTTGATCCCCACCCGCAGCGGGCCATTGCAGCTGCCTGCTCTCGAAGTCGTCTGGTGGAACACGGTCGAAGATCGCCTGGAGCGCACCACGCTTGAGGCGCGTACGCTGGATGTCGCGGACAATCCGAATCTCGCCCCGCCAGCGGCCGAACCACCGGTGCTATCTGCAGTACCCGCCGAACAGGCCGTGCTCTGGCCGTGGCAGCTGAGCACAGCGCTGCTGGCACTCAGCACGCTGACCGGCTTCGGTCTGTGGCTGCATGCGCGGCGCCAGCCTGCGGTGCAGCGCGCACTGCAACCCGGCCCTACTCCGCGCAGCCTGCTCGACGATCTGCGCCGCGCCTGCCAGGCCAACGATACACAGGCCACCCGCCAGGCACTGGACGCCTGGGCGCGGCAGCAACCGGAAACACTGGCGGACATGGCCGCGCGTTTCGTGCCGCTTTCCGACGCCCTGGACGGCCTGAATGGCGCGCTGTATAGCGAAGCCGGCCAACGCTGGCAGGGCGATGCGCTGTGGCAGGCGATCCAGGCGCTGCCACCGGCCAGCAGCCCGGATCTCGACCAGGAACAGGGTGCATTGCCGCCGCTCTATCCACGCTGATGGCCGTCTTTGGGCGGCACTGGCGAACCCCAGTGACCGCTCGCGGCATGCACCATTTTCTCGCTGGCATATGCCTTGCTTCAGGGTTGGCATAACCAATCTTGCGCACCGCGCCATCGGAAAAAGGCCATCAAGCATGACCGACCCTCTCTCGCCGCCCCGACACGATGCACTGACCTGGGTCGCCGGCAGCGATGCACCGGAAAAGAGCTCGATCAATCTCGGCTTTCTGCCGCTCACCGATGCCGCCTCGCTGATCGTCGCCGCCACCCAGGGTTTCGCCCAGCCGTTCGGACTGACGCTCAACCTGCAGCGGCAGAACTCCTGGTCGGCCCTGCGCGACAAGCTGATCGGCGGCGAGCTGGACGCGGCCCACGGGCTGTACGGCCTGATCTATGCGGTGCATCTGGGCATCGGCGGCAGCCCGGCAGTGGACATGGCCGTGCTCATGGGCCTGGCGCAGAACGGCCAGAGCATCAACCTGTCCGCCCCGTTGAAGGCCGCAGGCGTGACCGATGCCGAGGCACTGCGCGCCAGCGTGCGCCATAGCGGTGCACGCCTGACCCTGGCACATACCTTCCCCACCGGCACCCACGCGCTCTGGCTCTATTACTGGCTGGCCGCCCATGGCATCGATCCGCTGCGGGACGTGAAGACGCTCGTGCTGCCGCCTTCGCAGATGGTGGCGCACCTGCGTGCCGGTCGCATCGATGGCTTCTGCGCCGGCGAACCCTGGGGAGCACAGGCCATTACCGAAGGCGTCGGCTTCACCCTGGCGACCAGCCAGTCGATCTGGCCTGACCACCCGGAAAAGGTGCTCGGCTGCACCCGCGCGTTCGTCGAGGAATACCCCAACACCGCCCGAGCACTGGTCATGGCCGTGCTGGAGGCGAGCCGCTTCATCGACCAGAGCCAGGAGAATCGCCGCAGCACCGCACAGCTGATCGCCGGGCGCGACTACGTCGATGCACCGCTGGCGGCCATCGAGTCACGCTTTCTCGGCCTCTACCAGGATGGTCTCGGCAATGCCTGGCAGGACGAGCATCCGCTGCGCTTCTTCGGTGAGGGGGCGGCGAACCTGCCCTATCTCTCCGACGGCCTCTGGTTCATGACCCAGCTGCGCCGCTGGGGCCTGCTGCGCGAAGACCCGGACTACCTGCAGGTGGCCAACCAGGTGCAGCAGATCGAACTGTATCGCCAGGCCGCCGGCGCGCTGGGCATCGCCCTGCCTGACACAGCCATGCGCAGCGCCACGCTGATGGATGGCAAACACTGGGACGGCAGCGACCCGGCCACCTATGCCCGCAGTTTCGCGCTGCATTCCATGGCAAGCCCTGCCATGGCTGCGCTTTGAGAAGGACTCCGGCATGCTGCGTATCCTCCTGATCGACGACACCCCGCGGAAGATCGGCCGCCTGAAGAGCGCGCTGATCGAAGCCGGCTTCGAGGTCATCGACGAATCCGGCCTGACCATCGACCTGCCCGAGCGGGTCGAGGCGATCCGTCCCGACGTGGTGCTGATCGACACCGACTCACCCGGCCGCGATGTGCTCGAGCAGGTGGTGCTGGTCAGCCGCGATCAGCCACGCCCCATCGTCATGTTCACCGATGACAGCGACCCGGACGCCATGCGTCAGGCCATTCGCGCCGGGGTCAGTGCCTATATCGTCGAAGGCATCCAAGCCCAGCGCCTCAAGCCGATCCTCGACGTGGCAATGGCCCGCTTCGAAAGCGACCAGGCAATACGTGCGCAACTGCAGGCCCGGGAGCAGCAGCTGGCCGAACGCAAGCGCATCGAGCTGGCCAAGGGCATGCTGATGAAGATGCGAAACTGCAAGGAAGAAGAGGCCTACACCCTGATGCGCCGCCAGGCGATGAGCCGGCAGCAGAAGCTGATCCAGGTCGCCGAGCAGATCATCGCGATGAACGAGTTGCTCGGCGAATGACCGCGCCCGGTCACGGTGCGCCAGGCAAGCTACTGCACCAGCGGCGGGCAGGCGCTACAGCGAATCATCGTGCGCCACCGCTGCCGAGAAACGCCGCTGCGCCCCAACCTAGTGGCATCGCACTGGCCGGCGAGCGTGAACCGCGGAACTGGCAAGCCGCTTGCTTGGCTGGATAGGCCGAACCAACGAAGGTGTCGGCACAGACAAAGGCGTCCTCGACTGCATGTGCGCATGCGGTTCGGACGCCTTTTTTGTTGCGCGCTTCGCGCCCAAGGCTGGGGAGTTTCAAGATGACCATAACCGCGACCGTGGCGATCGCCTGCGCCCTGCTGCTGCTCGGCCGTTACCTAAACCGCATGGCCACTGCCAGCCACGCCCAGCGCGTGCGCGATCTGCGCGTACGGGCACTGCTGGAAGACCTGGAAATTCTGCGCCTGCTGCAACAACACCGCGGCCTCGGCGCGCAGCACGAGGCCGCCGCCGTTGCACTGCGCCATGCCGTGGCCGCCAGTCTGACCCAGCGTCTGCAACAGCGCAGCGCTATGCCCGATCCACACGCGGTCGCCGCTGACTGGGCGCAACTTCGCGACACGCCGGCCGATTTCGACGGCCATAGCCGCCTGATCGATAGCCTGATCGCCGCCATCGACGAGCGCGAGCCGCTGGGTCAGGCTGCCGTACGCTGGAGGATGTGGCGCGCCTGCGAGGTTTGTGCGTGCTTGCCTCGAACCAGGGCGGTTGCACACCAGGCCTGCAAGCCCGCCTCATGTCTCTGTGCCGACGCCTCGGCAGTGACCCGGACGTGGAGCTGAAACGCCTGATCGGCAAACTGGAGCGCGGCGTGATCCACGCACAACAGCCGAGGCTCAGCCCGCCGCAGTGCTTCGCACTGATCACGCCGTTGATCGACGCGCGCCTGCGCTCGATCCAGCAACGTCTGCAGCATGACAGCCTGAAGGGGCTGCCAGCCGCGCATAAGCCGGGGTGATGGAATCATGACCACGCTGTCCGGCGACCGTGGCGGTGGCCGTGGAACCGGCCAAGGCCATGAGCGGTGGTCTTCTGTAAAACGGCCTTGTCCATGAAGTACCGCCTTTGGCTGGTCCATTCGCAGTCAATACCGCTCCCGCGCCTGCCCCGGGCAAGTGACACAGCGCTAGAATGCCCGCCTTCATTCGACGACCGAGCACCTCATGGCGCGCCTCAACCTTCAGTTTCCGGAAGACCAGTACTGCTTTTCCACCCAACTCACGGTGCGGATCACCGATATCAACGCAGCCAACCATCTGGCCAACGACTCGATGATTTCGATGATCTCCGAAGCGCGGGCGCGCTTTCTGTTCGCCTACGGGGTGCCGGAGACGCGCCAGGACGGCAGCGGCATCATCGTCACCGACCTTGCCACCACCTACAAGGCCGAAGCCCATGCCCGCGATGCGCTGCTGTTCGAGGTCGGCGTGATGGATTTCAACAAGTACGGCGGTGACATCATCTTCCGCATCACCCGGCCGGCCGACGGCGTGCTGATCGCCATGGCCAAGTCCGGCTTCGTGTTCTACGACTATGGGCAGGCGCGGGTGGTAGCGATGCCCGAGGCATTCGCCGCCAAGTTTCCACGGGTCAACCGGATCGACTAGGCGCGCTCCAGCGCCTCGAGCAAGCGCTGCACATCGTCGCGATGGCACAGCTCGGTGCCAGGCCGCATCACCGTCGCGGCACCGGCCGCGATGCCCTGGCGCACCGCCGCGTCTACCGAACGCCCATCCGCCAGTGCCTGCACGATGGCACCCAACATGCTGTCGCCCGCCCCCACTGCGCTGACCACAGGCACCTGCGGCGAGCGCAGGCGCTCCAGCCGTTCGCCATAGGCATACAGCGCACCCTCGGCCCCCAGAGACAGTACGACGATCTCGGCGCAGCCCCGGGCGATCAGGCTGCGCAGGGCCTCTTGCTGCTCGGCCTCGCTGGTCAGGGCGCCGCCCATCAGGGTGGAAAGCTCCTCGAGACTGGGCTTCATCAGGTACACACCGCCATGCCGGGCCGCATGGCATAGCGGCTCACCGGAGAGGTCGACCACCAGCCGGGCACCGAGCCGCAGGGTCAGGGCGCGCAGGTCATCGAAGAAGGCCAGGTCCGTGCCGGGCGGAAAGCTGCCGCTCAGCACGACGTACCCTGGCGCCGGACGCAGCGCCGCCAGCGTCTGCAGGCAGCGCTCCAGCTCCTGCGCCGACAGCACCGGACCAGGTAGCACGAAGCGGTACTGCAGGCCCGATTGCAGCTCATCGACGGTGAAACTCTCCCGCGTATCGCCGACGATGGGCACGGGGCGATGCACCAGTCCGAGTTCGTCGAGCGAACGCCGCAGCAGATCGCCGAACGGCCCCCCGGCCGGGTAGACGGCGACCGCCTTGCCACCGAGGGTCTTCACAACCCGCGCGACGTTGATGCCGCCACCGCCAGGGTCATGGCGAGGCGCCGAACAGCGCAGCTTCTGGGTATCGGTGACCCGGGCGGTGCTGACCGAAAGGTCCATCGCCGGGTTGAGGGTCAGGGTCGCAATCAGGGGCATCGCTCGCTCCTTGGCAAGTGCTGCCCAAGCCTACCAGCAACGGCGGCGACTGCACCGCCCTGCCCCGATTTGGCCCATCGCTGCGCACTCGTTGTGCAGCTGCCGCACTCGCCACGTGCAACTGAAACGCCGGGAGCCACGCGCGACGGGCTTTCGCGATGGCTGGCACGCTAGATGCTTTGCTCTGGCACGCAGGCCAACGGCGGTCTGCCCATACGACAAAGGCGTCGCAACATTCCTGCTCCGGCAGGCGTGCTGCGGCGCCTTTTTGTTTTCCGCCTCGCCGATGGGGCGGATCGAGCAGCCCTGGCGGCCAACGCCGCGCCACGTAACGCCCTGGAGTCGATCCAATGAGCACAAGTTTCTGGAAAGCCGGCCACGCGCCGACCCTGTTTGCCTCCTTTCTCTATTTCGACCTGAGCTTCATGGTCTGGTACGTGCTCGGGCCGCTCGGCGTGCAGATCGCCGCCGACCTGGGTCTGACCACCCAGCAACGCGCGTTCATGGTGGCGACGCCGATCCTCGCCGGCGCCGTGCTACGACTGGCGCTTGGCATCCTCGCCGACCGCACCTCACCGAAGACTGCCGGGCTGTTCGGCCAGAGCGTGGTCATCGTTGCCCTGCTGGTGGCCTGGTTGCACGGCATCAACAGCTATGAGCAGGCGCTGCTGCTCGGCCTGTTCCTCGGCATGGCTGGCGCCTCCTTCGCCGTGGCGCTACCGCTGGCCTCGCAGTGGTATCCGGCGGAACATCAGGGCAAGGCCATGGGCATCGCCGGCGCGGGCAACTCCGGCACCGTGCTGGCGGCGCTGTTCGCCCCGGTACTGGCGGCGATCTTCGGCTGGAACAATGTGTTCGGCCTGGCCCTGATCCCGCTGGTACTCACCCTCATCATCTTCGCCAGCGTGGCGAAGAACGCGCCCAACCGCCCGGCGCCCAAGTCGTTGGCCGACTACATGAAGGCACTCGGCGACCGCGACAGCTGGTGGTTCATGTTCTTCTACAGCGTGACCTTTGGCGGCTTCCTCGGCCTGGCCAGCACCCTGCCCGGCTATTTCCACGACCAGTACGCCTTCGACCCGGTCAAGGCCGGCTATTACACCGCCGCCTGCGTGTTCGCCGGCAGCCTGCTGCGCCCACTCGGCGGTGCCCTCGCCGACCGCATCGGCGGCATTCGCGCGCTGCTGGTGATGTACACGGTCGCGGCCATCTGTATTGCCGCAGTCGGCTTCAACCTGCCCAGTTCCACGGCCGCCCTGGCGCTGTTCGTGGTCGCCATGCTCAGCCTCGGTGCCGGAAACGGTGCGGTGTTCCAGCTGGTGCCGCAGCGTTTCAACAAGGAAATCGGCGTGATGACCGGGTTGGTCGGCATGGCTGGCGGTATCGGTGGCTTCCTGCTCACCGCCGGGCTGGGCGCGGTCAAGCAGTCCACCGGCGATTACCAGCTCGGCCTCTGGCTGTTCGCCAGCCTCGGTGTGCTCGCCTGGTTCGGCCTGCATGGCGTCAAGCGTCGCTGGCGCACCACCTGGGGTTCGGCCGCCGTCACCGCCGCGCGGGTCTGATGCCGATGCCGCAGGGCGCGATTATTGCTGCGCCGCCGTACCGAGCCTTTCGAGAACGATCATGCCCCTGCGATTGAGTTACGGCGAGGCCAGCGCCGCCGGCCCGCGGCCGGAAAACCAGGATGCGCTGCGCGTCGTCACGCCGGCCCCGGCGCTGGCCACCGGCAAGGGCTATCTGTTCGCACTGGCCGACGGCGTCAGCCAGTGCGCCGATGGCGGGCTGGCGGCCCGCGCGACCTTGCAGGCGCTGGCCTTCGACTACTACGCGACGCCGGAAACCTGGGCCGTCGCACAATCGCTGGACCGTGTGCTGGTGGCGCACAACCGCTGGCTGCAGGCCAACGGCGGCAACCAGCCGCTGCTGACCACGCTCACGGCGCTGGTTCTGCGCGGCCGACGCTTCACCCTGGCGCATGTCGGCGACTGCCGCGCCTATCGCTGGAACGGCACCGAGCTGGAGCGACTCAGCGAAGACCATGTCTGGGAACAGTCGGGCATGCAGCATGTCCTCAAGCGTGCCCTAGGGCTGGATCAACACCTGGTGATGGACTACCTCGACGGCGAGCTGCAGGAAGGCGAAAGCTACCTGCTGCTGAGCGACGGGGTCTGGTCGTGCGTCCCCGAGCGCGACATCGCGCATATCCTGCACGATCAACCCGACCTCGGTGCCGCCGCCCGGGCGCTGGTCAACCTGGCGCACCAGAGCGGCAGCCAGGACAACGCCAGCGCCCTGCTGCTACGGGTGGACGCGCTGCCCGAGGCGGTGCTCGCCGATACCCTGGCGCAGCTCGATCACTGGCCGCTGCCACCGAAGCTGCGCGCCGGGCAGACCTTCGAGGGCTGGCAGGTAACCGCGCTGCTGCATGAGTCGCGGCAATCGCTGATCTACCGCGTACTGGATGGTCAGGGCCAACCGTGGCTGTTGAAGACGCTGCCGCCCAGCCGGCAGGACGAGTTGGACGCCGGCCCCGCCCTGCTGCAGGAAGAGTGGTTCATGCGCCGCGTCGCCGGGCGGCACTTCGCCGAGCTGCATCCCCTGCCACAGCGCCAGCATCTCTATTACGTGCAGCGCGAGTACCCCGGTTGCACCATGGCGCAACGCTTCGCAGAAGAAGGTCCGTTGCCACTTGCCGATCTATTGCAGATCGCCCCACGGCTGATCCGCGCGGTGGGCATGCTGCATCGGCGCAACATCCTGCACCGCGACATCAAGCCGGAAAACCTGCTGCTGGGCGAAGACGGCGAACTGCGTCTGCTGGATTTCGGCCTGGCGTTCTGTCCGGGATTGTCCCGCGACCTGCCCAACCACCTGCCGGGCACGCCCAGCTTCATAGCCCCGGAGGCCTTCGCCGGTGCCGAGCCAAGCCCCGCGCAAGACCTCTATGCAACTGGCGTGACGCTCTATTACCTGCTGACAGGGCACTACCCCTACGGCGAGATCGAGGCGTTTCAGCGTCC
>Ga0155173_1028_pt2 | contig 11939 bp, 10 predicted proteins | sample RifCSPhighO2_01_FD_106141 | JGI IMG/M metagenome (GOLD analysis project Ga0155173, IMG submission 106141) | Pseudomonadales bacterium RIFCSPHIGHO2_01_FULL_64_12
CAGCGAGGCGGTGATCCGCACCGGCCGCCGGGCGCTGGTGATGCTCGCCGAAGCCGGCGGACGCTACCGCCCCGTGGAGGTCGAGACGGGCCGCGAGAGCGGCAGCCACACGGCGATCCTGCGCGGCCTGGAGGAAGGCCAGCAGGTGGTCGCCTCAGGGCAGTTCCTGCTCGATTCCGAAGCCAGCCTGCGCGGTATCGTTGCGGCGCCGGTCGTCGATGCTGCCGCGCACGGCCACGTGCACGGTGCTGTCCAGCCGGCGCCCGCGCTGCATGAGGCCGAGGGAACAGTGCTGAGTTTGGACGGCGAGCAGCTGAGGATCGCCCACGGGCCGTTCAACACCCTGGGCATGCCCGGCATGACCATGCGCTTCTCGGTGGCCGACGTCGCGCTGCTGCGGGGGGTACAGCCGCAGGCCCGCATCCGTTTCGCGGTGCGCGAGACCGACCTGGGGCTGCTGATCGAGCACCTGCAGCTATTGGAGCAGCAGCCATGATCGCCGCGCTGATTCGCTGGTCCGTGCTCAATCGCTTCCTGGTGTTGCTGACCACGCTGTTGATGAGCGCGGTGGGCATCTGGGCGGTGCGTACCACGCCGATCGACGCCCTGCCGGACCTTTCCGACATGCAGGTGATCATCCGCACGGCGTATCCGGGGCAGGCGCCGCAGATTGTCGAGAACCAGGTGACCTATCCGCTGACCACCACCATGCTCTCGGTACCGGGAGCGAAGACCGTGCGCGGCTATTCGTTCTTCGGTGACAGCTTCGTCTATGTGCTGTTCGAGGACGGTACCGATCTCTACTGGGCGCGCTCGCGGGTACTGGAATATCTCAGCCAGGTGCAGAGTCGGCTGCCGGCCGCGGCCAAGCCATCGCTGGGCCCGGACGCCACTGGCGTCGGCTGGATCTACCAGTACGCGCTGATCGACCGCAGTGGCGCACATGACCTGGCGCAACTGCGCAGCCTGCAGGACTGGTTCCTCAAGTACGAGCTGATCACCCTGCCCAACGTTGCCGAGGTGGCCACCATCGGTGGCATGGTCAAGCAGTACCAGGTGGTGCTCGACCCGCTGAAGATGGCCAGCCTGGGTGTGACCCAGGCGCAGGTGATCCAGGCGATCGAGATGGCCAATCAGGAGACAGGCGGCGCCGTGCTTGAGCTGGCCGAGACCGAGTACATGGTGCGTGCCTCGGGCTATCTGCAAACGCTCGAGGATTTTCGCAGCATCCCGCTGCAGCTCAGCGCTGCCGGCGTGCCGACGAGCCTGGGCGATGTCGCGCACGTCCAGCTCGGCCCGGAGATGCGCCGAGGCATCGCTGAGCTGGACGGGGAGGGCGAGACCGTCGGCGGCGTGGTGATCCTGCGCAGCGGCAAGAACGCGCGGGAAACGCTGGCCGCCGTGCACGCCAGGCTGGACGAGCTGAAGGGGAGCCTGCCTGCGGGCGTCGAAATCATCACCACCTACGACCGCAGCCAGCTGATCGACCGCGCCGTGAAGAACCTCAGCTTCAAGCTGCTGGAGGAGTTCATCGTCGTCGCGCTGGTCTGCGGGCTGTTCCTCTGGCACCTGCGCTCGTCGCTGGTGGCCATCGTCTCGCTGCCGATCGGCGTGCTGATCGCCTTTGCGGTCATGCGCTATCAGGGCATCAACGCGAACATCATGTCGCTGGGCGGCATCGCCATCGCCATCGGCGCAATGGTCGATGCCGCGGTGGTGATGATCGAGAACGCCCACAAGAAGGCCGAGGCCTGGCGGCATGCCAATCCCGGCCAGGTGCTGGAGGGCGACGAGCACTGGCAGGTGATGACCCGGGCGGCGCAGGAGGTCGGGCCGGCACTGTTCTTCTGCCTGCTGATTATCACCCTGTCGTTCATCCCGGTGTTTACCCTCGAAGCCCAGGAAGGCCGGTTGTTCGGCCCGCTGGCCTTCACCAAGACCTACGCGATGGCCGCCGCCGCGGGGCTATCGGTGACCCTGGTGCCCGTGCTGATGGGCTACTGGATCCGCGGCCGGCTGCCGGACGAGACGCGCAATCCGCTCAACCGCGGGCTGATCCAGCTGTATCGTCCGGCGCTGGAAGCGGTTCTGGCGCACCCGAAGTCGACCATCGTGGTGGCGCTGCTGGTGCTGGCCACCACGCTGTGGCCTGTCTCCCGGTTGGGCGGCGAGTTCCTGCCACCGATGGACGAGGGCGACCTGCTCTACATGCCTTCTGCGCTGCCGGGGCTGTCCGCGCAGAAGGCCGTGCAGCTGCTACAGCAGACCGACCGGATGATACGCACGGTGCCGGAGGTCGAGACGGTGTTCGGCAAGGCCGGGCGCGCCGAGTCGGCCACCGATCCGGCGCCACTGGAGATGTTCGAGACCACCATCCGTTTCAAACCGCGCGAGCAGTGGCGTGCCGGGATGACCCCGGAGAAACTGGTCGAGGAGCTGGACCGCGCCGTGCAGGTGCCGGGGCTGACCAACATCTGGATTCCGCCAATCCGCAACCGCATCGACATGCTCGCCACCGGCATCAAGAGTCCCATCGGGGTGAAGATCGCCGGTGCCAACCTGGAGGAGGTTGATCGTGTCAGCCAGCAGGTGGAAGCCGTGGCCAAGCAGGTGCCGGGGGTAAGCTCGGCGCTGGCCGAACGGCTTGTCGGCGGGCGCTACATCGATATCGACATCGACCGACGCGACGCGGCGCGCTACGGGCTGAACATTGCCGACGTGCAGTCCATCGTGGCCAGCGCCATCGGCGGCGAGACCGTCGGCGAAACCGTGGAGGGGCTGGCCCGCTACCCGATCAGCGTGCGCTACCCGCGTGAATGGCGCGATACCCCGCAGGCGCTCGAGCAACTGCCGATCCTCACCCCGTTGGGCAGCCAGATTACCCTCGGCAGTGTGGCACGAGTGCGCGTCAGCGACGGCCCGCCGATGCTGCGCAGCGAGAACGCGCGGCTGGCCGGCTGGGTGTACGTCGATGTGCGTGGCCGCGACATCGCCTCGGTGGTTGCCGACCTGCGCCGGGCCGTCGCCGCCGAGGTCAGCCTGCTGCCGGGCATGAGCCTGAGTTACTCGGGGCAATTCGAATTCCTCGAACGCGCCAACGAGCGGCTCAAGCTGGTGGTGCCGGCCACGCTGCTCATCATCTTCGTGCTGCTCTACCTGACGTTCGGCCGTCTGGACGAGGCGCTGCTGATCATGCTCACGCTGCCGTTCGCGCTGACCGGAGGTGTCTGGTTCCTCTACCTGATGGGCTACAACCTGTCGGTGGCCACGGGCGTTGGCTTCATCGCGCTGGCTGGCGTCGCCGCGGAGTTCGGCGTGATCATGCTGCTCTATCTGAAGAACGCCTGGACCGAGCAGCAGCAAAAGGGGCTTCTCGACGAGGCGGCGCTGTGCGAGGCCATCCGTGAGGGCGCGGTGCAGCGTGTGCGGCCCAAGGCAATGACCGTGGCGGTGATCGTCGCCGGGCTGCTGCCGATCCTGCTCGGCGCCGGTACCGGCAGCGAGGTGATGAGCCGTATCGCCGCGCCGATGGTCGGCGGCATGCTCAGCGCGCCGTTGCTGTCGCTGTTCGTGATTCCGGCCATCTATCGGCTGATGCGTAAGCCCGGTGGGAGCCGCGCAGCCGGGCTACAGCAGCAATAGCAGCCCCGAATAGCCCAGCGACCCGAGGAGGAACGCGCCGAAACGGCTGTTGCGCTCGGAAGGCAGTTCTTCCTTGAGCACATTGAGGATGATCGCCCCTGCAATAAAGGCGGTCACGGCCGATACGCCCAACTCGGACAGCTCTGTGGTTGCGCCGACCGCCCAGCCGACCAACGTGGCGGCCGCCAGGATCCAGCGGCCGCTGCGGGCGAACAGCTGCTGATGGTCGTGCTGCAGGGCGACATCGTTGACCATGAAATGCAACGCCATGGCGACGCTGTACCAGATCAGCTCCAGTGTCTGCGCCGGATCGCGGTTGGCGAGGATGTAGCCGATCAGTGCGTTGTATCCGCCGAAGGCGGCGATATGCAGCCAGAACACGCCGGCATGAGTTGGCTCGTCGTCGGAACGCTCGCTACGGTGAGATTTGATCAGCCGCTCCAGCCCGTAGAAGCCGGCCAGGCCGATCAATGCCAGCAGGTAGGCATGATGTTCGAGGTAGCGCAGCGGGTGAAAACCGCTATCCTCCATGACCTGCTGGCCCTGTGCCAGCTCAGGTAACAGGTGAACGAATACGTAGGCCACTGCCACGCCACCGGCCATCGATAACCAGCGGCTGCGGGGCAGGCTGTGCAGCTTGCTCAGCCTGCCTGCCGCCAAGTGGGTCAGCGTCAGCACCAGAGCGGCAATGAATGTGAGCATGGGAGTCCTGAGCGAAAGCCTCAGGGTTGAGACTTTGACCGTCCATCGGCGTTCAGCATGCAGTTCGTCGGCTGCTGCGGCCGACTACTGATCTCGATCAGTTAGCGGCGTCTTGATCGGTCCGGTCGATGATTTTTTTGGTAGAGTTCGCTCCTGAAAAAGCGAGCAGCCAAGCCAGCTTTCAATACGGTCAATGAGGTGTCTGCTTGATTAGGGTGCTGGTGGTCGATGACCACGATCTGGTTCGTACGGGCATCAGTCGCATGCTGGCGGACATCTCCGGCCTTCAGGTGATAGGTCAGGCGGATTCCGGTGAAGACGCGATCCGCAAGGCTCGGGAACTCAAGCCCGATGTGGTGCTGATGGACGTCAAGATGCCGGGCATCGGTGGCCTGGAGGCGACCCGAAAGCTGCTGCGCAGCTACCCTGACCTCAAGGTCATTGCCGTTACCATCTGCGAAGAAGATCCGTTCCCTACGCGGCTGCTGCAGGCCGGGGCGGCGGGTTATCTGACCAAGGGCGCGGCCCTGGAAGAAATGGTGCAGGCCATTCGCATGGTGTTCGGCGGCCAACGCTACATCAGCCCGCAGATTGCCCAACAGCTGGCGCTCAAGTCGTTCCAGCCCCAGCTCAGCGAATCGCCGTTCGATCTGCTTTCCGAACGGGAAATCCAGATCGCGCTGATGATCGCCAATTGTCAGAAGGTGCAGAGCATCTCCGACAAGCTCTGCCTGTCGCCGAAAACGGTGAACACCTACCGCTATCGCATCTTCGAAAAGCTGTCGATCACCAGTGATGTCGAGCTGGCCCTGCTGGCGGTCCGCCACGGGATGGTCGACACCGTCAACTGATGACAGAAGCCTTCGATTCCTCGGCGTTCCTGGCCGCCTGCAGCGGCCGGCCGGGCGTCTATCGCATGTTCGACGCGCAGGCCAAGCTGCTCTATGTCGGCAAGGCGAAGAACCTGAAAAAGCGCCTGGCCAGCTATTTCCGCAAGACCGGGCAGGCACCCAAGACCGCTGCGCTGGTGGCCAAGATCGCACAGGTCGAGACCACCATCACCGCCAACGAAACCGAGGCGCTGCTGCTTGAGCAGACGCTGATCAAGCAGTGGCGGCCGCCGTATAACATCCTGCTGCGCGACGACAAGTCCTATCCCTATGTCTTCCTCTCGGCCGGCGAGTTTCCCCGGTTGAGCATCCATCGCGGTGCCAAGAAGGAACCCGGGCGCTATTTCGGCCCCTATCCGAGCGCCGGAGCTATTCGCGAAAGCCTGAGCCTGCTGCAGAAGGCCTTCTTCGTGCGGCAATGCGAGGACAGCTATTTCCGCAACCGCACCCGACCCTGCCTGCAGTACCAGATCAAGCGCTGCAAGGCGCCTTGCGTGAAGCTGGTCGATCCGCAGGAGTACGCCGAAGATGTGCGTCACTCGGTGATGTTCCTCGAGGGCCGCAGCAACGCCCTGGCCGAGGAACTGTCGCGCAACATGGAAAAGGCGGCGATGAACCTGGACTTCGAGCGCGCCGCCGAGATTCGCGACCAGATCGGCATCCTGCGCCGTGTGCAGGATCAGCAGAGCATGGAAGGTGGTTCGGGCAACGTGGATATCGTCGCCGCAGTGGTCAGCCCAGGCGGCGCTTGCGTGCACCTGATCACCGTACGTGGCGGCCGCGTGCTGGGCAGCAAGAACTTCTTTCCGCAGGTGGCCATCGAGGAAAGTGTCAGCGAGGTGCTGCAGGCCTTTCTGGAGCAGTACTACCTGGGTGCTACGGAACGCGACCTGCCGAGCGAGCTGATCGTCAATGCCGTGCACGAGGATTTCGCCACGCTGATCGACGCCATTTCCGAGCTGCGCGGCGTGGAGCTCACCATCACCCATCGCGTACGCGCGACGCGGGCGCGCTGGCAGCAACTGGCGCTGACCAACGCCGAGCAGGCCCTGGGCGCGCGGCTGGCCAATCGTCAGCATCTGTCGGCGCGCTTCGAGGCGCTGGCCGAAGCGCTGGAACTCGATGAGCCGCCGATGCGGCTGGAGTGTTTCGACATCAGTCATTCCAGCGGTGAAGCGACCGTCGCCTCCTGCGTGGTGTTCGGCCCCGAAGGCCCGCTGAAATCCGATTATCGGCGCTACAACATCGAGGGCGTGACCGCTGGCGACGACTATGCAGCGATGCATCAGGCGCTTTCCCGGCGTTTTCGCAAGGCGGCAGAGGGCGAGGGCAAGCTACCGGACATCCTGCTGGTCGACGGTGGCAAGGGTCAGCTCAATATGGCCCGCGAGGTGCTGGAGGAACTGGCCGTGCCGGAACTCATCCTGCTTGGCGTGGCCAAGGGGGTCACCCGCAAGCCGGGCCTGGAAACTCTCTATCTGAACGACGCCGCGCATGAGTTCACGCTGCCGGCCGACTCGCCTGCGCTGCACCTCATCCAGCAGGTGCGCGACGAAGCGCATCGTTTCGCCATCACCGGCCATCGCGCTCGCCGCGGAAAAGCCCGGCGTACTTCGACGCTGGAGGACGTTCCGGGCATCGGACCCAAACGGCGCCGCGAACTGCTCACGCATTTCGGCGGTCTTCAGGAACTGTGCAGGGCCAGCCTCGACGAGATCGCCAAGGCGCCCGGCATCAGTAAAAAGCTGGCCGAGTCGATTTATGCGGCTCTGCACAGTGAGTAAACTGTCCCCCGAATTCCGCCGATCAGTGGTACCGATGAATATCCCGAACCTGCTCACCGTTCTACGCGTGCTGCTGATACCCATCTTCATCCTGCTTTTCTATCTCCCGTTCTACTGGAGCTACCTGGCCGCCAGTGCCGTGTTCACCATCGCGGCGCTTACCGATTGGCTCGATGGCTATCTGGCGCGCCGGCTGGAGCAGAGCACGCCGTTCGGCGCCTTTCTCGACCCTGTCGCCGACAAGCTGATGGTGGCGGTCGCCCTGGTGCTGTTGGTGGAAGAGCATTCCAACCTCTGGCTGACACTGCCAGCCGCCATCATCATCGGCCGCGAGATCGTCGTCTCGGCACTGCGCGAGTGGATGGCCGAGCTCGGTGCCCGCGCACAGGTCGCGGTGTCGAATCTCGGCAAATGGAAGACCGCGGCGCAGATGGTGGCGCTGGTGATCCTGCTGGCCAATCCGCCGCAGCCGACAATATGGGTCGGCATGGGGTACGCATTGCTCATCGTCGCGGCAGGGTTGACGCTGTGGTCGATGATCAATTACCTGATGGCTGCCTGGCCGCACCTGAGCACTACGGAAAAGAAATAAAAACTTTTTTAATCAAAGGGTTGACGGCAGCTTTCGATCGTATAGAATGGCGCCCGTCACCAAGACAACGCGGGAATAGCTCAGTTGGTAGAGCACGACCTTGCCAAGGTCGGGGTCGCGAGTTCGAGTCTCGTTTCCCGCTCCAGTTTGTAAGATCGCGCCGCAGAAATCATGCGGCGCCTTCGTTTTGAGGCCGGTTGGCAGAGTGGTTATGCAGCGGATTGCAAATCCGTGTACGCCGGTTCGATTCCGACATCGGCCTCCATATTGAAGAGCCCCAAGCAATTCGTTGCTTGGGGCTTTTTCTTTTGCGTCCCAGAGCTCGCGGCCACCGGTACTGCCAGTGAGTGGCGGCAAGCGATTCCGCCGCTGCTATCTATACTCCATGGGCGCCTCTCGCTCAGGAGAATAGCCATGCGACGCCTCTCAGCCTTTGCCTTCGCAATTCTGTTCAGCTCGCCGCTGCTGGCGATGCATTGCCCCATGGACATGGCCAAGATCGACGAATTGCTCAAAACCAACCCACCGAAGGATGCGGCTACCCTGCAGCAGGTGCGCGAACTGCGTGCCGAAGGTGAGCAGTTGCATCAGGCCGGCAAGCACGCCGATTCGGTGCGGGTATTGGGACGAGCGCTGTACCTGCTGGGTCAGAAACCCTGATCAGCGGACGCGGCGAAAGCCAACCAGCAGCCAGAACAGCAGGCCCAGCACTGGGAAGAAGGCGATACCGATCGCCCATAGCGCCTTTGCGCCCACGCTTCGCTCGCTTTTGAACACGCTGATGATCGCCAGCAAGTTCAGCGCGATGAGCGCCACCGCGGCTGCGATGGCCAGGTAAGTCATCGAATCGGACACTTCACATCTCTCCTGACGGCTCAGATTATGAGGCCGCGAACCGTGCAGGAGGGTTCCGTGCCGTTAAATGCATCAAATGATGCGATGAGCCAGGCCCGGTTCTAGGTTCAGCCCAGCAGCTGCTGGAGTTCGTCGCTGCTGGGCACCTTGCCCTCGATGAGAATATCGTCATCGACCGCCAGCGCCGGCGTGCGCATGATCCCGGCATCGATGATCGCGTTGACGTCGGTGACTTTCTCGAGCTGATATTCCAGACCGAGGCGACGTGCCGCCGCTTCGGTATTGGCAATGAGTTGCTGGCACTTGGCGCAGCCGGAACCGTAGACGGTCAATTTCATCGTCGTCCTCACATCAGTTGGCCATAGAGATAGCCGCTGAGCGTGGCCATGACCACGACCAGCGTGCAGTACACCAGCGTCTTCTGGGTGCCCAGCACCGTGCGAATCACCAGCATGTTCGGCAGGGACAACGCAGGGCCGGCGAGCAATATCGCCAGTGCCGGGCCCTTGCCCATCCCGGCGCCCAACAGACCCTCCACAATTGGCACTTCCGTCAGTGTGGAAAAGTACATGAAAGCGCCCAGCAGTGAAGCGAGGAGGGTAGAGGCGAAGCTGTTGTCACCCACTGCCCAGACCACCCATTGACTGGGGATCAGCCCTTCATGACCGGGACGGCCGAGCAGCATGCCGGCGACCATCACACCGCCCAGCAGCAGCGGCATGATCTGTTTGGTGAAGTCCCAACTCTGCCCGATCCACTCCCGTCCGGCAGCGTCCTCACGACTGGCCTGCAACATCAGCCCGCCGATACCGATGACCATCGCCAGTTCCGGCCATTCGGATCGGAGCAGGGCGCTTGCAGCGACCAACCCGGCGACGACCAGCAACGGTTGTAGCGACCAGTGCCAACGGCGTACCAACAGCGCCGCCAGCAGGATGGCGAGCGCAGCGGTGATCGGCCACTTCCAGGCGTAAACGAGCATCCATGCCGGGCTTTCCGCCCTGGCCCAGTTGGCGAACACCAGGATGCCGATCATCAGGCTGAACAGGGCGACGATGTCGCCCAGCGGATGCCCGCTGTCGTCGGCGGTGAACCCGCGGGAGCCCTTGGCGGCACGGGCGGCCTCTTCGTGACGGTAGAGCAGGTGCATAATCGCGCCGATGACCAGGGCAAAGAGGATGGCACCGACAGCCCGGGCGATACCCAGCTCGGCGCCAAGCACCTTGGCCGTCACCACGATGGCCATGACGTTGATCGCCGGCCCCGAGTAGAGAAAGGCGATGGCGGCGCCGAGCCCGGCACCGCGCCGGTAGATGCCGCCGAATAGCGGCAGTACGGTACAGGAGCACACCGCCAGCAGCGTGCCGGCAACCGAGGCAACACCGAAGGCGATCGGCTTGGGCGAGGCCGGGCCGAGGTGCTTCATCACCGCGCCCTGGCTGATATAGACGGCCATCGCGCCTGCGATGACGAAGGCCGGCAACAGGCAAAGGATGACGTGCTCGCGGGCGTACCAATGGGTCAGGCGAAGGCCTTCGAGTACGGCATTCTCGAAGCGAGGCTGACCCAGCGGCAGGAAGAAGATCAGCAGAAATGCGGCAGACATGCCAAGCAGCACCTTGGCCTCGCCAGGGCGGTCGCGCCAGAAACGCGCCAGGTGTTTCCACAGCGAAGGGGAGGCGTCAGCCGAAGGAGCCGATCGCTCGGGCGCGGAGCTGTCCATGACCATGGTCCTGCTGGGTAGTCACGACCATGGTAGTTGGCTGGCGTGCAGCGAGGCTGATCCGCGTCAAGCGCAGGGCTATGTTCGGTTAGCCGTCAGCGCGCGGTTGTACCAGTCGCGGCTGCGATTGACGCTGCGCACCAGCCAGAGCATCACCGGCACCTCGATCAGCACGCCGACCACCGTGGCCAGTGCGGCACCTGAGTTGAAGCCGTAGAGCACGATGGCGACGGCCACCGCCAGCTCGAAGAAATTCGAGGCACCGATCATGGCCGACGGCCCGGCCACATCGTGGCGTACCTGGAAGCGGCGATTGAGCCAATAGCCCAGCCCGGCGATCAGCAGCGTCTGCAGCAGGATGGGCACGGCCAGCATGGCGATGATCAGCGGCTGGGCGACGATGGCCTCTCCCTGGAAGGAGAACAACAGCACCAGGGTGGCCAGCAGCGCAACGATGGAGAATGGTTGCACTCTTGCCAGGGCGGCGTGGAATGCCTCTTCGCCGCGCTTGAGCAGGCGTGCGCGAATTATCTGGGCGATCGCCAGCGGGATGACGATGTACATCACCACCGAGAGCAGTAGCGTGTCCCAAGGCACTGGAATCGAAGACACACCGAGCAGCAGCGCGACGATCGGGGCGAAGGCGAACACCATCACCACATCGTTCAGTGCGACCTGGGTCAGGGTGAAGTTGGCGTTGCCGTTACAGAGGTTGCTCCATACGAAGACCATTGCGGTGCAGGGCGCCGCGCCCAGTAGGATCAAACCGGCCATGTAACTGTCCAGTTCGGCGGCCGGCAGCCAGGGCGCGAAGACCTGCTTGATGAACAGCCAGCCCAGCAGCGCCATGGTGAACGGCTTGATGGCCCAGTTGACGAAGAGCGTGATGCCCATGCTAGCCCGCTGCGCGTAGACCTCCCGCAGGGCGGAGAAGTCGATCTTCATCAGCATGGGGATGATCATCACCCAGATCAGCAGGCCGACCGGGATGTTCACATGGGCCACTTCCAGGGCGCCCACGGCCTTTGCCGCAGCGGGCATGCCAAGCCCGAGCAGCGTGCCGGCAATGATGCAGAGGAATACCCAGAGGGTGAGGTAACGCTCGAAGAAGCCCAGTGGCGCCCCGGCCTGCTTGCTGGTCACTTGGCATTGAGTGGACATCTGGAACCGTACCTTTTCTTTCTGTAGGTGGTGGGTTGTGTCGCCGCGCTAGCGAGATTGTGCGGACAGCGCTTCGACCACTTCGTCGACCGTACTTCGGGCGCTGCGCGTGACGCCGATCAGCGTGGCAGATGCCGTGCCGGTCCACTCGCCGTAGCCGACCAGCCAGAGATTGGGCTGTTTCACGGCTCGGGTCCCTGCTACCTGCACCTTGCCGTCGGCCTCCACCAGCCCGCACAGGTGAAGATGATCGAGCGCCGGGCGAAAGCCGGTGCACCAGACCACCGCATCGAGGCGAGTCTGACGGCCGTCCGCCCATTCGACGGCAGTTTCGTGCAAGCGCACAAACGGCGGTTGCGCTACCAGCACGCCACGTTCCCGCGCGTCGAGCACCGAGGGCACCATGACGATATCGCCGAAGCCGCCGGGCAGGTCATCGACGCTGCGGCCCTCCTGCTGAGCCTTCCAGCGCGCGGTTGCACGCTCGAACAGCACGCGACCATCGACCTCATCGGGAAGGAATGCCGGCGGGTCCTGAGTGACCCGTATGGTTTCGCCGACCTTCGAGAGTTCCGCCAGGATCTGCGCGG
>Ga0155173_1031_pt1 | contig 11562 bp, 10 predicted proteins | sample RifCSPhighO2_01_FD_106141 | JGI IMG/M metagenome (GOLD analysis project Ga0155173, IMG submission 106141) | Pseudomonadales bacterium RIFCSPHIGHO2_01_FULL_64_12
GGTAGCTGCCAAGGGTGACCTGAGGGGTGATGCGACCGTTGTGGTAGTCCTCCAGCGCCTCGCGATTGAAGCGCAGGATGTCGCGCAGCATGCCCCAGAAGGGGGGCGAGAGCAGGTTGCTGCGCTGAGCGAACAGGGTGTTGAGGCTGTGCCCGTTGTATTCCAGGTCCCGCTGGGGGTCGCAGACCGAGAAGCTCATCTCGGTGGGCTTGTAGCGGACTCCGAGTTGGCCCAGCAGCTTGATGAAGTTGGGGTAGGTCCAGTCGTTGAAGACGATGAAGCCGGTGTCCACCGCGTAGTCGCGTCCGTGCAGGCGCACGTCCACCGTATGGGTGTGGCCGCCGATCCAGCTGGCCGACTCGAACACGGTAACGGCGTGCTGGCGGGCCAGCAGATGCGCACAGGTGAGACCGGCAATACCGCTGCCGATGATGGCGATCTTCATGGTTATCCTTCCTTGAGAGGCGTGTGCGCCAGTCGCCGACCGAGGGCGAACTGCAGGCGCGCGGGCAGGTGCGAGAGCAGGCGCAGCACGGCGATGAACGGCGCGGGAAAGGCGATGTGCAGCGGGCGGCGTTCCAGGCGCCGGGCGATCTGTCGTGCAGCCTTGTCCACCGGCCAGCGCATGGGCATGGGAAAGTCGTTGCGACGGGTCAGCGGTGTATCTACGAACCCCGGGCTGACCAGCGTGACGTCGATGCCTTCGCTGGCCAGGTCCAGACGCAGCGATTCGAGCAGGTAGCGCAGCGCGGCCTTCGACGCGCCGTAGGCTCCGGCGCGCGGCAGCGGCAGCCAGGTCACCGAGCTGCCGATGCCGACCAGATGCGGTCGCACCCCCTGCCGCAGCAGGGGCAGTGCAGCCTCGATGCAATGGCCGGCGGACAACAGGTTGGTCTGCACGACCCGCTGCAGCAGGGCCGCCTCGAAATGCCGGGCGTCGATGTACTCGCAGCTGCCGGCATTGAGGATCACGCTGTCCAGCGCGCCCCAGTGCGACTCGATCGCCGCGCCGATGGCACGCACCTGTTCGCTGTCGGTGAGGTCGCCGGGCAGTGCCAGTACCCGCCCCGGATAGGGTCGGGCAAAGGCCAGCAGCGGCTCGGCGCGACGTGCCGATAGCGCCAGACAATGCCCCTCGGCCAGCAGCAGACGTGTCAGTTCGAGGCCGATGCCGCTGCTGGCACCGGTCAGCCAGATCCGTCGCGAGAGGTTCATGCCAGTCTCCGCTGCAGCCAGCGGATCGCCGAGCCGAGCAGCGGCACGTGCTGGTAGAGCAGCGCGCCGGCATCGAAATAGTCGCGATGTCGCTCTACCTTGCCGTCGGCGTTCCAGCGCAACAGCGAGCACCCTTCCAGGCTGATCAGCTGGCCGCGATTCAGGCGCGGGTGGCGAAAGCTCATCAGCCAGCGCAGGTAGCCCTGTCCCTCGCACACCTGGTCGTGGCTGATGAATTCGAAATGCAGCTGCTCGACGTTGGCGTACAGTTCGGCGAAGTAACGCTGCAGTTCGGCCAGGCCGACCACCTCGTGCAGCGGGTCGGTGAAATGCACGTCATCGCTGTAGAGCTCGCCCAGGCGCCCCAGCTTGTCGGCATCCAGACTGGCGAACTCGGCCGCGAAGCGATGCAGGAAGCTGCTCATGGCCGGACGTCCGGCAGGTTGCGGAAGGCGTCCAGGGCTCGCGCGCGGCTTTCCCCAAGGTCGATGATCGGTGCCGGGTAATCGGCCTTGCCGAACAGACTGCGCTGCGCGGATGGGTTGTGTATCTCGCGCTTGCCCAGTCCCTGCAGTTCCGGCAGCCAGCGGCGCAGGAACTGGCCGTCCGGGTCGAAGCGCTGTGACTGGCTGATGGGGTTGAACAGGCGGAAGTAGGGCACCGAGTCGGTTCCGGTGGACGCGCTCCACTGCCAGCCGCCGTTGTTGGCGGCCAGATCGCCGTCGATCAGGTGGCGCATGAACCAGCGCTCGCCCTCGCGCCAGTCGATCAGCAGGTTCTTGCTGAGGAACATGGCCGTGACCATGCGCAGGCGGTTGTGCATCCAGCCGGTTTCCCGCAGCTGCCGCATCGCCGCATCGATGATCGGAAAACCGGTGCGGCCCTCTTGCCAGGCCTGCAGCTCGTCGGTCGCGCGGCGCCACGGCAGCGCTTCGGTCTCGGCGCGGAAGGCGCGGTGCATCGAGACCCGCGGGTAGCCGACCAGGATGTGCTTGTAGAACTCACGCCAGAGCAACTCGTTGATCCAGGTGGTGGCGCCGGCGCTCCCGCTGTCCAGCTCGCCGCGGTTGCTTGCCACGGCCGCGTGCAGACACTGGCGGATGGAGATGACACCAGCCGCGAGATAAGCCGACAGCTGACTGGTGCCGGGTTCGGCCGGCAGATCGCGGCGTTGGTGGTACTGGTGCAGATCGTCTTCGATGAACGCCGCCAGGCGGTGCTGGGCGAAGGTTTCGCCGGCGGGCCACAGCGTGCGCAGGTAGTCGCTCGGCCGATCGAAGCCGCGCACCTCGTCCGGCGGCACGTCGCTGGCGACGGTCATGGGTTGCTGCGGGGCCGGTGGCGCGACGCATGCCGGCAGCGACATCGACAGGCGTGCAAGGCAGGCGCGGCGGAACTGACCGAACACCTTGAAGTAGCCACCCGACTGGGTGAGCACGCTACCCGGCGCGAACAGCAGCTGGTCGAGATAGCCGCGCACGTCGATGCCGGCGGCCCTCAGCCGGGCGGCAACGGCATGGTCACGGCGCTGCTCGTTGACGCCGTATTCGTCGTTGTAGTGCAGGCGCTGCACGGCCAGCTCCTGGCAGAGCTTGAGCAAAGCGTCGGGTGCGGCCTGCCAATCCTCAACGTCGCGAATCAGCAGCGGCACATTGAGCGCCTGCAGCCGGCCCGCCAGCTCGACGAGGTTGCGCAGCCAGAAGTCCACCTTGCAGGCGGCATCGTCATGGGCGAGCCACTGGCCGGGGGTGATCAGGTAGACCGCGACGGTGGGGCCGGCGGCCATGGCAGACGCCAGGGCGGTGTTGTCGCTCGTGCGCAGATCGCTGCGCAGCCAGATCAGCTGCGTCATGCGGCACCTCCCTCGCTGCCGGGCAACAGGCCGGCGTGCTGCAGGCACTGCAGGGCGCTCAGCGGATCGTGGGCCAGTGTCAGGCCACGCTGGCCCTGCAGCACCGGCGCGTGGATGTGCACGGCCGGGCCGGTCATGAACAGCGGTGCGGCGCTCTGTTCGAGCAGGCGCGGCAGGTCTCGCTGCAGGCAAAGGCCCGGCAGGCTGTTGCTGGCATACAGCAGGACGGCGCGCGGCCGAATGTGTTCGCCGGCCAGACTCAGCTCGTTGAGCGGCACCGGCCATTCGATGACTTCCACCGGGCAGTCGGTGCTGGAGACCAGCCAGGCGCTCAGCCAGAGGCCGGGCGTGAAACTGTCCTGGTCGAGATTGACCAGCAGCAACGGGCGGCCTGCCTGCTGTCGTTTGTTGAAATAGATGCGGCTGCCCAGCTTGCTGCGCAGCCAGGAGTGGAACAGCACGCGCTCCAGCGATGCGCCGTACTGGCCCTGCCAGCGTCGCTCCAGGGCTTCGAGCAGCGGCTGCAGCAGGTGCTGGAAAAGCGTGCGCGGCGGGTAAAGGGCGACCGCGCGGTTGAATGTGTCATCCAGCTGCCGTTCGCTGAAGCGATCGATCGCCTGCAAGAGCTCCTCGAGCAGTGCAGACCACTGATTCTGCTGCGGCAGCTCCGGGGGCGTGCTGGTGCCGAGCAGTGTCTTGATCTGGCTGACCGCCACGCCGCGATTGAGCCAGGTGACGATGTCACGGATGCGCTCGATGTGGGTGTCGTCGTACAGCCGGTGCCCCTTGGCCGTGCGCAACGGCACGATAAGCCCGTAGCGGCGCTCCCAGGCGCGCAGGGTCACGGCGTTTACGCCGGTGATGCGGGCCACTTCGCGGATGGGCAGCAGGCCGTCGGCGGTCAGCTGCGCCAGGTCCGTTGGTTCGATCATGGTCAGATTCCGTTACGCAGACTGAGTGTTTCGGGGTGCGGCTGCAGGTAGGCTTGGCGCGCGATGTAGTGGTCCGGGTGACGGCGGAAGTGGTGCTTGAGCAAGGTCAGCGGCACTACCAGCGGAATCACGCCTTCACGGTACTGGTCGATTAGCCGGCGCAGTTCACGGCGGTCGTCCGATCCGAGGGCATCCTTCAGGTAGCCGCTCAGGTGCAGCAGCACGTTGCAATGCGTGCCGCGAGTGGCGGGCTTCTTCAGCGCCCGCATCAGCTGGCTGAAGTAGCCTGGGGCGAAATCTTCCAGCGCGTGCTCGGCCAGGGCCGCGACCCGTCGGCCGAGCGCCTTGTATTCCAGCGGGTTGCTGGCCATGAGCTGGTACTTGTAGCGCGAGTGGAAATCGACGATGGCGCGACGGCTCAGACCGGTCTGCAGCAGGCGCTGCCAGTCGGCGTAGGCGTAGACGCGGGTGAGGAAGTTCTCGCGCAGCACGGCATCGTTCAGTCGTCCATCCTCCTCGATCGGCAGATCGGGGCGTGCCTGCATCAAGGCCTGGGCGAACACGCCGGTGCCACCGCCAGGCAGGGTGTGGCCGTTGGCGGCATAGACCTTGACCCGCTCCATGCCGCAGGACGGCGACTTCTGCATCAGGATGTAGCCGCTGATGTCGTGCAGCTGCTCGGCGATCTGCCGACCGTAGGCGGACAGCGCGTCGGTCACGTCCAGCTCCGGGCGCACCGTACCGACCGCACGCGGCGCATCGGCATCGCCCATCAGGCGGATCGGTTCACGCGGCGTGCCGAGACCGATGGCCACTTCCGGGCAGACCGGCACGAATTCGAAATGCTGTGCCAGTGTCTCGCTGCACAGGCGCGATTCCTTGTGGCCGCCATTGAACCGCACCGGGTTGCCGAGCAGGCAGGCGCTGATTCCGATTCGGGGGGTGGGGAGCGTGGTGTGCATGATGACAACCTCTTGTACAAGATGAATTTCTGTACAACTTGATGCCATCATATTCTTCGTCTTGTACAAGTCAATATACGATGTACAAGTTCTCGCGACTTTTCTTGTACAAAATGGCGGCTGCCGGCAGAATGACGCTCAGCAACGCGGTGTCGCATCCTTGGCGGACCATCAATGCGCGCTTCAGGCTCGCAGCGTTACCGATGGTGGTGGCTCTTTCTGCACCGAACGGGGCGCCATCAGCTGTACATTCGAATAACCATGTATAGGTGTATGCTGTAGTTGAGGCGGCTCGACCAGCACAGCGCGCAGCGCAACAGGAGCTCACCATGAACATCTTGCTCACCGGCGGTACCGGGTTGATCGGGCGGGCGCTGTGTCGTCGCTGGCAGGCCGACGGGCATCGACTCTGGGTCTGGAGCCGCTCACCGCAGCGTGTGGCGCAGCTGTGCGGCGCCGAGGTAAAGGGCGTCGGCAGCCTGCAGCAGCTCGATGCGGTAGCGCTGGATGCCGTGGTGAACCTGGCCGGTGCGCCCATAGCCGACCGACCTTGGACCAAGGCACGCAAGAGCCTGCTCTGGGACAGCCGAGTGAGGCTGACCGAGGAGCTGGTGGAGTGGTTGGGCCGGCGCGAGCAGAAGCCGGCGTTGTTGATCTCTGGCTCGGCAGTCGGCTGGTACGGCGACGGCGGCGAGCACCGCCTGACCGAAGCTGATCAGCCGGTCACCGCCGACTTCGCCAGCCAGCTGTGCAACGCCTGGGAAGAGCGCGCCAGCGAGGCCGCGGTGTTGGGTATTCGCGTGGTGCTGATACGCACCGGACTGGTGCTGGCGCGCGATGGAGGCTTCCTGCAGCGCTTGCTGCCACCGTTTCGCCTGGGGCTGGGTGGCCGGCTGGGCAATGGCCGGCAGTGGATGCCCTGGATTCATATCGAAGACCAAATCGGTCTGATTGATTTTCTTCTGCGGCAGCCGGCGGCCAGCGGCCCGTACAATGCCTGCGCGCCGACGCCGGTACGCAACCTGGAGTTCACTCGCAGCCTTTCCCGCCGCCTGCATCGACCGGCGTTGCTGCCGGTTCCGGCAGCGCTGCTCAAGCCTTTGCTCGGCGAACTTGCCGGGTTGCTGCTCGGTGGCCAGCACGCCCAGCCGCAGCGGCTGCAGGAGGAGGGCTACAGCTTTCGCTTCACCGATCTGGACTCGGCGCTGGCCGACTTATTGACGCACCCCTGAGCGGTGCACCCTGTGTGAAAATAGCGCGCCTGCCTGGAGCGAGGCGCCATCCTTTAACGTAGTCAGGAAGTTTGCATGACAGAGCAGGCGTTGTTGTTGGTCAATCTGGGTTCGCCAGCCTCCACGGAAGTCGCCGATGTGCGCCGCTACCTCAACCAGTTCCTGATGGACCCGTACGTGGTCGATCTGCCGTGGCCGCTGCGCCGCCTGCTGGTCTCGATGATCCTGATCAAGCGGCCCGAGCAGTCCGCACATGCCTATGCCTCGATCTGGTGGCCGGAAGGGTCGCCGCTGGTGGTGCTCAGCCGCCGACTCCAGGAGGCGGTGAAACCGCATTGGACAAAGGGCCCGGTGGAAATGGCGATGCGCTATGGCGAGCCGTCGATCGAAGGGGCGCTGAAGCGCCTGGCCGGACAGGGCATCACCCAGGTGGCCCTCGCACCGCTCTATCCGCAGTTTGCCGACAGCACCACGACGACCGTCATCCAGGAAGCGCGCCGGGTCATCCGCGAGCACGGGCTGGATCTCAAGCTGTCGATCCTGCAGCCCTTCTACGATCAGCCGGAATACCTCGACGCGCTGGTGGCCAGCGCCATGCCGCACCTGCAGCAGGGCTTCGATCATCTGCTGCTGAGCTTCCATGGGCTGCCGGAGCGGCACCTGCACAAGTCCGACCCGACCGGCGCGCATTGTCTGAAGGGTGACGACTGCTGCCAGCGTGCCGAAGGGGCCGTGCTCGCCACTTGCTACCGCGCCCAGTGCATCCGCACTGCCGAGGGCTTCGCTACGCGTGCCGGGCTGCGCAGGGATCAGTGGTCGGTGTCGTTCCAGTCGCGACTGGGGCGTGCCAAGTGGATCGAACCCTACACCGAGACGCGCCTGGACGAGCTGGCCGAGCAGGGCGTGAAGAAGCTGCTGGTGATGTGCCCGGCGTTCGTCTCCGACTGTATCGAGACGCTGGAGGAGATCGGTGATCGCGGACGCGAGCAGTTCATCGAGGCGGGTGGCCAGGAGCTGGTGTTGGTGCCGTGCCTGAATACCCACGAGGATTGGGTGCAGGCGCTGGTCCAGCTCTGCAGCCGAGCGCCGCAGGCGCTGTAAGCCTCGCCTGCGGTGATGTCGCCACGGGCGACGCCCCGGCCGTCATGGGCGGCCGTGGGCGACGCCGTGCGCTGTGGCTGAAACCATCTCCTCCAGTTCCATCGCCGGCATCGGCTTGCCGAACAGATAGCCCTGGAACCGATGGCAGCCATTGCCGAGCAGCACGCTTCGTTGGGTTTCGCTCTCGACGCCTTCTGCAATCACCTCCAGTCCGAGTCCACTGGCCAGCGCACAGATGGCCCGCACGATGGTCAGGCTGCTGGCGTCGTCCGGCAGACGGCGGATGAAGGTCTGGTCGATCTTCAGCTCATCCAGCGGTAGCTGCTGCAGGTAGCTCATGGACGAATAGCCGGTACCGAAGTCATCGATGGAGAAACGGATGCCGTGCTGCTTCAGGCGCGTCATGCGGGCGATGGCTTCGGGCATGTTGTCCAGCAGCAGGGTTTCGGTCAGTTCCAGCTTGAGTCTGGCCGGATTGGCGCCGCTGCGCTCCAGCAGGTCGAGCAGTTTCTCGACGAAATGATCCTGATACAACAGATGAGCGCTGAGGTTGACCGAGAGCGTCAGGTCGGCGAATGCCGGTGTCGCCGCCCAGCGCGCCAGCTGGCCGCAGGCCTGCTGCAGCACCTGCAGGTCGAGGGCATGGATCAATCCGGCGTGTTCCGCCTGGGCGATGAAGGCGGCCGGGCTCAGCAGCCCGCGTTGCGGATGCTGCCAGCGCACCAGGGCTTCGGCCCCGATGACCCCTGCGTTCTGTTCCAGCTGCGGCTGGAAGCTGAGCACGAACTCGCCGTTCTTCAGGCCTTGGCGAATCTCCGCTTCCAGGCGCAGACGTTCCTGTACCGCCAGTTGCATGCGCGGGTCGAAGAAGCGCAGGGCGTTCTTGCCGGAGATCTTGGCCTCGTACATCGACATGTCGGCGCGCTTCATCAGCTCGTCGCTGCTGCAGGCCTCGCCGCCGAACAGCACCACGCCGATGCTGGCGCTGCTGTACAGGCCGAGTTCGTTGAGGCGGTACGAGCGATCCAGCGAGTTCAGCAGCTTCATGCCGATGTGTTCGGCCTGGGCCGCGGCGCGCAGTGGGTCTCCGCCGAGGTTCTCCAGCATCACCACGAATTCGTCACCGCCGAGGCGCGCGACCGTGTCGCTGGCGCGCACCTCGGCATGCAGTCGCTCGGCGGCGACGCGCAGGACCTGGTCGCCGGTCTGGTGGCCATGCAGATCGTTGATGTTTTTGAAGTTGTCCAGATCGATGAACATCAGCGCGCCCAACTGGTTGCTGCGTCGGCTGGCAGCCATGGCCTGGTGCAGGCGATCGAGCAGCAGCCGGCGATTGGGCAGGCCGGTCAAAGGATCGTAGAAGGCCAGGTTGTGGATCCGCTCCTCGGCCGCCTTGCGATCGGTGATGTCGGTAAAGGCGGCGACATAATGGGTGACCTCGCCGTGGACGTTGCGTACGGCACTGATGGTCAGCCACTCGGGAAATATCTCGCCGCTCTTGCGCCGGTTCCAGATCTCGCCTTCCCACACGCCGGTGGCTTCGATGCTCGACCACATGGAACGGTAGAAGTCCGGCCCGTGTCTCCCGGACGCGAGCAGGGCGGTGGTCTGGCCGATGGCTTCGGCGGCACTGTACCCACTGATGCGGCTGAAGGCGCCGTTGACGCGCAGGATGCGGTTCTGCGCGTCGGTGATCAGCATGCCTTGCTGGGATTCGAAGGCGATGGCCGCGATGCGGCGCTCCAGTTCGGTATTGACGCGATCGGTGATGTCGCGGCTCAGCCAGACCACCGCGCGCTTTTGCCTCGGAGGCTGTTCCAGAGGCAACGCACGGCCTTCGAAGACCTTCGGGCCGCCGAGGGTCGGCAGGCTGTATTCGATCAGCTGAGGTGAGTCGCTGTTGAGGGTCTGCTGGATGAAACCGAGAAATCGCCGCTCCTCGGCCTCGGGCATGACGTCATGCAGGCGGCGGCCGAGCAGCTTGGACGGCTCGTCGTAAAGCAGGCTGCGCTCGGCGCAGAGGATTTCCAGGTAGCGGCCGTCCTCGTCGAGCACCAAGAGCAGGTCGGGAATGGCCTGGGTGATGGCGCGCAACCGTGCTTCGCTGAAGCGCAGCGCCTGTTCGATCCGATCCCGCTCCAGCAGATCGTTGAGCAGCACGCCGAGGGTCGCAGTGGCCAGAGGAAGGATCAGCAGCGTCGGCAAGGCGATTTCCCGCACCGCCTCCGCGCCCAGCGGGCTTGGCAACAACAGGGCGATCAAGCCGAGCACACCCAGGTGCAGAAGCACGCCGAACCCGAGCAGCTGCCAGAAGGCGATGCCGATCAGCCGCCTGCGCGAAGCGCAGCGGTAGGCCAGGCCGAGCGCAATGGGCAGCAGTACATTGGCCAGCCCCGGCACCACGCCGGGCCCGCCCATCCACAGGCGAAACCCACCCGCCAGCGCGCCCGCTATGCCCGCCACCAGTGGTCCGCCGAACAGCCCGGCCATGCTCAGTACCGCGGTACGTGCATCGAGGATGATGCCGGTCTGGCCGATGCTGGTGTTGAGCATGCCGAAAATGCAGGCGCTGCCGAACCAGAGGCCGGCGAGCAGTTTCGCGGTGCGTTGTCCGCTGCGGTTCCAGCTGCGGGTGGTAAAGGCCAGCAGCCAGCACAACGCGAGCAGCATGACCGCGTTTTCTACGACGGCATCGAGGGTCAAGACAGCATCCTAGGGCAAGAATGCCCACTGCAGGATTGTGGAAAATAGCAAATCGCCATTATTCCACGTCGAATGCGCCCGGCGGAACGAAACTTAGGTAGGGGTTCGCGGGAGGAGGTGCATGGCTGGCAGGCGGACCTCGTTCCGGCCCGCCGCATGGCAGCGTGACTGGGCTTTCAGCGCTCGGCGAGCTTCGCCTTGAGTTCGCGGATTTCCGCTTGCAGCGCTTCGACTCGCTGCAAGGCGTCGACCTCGGCGGTGACGTTCTTCTGGATACCGATGAAGTAGGTCAGCTGGTCCGCTTCGTTGAATACCGGGGTGATGGACAGTTCGTTCCAGAACGGCGTGCCGTCCTTGCGATAGTTGCGGATGATCTGCCGGCAGGGCTTGTTGTTCTTCACCGCATCGCGGATGGCCTGGAGGCCTGGCTGGTCGCGGTCCTCACCCTGCAGGAAACGGCAGTCGCGATAGAGGATGTCGTCGACCGCGTAACCGGTCAGCCGCTCGAATGCCGGGTTCGCGTAGATCAGAATGTTGTCGTCGCCTTCCTGCTCGGCGACCACGATTCCGTCGTTGGAGGCTTCGATAACCAGTTGCAACAGCTTGGCATTGATCATGTCACGACATCCTGAAAGGGCATGCGGCGCATTCTAGAACAACTTGCCCCGATCGGTGCCTGGCCATGATGGTCCTCGCACAGCTCAATCGGCTCGTTTGCGGAAGAAGAGGGTGACCTGTCCCAGTTCGATGCCGAACTTGCTCATGAAGGAGCGGTTCGCCAGGGTCTGCTCGTCGATGAGGTACATCCAGTCGTCGAAGTCGACACGGTAGACCTCGTCATCCACCGGCAGGCTGAGCACATAGCGCCAGCGCAGCGCATTGCCGGACACTTCGCCGCGCGCCTCGCCGATCACATCGGCGGCAGTACCGCGCCAGCGACCCGGTGTGTCTTCGGTCAGCGTCCAGACCCGTCGCTGGGTGGTCCCGTCGCTGTAGCGGAAGTGCTCGTCGAGGATCAGCTTGTCGCCATCGAGGCTGCCGTCGATTTCCACCCGAAAGCGCTTCACCACTTCGCCGGAGCGCTTGGAACATGCCCCAGGCGTCGACCTTGCCAACGAAATAGTCCCGCAGGTCCAGACGGGGTTCCTCATTGCGGTAATGCTCGACATCGATTGCAGTGCAGCTCATCAGCAGCAGGCATAGCGCCAGGGTCATCATTTACTTCACGGCGTGGGTTCTCCGCTTGGCGTGGATGTGAGCAGCCGCGCCGCCAGCAGTTTCAGCAAGCAGGGCAGGCCGGCATAGATCAGCGCGAGGTTCCAGCCGGCGGGTGTGCCGGGCTGGTAGCCGGTGAGCGCCAGCAGCGGCAAGGCCAGGCCGGCGATGGCCAGAGCCAGCTTGGCAAGCAGGCTCCACAGGCCGAAGTAGCTGGCGGTGGCGTCGCGTTCGGCTGTCGGGATGATGTCCGCCAGCAGCGCCGGCGGCAGTGCAAGGTCGGCGCCCAGAGCAAGCCCCGAAAGCACGCATACCGCGGCATAGGCCCACGCCGAACCGGGGTCCAGCAG
>Ga0155173_1036_pt3 | contig 11416 bp, 16 predicted proteins | sample RifCSPhighO2_01_FD_106141 | JGI IMG/M metagenome (GOLD analysis project Ga0155173, IMG submission 106141) | Pseudomonadales bacterium RIFCSPHIGHO2_01_FULL_64_12
CGGTCACGAGAAAGGCGCCTTCACCGGCGCCGTGAAGCAGCGCAAGGGACGTTTCGAACAGGCCGACGGCGGCACCCTGTTCCTCGACGAGATCGGCGAGATCTCGCCGATGTTCCAGGCCAAGCTGCTGCGCGTGCTGCAGGAAGGCGAGCTGGAGCGCGTCGGCGGCACCCAGACGGTGAAGGTCAACGTGCGCATCGTCGCCGCCACCAACCGCGACCTGGAGCACGAGGTGGAGCAAGGCAAGTTCCGCGAAGACCTCTACTACCGCCTCAACGTCATGGCCATCCGCGTCCCGCCGCTGCGCGAGCGCAGCGCCGACATCCCGGAACTGGCCGAATTCCTCCTCGACAAGATCGCCCGCCAGCAGGGTCGCAAACTCAAGCTGACCGACAGCGCCCTGCGTCTGCTGATGAGCCACCGCTGGCCGGGCAACGTGCGCGAACTGGAAAACTGCCTGGAACGCTCGGCCATCATGAGCGAGGATGGCACCATCAGCCGCGACGTGGTCTCCCTCACCGGCCTCGACCACGACGCCACGCCGCTGGCGCCGGTCCCCGAAGTCGACCTCGCCGACGACAGCCTCGACGACCGCGAGCGCGTCATCGCCGCGCTGGAACAGGCCGGCTGGGTCCAGGCCAAGGCCGCCCGCCTGCTCGGCATGACGCCCCGGCAGATCGCCTACCGAGTGCAGACGCTGAACATTCATATGCGCAAGATCTGAACGACCCGCCCGACTCCCGGGTCGGGCGGCGCAGCGTTCCCCATGCATGGCGCTTCCCGCGAAGCCTTGTGCCCACTACGCATCACTAGCAGGGCACGCCATGACCGACCACGACAACCAGCGCTGGCTGCAACTCTGGCGCGAGCGCCGCACCGATTTCCACCAGCACGGTGTCAACCTGCTGCTCAGCCGCTTCTGGCCCGCGTTCGCCCCGGCCACGCCCAGCCGCGTGTTCGTCCCGTTGTGCGGCAAGAGCCTGGACATGCTCTGGCTGGCCGAACAGGGCCACGACGTGATCGGCGTCGAACTGAGCCCTCTGGCGATCGAGGCCTTCTTCAGGGAAAACCACCTGCCCCCCAGCAAGCGCCGGCAGGGCCGCTTCACTCTGTGGAGACATGGCCGCATCGGCATTCTCTGCGGCGACTACTTCGCCCTGAGCGAAGCCGACCTGGGGCCGGTCGACAGCGTCTACGACCGGGCCGCCCTCACTGCCCTGCCGCCCATCCTGCGCAGCCGTTACGTGGCGCAGTTACGGCGGATCGTGCCCGATACCGCCAGGGTCTTCCTGCTGACCCTGGAAGATGCGGAGGCAGACGCCACCCTGCAGCAGGCCCTGGGCGTGGACGAAGAACTGGCGGCGCTGTACACGGCCGGCTTCGAGATCGCCCTGGCCCATGTGGAAAGCCTGTTCGAGCCGGACCCGCAAAACGGCGCGCCGCGCCGGGTGGAACACAAGGTGTACCAGCTTACCGGGAAAAGGCCGGCGAGCCCGGAAGCGGACGGTCGAGCGGCGGAAACCGAAGACTGAAGCGAGCGGAATCGCGCGCGATCCGCCGGCGCGACACCAGCGTGCCTAGGTGCGCCCCGTGTTCAACCGGAATAAATGGGACGCTCCGCTTCAGCCCACCCGGCATAACCATCGCCGTCCCTGACGCAACGCGTCAGGAGCGTCGGGTGGAAGGCAGCAGGATCGTCAGGATGCCGAGCAGCGGCAGGTAGGAGCACAGCCGGTACACGTACTCGATGCCGTGGATATCCGCCAGGTGACCGAGCAGCGCGGCACCGATACCGCCAAAACCGAACATCAGGCCGAAGAAGACACCGGCGATCATGCCGACGTTGCCCGGCACCAGTTCCTGGGCGAAGACCACGATGGCGGAGAACGCGGAAGCGAGAATGAAGCCGATGACCATGCTCAGGATGCCGGTCCAGAACAGATCGACGTAGGGCAGCGCCAGCGTGAAAGGCGCTACGCCGAGGATGGAAAACCAGATCACCTTCTTGCGGCCGATCCTGTCGCCGACCGGGCCGCCGAAGAAGGTGCCCGCCGCGACGGCACCGAGGAACAGGAAAAGGTAAAGCTGGGAATTGGCCACCGACAGGCCGAACCTCTCGATCAGGTAGAAGGTGAAGTAGCTGGTGAAACTGGCCATGTAGAAATACTTGGAGAACACCAGCAGCGCCAGCACCACCAGCGCGAGCCGCACCCGCCCCCTGGAAAGGCCATGGGTCGCCTGGCCGCCCTGCTTGAGCCGGAACAGATTCAGGTGGTTGCGATACCAGCGGCTCAGTCCGTAGAGCACCCCGATCGCGAACACCGCGAACAGGCTGAACCAGGCGACGCTGCCCTGCCCGTACGGAATGACGATGGCCGCCGCCAGTAGCGGGCCGAAGGCGCTGCCGGCGTTGCCGCCGACCTGGAAGGTCGACTGCGCGAGGCCATAGCGACCACCCGAGGCGAGGCGCGCGACGCGCGAGGCTTCCGGATGGAAGGTCGAGGAGCCGATCCCCACCAGGGCCGAGGCCATGAGGATGGACGCGAAGGAGCCGACGAAGGCCAGCATGAGGATGCCGACCAGGGTGCAGACCATGCCGGCGGGCAGCAGCCACGGCTTGGGATGGCGGTCGGTGTGGTAGCCGACCCAGGGCTGCAGCAACGACGCGGTGAGCTGGAACGTCAGCGTGATCAGGCCCACCTGGGTGAAGGTCAGGCCGTAGTTGGCCTTGAGCACGGGATAGATAGACGGGAGCACCGCCTGGATCAGGTCATTGATCAGGTGCGCCAGGGCGCAGGCGCCGATCACACGCATGACCAGCGGACTGGCCTGGCTGGCGACCGAGGCGGTCGCCGCTGTAGTGGTACTGCTGGACATCGCAAGTCATCCGGACAGGAAAAAGAGGAACGCAAGGTCATCCGGCACGCAGCTGAACGTCGCCGACACGATCGGGCGCGGGAAAAGCCGCTGGCCCAAGAGCATTTCCCGAGCGCTGGCGGCTATCCTAGATATCCATGAAATTGCCTGTCTCGCTCGATATGGGCAGACACTCTCGCGAAAAGGGAATCATGTTCAGGCCCTTGGAAAAATTGCTGGCCGAAGTGGACGAAGAGCCCTGCACGGTCATCAGCAGCGCGACCGATTACCCGGAGGGATGGTTCATCGAACCGCACTCCCACGCCAAGCATCAGCTGATCTACGCCATCGAAGGCGTGATGGTGGTGCACACCGCATCGAGCCAGTGGACCGTGCCGCCCAGCCGGGGCATCTGGATGCCCTGCGGGCAGGTCCACTCGATTCGCTGCGTGGGCTCGCTGAAGATGCGCAGCGTCTTCGTGCGCACCGACGCGGTTCCGCACCTGCCGCACGAGACCCGGGCCGTGAGCATTTCCGCGCTGCTGAGCGAGCTGATCAAGAGCTCCATCGGCATCAGGGCGCCCTACGCCCCCGACTCGCGCGAGGCCAGGATCATGCGCCTGATCCTCGACGAGCTCAGCCTCCTGCCGGCCTTGCCCCTGCAACTGCCGCAGCCGGCCGATCGACGGATCGGCACGATCTGCTCGACCTTGCAGAACGATCCGGGCGACGGCTCGACGCTGGCGGACTGGAGCGAGCGGCTGAACCTCGATGAAAAGACCATCCAGCGGCTGTTCCGCAAGGAAACCGGCATGACCTTCGGCCGCTGGCGCCAGCAGGCCCGGCTGCTCCTGGCACTGGAACGCATCGCCGTGGGGGAGCGGATCATCGACGTCGCGGGCGCCCTGGGCTACGACAGCCCGAGTGCGTTCGCCACCATGTTCAAGAAACAGTTCGGCACGACGCCGAGCCAGTTCTTCAGATGAGGTACCGCCCGGGGACTTGCAGGAGCCAGCTTGCTGGCGATCCGCCGCACGCCGCTGATCGCCGGCAAGGACTCGGCGTCCCCGGGCTCCCATGGGGTCACCACGCTTACCCTGCCTCCGGCAACCTCGCGATCACCTTGACCTCGAACTGGAAACCATAGAGCCAGGTCACGCCCACGGCGGTCACCGTCGGGTGTGGCGCCTCGCCCCAATACTCGGACAACACCACCTTCCAGGCCCGCTCGAAGATCGCCTCGGGGTCGACCATGAAGAGGGTCACGTCGACCACATCGTCGAACGTGCAGCCCGCTTCTTTCAGGATCGCGTTCAGGTTGTCGAAGGCGCGCCGGACCTGCGCCTCCAGTTGCGGCTCGGGCGAGCCGTCCTCGCGGCTGCCGACCTGCCCGGAAACGAACAGGAAACCGTTGGAACGGATCGCCGGCGAATAACGATTGAGCTCGTAGAGCGCCTGGCGCCCGGCTGGGAAAACGACGTCACGCTTGGCCATGAGAGTTCCTCCATCGATGGGCCGTACCGGCCGTGATTGACCATGGAGGGGACTGTAGGCCGGCCCAGCGCCTGGATAAACTCGCAAGCCCAGCCAACACTGTTTGCAGATTCCAAACAATCGACGGGCAACAGGAGCAACGATGGACCGTTTCGATGCGATGCAGGCCTTCGCCCGCGTGGTGGAAACCGGCAGTTTCACCAAGGCGGCCGAGACCCTGCACATGAGCAAGACCAGCGTCACGCAGCTGGTGCAGCAACTGGAGGCGCGGCTGCGTGTCCGCCTGCTCAATCGCACCACGCGCAAGGTTAACGTCACCGCCGACGGTGCCGCCTACTACGAGCGCGTGGTGCGCCTGCTGGCCGACATGGACGATGCCGAGACCAGCCTGTCCGGCGCCTCGACCTTGCCCCGGGGGCGCTTGCGGGTGGACGTGCCCAGCCCGCTGGCGCGCATGATCCTGGTGCCGGCGCTACCGGCCTTCCACGCACGCTACCCCGATATCCAGCTCGACATGGGCGTGAGCGATCGTCGGGTCGACCTGATCGACGAGAACGTCGACTGCGTGGTGCGCGGCGGCGACATCACCGACCAGTCGCTGGTGGCCCGCCGCGTCGGCGACCTGCGCCTCGGCGTCTACGCCGCGCCGGGCTACCTGGAACGCGCCGGCACGCCCCGGCACCCACGCGAGCTGGAAAACACCCACCACCGCATCGTCGGCTTCCTCTGGGCGCGCGCCGGCAAGGTCTTTCCCTACGCCATGCACGGCAACGGCGAACGCGTCGAGGTGCTCGGCCAGTACGTGCTCGCGGTCGACGACGGCAACGCCTACCTCGCCGCCGGCCTGGCCGGCCTCGGCATCCTCTGGCTGCCGGACTACATGGCCAAGGAGCATCTGGCGCGCGGCGAACTGGTGCTCCTGTTCGAACACTGGCAACTCGAGCCGATGCCCCTGTACGTGGCATTCCCGCCGAACCGGCACGTCAGCGCCAAGCTGCGGGTGTTCATCGATTGGGTCGCCGAACTCATGGCGCAACATGCGCCCATCATCGACCGGCGGCCGTGAGCGAGATGAACCAGCCAGCGCCGCGCCGGTCAGCCCGCCAGGGCCGCTTCGATCGCCGCGACGTCGATCTTTCTCATGGTCATCATGGCGTCGAACGCACGCTTGGCCGCGGCTCGATCGGGATGGGCGATCGCCTCCGTCAGGACACGCGGCGTGATCTGCCACGACAGCCCCCACTTGTCCCGGCACCAGCCGCATACGTTCTCCTCGCCGCCGTTTGCGACGATGGCGTTCCACAAGCGGTCCGTTTCGGCCTGGTCGTCGGTCGCCACCTGGAACGAGAACGCCTCGTTGTGCTTGATCCCCGGCCCGCCGTTCAGCCCCAGGCAGGGGATGCCCATCACCGTGAACTCGACCGTCAGGACGTCGCCCTGATGGCCCGCCGGATAGTCGCCGGGCGCGTGCAGCACAGCGCCTACCGCGCTGTCCGGAAACGTCTCGGCATAGAACCTTGCAGCCTCCAGAGCCGCGCCGTCGTACCAGAGGCAAATGGTGTTCTTGCTGATCATCTGGGTTCTCCGAAATGGTGGGCGACAGGGGCATTCTAGTCGCCGACGCCCAGCCCTTCCGGGCAGCCGACGTACTGCCATGGCACGTGGCCGAGGCCGCCCCGTTCGAGCCGTGAGCTGCTATTTTCATGAGTCCGGCAAGCACGCGGCTCCCGCTCCGGGAAAGCCCGTACCGCCTGGCCCAGAGGAGATGCAACATGGCGCGATTCACTGGTGGTTGCCTGTGCGGCGACGTCCGCATCGTGGCGTCGGGCCGCCCATACCGGGTCGGCCTTTGCCATTGCCTCGACTGCCGCAAGCATCACGGGGCCCTGTTCCACGCCTCGGCGATATTCCCCCAGACGGCGGTGACGGTCACGGGCGAGACACGCGACTACGCCGGGCGGTTCTTCTGTCCCCGCTGCGGCTCGTCCGTCTTCGCGCGCACCGCGGACGAAATCGAAGTGAGCCTGGGAGCCCTGGATGCCCCCGACCAGCTGATGCCCACCTACGAGCTCTGGACCGTCCGCCGCGAGTCCTGGCTGCCGGCGTTTCCGCTCACCCACCATTACGTGCGCGATCGCGACGCCAGCGGGCGCCTCGAGGAGTAGCCCGGCACCAGCGGGCCGGGGCGCTGGTGCGGATCGCGGCCCGCCATGCGCAATCGTCTGGAGCACCGGGTCGCGACAGCCCGGGAACCGGGCGTGCGCAGCTTGTCGCCTTTGCGACAGCCGCCCCGCCCGGCCCCGCCACTTTGTTCGTTGCGAAACAACGAATTCCGCCCGCTTTCTGAAAAATTCGTTCTGAAACAATGATTTGAAAACAGGCACAAGCCTTGCTGCAGGTACCGGGGACAGACCTCTATTCGGAGACCGAACATGGAACTGAACGTACTGGGCCAGAGCGAGGCCGGGCCAACCGCCGGGGGCGGTTGTTCAGCGGGTTCCTGTGGCAGCTCGGATGACCAGCTCGCGCACCTGCCCGAGCACATCCGCGAGAAAGTGCACAACCACCCCTGCTACTCCGAGGAGGCGCACCACTACTTCGCGCGCATGCATGTGGCGGTGGCGCCGGCCTGCAACATCCAGTGCCACTACTGCAACCGCAAGTACGACTGCGCCAACGAATCGCGCCCGGGCGTGGTGTCCGAGCTGCTGGAGCCGGTGCAAGCGGTGAAGAAGGTCAAGGCGGTGGCGGCGACCATCCCGCAGATGACCGTGCTCGGCATCGCCGGCCCGGGCGACCCGCTGGCCAACCCGCAGCGCACCTTCGAGACCTTTCGCATGCTGTCCGAGCAGGCGCCGGACATCAAGCTGTGCGTCTCCACCAACGGCCTGGCCCTGCCCGACTGCGTCGACGAGCTGGCCAAGCACAACATCGACCACGTGACCATCACCATCAACTGCGTGGACCCGGACATCGGCGCCGAGATCTACCCCTGGATCTACTGGAACAACAAGCGCATCCGTGGGCGCAAGGCGGCCAAGATCCTCATCGAACGGCAGCAGAAGGGCCTGGAGATGCTGGTCGAGCGTGGCATCCTGGTGAAGGTCAACTCGGTGCTGATCCCCGGCGTCAACGATGAGCACCTGAAAGAGGTCAGCCGCATCGTCAAGGCCAAGGGCGCCTTCCTGCACAACGTCATGCCGCTGATCGCCGAGGCCGAGCACGGCACCTTCTATGGCGTGATGGGCCAGCGCAGCCCGGAGCCGGAGGAACTGCAGGACCTGCAGGACGCCTGTGCCGGCGACATGAACATGATGCGCCACTGCCGCCAGTGCCGCGCCGACGCGGTGGGCCTGCTCGGCGAGGACCGCGGCGACGAGTTCACCCTCGACAAGATCGAGAGCATGGACGTCGACTACGAGGCGGCGATGGTCAAGCGCGCCGCCATCCACGCGGCGATCAAGGAGGAGCTGGACGAACGCGCGGCGAAGAAGGCGCGCCTGGCCACCCCCAGCGCTGCGCAGCTCACCGGCACAGTGGACAAGGGCCATCGCCCGGTGCTGATGGCCGTCGCCACCAGCGGCGGCGGCCTGGTCAACCAGCACTTCGGCCATGCCCGCGAATTCCTCGTCTACGAGGCCTCGCCGGCCGGGGTGCGCTTCATCGGCCACCGCAAGGTCGAGCAGTACTGCGTCGGCAACGACAGCTGCGGCGACAAGGAAAGTGCGCTGTCGGGCAGCATCCGCGCGCTCAAGGGCTGCGAGGCGGTGCTCTGCTCGAAGATCGGCTTCGAACCCTGGGGCGAGCTGGAAGCCGCCGGCATCCAGCCCAATGGCGAGCACGCCATGGAGCCCATCGAGGAAGCCGTGCTGGCGGTGTACCAGGAAATGATCGCCAACGGCCGTCTCGATGCGTCGGTGGGCGCAGCGGAGCAATGCCTGATGGCATGAGGAGGTGGAGCATGGCACTGCAAATCGTCGAATCCTGCGTCAACTGCTGGGCCTGCGTGGATGTCTGTCCGAGCGAGGCAATCAGCCCCGGCACTGCGTACTTCCGCATCAGCGCGCACAAGTGCACCGAATGCGATGGCGACTACGCCGAGCAACAGTGCGCGAGCATCTGCCCCATCGAAGGCGCGATCCTGCTCGCCGACGGCAGCCCGGCCAACCCGGCCGGCTCGCTGACCGGCATTCCGCCGGAGCGGCTGGCCGAGGCCATGCGTACCATCCAGGCCCGTTGAGGAGGTTGCCATGTCCTGCATCATCTTCTACGAGAAGCCCGGTTGCGCCACCAACCGCCTGCAGAAGGAGCTGCTGCGTTCGGCGGGCATCGAGCTGGAAGTGCGCGACCTGCTGCGCGAGGCCTGGACGCCGGAACGCCTGCGGCCGTTCTTCGGCCGGCTGCCGGTGGCCGAGTGGTTCAACCCGTCGGCCCCGGCGATCAAGTACGGCGAGCTGGATGTCAGCGAACTGAGCGCCGAACAGGCACTGGAGCTGATGGTGGCCCAGCCGCTGTTGATCCGCCGCCCGCTGATCCGCTGCGGTATGCACTACATGGTCGACTTCGACCTGGTCGGCATCAATGCCTGGCTGCCGTGCAAAGGCCGGCTGCCAGCGCTGGCACCGAGCATCAGCGGCTGTTCGCTGGGCACCAGCTCGGCGCTCGGCTGCCGCCCCGCCGCGAGCGCGCCGCAATGAGTCGGGCCGCGCTGTGCCTGGAAGTCGCGGCCGACGACAACCCGGCCTGGCTGGCGCAGATCATCCGCGCCCAGCGCGAAGGCCGCAGCTGCCTGCCGCAGTACCTCGGGCTCGACGCCGTGCAATACGCCGGGCTCCTGGCGCGCCATGGGCTGCGGCCACCATCCCGTAGCGCCGACGAGGCCTTGCTCGGCGAACGCGACGCCCTGCGCGAAGAGTTGCTGGCGCTGCGCCGGGAAGAATGGCAGGCGCTGCACGACCTGCTGCTGGGCGGCCAGGACGACCACGGCGAGCCGGCGATGGCCGCCATCGTCGCCGCCGCCTGCCTCGGTGGCGAACACCTGTGGCGCGACCTCGGCCTGGCCTCACGGGCACAGCTGTACGCGCTGCTGATGCACAACTTCCCGCAGCTGGCCCGGCGCAACACCCAGGACATGCGCTGGAAGAAATTCCTCTACAAACAACTATGCGAACAGGACGGCGGCTACGTCTGCCGCTCCCCTTCTTGTGAAACCTGCCCGACCTATCACGATTGTTTTGGAGAAGAGCAATGAGCGACTACCAACGCATCAGCGTCGAGCAGGCCCAGCGGCTGCTGGCGACCGAAAACACCATGCTGCTGGACATGCGCGATGCCCGCGCCTACTGCCAGGGTCACGACCCGCGCGCCACCCGCCTCAGCGAGCTGAACCTGCGCACGCTGCTCAAGAGCACGCCGAATCATGTCCACCTGATCATCTGTTGCGAGCACGGCCATGCCAGCCGCGACATGGCACAGCTGTTCAGCGACTTCGGCTTCATCAACTGCTACAGCCTGGACGGCGGCTACGAGGCCTGGAAGGCTCGCCCGCAACGGGCCCATGCCACCCCCGGCGCCTACAGCGCCCGCTACGCGCTGGCGATGGAGTGAACGCATGCACGTTCTCGATACCGAAGCACGCATCCGCCAGCAACTCGCCGAGCATCCGGTGCTGCTGTACATGAAGGGCACGCCGGAAGCGCCGGAGTGCGGTTTCTCCCGCGCCGCGGTGGCGGCACTGAAGAACAGCGGCCGGCCGTTCGCCACGGTCAACGTGCTGCTGGCACCGCATATCCGCGAGAAGCTGCCGAAGATCTCACAGTGGCCGACCTACCCGCAGCTGTTCCTGCGCGGCGAGCTGGTCGGCGGTTGCGACATCATCCTCGGCCTGGAAGCCGACGGCAGCCTGGCGGCACAGCTCGATGCCGCCCTCGCGGCGGAAAGCTAGACCGGGGCGAGCGCAGGCTGAGCGTGCCGCGGCGAAGATGATCGCCGGGGCGTGAAAAGACCGATGGCGTGCCTTTGCGCGGCCGGCAGGCCTGCGGCCTGTATCGCCCCGAGGTCGGGCCTCCCACAGGGTCCAGCCTGGTAGGTTGGGTCGAGGAGCATAGCGACGAAGCCCAACATGACACGCCGAACTCAAAGCCAGCCCAACCTACCACCCCACCTGCAGCGCCAGCCCCACCAGCACCGCGCACTCCACCAGCTCGAGCAGCGCGCCGGCGGTGTCGCCGGTGGTGCCGCCGAGGCGGCGGAGCATGGCGCGGCGCGCGAGGAAGAACGTCGCCACGGCCATCAGCAGGGCAACCAGCCCGGATTCACCGAACGGCAGGCAACCGAGGGCGGCCGCTGCCAGCACGCCGCGCGCCCAGCGCCGCGGCAGATTCGCCGCCATTGCCTGGCCGAGGCCATTGGGCCGCACGTAGGCCGTGGTGAGGAACAGCGCCGGCAGCGCCGCGCGTCCCAGCATGGGCGCCAGCAGCAGGGCCAGGTATTGCTGGGCCTGCAGCAGCGCCAGCAATGCGGCGAACTTGAGCAACAGCACCAGTACCAGCACCACCACGGCGACCGGACCGCTGCGCGGGTCCTTCATGATCGCCAGGGTGCGCTCGCGGTCGCCGAAACCGCCGAGCCAGGCATCGGCGCTGTCGGCCAGGCCATCGAGGTGCAGGGCGCCGCTCAGGGCCACCCAGAGCGTCAGCAGCAAGGCTGCCTGCAACAGCGGCGGCACGCCTGCCAGCAGGATGGCACCGAGCCAGAGCAGCGCCCCCAGCAAAGCCCCGACCAGCGGGTAGTAGAGCAGCGAGCGCCCCTGCTGCAACGGCGTGGGCAGCGCGGGCAGGCGGATCGGCAGGCTGGTGAGAAACTGCAGGGCGATCAATAGCGGCAGCATGTCGGTTCCCGTTCAGGCGTTGCCGCCGTGCTCGCCATACGGGCATGGCCGCAAGCGGGCCAGCGGCAGCAGCTCGCCATGCGCCACCGTCACCTCCAGCAAGCGTGCGCGCGGCAGGCCCCGTTGCCGTGCCAGCAGCAGGCGCATCACCCCGGCATGGCCGATCAGCAGCAGGCG
>Ga0155173_1072_pt3 | contig 11360 bp, 13 predicted proteins | sample RifCSPhighO2_01_FD_106141 | JGI IMG/M metagenome (GOLD analysis project Ga0155173, IMG submission 106141) | Pseudomonadales bacterium RIFCSPHIGHO2_01_FULL_64_12
AGCGGGCGTAGATGGCAGTCTGCGCCCCGAACAGCTGGACCTGGCGGCCTTCGTCCGCCTTTCCGATCAACTGACCGAGCGCAGCTAGGGCATCCGCCCTGGCGCCTCCCGCGAGCTGACCATGACCGAAGACCCACGCTACCGCATCGACGTCAGCGTCACGCCCCGCTATCTGGCCGCGCAATCCGAGCCGGAACAAAACCGCTATGCCTTTGCCTACACCGTAACCATCGAGAACAAAGGCGAGGTGGCGGCGCAGCTGCTGTCGCGACACTGGATCATCACCGACGGCGACGGCCACGTGCAGGAAGTGCGTGGCGCCGGCGTCATCGGCGAACAACCGTTGATCGCACCGGGCGAGCACCACGTCTACACCAGCGGAACGTTGCTGCCGACCTGTGTCGGCAGCATGCAGGGCAGCTATCAGATGGTGGCCGAGGACGGTCACAGCTTCGATGCCGTCATCGCACCGTTCCGCCTTGCCGTACCCGGAGCATTGCATTGACCACCTATGCCGTCGGCGACCTGCAGGGTTGCCTCGAACCCCTGACCTGCCTTCTGGAGCGGGTCGACTTCAGCCCCTCGCGGGATTGCCTGTGGCTGGCCGGTGATCTGGTCAACCGCGGCCCGCAGTCGCTGGAAGCCCTGCGTTTCGTGCGCGACCTCGAATCCTCCGCGATCACCGTCCTGGGCAACCACGACCTGCACCTGCTGGCGGTGGCCCATAACATCGAGCGCATGCGCAAGTCCGACACCCTGCAGGCGATCCTCGACGCTCCGGATCGCACCGACCTGATCGACTGGTTGCGCCAGCAGAAACTCATTCACCATGACGCCGAGCGGCATACCGCCATGGTGCACGCCGGCATCCCGCCGCAGTGGTCGCTGGAAAAGGCCCTGCGTCGCGCCGCCGAGGTTGAGCAGGCGCTGCAGGACGACGCATTGCTGCTGCCCTTCCTCGACGGCATGTATGGCAACCAGCCGGCGAAGTGGAACAAGGAGCTGCACGGAGTGCCGCGCCTGCGCCTGATCACGAACTACTTCACCCGCATGCGCTTCTGCAAGCCCGACGGCACGCTCGACCTGGACGCCAAGGAAGGTGCCGACAGCGCGCCAGCCGGCTACGCGCCCTGGTTCAGTCACGCCAGCCGCAAGACCCGCAACGTCAAGCTGATCTTCGGCCACTGGGCCGCACTGGAAGGCCAGTGCGACGAGCCGAACGTCTTCGCGCTGGACACCGGCTGCGTCTGGGGCAACGCCATGACCCTGATGAACCTCGACAGCGGCGAAATGCATCGCTGCGAATGCGAACACGGGAAACCCGCATGACCGACTTTAAACGCATCCCGCCGGAACAGGCCCACGCCATGCGCAATGCAGGCGCGGTCATCGTCGATATCCGCGACCCGCACAGCTTCGCCAACGGCCATATCAGCGGCTCGCGGCACCTGGACAACCATTCGCTGCCGGACTTCATCGCTGCGGCCGATCTCGACCATCCGCTGATCGTTACCTGCTATCACGGCCACTCCAGCCAGAGCGCCGCCGCCTATCTGGTCAACCAGGGCTTCTCCGAGGTCTACAGCCTCGACGGTGGCTTCGAGCTCTGGCGCCATACCTACCCCAGCGACGTCGAGCACGACGAACAACAGTAAAAAATTATTTCGCCTCAACGCCGCGTCATCCGCGGCCCAGACGCTGTTGTCAGCCGAACGGCAGCGCCGAAAACCCCTCGCGCACCTTGACCTTGCCGAATCCGAACTATCCTTGAGTTCAGGCCATCCAAATAAACGAAGCCGGGAAACGGCTGACGGAATTCAGGGTTTCGACCATTAGGTGTTCGGGGGAACTCCACTGGCCGCCACTTCGGCCGTGCTCCAGAGTGCCTGATGACGCGCCTATTCGTGCATCGATCGAGGTGAAGTCATGAGCATTTTCAGCCACTTCCAACAACGTTTCGAAGCGACCCGCCAGGAGGAATATTCACTCCAGGAATACCTCGATCTGTGCAAGGCGGACCCACGGACCTACGCCAGCGCAGCCGAGCGCCTGCTGATGGCGATCGGCGAGCCCGAACTGGTGGACACTTCCACCGACCCACGACTGTCGCGCATCTTCTCCAACAAGGTGATCCGCCGTTATCCGGCCTTCGAGGATTTCCATGGCATGGAGGAATGCATCGACCAGATCGTCTCCTACTTCCGCCACGCCGCGCAGGGCCTGGAAGAGAAGAAGCAGATCCTCTATCTCCTCGGCCCGGTGGGCGGCGGCAAGTCGTCGCTGGCCGAAAAGCTCAAGCAACTGATGGAACGCGTGCCCTTCTACGCCATCAAGGGCTCGCCGGTCTTCGAATCGCCGTTGGGGCTGTTCAACCCGGTGGAGGACGCGCAGATCCTCGAGGAGGACTACGGCATCCCGCCGCGCTACCTGAACTCGATCATGTCGCCCTGGGCCACCAAGCGCCTGCAGGAATTCGGCGGCGACATTTCCAAGTTCCGCGTGGTCAAGCTCTACCCGTCGATCCTCAACCAGATCGCCGTGGCCAAGACCGAGCCGGGTGACGAGAACAACCAGGACATCTCTTCGCTGGTGGGCAAGGTGGATATCCGCAAGCTCGAGGAATTCCCGCAGAACGATGCCGACGCCTACAGCTACTCGGGCGCGCTGTGCCGGGCCAACCAGGGCCTTATGGAATTCGTCGAGATGTTCAAGGCGCCGATCAAGGTCTTGCACCCGCTGCTGACCGCGACTCAGGAGGGCAACTACAACAGCACCGAGGGCCTGGGCGCGATTCCCTACAGCGGCATCCTGCTGGCCCACTCCAACGAGTCGGAGTGGCACAGCTTCCGCAACAACAAGAACAACGAGGCCTTCATCGACCGCATCTACATCGTCAAGGTGCCGTACTGCCTGCGCGTCTCGGATGAGATCAAGATCTACGACAAGCTGCTGGCCAACAGCTCGCTGTCCAGAGCTCATTGCGCGCCGGACACGCTGAAGATGCTGGCGCAATTCTCGGTGCTGTCGCGCCTGAAGGAGCCAGAGAACTCCAACATCTATTCGAAGATGCGCGTCTATGACGGCGAGAACCTCAAGGACACCGACCCCAAGGCCAAGTCGATCCAGGAATACCGCGATGCCGCTGGCGTCGACGAGGGCATGAACGGGCTTTCCACTCGTTTCGCCTTCAAGATTCTTTCCAAGGTGTTCAACTTCGACCCCCACGAGATCGCCGCCAACCCGGTGCACCTGCTCTACGTGCTGGAGCAGCAGATCGAGCAGGAACAGTTCCCTGCCGAGGTGCGCGAGCGCTACCTGCGCTTCATCAAGGAGTACCTGGCACCGCGCTACATCGAGTTCATCGGCAAAGAGATCCAGACCGCCTACCTCGAGTCGTACAGCGAGTACGGGCAGAACATCTTCGATCGCTACGTGCTGTACGCCGACTTCTGGATTCAGGATCAGGAATACCGCGATCCGGAGACCGGCGAAATCCTCAACCGCGTGGCGCTCAACGAGGAGCTGGAAAAGATCGAGAAGCCAGCCGGCATCAGCAACCCGAAGGATTTCCGCAACGAGATCGTCAACTTCGCGCTGCGCGCCCGCGCCAACAACAACGGCAAGAACCCGTCGTGGCTGTCCTACGAGAAGCTGCGCGTGGTGATCGAGAAGAAGATGTTCTCCAACACCGAGGACCTGCTGCCGGTCATCAGCTTCAACGCCAAGGCCAGCAAGGAAGACCAGAAGAAGCACAACGATTTCGTCGTGCGCATGGTTGAGCGCGGCTATACCGAGAAGCAGGTTCGCCTGCTCTCCGAGTGGTATCTGCGGGTGCGTAAATCGCAGTAAGCGGCTGGAAGCCTGAAGCCGGGAACGGAACGCTCCGCTTCCGGCTTCGGGTCTATGCTTTTCAGCCTAGCCCGGAGGGCCTATGAGCTACGTGATCGACCGTCGCCTGAATGGCAAGAACAAAAGCACGGTGAACCGCCAGCGCTTCCTGCAGCGGTACCGTGGGCACATCAAGAAAGCGGTGGAGGAAGCCGTTGGCCGTCGTTCCATCACCGACATGGAACACGGCGAACAGATCAGCATCCCCGGACGCGACATCGATGAGCCGGTACTTCACCACGGCCGCGGCGGACGCCAGACCATCGTCCACCCCGGCAACAAGGAGTTTGTCGCCGGCGAGCGCATTCCAAGGCCGCAGGGTGGCGGCGGTGGGCAAGGCGCAGGCCAGGCCAGCAACAGCGGCGAAGGCATGGATGACTTCGTCTTTCAGATCACCCAGGAGGAATTTCTCGACTTCATGTTCCAGGACCTGGAGCTGCCCAACCTGGTCAAGCGTCACCTTACCGGCACGGACACCTTCAAGACGGTACGCGCCGGCATCGCCAACGAAGGCAACCCGTCGCGCATCAACATCGTCCGCACCCTGCGTTCGGCCCATGCCCGCCGCATTGCGCTATCGGGCAGCAGCCGTGCCCAGCTCAGGGCGCTGAAGGCCGAGCTGGAACGGCTGCGCCTGGAGGAGCCGCACAATTTCGGCGACATCAAGGCTGCCGAAGAAGAGATCGAACGGCTCAAGGCGCGCATCAACCGCGTGCCATTTCTGGACACCTTCGATCTCAAGTACAACCTGCTGGTTAAGCATCCCAACCCCAGCTCAAAGGCGGTGATGTTCTGCCTGATGGACGTTTCCGGTTCGATGACCCAGTCCACCAAGGACATCGCCAAGCGCTTCTTCATCCTGTTGTACCTGTTCCTCAAGCGGAACTACGACAAGATCGACGTGGTATTCATTCGCCACCACACCAGCGCCAAGGAAGTGGACGAGGAAGAGTTCTTCTACTCGCGCGAAACCGGCGGCACCATCGTTTCCAGCGCGCTGAAGATGATGCAGGAGATCATGGCCGAGCGTTATCCGGCCAACGAGTGGAACATCTACGCCGCGCAAGCTTCCGACGGCGACAACTGGAACGACGATTCGCCGCTGTGCCGCGATATCCTGATCAACCAGATCATGCCGTTCGTGCAGTACTTCACCTATGTCGAAATCACCCCGCGCGAACACCAGGCGCTCTGGTACGAATACAACCAGGTCGCCGAAGCCTTTTCCGATGCGTTCGCCCAACAGCAACTGGTGAGCGCCGCGGACATCTATCCGGTGTTCCGCCAACTCTTCCAGCGGCGCATGACCAGCTGAGGTGTGCAGCATGAAACGACAGCCCATTTCCACCGGCTCGGAATGGACCTTCGACCTGATTCGGCAGTACGACCGCGAGATCGGCCGCATCGCCGAACGCTACGCGCTGGATACCTATCCGAACCAGATCGAGGTGATTACCGCCGAGCAGATGATGGACGCCTATGCCTCGGTGGGCATGCCGCTGGGCTATCACCACTGGTCCTACGGCAAGCAGTTCCTGCATACCGAAAAGCACTACAAGCGTGGCCAGATGGGGCTGGCCTACGAGATCGTGATCAACTCCGACCCCTGCATTGCTTACCTCATGGAAGAGAACACCATGTGCATGCAGGCACTGGTAATTGCCCATGCGAGCTACGGCCACAACAGTTTCTTCAAGGGCAACTACCTGTTCCGCACCTGGACCGACGCCAGCTCGATCATCGACTACCTGGTGTTCGCCAAGCAATACATCATGCAGTGCGAGGAACGCCACGGCATCGATGCGGTGGAAGACCTGCTCGACTCGTGCCACGCGCTGATGAACTACGGCGTCGACCGCTACAAGCGCCCCTACCCCATCTCTGCCGAGGAAGAACGGCGCCGACAGAAGGACCGCGAGGAGCATCTGCAGCGGCAGATCAACGATCTCTGGCGAACCATTCCCAAGGGCGCCGACAAGGGCGACGGGCAGGCCGGGAACCAGCGTTTCCCGGCCGAGCCGCAGGAGAACATCCTCTACTTCATCGAGAAACACGCCCCTTTGTTGGAGCCGTGGAAGCGCGAGGTGGTGCGCATCGTGCGCAAGATCGCGCAGTACTTCTATCCACAGCGCCAGACCCAGGTGATGAACGAGGGCTGGGCCACCTTCTGGCACTACACCCTGCTCAACGATCTGTACGACGAAGGCCTGGTCACCGACGGCTTCATGATGGAGTTCCTGCAGTCGCACACCAGCGTGATCTACCAACCCGGCTTCGACAGCCCCTACTACAGCGGCATCAACCCTTACACCCTGGGCTTCGCCATGTACCAGGACATCCGCCGGATCTGCGAGAACCCGACCGAAGAGGACAAGCGCTGGTTCCCGGACATCGCCGGCAGCGACTGGCTGACCACGGTGAAATTCGCCATGAACAACTTCAAGGACGAGAGCTTCATCCTGCAATTCCTCTCGCCCAAGGTGATCCGCGACCTGAAGCTGTTCAGCATTCTCGACGACGACCGCAAGGACGAACTGCTGGTGCCGGCGATCCACGACGAAAGTGGCTACCACACCATTCGCGAACTGCTCGCGGCGCAGTACAACCTCGGTAATCGCGAGCCCAACGTGCAGGTGTGGAACGTCGACCGCCGTGGTGATCGCTCGCTGACCCTGCGTCACATGCAGCATGATCGCAAGCCGCTGGGCGCATCCACCGACGAGGTACTCAAGCATCTGCACCGCCTGTGGGGGTTCGACGTGCACCTGCAATCGATGCAGGACGACAAGCTGGTCAACACCCATCACATGCCCCCGCGCGCCAGCAACGAGGCGGAGACCGACAGCCGCTTCCCCGGCATGAACTTCGCCTGACCGACGTCGCGGGCAATGCCCGCGGCCCCTTCCTCAGCACCAATCTGTGGCCATACGGCCGATATCCTTTATCCTCCGCGCCTACGGAGGTGGTTATGCAGATCTACAAAGTCGGCGGCGCGGTGCGTGATCGTCTGTTGGGGCGCGCGGTCAGTGAAGTGGACTGGGTGGTGGTCGGCGCCACCCCGGAGGTAATGCAGGCCCGGGGCTTTCGCCCGGTGGGCGCAGACTTTCCGGTGTTCCTGCATCCGCAGAGCGGCGAGGAGTACGCCCTGGCGCGTACCGAGCGCAAGAGCGGCCGCGGTTATGGCGGCTTCACCTTCCATGCCAGCCCCGAGGTCACCCTCGAGGAGGATCTGCAGCGACGCGACCTCACCATCAATGCCATTGCCGAAGACGAGCAGGGGCAACTGATCGACCCCTACGGTGGCCAGCGTGATCTGCAGGCCCGACTGCTGCGCCACGTGTCGCCGGCCTTCGCCGAAGACCCGCTGCGCGTGCTGCGCGTGGCGCGCTTCGCCGCGCGTTACGCCGAGCTCGGCTTCCGCATCGCCGACGAAACCCTTGAGCTGATGCGTCAGCTGGCGCGCTCCGGCGAGCTGTCGGCACTCACCGCCGAACGCAGCTGGAAGGAGATCTCCCGCGCCTTGATGGAGCCGCGCCCGGATGTCTTCATTCAGGTACTGCAAGCCTGTCACGCCCTACCGGAGCTGTTCCCCGAACTGGCTGCCAGTTTCGAGGAGCAGAGCGCATATGGCGAAGCATTGCTCGGCGCACTGCGGCGCTGTGCGAAGCACGCCCAGCCACTGCCGGTACGCTGGGCCTGCCTGCTGCTCGGCAGCGCCGGACCAGCCGCCAGCCAGGAGGCACGCCTGCAGGCCATCGCCGCCCTGAACCAGCGCTGCAAGGCGCCGCGGGATTGCCAGGAACTGGCGATGCTGTTCGGCCGCTACCATCAGGACGCACTCGATGCGCGCACGCTGCCCGCCGAGGCATTGCTCGACATGTTGCAGCACTTCGATATCTATCGCCGCCCGGAACGCTTCGAGCACTTCATCGCGGCCTGCGAAATGACCGCCCCGGCAGACGGCGCCGCGCAACCCTTACCCCAGGTCGACTACCTGCGGGCGGCGGCGAAAACAGCTCGTGACGTCGCGATCAAACCGCTGCTGGAACAAGGCCACCAGGGCGCCGAACTGGGCAAGGCACTCGCCGCTGCCCGACTCGAGGCGCTGCGGCGGCATTGCCAGCAGAACGCGAATAACGGCTAGTCAGGCACAACGCGGCGGGTGGGCGCGGACCAGCTCCGGGGGCGTGAGCTCCGCGCCGCGCCACTGGAAGGGCACCGGCCAGAGCTGTTGGTCGATGGTCGATTGCGCCCACAGCTCGGCAAAGCTGGCGTCCGCGGCCGGGTGCCGTACGGTCGGGGCCAGCAGCGCCAGCGGCCAGAGCACGAAGGCGTTCTTGAGAATCTCCGCACGCGGCAGCAGCAAACCGTGGAAATTGCCGACCAGCTCGCCATAGAGCAGCACGTCGATATCCAGTGGCAATCCCTTGCGATCCGGCGCGTAACGCCCGTTGTCCGCCTCGATGAACTTGAGCCGCCGGTCCAGCTCGGTCAGCGGCAGCTCGGTATCGCCGGCGACCACGAGGTTGTAGAAGTTGTCGCCCTTGTAGCCCACCGCCAGACTCTCGAACACCGGCGAACAACGCATGTTCACCAGCAGCTCTGCCAGCGCATCGAGGCCGGCATGCAGATGGGGCTCACGCTGGACATTGCTGCCCAGGCCGAGCAGCACCGGAGTTAGCGACATCCGCGTTCGATCTCCACGCCCAGCGCACGGGCGCGCGCATTGACGCCGGGCTTGGTGACCCGCAGGCGCAGCCAGAGAATGCCGAACTCGCTCATCAGGCGCTGCGCCAGGCGTTCGGCGAAGGTCTCGACCAGCTCGAAGCGCGCCTCGGCAGCGAACTGATCGATGGCCGCCGCGACCTTGGCATAGTCCAGCGCCTTGTCCAGCTCGTCGTTCCGCGCCGCCGGACGGATGTCCCAGCCCAGCGTCAGGTCCAACTGCAGGCACTGCCGGATGCCGCGCTCCCAATCATAGGCGCCGATCACCGTATCCACTTCCAGGCCTTCGATGAAGACTGTATCCACGCAACGTTCTCCTGCGGCACGACAAGCTCGAAACGCGCCGTTAGACTCAGGGACTCCCTGCCCCGGATGGATTCCATGTTCTGGCTGCTGACCTTGCTCGCGTACCTGATCGGCTCGCTGTCATTCGCCATACTGCTCAGCCGCCTGGCCGGAATACCCGACCCGCGCGCCAGTGGCTCCGGCAACCCCGGCGCCACCAATATGCTTCGTCTGGCCGGCAAGCGTCTGGCGATCTGCACGCTGTTCGGCGATCTGCTCAAGGGCTTTCTGCCCGTCCTGCTGGCCGCCTCGCTGGACATGAGCGTTCAGCAGCAGGCCTGGATCGGTCTGGCGGCGGTATGCGGCCATCTCTATCCGTTGTACTTCCGTTTTCGCGGCGGCAAGGGCGTGGCGACCGCCGCCGGCGCCCTGCTCGCGCTCTACCCGCCGGCCGCGCTGTTGGCCATCGCCGCCTGGCTCCTGGTATTCCGCATGACCCGCACCAGTTCGCTGGCAGCCCTGATCGCCCTGCCGCTCTGCCTGCCGCTGCTGGCCTGGCAGCAGCCCGGTGCGCTGCTGCCGATGAGCCTGTTGGCAACGCTGATAGTCTGGCGTCACCGCAGCAATGTGCGCGATCTGTTCGCTGGCCGGGAAAGGCACTTCTAGGTCGATTCGGTTCAGATCGCCGGCAGCGTCTCCATTGACCAGCGTGGCTGCACGGCGATCGCCGGCCCATCATGCTGGCCCGCCAGCAGGCGTTGACAGCCAGCGTAGGCGATCATTGCGCCGTTGTCGGTGCAGAAACGTGGCCGCGCATAGAACACCTGCCCCTTGAGTTCGGCAAGCATCGCTTCCAGCGACTGACGCAGCGACTGGTTGGCACTGACCCCTCCAGCGATGACCAGCGATTTTAGCCCGGTCTGCTTCAGCGCCCGTCGGCACTTGATGGTCAGCGTCTCCACCACCGCCTGCTGGAAGGCCAGCGCGATGTCGCAGCGAGTCTGCTCGCCGTCGTCGCCGGCATCGCGGCACTGCTGCCAGGTATTGAGCGTGAAGGTCTTCAACCCACTGAAGCTGAAGTCCAGCCCCGGCCGGTCGGTCATCGGGCGCGGGAAGACGAAGCGTCCCGGCGTGCCCTGCTCGGCCAGCCGTGCGATCTCCGGTCCGCCCGGGTAGCGCAGGCCCATGAGCTTGGCGGTCTTGTCGAACGCCTCGCCAGCGGCATCGTCCACCGATTCGCCGAGCAGCTCGTAGCGGCCGATGCCATCCACACGCACCAGCTGCGTATGCCCGCCAGACACCAGCAAGGCGACGAACGGAAACGCCGGAGGCTGCGCTTCGAGCATCGGCGCCAGCAGATGACCTTCCATGTGATGCACACCGACCGCCGGCACGCCCCAGGCCAGCGCCAGCGCCTGAGCACAGGACGCACCGACCAGCAGGGCACCGACCAGGCCCGGGCCTGCCGTATAGGCCACCGCGTCGACCTGCCCCGCCTCGCGGCCGGCCTCGGCCAGCACCTGACGAATCAGCGGCAGCATGCGTTTCACGTGATCACGGGAAGCCAGCTCCGGCACCACGCCGCCATAGACGCGATGCAGGTCGATCTGGCTGAATAGTGCGTCGGCAAGCAGGCCCCGCTCGCTGTCATAAAGCGCGACACCCGTTTCGTCGCAGGACGTTTCCAACCCCAGCACCAGCATGGGTTCAACCTTCCGGAAGGCGAATGAAGCCGTGCATATTAATCGTCGGGCCGTCTGACCGACCAGCGCTTTTCGATCAGGGGCTTTGCATTCCGGCATTGGAGCGGGTAACATCCGCAACCCTTAAAACCAGCGTGCTTGCGAGTCATTGCCGAAGCGCGTTGCCACCGGTAATCAAGTGAAGGTAAGTCCTGGATGCCCGCTGTCAAAGTTAAAGAGAATGAACCCTTCGACGTAGCACTGCGTCGCTTCAAGCGCTCCTGCGAAAAAGCCGGCGTTCTGGCCGAAGTCCGTTCGCGTGAGTTCTACGAGAAGCCGACTGCCGAGCGCAAGCGCAAGGCTGCTGCAGCAGTCAAGCGTCACGCCAAGAAAGTGCAGCGCGAGCAGCGCCGTAGCGTCCGCCTGTACTGATCCAGTACGGCTGACGTCGCATCAAACCCGGCTTCGGCCGGGTTTTGCATTGCATGCAGACTCCGCTTCGCCAGCCGGCGAAAGGCCGGAGTTTTTTCATTTCCGGCGCATGCGAGCGTAATCTGATACCCCTATGGCCGGACTGATCCCCCAATCCTTCATCGATGACCTGCTCAACCGCTCCGACATCGTCGAAGTGGTCGGTTCGCGCATCCAGCTGAAGAAGGCCGGCAAGAACTACAGCGCCCTCTGCCCGTTCCACAAGGAAAAGACGCCGTCCTTCAGCGTCAGCCCGGACAAACAGTTCTACTACTGCTTTGGTTGCGGTGCCGGCGGCAACGCCCTCGG
>Ga0155173_1035_pt2 | contig 11349 bp, 11 predicted proteins | sample RifCSPhighO2_01_FD_106141 | JGI IMG/M metagenome (GOLD analysis project Ga0155173, IMG submission 106141) | Pseudomonadales bacterium RIFCSPHIGHO2_01_FULL_64_12
TTGACGTCCTTGCGCGCTTCCTTGCCGAAGAACTCGGCGACTTTCTGCTGCACCAGCGGCATGCGGGTCTGGCCACCGACCAGGATCACGTCATTGATCTTCGACACATCGATGCCGGCATCCTTCAGCGCGATGCGGCACGGCTCGATGGTGCGCTCGACCAGATCCTCGACCAACGACTCCAGCTTGGCGCGGGAGATCTTCACGTTCAGGTGCTTCGGACCGGACGCGTCAGCCGTGATGTACGGCAGGTTGACGTCGGTCTGCTGGCTCGAGGACAGCTCGATCTTCGCCTTCTCGGCAGCTTCCTTCAGGCGCTGCATGGCCAGCGGGTCGCCCTTGAGGTTCATGCCGGTTTCTTTCTTGAATTCGTCGACGAGGTAGTCGATCAGGCGGATGTCGAAGTCTTCGCCACCGAGGAAGGTGTCACCATTGGTAGCCAGCACCTCGAACTGGTGCTCGCCGTCTACCTCGGCGATCTCGATCACCGACACGTCGAAGGTACCGCCACCCAGGTCATAGACGATCACGGTGTGGTCGCCCTTGGCCTTGTCCATGCCATAGGCCAGCGCGGCCGCGGTCGGCTCGTTGATGATGCGCTTGACGTCCAGACCGGCGATGCGACCGGCGTCCTTGGTAGCCTGACGCTGGCTGTCGTTGAAGTAGGCCGGCACGGTGATGACCGCTTCGGTGACCGACTCGCCCAGGTAATCCTCGGCGGTCTTCTTCATCTTCTTCAACACTTCGGCAGAAATCTGCGGAGGCGCCATCTTCTGGCCCTTCACTTCCACCCAGGCATCACCGTTATCGGCCTTGACGATGGTGTAGGGCACCATCTTGATGTCCTTCTGCACGACATCTTCTTCGAAACGGCGGCCGATCAAGCGCTTGACCGCGTACAGAGTGTTCTGCGGGTTGGTGACTGCCTGGCGCTTGGCCGACTGACCGACCAGCGTCTCGCCATCGTTGGTGTAGGCGATGATGGACGGCGTGGTGCGTCCGCCTTCGGCGTTCTCGATGACCTTGACGTTGCCGTTTTCCATGATGGAGACACAGGAGTTGGTGGTCCCCAGGTCGATACCGATGATCTTGCCCATTTAATTCGCTCTCCAAATTTCGATTGATCCGCGCCTGTCTACAGGCTGCGGGTAACACAAAAACGCTTGGCTACCAGATGGGGATGGGTATGCCGATTTCAAGCCTTCTCATCGATAGAAGGCGGCGCGTCGGCGGGCGCCTTGCTGACCACCACCATCGCCGGACGCAACAGGCGCCCGTTGAGCAGATAACCTTTCTGGAACACCTTGAGCACGCTGCCCGGCTCGACGTGAGTGCTCTCCTCCATCGCCATGGCCTGGTGATGCTCGGGATTGAACGGCTCGCCGTGCGGATCCAGCTGCTCCAGCTGATGACGGGCAAGGGTGTCGAGCAGCAGCTTGAGGGTAAGCTCGACGCCTTCGCGCATCGGCTTGACCGCCTCGTCATCCGGGTTCGACAGCTCGAGACCGCGCTCCAGGCTGTCGGCGACGGCTAGCAGGTCACCGGCGAACTTTTCCAGCGCGAACTTGTGCGCCTTCTCGACATCCTGCTCGGCACGCCGACGGATGTTCTGCAGCTCTGCCGCCACGCGCAGCGACTGATCCTGCGCGGCCGCCAGCTGCTCCTCCAGCGATTGCACGCGGGCTGCCAGATCCTCGGCTACGTCTGCTTGCGATTGCTCTGGCGTTTCCGGGTTCTGGTTATCCAGGTTCTGCTCGTCGGCCATGGGTCCTCCTCTCAGTACGATCAGCGGGCAGCAAGCCCGCGCTTGTGCCGCTATATGGGGGCGCGAAAACCGGCTTCAAGGGTATGCGGCGATGTGCAGCGGGCGAAATGACGAGCGACCGCACATTCATCCGTCTGCGCTTGTGGGCAGCAGGAAAACCACTGTATAAATAGCCAGCCACGCAAAATCGGGAGCCTTGCCATGCTGGTTCATCTGTCGGTTCACAACTACGCCATCGTCGAACACCTGGACCTCGAGCTGAAACGCGGCATGAGCGTGATCAGCGGTGAAACCGGCGCGGGCAAATCGATCATGCTCGATGCCCTCGGCCTGACCCTCGGCGACCGGGCCGACAGCAGCGTGGTGCGCATCGGTGCGGACAAGGCCGACATCCTCGCCAGCTTCGACCTGGACGACATCCCCGACGCCCGCGCCTGGCTGGCCGAACGCGACATGGACAGCGAAGGCCCCTGCATCCTGCGCCGAGTGATCACCGCCGAGGGCCGCTCGCGCGGCTACATCAATGGCACGCCCTGCCCGCAGGGTGACCTCAAGGCGCTGGGCGAACTGCTGATCGATATTCACAGCCAGCACGAGCACCAGTCGCTGCTCAAGACCGACACCCACCGGCGCCTGCTCGACGAGTACAGCGGCAGCCAGGACCTGGCGCGCCAGGTGCAACTGGCCGCGCAGCGCTGGCGGCAGACGCGCCAGACCCTGGAACGGCTGAGCAACAGCAGCGACGAGCAGCGCGCACGCCACCAGCTGCTCAGCTATCAGCTGGAAGAGCTGGAGAATCTCGCGCTCGGCGAGCACGAACTGGAGCAGCTCGAACAGGAACACAAGAACCTGGCCAACGCCGAGCAGCTGCTCGGCGCCTGCCGCCAGGTCATGGAGCTGTGCAGCGAGAGTGATGCCGGCAACGTGCTTTCCGCCCTGACCAGCAGCCTGCAGCGGCTGACCGCCTTCCAGAATCAGCCGCAGGCGCTGAGCGAAGCGGTCAACCTGCTCGCCAGCGCGCAAATCCAGGTCGAAGAGGCGATCGGTGAGCTCAATCGCTTCGTCGACCATTTCGACGCCGATCCGGAACGCCAGCAGATGCTGGAGGAGCGCCTGGACACCATCTACACCCTGGCGCGCAAGCACCGCGTACAGCCGAGCGAACTGCCCAACCTGCACCAGCAGCTGCTGGAAGAACTGGAAGGCCTCAATGCCGATGACGAAGCGGTCGAGCGCCTCGGCGAAGAGCTGGCCGCCTACGCTCGCCACTACGAGGAGAAAGCCGGCGAACTGAGCCGCAACCGTCAGGCTGCCGCCGAAGAACTGGCGAGCGCGGTCGAGGCAGAAATCCAGCGCCTGGGCATGCCCGGCGGGCGCTTCAGCGTACAGCTCAAGCCGGCAGCAGAAGGCGAGTACACGCCCTACGGCCTGGAACAGGTGGAGTTCCTGGTCAGCGCCAACCCTGGCCAGCCACTGCGCCCGCTGGCCAAGGTCGCGTCGGGCGGCGAGCTGTCACGGATCAGCTTGGCGATCCAGGTGATCACGGCACAAACCTCGCGCGTGCCGACGCTAGTGTTCGACGAAGTTGATGTCGGCATCGGCGGCCCCACTGCGGAAATCGTCGGGCAGCTACTGCGCCGCCTCGGCGAGCGCGGCCAGGTCCTGACCGTCACACACCTGCCGCAGGTGGCTGCGCAAGGACACCACCACCTGTTCGTGCACAAGGCCCGCGGTACCGACGAAACCCGCACGGCGGTTACCGAACTGGACCAGGCGGGGCGCGTCGAGGAGATCGCCCGGATGCTCGGCGGCGTCGACCTGACCGAACAATCCCTGGCTCATGCCCGGCAGATGGTCACCTCCGCACAGGCCTGAACGCCAGGCAGAGCGGCATAAAAAAGGCGGCCCATGGCCGCCTTTTCAACATCTATTGAGGATCAGTCCTTCTTGCGCACGTAGAGCACCAGGTTGTGATCCACCAGCTCATAGCCGTGACGCTTGACGATTTCTTTCTGCAGTTTTTCGATTTCCTGGTCGAAGAACTCGATGACATCGCCCGTATCGACGCAGACCATGTGGTCGTGATGCCCGCTATCGGCCAGCTCGAAGACGGCATGACCACCATCGAAGTTGTGCCGAACTACCAGGCCGGCCGCCTCGAACTGGGTCAGCACACGATAGACAGTCGCCAGACCGACATCCTCGCCCGCCTCCATCAACGCCTTGTAGACGTCCTCGGCGCTCATGTGTCGACGGTCGGTCGTATCCAGCATCTGCAGGATCTTGACCCGCGGCAGCGTTACCTTGAGACCTGCTTTACGTAGTTCGCTATTTTCAACCATGGTTGGCTTTCTCGCTGCTGCTGTTTCGCAGCCTCCTTCAATACGGGTATGATCCGGGTTCTTTGCCCAGCCAAGATAGTGGAAGTCACCCACCGATGCAAAACACCAAGCTCATGCTGGCCAGCCTCACCCTCGTGGGTCTGTTCGCACTCGCCGGTTGTTCATTTCCCGGGGTTTACAAGGTCGACATTCAACAGGGCAATGTCGTCACGCAGGACATGATAGACCAGTTGCGGCCTGGAATGACCCGCCAGCAGGTGCGGTTTATCATGGGCAACCCGCTGATCACCGACACTTTCCATCCCAACCGCTGGGATTATCTGTACAGCATTCAGCCCGGCGGCAGTCAGCGCCAGCAGGAGCGCGTGAGCCTGGTGTTCAATGCCAACGACCAGCTGGCCGGCCTGGCAGGCGATTTCATGCCTGGCGTCAGCCGTGACGAACAGATCCTCGGTCGCCAACCCCATGCGCCGAGCGCGCCCGCAGCCACGCCCCGCCAACCGGAAGAGCGCCCGGCGCCGGGATCGCTGCTGGAGCAGATTCAGCGCGAAGTGGACGAAGCGGAAGCCGTTCCGGTACCGATTCCAGAACCACTGGAAACCGAATGAAAAAACGCCCGGCGAGTCCGGGCGTTTTGCTATCTAGCGTTCAAGCATCCTCTGCCTTGTTCTTCGCCGCTTTCGCCGCACGCTGCTTGCGGACTTCCTTCGGATCGGCGATCAGCGGCCGGTAGATCTCGACGCGCTCGCCCTCTTCCAGCACGCGCTCTTCAGGCTTGGGCACGGCCTTGCCGAAGATTCCCAACGGCGCGCTGGCGAGATCGAGACCGGGGAAATGCGCATCCAGCCCGGAACGCAGTGCGGCCTCGCGGACGGTAGTGCCGGCTGGCACGGTCATCTGCAGCAGCTTCTGCTTGTCGGCCAGCGCATACACCACTTCGACGGCAATCGATGACTTATCCATAGAGCTGTTTCGCTCGCTCGCAAAAGGCGTCCACCAGGGTATTGGCGGCCTGATTGAACAGCGGACCAAGCGTCGCCTTGACCAGCGGCCCGGCGTAATCGAAGGTCAGATCGAGGCTGATCTTGCAGGCCTTCTCGCCCAGCGCCTTGAACTCCCAGATGCCGTGCAGGTGACTGAACGGCCCTTCTTCCAATGTCATTTCGATGCGCTTGCCAACTTCCAACGCATTGCGCGTCATGAACCGCTGGCTAAGCCCGGCCTTGGCCACCGTCATGCTGGCGTGCATCTCGGTCTCGCTGCTGGAGAGCACCTCGGTCGCAGAGCACCAGGGCAGGAACTGCGGATAGCTGGCTACGTCGTTGACCATGTCGAACAGCGCGTGCGCGGGGTAAGGCAGCAGCGCGGAACGTTGAATGTGCGTCGTCATGCGGACCTTCTACGTCGTCGTTTCATTGCGCGCCATCCGAACGTCGGCGCAGCCAGCCCGCGACCACGACTTCGACCTTTGCCGAAGCCGCTCAGCGCAAAGCGGGGCACATTGTCGGGGATTAACGGCTGCCCCTCAAGTTTCTGCCGCCAACGCTCCTGCAGGTTGTCGCCAGCCGCAACGGGACTCCCTATAATGCCGCCCCTATGGCCAAACAGAAGAAGCAGTCCCCCGGGACCATCGCGCTGAACAAGAAAGCGCTACACGATTACTTCATCGAGCAGAAGTTCGAGGCCGGCCTCGTCCTTGCCGGCTGGGAAGTGAAAAGCCTGCGCGCCGGCAAGGCGCAGCTGGTGGACAGCTACGTGCTGCTCAAGGATGGCGAAGCCTGGCTGATGGGCGCGCACATCACCCCGCTGACGAGCGCCAGCACCCATGTCATCGCCGACCCGACCCGTACCCGCAAGCTGCTGCTGAACAAGCGCGAGCTGGGCAAGCTGTTCGGCGCCGTGCAGCAGAAGGGCTATGCCTGCGTAGCGCTGTCGCTGTACTGGAAGAAGCACATGATCAAGTGCGAGATCGCCCTGGCCAAGGGCAAGAAGGAATTCGACAAGCGCCACACCGAGAAAGAACGCGATTCCGATCGGGAAATCCAGCGCGCCATGCGCACCAAGGGCAAGGACGACTGATCAGCTCCGGGCGGAGCGCTCACCGCCTCGCCCGCCAACCCCCGCAGCACCCATCACCCCGCCTTTTGCGATGCCCCCACTCTCTCCTGCCGGCGTTGCGCGCGCGCCAGCCGCTGGGCTTCCTGCTGGCCTTCGGCAAGCACCTCCTGCACATAGTTGATGTGTCGATGGATGACGTCGCGCGCCTCCACCGCACGCCGCGCCATGATCGCCTCGTACAGCTCGCGATGCTGGCTCATCAGCATGTCGCGGGTCTCGTCGCGCAGGGCGTACATGCCGCCGATATTGGTCACCACGTTGCGCTTGAGCAGATCGAATAGGCCGCGAATGGTGTGCAGCAAAACCGCGTTGTGACTGGCCTCGGCAATCGCCAGGTGGAACTGCGCATCAGCCGCGCCCTCTTCCGCGCGAGTCACCTTGCCCTCACGGGCGTAGCAATCCTGCAGTGCCGAGAAGGCCTCCGTGAGTCGCTTCTGATCCACCTCGGTTGCACGCAGCGCCGCATAGTATGCACAGCTGCCCTCCAGGGTATGCCGGAACTCCAGCAGGTCACGCTGGGCGTCGCTGTTGTTTTCCAGCAGGTGCAGCAACGGGTCGCTGAAGGTGGAGCCCAGCGACTCGGCGACGAAGGTGCCGCCACCGTGCCGACTGATCAGCAGGCCCTTGGCCGCAAGCTTCTGGATCGCCTCGCGCAGAGAGGGGCGCGACACCCCGAAGCGCTCGGCCAGCACCCGTTCGGCCGGCAGTCGCTCACCGGCCTTGAGGGTGCCCTCCAGAATCATGGTTTCCAACTGCGCGACGATGTCGTCGGCCAGCCGCCGCTGACGCACCATGCCCACGTCCATACCCACCTCAGAAATGGTCTTACCAGTCGGAGAATGCTAGCCGTCGGCCCAAAGCCACACAAGGCCATCGGCTGCGACCAAAGTCTATGCCCGCCTGATTGACGCTCCCAGACGCAGCTCTTACGCTGGCCATTCGCTTCTGTTAATTGGTCTTACCACTTTACAGAAGCAACTAACAATAAGAGGACTCAGCATGAGATCTGTGCACAACAACTATTCCACGGTCCGCTCAGGGCCCCATCTGAATCGAACCGTAGGGGACGCCTGACATGTCCAACGGACTGCTCGCACTTTTCGCTTTCACTCCCATTCTGCTCGCGGCCGTGATGCTGATCGGCCTGCGCTGGCCCGCCAGCCGCGCCATGCCGCTGGTCTACCTGTTCACCGCGGCAATCGGCCTGTTCATCTGGGACATGAGCTTCACCCGCATCATCGCCTCCACGCTGCAGGGCCTGGTGATTACCATCGGCCTGCTGTGGATCATCTTCGGTGCGATCCTGCTGCTGAACACGCTGAAGCACTCTGGCGGCATCACTGCCATTCGCGCCGGCTTCACCACCATCAGCCCTGACCGCCGTGTCCAGGCCATCATCATCGCCTGGCTGTTCGGCTGCTTCATCGAAGGCGCCTCCGGCTTCGGCACCCCTGCCGCTATCGCCGCGCCGCTGCTGGTCGCGGTTGGCTTCCCGGCGATGGCTGCGGTCCTGCTCGGCATGCTGGTACAAAGCACGCCGGTGTCTTTCGGCGCGGTCGGTACGCCGATCGTCGTGGGCATCAATAGCGGCCTGGATACCGCCACCATCGGTGCGCAGCTGGCAGCCCAGGGTTCCAGCTGGCAAGCCTTCCTGCAGCAGATCACCAGCAGTGTGGCGATCACCCATGCCATCGTCGGCACCGTGATGCCGCTGGTCATGGTGCTGATGCTGACGCGCTTCTTCGGCAAGGAGAAGAGCTGGAAAGCCGGCTTCGAAGTGCTGCCGTTCGCGATCTTCGCTGGTCTGGCGTTCACCCTGCCCTACGCCGCCACCGGTATCTTCCTCGGCCCGGAATTCCCGTCGCTGCTCGGCGGCCTGGTCGGTCTCGCTATTGTCACCACCGCGGCACGCTTCAGCTTCCTGACCCCGAAGCGCACCTGGGATTTCGCCGACGCCAAAGAGTGGCCGGCCGAATGGCTGGGTACCATCGAGATGAAGCTGGACGACATCGCGGCGCGCCCGATGAGCGCCTTCCGCGCCTGGCTGCCCTATGTGCTGGTCGGTGCGATCTTGGTCGTCAGCCGCGTATTTCCGCAGGTCACTGCCACGCTGAAGTCCGTCTCCATCGCCTTTGCCAACATCCTTGGCGAGACCGGCGTCAGTGCAGGCATCGAGCCGCTGTACCTCCCGGGCGGCATTCTCGTCATGGTGGTGCTGATCACCTTCTTCCTGCACGGCATGCGCGTTTCTGAGCTGAAGGCTGCGGTAAAGGAATCCAGCGGCGTGCTGCTCAGCGCCGGCTTCGTCCTGCTGTTCACCGTGCCGATGGTGCGCATCCTGATCAACTCCGGCGTCAACGGCGCCGAGCTGGCCAGCATGCCGATTGTCATGGCGCGCTACGTCGCCGATAGCGTCGGCAGCATCTACCCGCTGCTCGCCCCCGCCGTAGGCGCACTCGGCGCCTTCCTGGCTGGCTCCAACACCGTCAGCAACATGATGTTCAGCCAGTTCCAGTTTGGTGTCGCACAGTCGCTGGGCATCTCCGGTGCAATGGTCGTCGCCACCCAGGCCGTCGGTGCGGCCGCGGGCAACATGGTTGCGATCCACAACGTGGTCGCCGCATCCGCTACCGTCGGCCTGCTCGGCCGCGAAGGCTCCACGCTGCGCAAGACCGTATGGCCTACGCTGTACTATGTGCTCTTCACCGGGGTGATCGGCCTGATCGCCATCTACGTGCTGGGCGTCACCGACCCGCTGGTCGGGGTGTAAACGACAGAAACAGACCGTGCCCCGCTGGGGGCACGGTTGCATTCCAGAAACCGCACTTGACAGTGCTATTGGAAAACGTAGGCGGGGCAGGCAAGACGAGGCAAAAGCAGTCGAAGAAAGGACTGGGCTCGCATGGGCGTTTGGATTTCCTGAATGAGCGTTCTGAGGCTGCTTTAACGACGTATTGCCAACGCAGTTAGTTTTTCAAAAGCCTGTTTGCGGATAACCGGGCCGACCCGGAGACCAAGCCGATGAGCGAACTCTTCTACAATGCCGCGCCGAACGCCACCCGCGTCGCGCCGCCGCTGCCCAAGCCACGCGTGTATCCAGCCAAGCCGAGCCAGGTCTACCTGTTCGGTACCTGCGTGGTGGATCTGTTCTATCCCGAGGCTGGCCTGGATGCCATCCGCCTGCTCGAGCGCGAAGGACTGACCGTGCACTATCCGCAGGGCCAGACCTGCTGCGGTCAACCGGCCTACACCACCGGCTATACCGACGAGGCGCGCAAGGTCGCCCGCGCGCAGCTGCAGCTGTTCGCCAACGACTGGCCGGTGGTGGTGCCCTCCGGCTCCTGCGCCGGGATGCTGCGCCACCATTACCTTGAGCTGTTCAAGGACGAGCCGGCCACGCTGAAGCAGGCCCAGGCGCTGGCCGAGCGCACCTTCGAGCTGGCCGAGTTCCTGCTCAACGTCTGCAAGGTCGAGTTCAAGGATGCCGGCACACCGACCAAAGTAGCCCTGCATACGTCCTGCTCGGCCCGCCGCGAGATGAACACGCACCTGCACGGCCGCGCCCTGCTCGCCCAGCTGGGCCAGGTCGAGCGTGTCGAGCACGATCACGAGAGCGAATGCTGCGGCTTCGGTGGCACCTTCAGCGTGCGCATGCCCGACATCTCCGGCGCCATGGTGCTGGACAAGACCCGTGCGCTGAAGGAATCCGGCGCGCATCAGGTGGTTAGCGCCGACTGTGGCTGCCTGATGAACATCAACGGCTCGCTGGAAAAGCAGCGCGAATCCCTGCGCGGCCAGCATCTGGCGAGCTTCCTCTGGCAACGCACCGGAGGTGCCCGATGAACGCCGAACAGCGCATCCCAGCGATCCAGATCGAGAACGCCGGCGACCCGGACTTCCGCGCCCGCGCCCGCAAGTCCCTGAAGGACGACCAGCTGCGACGCAACTTCCGCACCGCCATGGATTCGCTGATGACCAAGCGCGCGGCGGCCTTCAGCGATGCCGACGAGCGCGAGCGCCTGCGCGAGATGGGCAACCATATCCGCGCCCGCGCCTTGTCCAAGCTGCCCGAACTGCTGGAGCGACTGGAAGCCAACCTGACCCGCAACGGTGTGAAAGTGCACTGGGCGGAGACGGTCGAGGAGGCCAACAACATCGTCCTCGCGATCGCCCAGGCACGACAGGCGAAACAGGTGATCAAGGGCAAATCGATGGTCAGCGAAGAAATGGAGATGAACCATTTCCTCGAAGGCCACGGGATCGAGAGCCTGGAATCGGACATGGGCGAGTACATCGTCCAGCTCGACCACGAAAAGCCGTCCCACATCATCATGCCGGCCATTCACAAGAATGCCGGCCAGGTCGCCTCGCTGTTCCATGACAAGCTCGGCGTGGAATACACCAAGGATGTCGACCAGCTCATCCAGATCGGCCGCCGTACGCTGCGGCAGAAATTCTTCGAGGCCGATATCGGCGTCTCCGGTGTGAACTTCGCGGTAGCCGAAACCGGCACCCTGCTGCTGGTGGAAAACGAAGGCAACGGCCGCATGAGCACCACCGTGCCACCGGTGCACATTGCCGTCACCGGTATCGAGAAGGTGGTGGAGAATCTGCGCGACGTGGTCCCGCTGCTCTCCTTGCTGACCCGCTCCGCGCTGGGCCAGCCCATCACTACCTACGTCAACATGATCTCCGGCCCGCGCAAGGCGCATGAGCTGGACGGTCCGCAGGAAGTGCACCTGATCCTGCTGGACAACGGCCGCAGCCAGGCCTTCGCCGACAGCGAGCTGCGCCAGACGCTCAACTGCATCCGTTGCGGCGCCTGCATGAACCACTGCCCGGTGTACACCCGCGTAGGCGGCCACACCTATGGCGAGGTCTATCCCGGGCCGATCGGTAAGATCATCACTCCGCACATGGTCGGTCTGGACAAGGTGCCGGACCACCCCAGCGCCTCGTCGCTGTGTGGCGCCTGCGGCGAAGTCTGCCCGGTGAAGATTCCGATTCCGACCATCCTGCGGCGCCTGCGCGAGGAGAACGTCAAGGCACCGGACGACCCGAACAAGGTCATGCGCGGCCAGGGCAGCAAGTACTCGCGCAAGGAGCGGCTGATCTGGGCCGGCT
>Ga0155173_1009_pt2 | contig 11240 bp, 9 predicted proteins | sample RifCSPhighO2_01_FD_106141 | JGI IMG/M metagenome (GOLD analysis project Ga0155173, IMG submission 106141) | Pseudomonadales bacterium RIFCSPHIGHO2_01_FULL_64_12
TTCGCCAGCGGGCTCGGTTGTTTTCGGCGGCATGGCTGCGGACCGATGTGCTGCTCCATCGAGCCCTGCGCCTTGCGCGTCGCTCCCGGTCAGCCGTGCAAAGCTCGCTGCCAGATCCTCGCCATCGAGGGCGAGGCTCGCCACGCTGCCCTGAGCGACCAGACGGCCGCGATTGAGCACCAGCAGATCGTCATCGGCCTGGACCTCATCGAGCAGGTGAGTGGTCCAGAGCACGCTCATGCCCTCGTCACGGCAGAGCGCTCGCACATGCTGGTTGAGTGCCTGGCGGCTGGCAGGGTCGAGGCCTGCACTGGCCTCGTCGAGCAACAGCAACTCGGGGCGATGCAGCAACGCGCGGGCGATCTCGACGCGTCGGCGGTGACCGCCGTTGAGTTCACGCACCTTGCTGCGGCGCCGTTCGCCGAGCTGTTGGCGCTGCAGCTCGAGTTCGATGCGTTCATTCGCCAAGGCCCGCGGCATGCCGTGCAGGGCGGCGTGGTAGCGCAGGTTCTGCTCGACAGTCAGGTCCAGGTCCAGCGTGCTCTGCTGGAACACCACGCCGAGGCGGGCGAGCGCCTGGCGCGGCGCCTCGCGCAGACCGAAGCCGGCGATGCGGATCTGCCCCCGTTGCAGGTCGTACAGGCGCGTGAGCAGGGCGATCAATGTCGACTTGCCCGCGCCGTTCGGCCCCAGCAGTGCGGTGAATCTCCCTTTGGCGGCGGCGAAACTGACACCGTCCAGCGCACGTCGCGCGCCATAGGCGAAGGCCACGTCGCTGACCTCCAGCGCGCTCATGGCGTGACCACCACACCCCAGGGGTAGCGACCGACCTTGATCGACTTGGTGACCTTCAGCTTGGCCACATCGATCACCGAGACGTCGCCGCTGACGCCGTTGGTGGTCAGCAGGAGGCTCTCGTCGGGGTTGAACGCCATGTGCCAGACGCGTCGACCGACCAGCAGATAGTCCAGCACCTCGTAGGTCTTCGCATCGACCACCGCGATGTGGTTGGCCGGGCCCAGTGCGATGAAGGCGTATTTGCCGTCGGAAGTGAGCTTGATACCCACCGGTTGAACCTTGTCCGGGTGCACGCCCTTGATCTTGAAGGTCAGGGTCTTGAGGATTTCGCGCTTGTCCACGTCCACCACGCTGACCGTTCCGCCGATCTCGGCCGAGGCCCAGAGCAGCTTGCTGTCCTTGGTGAACTCGACGTGGCGAGGGCGCTGGTCGACCAGGGTGTTGTCCACCAGCTGGTTGGTACTGGTGTCGATCCAGTGCAGCATGTTGGTGGTTTCGCTGGTGTTGACTGCCCATTTGCCGTCCGGGCTGACTGCCATGCCCTCCGGCTCGACGCCGACATCGATCTGCGCGAGCACCTCTTCCTTGTCGACATCGACCACGGTGACCAGCGCATCGTCCTCGTTGGAGATGTACAGCCACTTGTTGTTGGGGTGCAGGGCGAACTGCTCGGGGTCCGCGCCGGACGGCAGCTGCTTGATGATCTGGCGGGTGGCCAGATCCATCACCTGCACGGTGTCCGAATCGCTGGCACAGATGTAGAGCAGCTTGTTGTCATGGGAGAGGGTGAGGCCGCGCGGGCGCATTCCGACCTGCAGCGTCTCGACGGTCTCCATCTTGTCGAGATCGATGACGCTGATGCTGTCGTCCTTCTCGTTGGAGACATAGGCGGTAGCCGCGGCTGCGGAGCCGCTGGCGAAGACCAGGGCCAGAGTGATCGCAGAGGCAAGGGCAGTTCTGGGCATGTTTGGGCTCTCTTGTCGTTATTCTGTTGTGCGGGTGGCATCCAGCCGCATGAGGTACTCGGCGGCTTCCTGCTGACCACCGGCCGCGGCACGTTCCAGCCAGGCGCGTGCGGCATCGGGATCGGCGTCGACGCCGCGGCCTTCGGCCAGGGCCACACCCCAGTGATAGCGCGCCAGGCTGACGTAGCTCGCGCCATCGGGCTGCTCGGCGCCCTGCCTGAGCAGGGCGGCGGACTTCCGCAGATCCGTGTCGACGCCATTGCCGCTTTCGTACATCTGCGCCAGCGAGATCAGCGAATAGACATCGTTCCAGCGCGCCACGCAGTCCTCGAAGATCTGCCGGGCGGCGTCGAAGTTGCCGGTCTTGGCGGTGACGTAGCCGTACAGGCATTTGATCCGCTTGGGGCTGTCGATATAGGCCTCGTAGCCCATCTCGTCGGCGTGCACGGGCAGAGTGGTCAGGGTGAGCAGGGCGATCAGCCGGTGTCTCATGGGCGGACCTCGCTCAAGCGGCAACGGCTTTCCGGTGCATCGAGGCCCAGGGTGTCCAGCTCGCTGGTGGGATGCAGAAAGCCGTCCTGCGGCGAGTTGGAAACCAGTGCGCGTGGGTGCACCAGCGGGATCGGCTGGCGCAGCTGGCCGTCCCAGGCGCGATAGCTCAGCTTGCGGCCCTTGAAGCCGTCGAGCGGTAGTTCGCCACTGAGCGACAGCTGGCGGATCGCCGCGGCGTCGGTGCTGCGCAGGCGCGTGACGGCCGCGGCGAGGCTGCGCACACCCATCCAGGCGGCGAAGTCGCGATCGTTCATCCAGCGGTTGGCATGAGCCTCGAAACGCTTCTGCAGCTGCGCGGCGCCGTAGGTCTCGACGGTCTTGTGCCAGCCGGTTGCGGTCAGACCCTGAGTGCCGGCAACCGGGCGCGGCAACCAGGTCTGGTAGGGCACGTACTCGCCGAAGTCGCCGCGCTCGTCGGCCACCAGCACCACGTCATACTCGGCGGCCTGGGTGAACAGCGGCATCTCCGCCTGGGCGCTGCGGCGCTGGTCGTTGTCGAAGCTCCAGGGCTTTTCCACCAGGATGCGGTGGCCGAAACGCTTGGCCGCGCGCCTCAGCGCCTCGGCGTAGGCCTGGTCGTCTTCGGTAGGGCCGACGATCAGCATCCAGCGGTTCCAGCGCCGCGCGGCGAGAAACTGGCCAAGGGCGTCGGCGAGCATATTTCGACTGGGCAGCGTATGCAGCACGTTGACCTGACAGTTCTGGCTGCGCAGCGCATCGTCCGCGGTACCGGCGTTGATCAGCAGGCTGTCCGGCATCGCTTCGGCGAGCTGGCGCAGCGTCGCGGCCGGCACGTTGACCACGAACAGGCGCAGCCCGTCGGCATGCTGCCGGGCTGCCTGCTGCAGCAGGTCGTCGGAGGTTTCGCTGGTCACGGCGTCCAGCACGTAGCTGTGCTTGAGGAAGCGCCCGGTGCTGTTGCTGTCGGTGATGGCGAGTTCGGCCCCGCGCAGGCCGGCGTCCTCCGGTTTGGGGATCACGTTGGAGAGCAGCGGACCGGGATCGGGGCGGTAGCCGAGATAGCCGATACGCACCTCAAGCTCGGCCCCGGCAGCCGCCAGAGCGAAGGGCGCGCAGCAGGCGAGGGCGGCCAGCAAACCGGCTCGTCGTAATACGTGGCGCATGGGCAGCTCCTGTGACGTTGCAGGCAGCATAGGAACCATGGCGGAGCGGGGGAATATGCAGAAAGTACCGGCGGGGCGGTACCAAGGTAGTAGAGAAGCGGCGCAAGGGCGCCGCTTCTCCTTGATCGACTAGCGTACCGAGCGGACCTTGAAGCGTCCGACCTGCTCGATCATCTGCCGCGCCTGCTGCGTCAGTTCCTGAGCCGCCTGGGTCGATTGATCCGAGTTCGAACTGTTGTGGTGCACCACTTCATCGATCTGGCCGATGGCCTGGCTGACCTGTTCGATGCCGGACGCCTGCTGGCTCGAAGCCTGCGCAATCTCTTCCACGAGTTGCGATACCTGCGCTGCCCCGCGAACGATGGCCTCCAGCGCTTGCGCGGTGTCGTCGGTCAACTCCATACCCTTGACCGTCCGCGCGTTGGATTCCTGAATCAGGCGGGTCGAGCGTTGCGCGGCCTCGGCACTGCGTGCCGCGAGCTGTCGCACCTCGTCCGCGACCACGGCAAATCCGCGACCATGCTCGCCGGCGCGAGCCGCCTCGATGGCCGCGTTCAGGGCAAGCAGGTTGGTCTGTGTCGCGATCTCTTCGATCGCTCTGATGATGTTGGTGATATCCAGGCCGGACTGATTGATCTCCTGCATGGCGGCCTTCAACGTCGCCATCAGCTCATTGCCGCCTCGCGCCGAATGTTCGGATTTGCGCGAAAGACTGTTGGCTTCGTTCGCGTACTCGGAGGTCTGACGGATCTGTACCGCCATCTGGTTGATGGTGGCGCTGATTTCGGTGACGGCCGAGGCCGACTCGGTCGCGCCGGTGGATAGCTCGTGGCTCAGACGGGTGACCTGGCCGGCCTTGTCGTTGATGAGCCCGGAACTGAGCTGCACCTGGGAGACCAGCTCGTTCAGGTTGTCCACCATTCGTCGAAGGGCAAGGCCCAGCTGGTCGCGTTCGGATGCCAGACGGACCTCCACCGCCAGGTCGCCCTGAGAGATGCGCTCAGCGACATGCACCTGCTCCTGCAGACTGTCTGCCATGCGATCGAGGCTGGCCGAGAGCTGGCCTACTTCATCAGCGGAGCGATGGCCCAGGCGCTGCGAGAAGTCGCCTTTCTGGATCGCACCAGCCAGTTGTGCAGCTCTGCGGATGGGCAGGGCAATCGCGCGTGCCGAGAGCCATAGCGCAATCACTGCGAGTAGCGATATGACGACCCCGGCGCCGACCTGCTGCAGCATGCTTTGTTGGCTCTGCGCATCCATTTCGGCCTTGAGTTCGGTCGCCTTGGCCAGGACGATCTGCTTGTCGATCTTGAGCATCATCGACCAGGGTTTGCCGGTGCGGCCCAGGTGAATCGGCGCCAGGACGATCATCATTCCGTTGTCATCCAGCCGCGCAAGCCGTTCGCCTTTCTGGATCGAATCCAGGGCGGGCCGCCACGCGTCCGGCAGTACCTGCTGGAAATGCTGGCCGATCAGGTTGGGATACCGGCTCTCCGCCACGATCAAGCCCTGATCGCTCACGATCGCCACCTCACCCTGGCCCTCGAACAGCTTTGCGGAAACTTCCTGGCTGATGCGCTGGACGAAGTCGAGGTCATAGTCGGTACCGGCGACACCGAGGAAGCGACCGTCCGCGATGATTGGTACCGAGAGCGTCGCCAACCAGACCTGCCTGCCCTGTACGACATATGGCAGAGGGCCGAGCACGCTCTCCTTGAGGGTTTCCCGCGGGCCGATGTACCAGCCGCCTTTGAGCACGCCGTTGGGGTGCTTGTCCTGGGTGTCGTATTCCACCAATGGCTGGACGGCGATCTTGCCGTCTGCGCTTCGCGTCCAGTAAGGCGTGAAGCGTCCGGTCTGGGCGTTGTTGCCGTTCTGCCCGTCGGTGAAGAGGTAGTCCTGGCCGTCGATCGCGTCCGGTTCCCAGCACGAATAGGTTCCGTTGAAGTCCGGCTGACTCTTCAGCACGTTCAGCAAGACCGCGTTGACCTCGTCGCGGCCGACCTGCAATCCGCCGTTCTCCTTCGACTTGGCGACCGCGAAGGTGGTTGCCATGCTGCGCGCCGTTTCCAGCGCCTCGGTGAACTCAGTGCGGATCTCTTCGGCGTATTGGCCGGCGAGGTGTTGCAGGTTCTGCAACGCGTCTTCCTGTGCCTGCTGGCTGACACGGGTCGACACCAGATGCTGGGTGGAACTGGCCAGATAAACGCTGTAGCCGATCAAGATTCCCGCGGATATCAGCAGGCATAAGCCGCCGATAACCGCTATTCGCTGCTGGATGGATTTGAGAGGCATCACGGTACGACTCCTGATAACGCATGAGAAGACAGCTGCGGCGAGCCCTCGAGCGCGTGATCGCGTCTCGGCGGTTGCGCGAAATGGGTGATGTCCAATTGGCATCATTGATATCGAGATATTGCGGCCGGACCTCAGGGAAGTTGATCCGTACCTTGGTACCGATACTTTGGTAGCGGTATGGCTGTGGCGGGGCATGCGGCGGTCTTCCGGCCCGCGAGACCTGTGGCTGCCTTTGCGCTGAATCGAATGGCCGGCTGGCCCAGATTCCAATGCTGGCCGGGCTCGACGTGGCGACCTTTGCTGGCCGCGAGGCGCTACCAAGGTAGGAGGTGGTGGCGAGCGCGGCGCCTTAGGATGGGCACCGACAACAATAAAGAGGCCAGTGCCATGCCCACCTACAAAGCTCTGCTGCTCAACGTTCTGTTCATCGGCAGCCTGATCGGCTTCGATTGCAGCCACGCCGCCGGCGATCTCACACGCCGCACCCAGGCTCTGCCGGACCTGCGTTTCGGTTCAGAGGAAAGCGACTACGCCGTCTCGCAGAAGGAATACCAGCTGGAGACCGGTGTCGCTTACCAGCTCAAGGTCAGCTCCGATGGCCAGAAGGAATGCGCGTTCCAGGCTCCGGAGTTCGCCAAGTCGATCTTCTTGCGCAAGGTCGAGGCCGGCGGTGTGGAGATCAAGGCCATCACCCTGGTCGAGCTGGAGTTCGAGGATGCCGGCGAAGCCGAGATTTTCTTCCTGCCTGTCAAGCCTGGCAGCTACCCGTTCTACTGCAAGGGGCTCGAGGGCAAGGGCATGGAAGGCCGCTTCGTGGTCAAGTGAGGCGACACGCGTCCGGAGGTAGCCGATATGTCCGCGCTCTGGCGACTGAACCTGCTGGTGGCACTGTTCTTCGCCCTCGTGGCGATGGTCTGCCTGGCTGTGCTGCTGCGCCAGGCGAGCCACGACGTGCAGCGCGAACTGGATGCCGCGGCGGCCGTGGTTGCCTACCTCGGCGAGATGGCCGAGCGCGATCCCGCCACCTTGCGCCCCGAACTTACCGATAGCCTGCGGCACGTGCGGGTGCGCTGGCTGTCGCCCGGGCAGCCAGCGACAGACGGCGGCGATACGCTGCTTACCGACTGGCTCGGCACGTGGCTGTACCCGGCAGAGCTGGCCGCTCCCAGTGAGCTGCAGCTTCCCGGGGGCGAGCGCCTGCAGATCAGCGTCGATCCGAGCGACGAGGTCGAGGAAGTCAGGGATTCGCTGCTGCAGCTGCTGGCTCTTTTCGGAGTGGCCCTGCTGCTTTGCCTGTTGGCGATCCGTTGGGCGGTGCGCCCCGGCATGCGCGTGTTGGCAGAGCTGTTCGGCGCATTGGTGCGTATCGCCGACGGGCGGCTCGATACCCGGCTGCCGCCCCATCGCTTCGCCGAGGCGCGCGAACTCGCCGAGCGCTTCAATCACATGGCTGCCGCGCTGGAAGACACGCGAGCGGATAACGACCGGCTGACACAGGCGCTGCTCGCGCTGCAGGAACGCGAGCGCACCCGTCTGGCGCAGGCCCTGCATGACGACCTGGGACAGTACCTGGCAGGCATCCGCGCCCGGGCCTGCCTGTTGCGGGTCCAGGCGGAGCAGCCGGATGCCGTGCGTGAAACCGCGGCCCATCTCGAACAGCACAGCCTGGATCTGCAGAACGGTTTCCGCACCCTGGTGCGCGACCTCTACCCGGTGATGCTCGATCACCTCGAACTGGCCGATGCCATCGGCCAGCTTGCCGAGCAGTGGCAGAGCACCCAGGGGATCGAGTGCGAACTGCAGTTGCAGGGAGCACTGCCACCGCTGTCGATGGAGGCCAAGTTGCACCTGTACCGCATGGTGCAGGAGGCACTGACCAATGTGGCGCGCCATGCGCGTGCGACCCGCGTGCGACTGCAGCTACGGGCCGATCGCAACGGGGTGCGGCTGTTGCTGCGCGACGATGGCCATGGCTTGCCGCCTGAGCGGCTCGGGGTCGGTCTGCGTTCGATGGTGGAACACGCCCGCTGTCTCGGCGCGCGGCTGCGCATGCGCCATCGCCCGGGGCACGGCTGGGCGCTTTATCTGAATCTGCCTGTGGAAGGAGCGACGTGATGAAAATACTGCTGGTGGATGACCATGCGGTGGTGCGTCAGGGCTATGCCAGCCTGCTCAAGGCCCTGTTGCCCGAGGTGAGTGTCAGCGAAGCCGAAAGCGGCGAGCAGGCGCTGCAGCAGGTGCAGGAAAGCATTCCGAATCTGGTCGTACTCGATCTCGGCCTGCCGGGCATCAGTGGCCTGGAGACCTGCCGGCGCCTGCGCCAGCGATTGCCGCTGTTGCCGGTGCTGGTGTTCAGCATGCACGACGAGCTGGCGCTGGTGCGTCAGGCGCTCGACGCCGGCGCTTCGGGTTACCTGACCAAGCGTTGCGCGCCGGACGTGTTGGTCGAGGCGGTACGCAAGGTGCTCGCCGGGCAGACCTTCATCGAGCAGCCGCTGGCGACCGATCTGGCTTGTCAGCGGCCGTCGCGCTCCCCCGTCAAAGGACGGCTGACAGATATGACGCCGCGTGAAATGGAGATCTTCATCATGCTCGCCCGGGGCATCGGCAATCGCGAGATCGCCGAACGGCTGTGCATCAGCAGCAAGACCGTCTCCAATCACCTGGCGCTGCTCAAGAGCAAGCTCGAAGTCAGCTCCCAGGCTGAGCTGGTGCACCTGGCGATTGACCAGGGCCTGTTGCGCGTCGGCGACCACATGCTCTGCGAGGCCTGACGGCAGCACGGTACGGTCGCATTCATTTTTGCCGCGGTTCTTGCCGCGGCGACCTTCCTCTGGCAGCGCTTCGCTGCCGCTTCCCCGTCTTTCCACGGTCCGTACGGACGGGCGGCGCCTGCGCGCGCTGGAAGTCGTCGGCCGTTCTAGTCCACAGGACGTAGTACCAAGCGCCTGGCAATCGGGAAGATTTCCCGCCAGGGCCGGGAAATCTTCCCTGTCGGCGCAGCGGGGCACCTTTCGATAATCGCGCCTGGCCGCTTGCCATCATGCAGCGGCCCGGGCGGCTTGTCCGCCGCGCACCGCCAACAAGAACAAGGAACAACCATGTCGTATCTCTGCCGCAGCGCAATCCCCCGGCGCACGTTGCTGTCCCTTGCCATCGCCATCGCCAGCGTCCTGCCTGGCCTGGCGCATGCCGACGAAGCGTTCGATCTTGGTCGCGATGACGTGGTTGCCACGACTCCGTTGCCGGGCATCGATCTGCCCAGGGACCAGGTGCCGGCCAATATCCGGACACTGGATGACGAACAGCTGCGCAAGCTGGGCGGCCAGTCGCTCGCCGAGAAGCTGCAACGTGGCCTGCCCAGCGTCAACGTCAACGAAATCCAGGGCAATCCTTACCAGGCCGATCTCAACTACCGCGGCTTCACCGCCTCGCCGCTGCTCGGCACGCCGCAGGGGTTGTCCGTGTTTCTCGATGGTGTGCGGGTCAACGAAGCCTTTGGTGATGTGGTGCACTGGGACCTGATTCCCAGCACCGCCATCGCCGACATGCTGTTGGTCCCGGGCTCCAATCCGCTGTACGGCCTGAATACCCTGGGTGGTGCGCTGGCGCTGCAGACCAAGCGTGGCGATACGCATCCCGGTGGCTCGGCGGAACTCTATGGGGGTTCGTTCGGGCGCAAGGGCGGCGCATTGGAGCATGGCGGCAAGCATGAAGAGCTGTCCTGGTACCTGGCCGCGGAGGGCATGGAAGAGGACGGCTGGCGCGATCATTCGCCATCGGACGTGCGTCAGCTGTTCGGCAAGTTCGCCTGGACCACCGACACCACCGATGTGGCGCTGACCCTGGCTCATGCCGACAACGATCTGATCGGCAACGGCCTGATCCCTGAGAGCATGCACCACCGGAGCCGCCAAGCCATCTTCACCCATCCGGACCAGACCGAAAATCGCAGCCACCTGATGGCGCTCTCGGCCAGCCACTGGCTGAGCGACAGCGATCGATTCTCCGGCACCGTCTATTTGCGTCGTACCCGCACCGCAACGCTCAACGGCGACGGCAACGACGAATACGAGGATGAATATGAGCAATGGGAGGACGACGGCTTTGTGGGCGAGGCGCCAGAGAGCGGTGTGCTGAACCGCACTCGCACCGCTCAGCGTGCGTTCGGCCTGGCCTTGCAATGGACGCATTACGTCGGCGCTCACCAGTTCGCCGTGGGCCTTACCCACGACAACACGCGCGCCAGCTTCCATCAGAGCGAGCAGGGCGGTGAGCTGACCGATTCACGCGGCATCAGCGCCACAGAAGAGGAGGAACAGGCCAACAGCTTGCTGGGTCGCACCCGCACTTCCAGCCTCTACGCGACCGACACCTGGTCACTGACGGATGACCTGCAGCTCACCGGCTCGCTGCGCTACAACCGTACCCGGGTGGTCAATGCCGATCGAATGGGGGACGCGCTCGATGGTGACTTCACCTATCGCAAACTGAACCCGGCGCTCGGCTTCGCCTGGCAACTGCAGCCGGCTGTGACCCTGTATGGCGGCTTCACCCAGGGCAACCGCGCGCCGACCCCCATCGAACTCGGCTGCGCCGACCCGGACAACCCCTGCAGCCTGCCCAACGCCATGGCCGCCGATCCCTTCCTGAAGCAGGTGGTGACACGCACCCTCGAAGTCGGTGTGCGCGGCGAGCTGGCTGGCGGAACGCGCTGGAACGCCACGGCCTTCCGCAGCATGAACCATGACGACCTGCTGTTCGTCGGCACCGGTGGCAGCATGGGATACTTCACCAACTTCGGGCGCACCCGCCGACAGGGCATCGAGCTGGGCCTGGCCGGCCAGCAAGGGCCGATCGACTGGCGACTGGATTACACCTATCTGCACGCCACCTTCCGCTCTGCGGCGTGCTTGCTTGCCGAGAACAACAGCACCGCGGGCGAGGGCGGCTGTCCGGACGACGAAATCCGCGTATCCAGCGGCGATTATCTGCCGGGTCTGCCGAAGCACCACCTCAAGCTGGGCCTGGGCTGGAATATCGATGAAAGGCTGCGCCTCGGCACCAGCGTGCTGGCGTACTCGTCGCAGTACGTACGTGGCAACGAGAACAACCGGCATCGGGCCAACGACGAGTTCGAGGGACGTGGCAGGCTTCCTGGCTATGCCGTGGTCAATCTCACTGCCGATTACCGGCTCGCACGTGACTGGACGCTGTTCGGCCGGGTCGACAACCTCTTCGACCAGCGCTACGCCACCGGCGGAGCGCTGGCAGAGAACCCGTTCGTGGGGGCCGGCAATGCCATCGAAAGTGACCCGGACGAATGGCGGCACGAACAGTTCATTGCCCCTGGTGCTCCGCGTGCCGGTTGGCTGGGCGTGCGTTACCGCTGGGATGCGCTCTGAGCGATCCGGACGCGCAGTCGCCTGCCGAGCGCCGCGCTGGGCAGGCCCACGAAGCGCTCATGGGCGATTGCTACGGCGGGCGTGCGCGCTTCGGAGGG
>Ga0155173_1041_pt1 | contig 11083 bp, 10 predicted proteins | sample RifCSPhighO2_01_FD_106141 | JGI IMG/M metagenome (GOLD analysis project Ga0155173, IMG submission 106141) | Pseudomonadales bacterium RIFCSPHIGHO2_01_FULL_64_12
GTGAGGATGTACCAGCTCTTGCCGCCGTCGGCGAGCACCGCCTTGGCCGTGCCGTTGGCCAGCGCGTAGGTATCGTAAGTCCAGTGGATGTGGTTCGGCGAGCAGAACTCGTTGGTGATGCTGGAAGCCGCCGCGCCGGAGATCAGCGCCAGCTTGCCGCCCTGCTCCACCACCTTGCTTGCGGCCAGCACCACGGAACTGGCGACCATGCCGGTCACCATGTCGACGTTGCGCTCGTCGATCCACTGGCGCACGGTATTGGCGCCGACGTCGGGTTTGTTCAGGTCGTCGGCATGGAAGACAACGATCTTCTTGCCGTCGACCGTGCCGCCGAAATCCTCCACCGCCATCTTCAACGCTTCCAGGCCGCCCGGGCCGGAGAGGTCGCGATAGGTGCCGGACATATCGGCCAGGTAGCCGATGCGGATTTCGTCATTGCTGATCTCGGCCTGGGCGGCCGAAGCGATCAGGGAAGAAGCCAGGATGGCGCTCGCGCTCTTGCGGAAAAAGCTCATGTATTCACCACTCTCGATTGTTTTTGTTGTGGTTCGGGCCGGCATCCACTGCGGCCGGTTTACAGCTTCCTGAGGTTCACACCCCGAGACAGGAATTGAGGAAGTCCTTCTTCGAATCCAGCTCCGCCGCCTCGATCTCCTCGATGATGCGGCCGTGCTCCATGACGTAATGGCGGTCGGCCAATGGCGCGGCGAAGCGGAAGTTCTGCTCCACCAGGACGATGGTCAGGCCGCGCTGCTTGAGCTTGATCAGTACCTCGCCAAGCTTCTGCACGATGACCGGCGCCAGGCCTTCAGTGATCTCGTCGAGCAGCAGCAGGTTGGCACCGGTGCGCAGAATGCGCGCCATGGCCAGCATCTGCTGCTCGCCACCGGACAGCCGCGTGCCCTGGCTGAAGCGGCGCTCGTAGAGGTTGGGAAACATCTCGTAGAGTTCGTCCAGGCTCATGCCGCCGCTGCGCACCGTCGGCGGCAGCAGCAGGTTCTCCTCGACGCTCAGGCTGGCGAAGATGCCGCGCTCTTCCGGGCAGTAGCCAACGCCCAGCCGCGGAATCTGGTGGGCCGGCATACCGATGGTTTCGTTGCCGTTGACCACGATGGAGCCGGTGCGCCGACCGACCATGTTCATGATCGCCCGCAGCGTGGTGGAGCGCCCGGCGCCGTTGCGTCCGAGCAGGGTCACCAGCTCGCCGCGGCCGACCACCAGATCGACGCCATGCAGAATGTGCGACTCGCCGTAGAAGGCGTGCAGATCGCTGACGCGCAGCTGATCGCGGTCCATGGGTGGATTCATGCGTGCGCCTCCTCGAGAGCTGCGGCTTCGCTGCCGAGATAGGCTTCGCGCACCTGCGGGTTGGCCGAAACGCTGTCGTAGTCGCCTTCGGCAAGCACCGAGCCGCGCGCCAGCACGGTGATGCGATCGCACAGCCGGCTGACCACGCTGAGGTTGTGCTCGACCATCAGCACCGTGCGATTGGCGGCGGCCTTGCGCACCAGCTCGACGACCATGTCGACATCCTCACCACCCATGCCCTGGGTCGGTTCGTCGAGCAGCAGCACGATGGGGTCCAGCGCCAGGGTGGTGGCCAGCTCCAGCGCACGCTTGCGGCCGTAGGGCAGCTCGACGGCCAGGGTCTGGGCGAAGGCCTGCAGGTCGACCTCGGCGAGCAGCTGCATCACCTGATCGTCCAGCTCGCGCAGGCTGCGTTCGGACTTCCAGAAGTGGAAGGAGGTGCCCATCTTCTGCTGCAGCGCGACGCGCACGTTCTCCAGCACGCTCATGTGGCCGAACACTGCGGATATCTGGAACGAGCGCACCAGGCCGAGCCGGGCGATCTCATTGGCCTTCATCGAGGTGATGTTCTTGCCGAGATAAAGGATTTCGCCACGGGTAGGCGTAACAAACTTGGTGAGCAGGTTGAATACGGTGGTCTTGCCGGCCCCGTTGGGACCGATAAGCGCATGGATATGACCCTGACGGACCTTCAGATCGATGGAGTCCACGGCGGTGAATCCGCGGAATTCCTTGGTCAGGCCGCGCGTTTCCAGCACGAACTCTGGTTCCATGGGGTGCCCTCTAACCTTGATTGTTGTTGTTGGTTATGGCGCAGGTCGCTGCATGACCTTTACGTAAACGATAACAATCGATTTCCGCAAACGGCAAGTGGCTTTTTCAAACAGGTGATTGAGCGATAAAAGCGTGCAGTTTGCAGGCAAATAGCCAGCATCGAACCACATCGAGAGCAGTTGCCCCTAGGCGCGCATTTTCCTGTTCGCCCCGTTCGCGTAGCACTGGAAAGCCGAAGGCAGCGTCTCTAATCACGCGAAAAAGCCGGGCCTGTGCGGCCCGGAAATTCCAACGAGGAGGTTCACTGCGGCGTTGCGGTTACCACAACGGCAGGCTGTAGCTGACGATGACGCGGTTTTCGTCCATATCGCTCTGGAAGTTGCTGCGGGTGGTGGCATTGCGCAGCTTGAGACCGAGGTTCTTCAGCGGACCGCTCTGGATGACATAGGCGATGTCGGTGTTGCGCTCCCAGGTCTTGCCTTCGCTGGCGCCGGCGCCACGGTCGACGTTGTCACCGGAGACGTAGCGGGTCATCAGCGTCAGCCCGGGAATGCCCATGGCGGCGAAGTCGTAGTCGTAGCGGACCTGCCAGGAGCGTTCGTCCTGGTTACCGAAATCGTTGATCTGCAGCAGGTTGATCAACGCGTTATCGCCACCGGCGACGTAGGCGAAACCGGTATCGCCGCTCATGTGCTGGTAACCGCCGGTGAAGGCGTGACCGCCATGCTTGTAGGTGAACAGCGCGCCGAAGGCGTCGTTGTCGACATTGCTGCCGCCATCGTCGGTGGAGCGCACATAGCGCAGGTCGGTCTTGAAGCTCTGCGACTCGCCGATCGGCAGCACATGGACCAGGCTGAGGTTGTGCTGGTCGTAGATGCCGTCCAGCCCACCGTAGTAGTAGCTGGTGGCCAATTGTGGCGACCAGTCGTAGCGCCCGCCGGCGAAGCGGAACTCGTCGCTCGTCGTATTGCTGCCAAAGGTAATGTTGCGCAGCCCGCCATTGAACACCGTCATCTCTTCGTAGTTGGAAGAGTCGCGGTAGCTCGTGCGATCCAGCATGCCGAGATCCAGCGTGAGGCCTGCGACGTCTTGCTCTGCAGCCAGGCGCCGCGATAGATGTTCGGCAACAGACGGCTGTCGTTGCGCATCAGCACCGGGATAACCGGTTGCAGCGTGCCCACGTGCAGCGTGGTGGCGGACAGCTTGGCCTTGGCGGTCAGGCCTGCCGTGCCGTAGTCGTCCGCCGGCTCGCCGGAAGCCGAGCGTGGCAGGAGGCCGGTGCCGCCACGGCCGGAGCCGGAGTCAAGCTTGACGCCGAGCAGGCCGATGGCATCCAGGCCGAAGCCGACCGGCCCTTCGGTGTAGCCGGTCTCCATTTTCAGCATGAAGCCCTGAGCCCACTCCTCGGCCTTGGACTGAGCAGCGCCAGACTGCCGGAAGTCGCGGTTCATATAGAAGTTGCGCAGGTCGATGCTGGCCTTGCTGTCTTCGATGAAGGCGGCCGAAGCCGTGTTGGACATGCCCAGGATGGCTGCAGCCAGGCTGGAAAGCAGGAAGGTCCGGCTTGCTGGTTTCAGTTGCATAGCTATCTCTCTTGTTGTTGTGATCGTTGATGCAGCTGTTGAGCCCGACTGCCAACTGCCCGGGCTCGGATTACCACTTCATGCGGTAAAGCGGTGTCGCGCTCAGCGCGCGGTGCTTCTGGGCACGCGGCCCAGCAGATAGAACTCGTCGTTGGGCGGGGTGCGCGCCATGGACACCAGGCGGTTGGAGAGGCCGAACAGCCCGGCGATGGCGCCGATGTCCCAGATGTCGTCGAGGCTGAAACCCTGGGCCTCCAGCCGCGCTTGCCAGGCGTCGTCCAGCACGCCGCGCCCGGCGGCCAGGTGCAGGGCGAAGTCGAGCATCGTGCGCTGGCGTTCGGAGATCGGCGCGGTGCGGTAGTTGACGGCGATCTGGTCGGCCAGCTGCGCGTCCTTGGCGAGGATCCGCAGGATCGCGCCATGGGCGACCACGCAATACAGGCAGCCGTGGTCGGCGCTGACCGCCACCACGATCATCTCCTTCTCGGCCTGGGTCAGGCTGTCGGCTTCGCGCTCCATCAGCGCATCGTGATAGGCGAAGAAGGCGCGAAACTCCGCCGGCCGATGAGCCAGCATGAGAAACACGTTGGGGATGAAACCGGCCTTTTCCTGCACGGCGAGAATCCGTTCGCGCAGGTCGGCGGGCAGCGTGTCGAGGCTATCGGACAGCGGAAAACGGCTGATCGACTGAGTAGTAGGCAGCGCCATGGAAAGCTCCTTTTCGGATGAGCGAATTGCCGGCCGGGCGAACCCGGCCGGTGCCGGTCAGTGCTGTTCGCTGATGCCCAGCTCGACCACGCTGATCTCGCGCATGCGGAACTTCTGGACCTTGCCGCTGATGGTCATCGGGAAATCGTCGACGAACTTGATGTGCCGCGGCGTCTTGAAGTGGGCAATGCGGCCCTTGCAGAACTCGCGCAGCGCCTCGGCCTCGACCTGATGGCCCGGGTGCAGCTTGACCCAGGCGACGATCTCCTCGCCGAACTTGCTGTCCGGCACGCCGATCACCTGCACGTCGGCCACCGCCGGATGGGTGAAGAGGAATTCCTCGATCTCGCGCGGGTACACGTTTTCGCCGCCGCGGATGATCATGTCCTTGTTGCGGCCGACGATCTTGATGTAACCCTCGTCGTCCATCACCGCGAGGTCACCGGTGTGCATCCAGCGCGCGCCGTCGATGGCCTCGCGGGTGGCGTCCGGGTTGTTCCAGTAGCCGAGCATCACGCTGTAGCCGCGGGTGCACAGTTCGCCGATCTGCCCGCGCGGCACAACCGCGCCGTGCTCGTCGACGATCTTGCTTTCCAGGTGCGGCTGGGTGCGGCCGACGCTGGTGACGCGGCGTTCCAGGTCGTCATCGGCACTGGTCTGGGTGGAGACCGGGCTGGTTTCGGTCATGCCGTAGGCGATCTGCATTTCGGCCAGGTGCATGTCGTCAATGACGCGCTTCATCACCTCGATCGGGCAGGTGGAGCCGGCCATGATGCCGGTGCGCAGCCTGCTGAGGTCCAGCGACTGGCGCTCCGGATGGTCGAGCATGGCGATGAACATGGTCGGCACGCCGTACATGCCGGTGGCCTTTTCCTCGGCCGCGGCCTGCAACGCGGCCAGCGGCTCGAAGGCGGCGCTCGGGTAGATCATCGTGGTGCCGTGGGTGACGCAGCCGAGGTTGCCCATGACCATGCCGAAGCAGTGGTACAGCGGCACCGGGATCACCAGGCGGTCGTGCTCGGTCAGCCTGAGGCTCTCACCGACCATGTAGCCGTTGTTGAGAATGTTGTAGTGGCTGAGCGTGGCGCCCTTGGGGAAGCCCGTGGTGCCGGAGGTGTACTGGATGTTGATGGGGTCGTCGAACTGCAGGCGCTCGCCGCACTGGCGCAACTGCTCGGGGCCGACCTGCTCGGCCATCTCCATCAGCGCCTGCCACTGCAGCATGCCGTCCACCGGCTTGTCGCACAGGCTGATCACACCGCGCAGCTCGGGCAGCATATGGCTCTGCAGGGCCCCGACGGCGGCGCTTTCCAGCTCCGGCAGCAGCTCGTGGAGCATGGCGTGGTAATCGGACGTCTTGAAGGCATCGGCGCAGATCAGCCAGCGGCAGCCGGACTGCTTCAAGGCGTACTCGAGTTCGCTGAGGCGGTAGGCGGGATTGATGTTGACCAGCACCACGCCGATCTTCGCGGTGGCGAACTGGGTGATGCACCACTGGGCATTGTTCGGTGACCAGATGCCCACTCGTTCGCCAGCTTGCAGTCCGAGGGCCAGCAGGCCACGCGCGCAACGGTCCACCGCCTCCGCCAGTTCCGCCCAGGTGTAACGCAGCTGCTGATGGCGCACCACCAGGGCCTCACGCTGGGGGAAGCGCTCCACGGTACGGTCGAACGCCGCGCCGATGGTCATGGGCAACAGGGGTTTGCTCTGCGGTCCGCAGGTATAGCTCGGAAGACTCATGACGATTTCCTCAGTCTTATGTTTGTTATGAGGCGTACTCGCAAGGGCGCTGGCGCTGCTGACAGTCACCCTAGGCCACGATTACGTTAACGTAAAGGTAACCAAGTGACAACATGTCGCGGAGTAGGCGAAATTCGAGGGCGCAAGGAGGCAAATAGCCAGTATCCAGCGGTGCGGCGCGGGGGCGTTGCGGGTCAGATCAGACTGCCATGGCAGGCCTGCATGCTGGCAATCGCGGCACGGATTCAGGTGCTTCGCAATGATGCCGCGCGCCCCCCATCAGGCGCATTCGCGCTGGTACTCGCGATGGAAGTCCAGCGCAGCGAGGTTCTTGTCCTTGGCTTCGAGCATGATGTCGAAGCGGTCCAGAAACTGAAACGCATAGCGATTCGTCCAGCGGTTCCACATGCGCTTGCTGTGCGCATAGAGGTCGCGCTTGCTGACCTGCTCCAGCAACTCGGGGATTTCCAGCTTCCGCTCCGGGGCGAAGCCCAGCTCCATCAGGCGCTCCGGCGGCTGCGAGTAATGCATGGTCGGCCGCACACCGCGCCAGCTTTGCAGAATGCGCTCAATGCGCGGGTCGTCCGGCTCGATGTAGCGGTCCTCGTGAATCCAGCAGTGATGGATGTCCAGCACCACCGGCGCGAGGTCCGCGAGACCCAGACAGTCGTCCAGGCCATAGGTCTTTTCGTCGTTCTCGAAGGTGATGCACTGGCGCGCCTCGGCCGACAGCCGCGGCCAAACGGCACGCACGCCCTCGGCGCCGAGCCGCCCGGCGATATGCAGGTTGCACTTGAAGTCCTGGAAGCGCCGGCCATAACCCATCATGCGGATCATGTCGGCGTGGTACTCGAATTCCGCCAGGCTGTTCTCCACCACCTGCGGCTTGTCCGACCCCAGCACGCAGTACTGGCCGGGATGCATCGACAGGCGGATGTCGTGGGCCCGCGCCAGTTCGCCGATCGCGGCGAAACCCGCCTCGAGGCGGCTCTGCACTTCGGCGCGGCGGTAGAAAGGCGCGATCTCGGCATGGCTGTAGAACGGCAGCAGGTCGCTGGACAGACGCAACATCCGCAGCATCGGTGGCAGCGTAGCGACGTATTCGAGCAACACCCGCTGGGCGTTCAGGTTGTGCTCGACGATCTCCTCGAGCCTCGCCTCGGCCGCCTCGCGTCCCACCGAGGCCATCCAGCGCAGCGTGGTGCTGCGCGGGTTGAAGGTGCGCTCGATGCGCTCCAGCTCCTTCAGCGAGAGGCTCTGTTGCGGATGGCGATACATGCAGGCGAAGCCGATACGGGGCATGGATTCCTCGTCGATGACAGGCCGGCGCTCCGACCACTGCCTGTTTAGTCCCGCCCGCGTCGAGCCGAGTGCCCGACCGCCGACGAAACACCACCCGCGGCATCCATGGCCGGCGGCACCGCCCTTGCCATGCACCTATGCTTGCAGAACGCCGCCCGCTGGCATGTTGACAGACCGCTGGCGGACCTTTACGTTAACGTAAAGCAGCGAGCAGCCGCTTCCCGAAGGCGCTCAGGCTGCGACCGGAGCGCCGGCCGGAACCCGCCGGATGCACGAATTCTCTGAACACAGAACAATTACAAGACAAGCAGGTGGCCCCATGAACTACTCCAGCCTCAATTTCGCCCTCGGTGAAACCATCGACATGCTGCGCGAGCAGGTCCAGGCCTTCGTCGCCGCCGAGCTGGCGCCGCGCGCCGAGGCCATCGACCAGGACAACCTGTTCCCGGCCGACATGTGGAAGAAATTCGGCGAGATGGGTCTGCTCGGCGTGACCGTCTCCGAAGAATACGGTGGCGCCGGCCTCGGCTACCTGGCCCATGTGGTCGCGATGGAAGAGATCAGCCGCGGCTCGGCCTCGGTGGCCCTGTCCTACGGCGCGCATTCGAACCTGTGCGTCAACCAGATCAACCGCAACGGCAACGCCGAGCAGAAGGCCCGCTACCTGCCCAAGCTGATCAGTGGCGAGCACGTCGGCGCGCTGGCCATGAGCGAACCCAATGCCGGCTCCGACGTGGTCTCTATGAAGCTGCGCGCCGAGAAGCGCGGCGACCGCTACGTGCTCAACGGCAGCAAGACCTGGATCACCAACGGCCCGGACGCCAACACCTACGTGATCTACGCCAAGACCGACCTGGACAAGGGCCCGCACGGCATCACCGCCTTCATCGTCGAGCGCGACTGGAAAGGTTTCTCCCGCGGCAACAAGTTCGACAAGCTGGGCATGCGCGGGTCCAACACCTGCGAGCTGTTCTTCGATGACGTCGAGGTGCCGGAAGAGAACGTGCTGGGCGTCGAGAACGGCGGCGTCAAGGTGCTGATGAGCGGCCTGGATTACGAGCGCGTGGTACTGGCCGGCGGCCCGACCGGGATCATGCAGGCCTGCCTCGACGTGGTGGTGCCCTACATCCACGACCGCAAGCAGTTCGGCCAGAGCATCGGCGAGTTCCAGTTCATCCAGGGCAAGGTGGCCGACATGTACACCCAGCTCAACGCCAGCCGCGCCTACCTCTATGCCGTGGCCCAGGCCTGCGACCGTGGCGAGACCACCCGCAAGGACGCCGCCGGGGTGATCCTCTACACCGCCGAGAACGCCACGCAGATGGCCCTGCAGGCGATCCAGATCCTCGGCGGCAATGGCTACATCAACGAATTCCCCACCGGCCGCCTGCTGCGCGACGCCAAGCTCTACGAGATCGGCGCCGGCACCAGCGAAATCCGCCGCATGCTGATCGGACGCGAGCTGTTCAACGAAACGAAATAAGCCGCAAGCGGCAAGCCTCAAGCGGCAAGTAGAAGCGCTCCGGTGCTCTTTCTTGCAGCTTGTAGCTTGAAGCTTGCAGCTCATGGAGAAGCCATGATCCTGCATACCCAGATCAATACCCGTTCGCCCGAGTTCGCCGCCAACAGCGCCGCGATGCTCGAACAGGTGAACAACCTGCGCGCACTGCTCGGTCGCGTCAGCGAAGGCGGCGGCGCGACCGCCCAGCAGCGCCACGTCTCGCGCGGCAAGCTGCTGGTGCGTGAACGCATCGACACCCTGCTCGATGCCGGCTCGGCCTTTCTCGAACTCGCGCCGCTGGCCGCCCACGAGGTCTATGGCGAAGACGTTGCCGCAGCCGGCGTGGTCGCCGGTATCGGCCGCGTCGAAGGCGTCGAATGCATGATCATCGCCAACGACGCCACCGTGAAGGGCGGCAGCTATTACCCGCTGACAGTGAAGAAGCACCTGCGCGCGCAGACCGTCGCCCGCGAGAACCGCCTGCCCTGCATCTACCTGGTGGATTCCGGCGGCGCCAACCTGCCGCGTCAGGACGAGGTGTTCCCGGACCGCGAACACTTCGGCCGCATCTTCTTCAACCAGGCCAACATGAGTGCCATGGGCATCCCGCAGATCGCCGTGGTGATGGGCTCCTGCACCGCCGGCGGCGCCTATGTGCCGGCGATGGCCGACGAGACCATCATGGTGCGCAACCAGGCGACCATCTTTCTCGCCGGCCCGCCGCTGGTGAAGGCCGCCACCGGCGAAGTGGTGACCGCCGAGGAACTGGGCGGCGCCGACGTGCACTGCAAGACCAGCGGCGTCGCCGACCACTACGCCGAGAACGACGAGCACGCCCTTTCCATCGCCCGTCGCTGCGTGGCCAACCTGAACTGGCGCAAGCTCGGCCAGTTGCAGACCCGTGAGCCACGCGCGCCGCTGTATGCCGCCGACGAGCTGTACGGCGTGATTCCGGCCCAGGCCAAGCAGCCCTATGACGTGCGCGAAGTGATAGCGCGGCTGGTGGACGGCAGTGAGTTCGACGAGTTCAAGGCGCTGTTCGGCACCACCCTGGTCTGCGGTTTCGCCCACCTGCACGGCTACCCGATCGCCATCCTCGCCAACAACGGCATCCTCTTCGCCGAGGCGGCGCAGAAAGGCGCGCACTTCATCGAACTGGCCTGCCAGCGCGGCATCCCGCTGCTGTTCCTGCAGAACATCACCGGCTTCATGGTCGGGCAGAAATACGAGGCCGGCGGCATCGCCAAGCACGGCGCCAAGCTGGTCACCGCGGTGGCCTGTGCCCAGGTGCCGAAGCTCACCGTGCTCATCGGCGGCAGCTTCGGTGCCGGCAACTACGGCATGTGCGGCCGCGCCTACGACCCGCGCTTCCTGTGGATGTGGCCCAACGCGCGCATCGCCGTGATGGGCGGCGAGCAAGCCGCCGGGGTGCTCGCCCAGGTCAAGCAGGAGCAGAGCGAACGCGCCGGCAAGAGCCTCGGCGACGACGAGGTGGCGGCGATCAAGCAGCCGATCCTCGAGCAGTACGAACGCCAGGGCCATCCGTATTACTCAAGTGCGCGGCTGTGGGACGACGGCGTGATCGACCCGGCGCAGACCCGCGAGGTGCTGGGGCTGGCGCTGTCCGCCGCGCTCAACGCGCCGATCGAGCCGACCCGCTTCGGCGTGTTCCGCATGTAAAGCGGCAAGCCGCAAGCCACAAGCGGTTCTGCGTTTTCTTGCCGCTTGCAGCTTAGGGCTTGCAGCTCAAAGGAGTTCTTAATGACCGATTTCCAGACCATCGAACTGAACAAAGACGCGCGCGGCGTGGCCACGCTCTGGCTCAACCGCGCGGACAAGAACAATGCCTTCGACGCCCAGGTGATCGGCGAACTGAACGCAGCGCTGGCCCAGGTGCAGGACGATGCGGGTATCCGCTTCCTCATCCTGCGCGGGCGCGGCAAGCATTTCTCTGCTGGCGCGGATCTGGGCTGGATGCGCGAGTCGGCCAAACTCGACTACCAGGCGAACCTGGCTGACGCCCACGAACTCGGCGAGCTGATGCAGCGCCTTTACCAGCTGCCGCAGCCGACCCTGGCCGTGGTACAGGGCGCGGCCTTTGGCGGCGCGCTGGGGCTGATCGCCTGCTGCGACATGGCCATCGGCGCCCGCGACGCACTGTTCTGCC
>Ga0155173_1036_pt1 | contig 10844 bp, 12 predicted proteins | sample RifCSPhighO2_01_FD_106141 | JGI IMG/M metagenome (GOLD analysis project Ga0155173, IMG submission 106141) | Pseudomonadales bacterium RIFCSPHIGHO2_01_FULL_64_12
TGCGTCGGCCGGCCAGGATGGGGAGGTCGCCCTCCCCGCTCGCGGTCAACGAACCAGGTCGTAGTTGTAGTCGGTGCTCTGCATGCCGCGGGTCTCGTCGTCGAGGCGCTCGAGCACGGCATTGACGAGGGTGGTCAGCATCTGCATGGCGCCTTCGTAGCCCAGGGTGGTCTGGCGATGCAGGTGGTGGCGGTCGAAGATCGGGAAGCCGAGACGGATCAGCGGCACCTCGAATTCCTTGCCCTTGTGCAGCGTGTCGCGCTGGATGAACTTGCCGTAGCTATTGCCGATCATGAAGTCCGGCTTGTCGGTGAACACCAGCGAGCGCATGTGCCAGAGATCCTTGCCGATGTACACGGTGCAGTTCTTGCCGTAGGGCGAGGACTCCAGGATCGCGTCCATGGCCTTCTTCCAGCGCTTGTTGCCGTTGTGGGCGAGGATGTGCACCGGCTCGGCGCCCAGCTCCAGGAGGAACTTGGCCATGCCCATGACGAAGTCCGGATCGCCCCAGAGCGCGAAGCGCTTGCCGTGCAGCCAGGTGTGCGAGTCGGTCATCATGTCGACCAGGCGGCCGCGCTCCTTGGCCAGGCTTTCAGGGATCGGCTGGCCGGTGATCTCGCTGACCTTCATCAGGAACTCGTCGGTCCAGTCCAGGCCCATGGGGATGCTCAGCTTGGGCGTCTCGTGCTTCCAGGTGCCTTCGACGAACTTCTTGGTCTTTTCCAACTGCCAGGGTTGCAGCAGCAGGGTGTTCAGGGCGTTGGGCGCATCCTTGATCTCGTCCTGGGTGGTGCCGCCGGAGTACATGCGGAACTGGCCGTCGGCCGGGGTATCGAGCACTTCTTCCGGGTCGGAGAGCAGGCTGTAGCCGACGTCCATTTCCTTGAGCATGCGCTTGATCACGCGGAAGTTGCCCAGGTAGGTCTCGAAGCCGGGAACGACGTTGATCTTGTGGTTGCTACCGACCACCTTGTCGTCCATGTGATTGAGGGTGAAGTAGCGGGCGATGCCCTCGAACATGTTGTCCCAGCCGGTGACGTGGCTGCCGACGAAGCTCGGGGTGTGGGCATAGGGGACCGGGTAGTCCTCGGGGATGAAGCCCTCCTTCTTCGAGTTGTTGATGAAGGCGTTGAGGTCGTCGCCGATGACCTCGGCCATGCAGGTGGTGGACACGGCGATCATGTCCGGCTTGTAGGTGGCCTTGCAGTTGGCCAGGCCGTCCTTCATGTTCTGCTGGCCGCCGAACACCGCCGCATCTTCAGTCATGGAGTCCGACACGCAGGAGATGGGTTCCTTGAAATGCCGGTTGAAGTAGGTACGGAAGTAGGCGACGCAACCCTGCGAGCCATGCACGTAGGGCATGGTCTTCTCAAAGCCCAGGGCGCAGAGCACCGAGCCCAGCGGCTGGCAGGCCTTGGCCGGGTTCACGGTCAGGGCTTCGCGCTGGAAGTTGAGCTCCTGGTATTCCTGGGTGGTGGTCCACTGGAAGACTTCGTCGATCTTGTCCTGCGGATGCTTCTCCTCGAAGGCATCGCGCTTCTTGGCAAGCATGTCCTTGTAGTCTTCGTCGCGGAACAGCGGATAGCTGGGTTTGATGTTATCGACTTGCTGGCTCATGACTCTCTCCTTCGCCTCACTCATCTGTGAACGGCGATCACGGATGTCGGCAGCGACCGGCCTGCGCCGGCCGCCGCGGACGTTGCGTACGACTGCGGACCATCAGGCGCTGGCGGCGACCTTCTCGGCCGATTCCTCGGCCTTCTGCCAGGGCGCCTGCAGCTTCTTCCAGCACGGGTTGTTCAGGGTCATGTCCATGTCACGGGCGAAGATGGCGAAGCCGTCAAAGCCGTGGTACGGGCCGGAATAATCCCAGGAGTGCATCTGGCGGAACGGAATGCCCATCTTCTGGAAGATGTATTTTTCCTTGATGCCGGAGCCGATCAGGTCGGGCTTGATGCGCTTGACGAACTCCTCGAACTCGTAGCCGGTGACGTCGTCGTAGAGCAGCGTGGCGTTGCCCATTTCCTTGAGGGTGCGGTCGTAGTCGTCGTTGTGGCCGAACTCGTAGCCGGTGCCGACCACTTCCATGCCCAGGTCCTCGTAGGCGCCGATCACGTGGCGCGGACGCAGGCCGCCGACGTAGAGCATCACGCGCTTGCCTTCCAGGCGCGGGCGATACTTGGCGATCACCGCCTCCCACTCCGACTGGTACTTGGCGATCACTTGCTCGCACTTGGCCTTGATGCTGTCGTCGAAATGCTCGGCGATGGCCCGCAGCGACTCGGCGGTCTTGGTTGGGCCGAAGAAGTTGTACTCCATCCACGGAATGCCGTACTTCTCTTCCATGTGCCGCGAGATGTAGTTCATCGAGCGGTAGCAGTGCACCAGGTTGAGCTTGACCTTGGGCGTCAGTTCCATCTCGGAAATCGTGCCGTCGCCGGACCACTGCGCGACCACGCGCAGGCCCATTTCCTCGAGCAGGATGCGCGAGGACCAGGCATCGCCGCCGATGTTGTAGTCACCGATGATGGAAACGTCGTAGGGCGTGGTCTCGAAGCTGGTGTCATCGTCGCGCTTGTCCAGCACCCAGTCGCGGATGGCGTCGTTGGCTATGTGGTGGCCGAGGGACTGCGACACCCCGCGGAAACCTTCGCAGCGCACCGGTACCACGGTGGTTTCGTGCTCGGCGGCCTTCTTCTTGGCGACCGCCTCAATGTCGTCGCCGATCAGGCCGATGGGGCATTCGGACTGCACGGAGATGCCCTTGTTCAGCGGGAACAGCGTCTCGATCTCGTCGATCAGCTTGGCCAGCTTCTTGTCGCCGCCGAAGACGATGTCCTTCTCCTGGAAATCCGAGGTGAAGTTCATGGTCACAAAGGCGTTCACCCCGGTGGTACCGATGTAGTAGTTGCGCCGCCCGGCGCGCGAGTACTGGCCACAGCCCACCGGCCCGTGGGAAATGTGGATCATGTCCTTGATCGGCCCCCAGACCACACCCTTCGAGCCGGCGTAGGCGCAGCCCCGGATGGTCATCAGACCCGGCTGGGATTTCTTGTTGGAAGTGATGCATTTCTTCGATTGCTCAAGCGCCGGGTCGTTGGGCGACAAGTGCTTGGCGCGGTCCTTGCGGGCCTTCTCCGGATAGACTTCCAGGACTTCCTGGATGAGGGATTCCACCTCTTCGCGGGACATACCGGTCATGATTGACCTCCTCTTGCGTTCATGTGCGGGTCACGGGCGCACCGCACCGTGCCAGGCACGGTGCGACACCCCGGCAGGGCCCATCCGCCCTGCCCCGTTCTGCTGAAGCGATCAGGCAACGACTTCCTCGGCGGCGGTCTTGCCGACGATGGTCATGTCTTCCTCGTCCATGATCCCGAACTCCATAAGCAAGGCTTCCAGCTCGTCCATGCTGATCGGGGTGGGGATGACCAGTTTCTTGTTCTCGACGATCTTCTTCGCCAGGGTCCGGTATTCGTCGGCCTGCTTGGCGGCGGGGTCGTACTCGATGACGGTCATGCGGCGGATTTCGGCGCGCTGCACGACGTTGTCGCGCGGGACGAAGTGGATCATCTGCGAGCCCAGCTTGTCGGCCAGGGCCATGATCAGCTCGTCCTCGCGGTCGGTGTTGCGGCTGTTGCAGATCAGCCCGCCGAGCCGCACGCTGCCGGAGTTGGCGTACTTCACGATGCCCTTGCAGATGTTGTTGGCGGCATACATCGCCATCATCTCGCCGGAGCAGACCACGTAGATCTCCTGGGCCTTGTTCTCGCGGATGGGCATGGCGAAGCCGCCACAGACCACGTCGCCGAGCACGTCGTAGAAGACGAAGTCCAGGTCATCCTCGTAGGCGCCTTCCTCTTCGAGGAAGTTGATCGCGGTGATCACGCCGCGACCGGCGCAGCCCACGCCCGGCTCCGGACCGCCCGACTCGACGCACTTGATGTCGCCGTAGCCGGTCTTGAGCACGTCCTCGAGTTCCAGGTCTTCCACGGTACCGGCCTCGGCGGCCATTTCCATGATGGTGTTCTGCGCCTTGGAGTGCAGGATCAGGCGAGTGGAGTCGGCCTTGGGGTCGCAGCCGACGATCATGACCTTCTTGCCGAGTTCGGCCAGGGCCGCCACGAGGTTCTGGGTCGTGGTGGATTTGCCGATTCCACCCTTCCCGTAAATAGCGCATTGACGCATTGCCATAATTAAGTTCCTCAGGTTTCGTTACCACTTGACGTGGGCTATAGGCACGAACAAGCCTGCGCAACAGGGCAATAGCAGCCTTTGTGCCAGCGTTTCTAAAATAATCTAAGCACTTGTTTTAATTAGAATAATTTAATTACTAGCAACATCCTTCGGCGGTTCGATAGTTAACAACCGACAGGCCTGACTGTTGCAATGGCGACAAAAAGATCGGCCGGGCCAAGCGCCGGTTTTCCACACTTTCGGCAACTGTTGCGAACATGACAATTGTCGCGTTCGATACTTTCGAAAACACCTGAACGGCAACTATCGCCGCATTCAAAGCCCCATATATCAAGGGGTTGCATGCACGCTCCCGGCTGGCTCGGTTATTGCGATCGGCTATCGGTAAATCCACTGGCCGCAGGAGATTTGCCGTGAACGATCCTTTGCAGGAAATCGCCGACCGCCTCGCCGCCCATGAACTGGTGCCCTATCTGGGCCCCGGTGTGCTGGGCGGCGTGGTCGACCGCGACACAGGTCAGCCGATGCCGGCCGACAATGAAAGCCTGATCCTCGCCATGAACGGCGGGCAGCCGATGGCGCCGCGGCTGATGTACGAATTCCCGCGTGCCGCCATGCACCTGGAGAACAAGAAGGGCCGCAGCTTCATCGAGCGCTTCCTGACTCAGACCTACGGCGGCGACAACTGGACGCCCGCGCCGCTGCACCGCTGGCTGGCCGGGCTGAACCTGCCCTACGTCATCGATTGCAATCGCGACACCCAGCTGCAGCGCTGCTATGCCGACCGTCCGCATACCCTGGTGGTCGGCGCCGCGCGCATCGCCGCCAGCCCCTACCGCTTCGACATCTATCGCTTCGACGCAGGCCGCTACCAGCGCATCGACCAGAGCGAGGTCAATCCCGCGCTACCGGTGCTGTTCAAGCCGCTGGGCACGCCGCTGCCGAGCCCTTCCTACGTCGCCAGCGACGCCGACTTCGTCGACTACATCACCGAACTGATGGGCGGTTTCGCCATTCCCGGCTGGCTCAAGCTGCAGCGCAAGGAATGCCGCTACCTGTTCCTCGGCATGCAGTTCAACCGCGACACCGAGCGCATGCTGATGAGCGACCTGATCCACGATGCAGCCGCGCCCGCCGGCTGGGCGCTGATCCCCTCGCCCAGCGCAAAGGACCGCAGGGTCTGCCTGCGCAAGCAACTGGAACTGGTCGAGACCGATTGGCACGACCTGCTTGGCCTGACCCAGGGCGCCCCACAAGTCGCCTGACCATTTTTTCCACGAGAGACCATGACCATGCTGTTGAAAACCTACGAAACGCAAAACCTGCTGTGCAACGTCAGCGTCAATGGCGCGACCACGACGCCGGACACCTACGCCTTCCGCGGCGACCTGGTGCTCGAAGAAGGCGAGATCGCCGACGCCTCCGGCCGCCGCCTGCCGCCGACCGCCGTGGTCAAGCAGGCGGTCATGCTCGAGCAGCAGGGGAAACTGGCGATGATGGCCGGCGCCCTGATCGAACTGGCCCACCTGCCGCTGTTCCTCGAACGCTATCGCCGCGACCTGGCCGACGGCGCACCGGTGATCTTCTACGTGGAGAACCTCGGCCAGTCGCTGTACACCGAGCTCGACGGCATGACCCTGCAGCTGCAGGCGCACGAGGAAGGCGCGGTGTGGAACACCCTGGCCGACGACCTGCGCCTGGACAAGGAAGACTTCAAGGGCCAGAGCGCCGAGGACAAGGTACTCACCGTCTACGCCGCGCTGCGCGACTACCGGCCGAAGCTGGAGACGCTGAGCTACGAGGCCGCCCTTGGCTGCACCGTCGCCCATCGTCGCGAGGCGCGCGGGCCGATCTGAACCACCCAGGGGCGTATTGGGCTTGGCCAGCATGGGGCTCGATTCCACCCTAGGTTGCCCTGGGCTCGCAGAGCCCGGGCGCAGCCCGGGTCACGTGCAACGGTTTGACATCCCCATATTGGCGATGAGCCACTCCCCTGCGCTCCCAGGGGAGTTTTTTTGCCTATCGCCCCGGTGCCGTAGGTTGGGTTGAGCGAAGCGAAGCCCAACATCGCGGATCATCAGGCGCCACATCCGCCCATGGTGTTCTCACGAACAATGCCGGTTGCACGGGCTTGAGCCCGCACGACGTTGGGCTTCGCCGCTGCGCGGCTCGACCCAGCCTGGGGTTGCCATCCGTCCCATCCCCGCACGCTCAGGGATGCCGGTGCCCCTCGCCGCCGCAGCCCGGCTCCTCGTGGGGCAAGCCTGGTGGCAAGCTGCCAGCGAGCCAGGCCTGCACGGCACACGACGGATCGTTTTCGGCGGTGGTCAGCAAGGTCACGCCGCGCTCGCCCAAGCGGCGCAGCACGCCGTCGCCGGCGCTGGCGGCGATGGCCACGTCCACCGCGTGCAGCGGATGACGTTCGGGCTGGGCGCTGACATGCCATTCGTGCAGGCATGCCTGGTCGTCCAGCACCAGGCGGTAGACCGGCTCCGGCGCCTCGCCGGGCCAGATGTCGTACACCTGCCAGTGGTGTGCCCGGCCGGCATGCCCGGCGACTTTGCCGTGGCGGTCGATGGCCACAGCGACCAGCCTGCGCGCGTCGCTCATGCGCAGGCCGCCTCGTCGTCAGAGCGCTCGAAGCGCACCCGCTGCTCGGCCCGCACGCCCAGCAGCTTGGCCAGCCACGGCGGCGGATTGCCAGCCATGACGCCTTGAAGATCGGCGAGAATCTGCCGCGCCTCGCCACCGGCCTTCTTGATCGGATAGATCCCGGACTTGACCACCTTGGCCGCCGCCGGGCCGCCGATGGAAACCACGTAGAGCACCTGGCAGTCGCCGATCAGCTCGGCGCGTGCGCCATTGCGGTCCTCGGCGAACTCGGTATCCAGCGCCGAGCGCACGTCCACCAGCGTCAGGCTGTCGACGCCGACCTGGTAGACCAGGAAGCGCAGGCACGAGCCGAAGTGGCCGTCCAGCCGTTCGCCGTTGTTGGAGGCCACAGCCACCCGGATCGAACCTTCCGGCACGACGTCCAAGCCCACCGCCTGCGGCAGGTCCTTGCCGACACCCTCGCCCCAGAGGATGCGCACCGCTTCCTTCAGCGCCGGCAGGCCGATGCCGATGTCTTCGCCGTCTTCCTCGCCGTCGGCGCTGGCGAAGGCGGTCTTCAGGTCGGTGACGGTCACGCGCTGTAGGCTCTCCTCGTCCAGTTCGCCTTCGATCCGCTGGTGCAGGATATCCAGCAACCGGCCGACGCCCACCTCGGGCAATGCCCGGGCGGCCAGTGCGATGCGTAATGCGGTTTCACGGTTCATGCTCGGGGGCTGGCTGTTCATCGGTCGCTCCTCTCTCGGCTATGGTCATCCGCGGCGGCTGTCAGTCGTCGTCATCGTCGTCTTCATCCAGCACGCGCGTGATGCGTTGGTAGATCTCCACCCGATCGCCCTCCTTCAGCGGGCTGTCGAGTTTGACGAACTTGCCGTAGACCCCGACCTTTTGCTTGCTCAGGTCGATGTCCGGGCAGTAGCGCAGCACCCCGGAGTGCTCGATCGCCTCGGCCACGCTGGAGCCTTCCGCCACCCGGCAATCGAACAGCAGGGGCTGCCGGGGTGCGGCGTATACAACGGAAATCTTCATGGTGCGCTCGCTCCTCGGTCGGCTCACTGCAACACGATCAGTTCGCCGTGGGTCCTGACCCGCCGCTCGGCGCGGCGGCGATCGATCACCCGCTTGAACGCCAGCACGAAGCCCAGAACAATGAACGCCCCGGGCGGCAGGATCGCCAGCAGAATGCCCTGAAAGTCAGGAAAGACGGTGATTTCCAGCCAATGGAAGTGCTCACCGAGCAGCAGCGAGGCCTGGGCGAACAACGTGCCGCTGCCGAGGATCTCGCGTATCCCGCCGATCACCACCAGTACCCAGGTGAAGCCGATGCCCATGCCGGCGCCGTCGAGGATCGAGGGCAGCACCGGGTTGCGGCTGCAGAACGATTCGGCACGGCCGAGTACCGCGCAGTTGGTCACGATCAAGGCGATGAACAGCCCCAGCACCTTGTACAGTTCGTGCATCCAGGCATTGATCGCCATGTCGATGAGGGTCACCACGCCGGCGATGATGCCGATCATCAGCGGGTTGCGCACCGCCGGCGAAATGCTGTGGCGCAGCGCGGAAATGATCGCATTGGTGATCATCAGCACCAGGGTGGTGGCCAGGCCCATGCCCAGGCCGTTGGTAGCGGTGGTGGTCACCGCCAGCGCCGGGCACAACGCGAGCATCTGCACCAGGGCGACGTTGTAGTCCCACAGCGCCGAGCTGAAGTAGTTGAACAGCCCCTTGGGCTTGGGCGCCGTGACATCCGCTGATCCGCATTGGCTGCTCATGGCCGAGTCTCCTGGTTGGACTGGGCGGTGGACTGGCGGGCCTGGAACTCGAGCGCCCGGAGCACGCCCTTGACGATGGCCCGCGGGGTGATGGTGGCGCCGGCGAACTGGTCGAACTGGCCACCGTCCTTCTTCACCGCCCACTGATCCAGCGGTGTGCTGGCCAGCGACAGGCCGTCGAAGCCCTTGATCCAGTCGCTGCGGGCGACTTCGATCTTGTCCGCCAGGCCAGGGGTTTCCTTGTGGCTGAGCACCCGCACGCCGAGGATGCGGCCTTCGCTATCGAGGGCGATGAGCTGGACGATCGGGCCGCCGTAGCCGATGGTGCTGACCTGGAAGGCCGTCGCCGTCAGTTGCCCTTCGCGCCGCGCCGGATATACCTCGAGCATGCCGAGTTCGGCGTCCTCGATCCGATAGGCGTCGGCCAGCGGGTTGTTGTCGTAGAGCGACTGCGGCAGGACCTGGCGCAGCACGGCCAGGCGGTCCTGCAGCTCGGCATCGGCGATCCGCTGCCGGGTCAGCTGGTTGCCGAGCAGCAGCGCCAGGGCCACCAGGGCGCAGACCAGCCCCAGCGACAACGCCTGGTAGGCGACCCGCTCGCGCCACGCTTCGAGCAGGCCGGGCCGGGTGATCCTTTGTTCGCCGGCCTCTGCGGGCGGCGTCTGGCTCAGCTCGTTCATACCTTGTCGACCTCCTTCACCTGGCTGGTCCACTTCGCTGCCACCAGGGGCTTGCCACGACCGTTACGGCCATAGGCGCGCGGCCGGCAGAGGCGGTCGATCAGCGGTACCAGGGCATTCATGAACAGCACCGCGAACGCCACCGCCTCGGGGAAGCTGCCCCAGCTGCGAATGACGAAGATCAGCCCGCCGCAGGCAGCACCGAAGATCAGCCGTCCGCTGCGGCTGATCGGCGAGGTCACCGGGTCGGTGGCGATGAACAGCGCCCCCAGCAGCAACCCGCCGGAGGTCAGGTGGAACAGGCCGCCGCCATGCACCTGCGGGTTGATCTGCTGCGCCAGCGCTGCCAGCGCCGCCACCACCAGCAGCATGCTCAGCGGGATTTCCCAGTGGATGATGCGCAGCGCCAGCAGCCAGAACCCGCCGAGCAGGATCAACAGCTCCGAGGTCTCGCCGAGGCTACCGCCGCTGTAGCCGAGAAAGGCCGGCAACAGGGAAAAATGCTCGGCGAGAATCTGCGGTGCACCGTGGCCCAGGGTCAGCTCGGTCTGCAGATGGCCCAACGCCGTGGCGCCGCTCAGGCCATCGGCCAGCGTCCCGCCGGCGAAGGTGATGCGCAGGCCTTCCAGCCAGCCGGGCGCGCCCGGCGTGCCCAGCGGCAAGGGCAAGGCCCAGGTGGTCATCTGCAGCGGAAAAGCGATCAGCAGCGCCACTCGCGCCAGCATCGCCGGGTTGAAGACGTTCTGCCCGACGCCGCCATACAGTTGCTTGCCGATGCCGATGGCGAAGATACTGCCCGCCACGGCGATCCACCAGGGAGCCCAGGGCGGCAACGTCAGCGCCAGCAGCCAGCCGGTGAGCAGCGCGCTGCCGTCCAGCAGGCGGCGTAGCGGCCGGTCGAGCAGGTACAGGCAGACGGCCTCGCAGGCCACGGCGCTGATGCAGGTCAGCAGCCACAGGTAGATCGCCGGCCAGCCGAACAGGTACAGCCCCCAGGCCGTCGCCGGCAGCAGGGCCAGGCAAACGTGCAGCATGATGCGGTCGACCGAGGAGCGATCATGGGCGAACGGCCCCGCCGCGATGCCTTGCGCGCTCATGGCGACACCTCGCTGGCGGCCGGGGCCGGCGTCTTGCGTTTCTTCGCGGCCTTGGCCGCCGCCCTGGCCGCTTCCTCTTCGGCCAGGCGCGCCGCGCGCGCCTCGCTGAGCCGCTTGATGTAGTCGTTCTTGCGCGCCGCGCTGCGGCGTTCGTCCTGCTGGCCGACGGCGTACTGGAAGTACTGCACCAGCGGAATGTGCGAGGGGCAGACATAGGAACAGCAGCCACAAAGGATGCAGTCGCGCAGGCCGTATTCGCTGGCGCCGTCGAAATCGTCGACACGGGTACGCGCAGCCATCTCCAGCGGCGCCAGGCCCATCGGGCAGGCGTCGACGCAGCGCGAGCAGCGAATGCACGGCGCGCTGTCGCTACGCGGCACTTCGTGGCGGTCGAGCGCCAGCAGCCCGGTAGCGCCCTTGATCACCGGCACCGCCGTCGACGGCAGCAGCATGCCCATCATCGGCCCGCCGAGCAGCAGTTGCTGCGG
>Ga0155173_1065_pt5 | contig 10289 bp, 10 predicted proteins | sample RifCSPhighO2_01_FD_106141 | JGI IMG/M metagenome (GOLD analysis project Ga0155173, IMG submission 106141) | Pseudomonadales bacterium RIFCSPHIGHO2_01_FULL_64_12
CCGGCGCCGATCATCACTGGCACGTCAAGCCGGATGAGTTGGCGGGACACCACCAGCGGAGCGATGAGCGCCGAGAGGCCGAGGATCAACAGGATATTGGCGATATTGCTGCCGATCACGTTGCCCACGGCGATGTCGCCGCTGCCGCCCAGGGAGGCCTGCACACTGACCGCCGTTTCCGGTGCGCTGGTGCCGAAGGCGACCACGGTCAGCCCGATGATCAGCGGTGGAATGCCAAAGCGGCTGGCCAGTCGGGCGGCGCCGCGGACCAGCGCTTCGGCGCCGACAACGAGCAGCACCAGGCCGCCGATGAGGTAGGCGAAGGTGATCAGCGACATGCATGCGCTCCGGTGGGGGCAAAAATGGATTCTGTGGTCGTCATCGGGTTCAGGGGCGAAATCGGCTCATTCATGGAAGGGTTTCGATACGTACGCGGACCACGCCGCGGTCCAGCATGTCCAGTTGCGCAGCCGCGGCGCGGGAGACATCGATGATGCGGCCACGACGGAACGGTCCGCGGTCGTTGATGCGCACGACTACCTGCTTGCCGTTCTGCTGGTTGGTCACTCGCACGCGCGTGCCGAACGGCAGGCTGCGATGGGCGGCGACCAGTGCATTCTGATCATGGGTCTCGCCATTGGCCGTGCGCTGCCCATGATGCATGCGCGCGTAATAGGAGGCCTTGCCGCTCTGGGTGAAGCGTTCCTGTGTCGGGGGTGATGCCTGCGGTGGCTGCGTCGGTTGACGCTCGGCGCAGCCGCTGGCCAGCAGGGCCAGAACCAGCAGGGCGGTGAAGCGAGTCAGTCGCATGGGGAATCCTTCCGTTGGGTCGATCGCTCGAGCGGCGAAAGCCCGCGGCAGGCATGGCGAAGTTCGGGCAGCGCCGAGGGCTCGATGCGGCGACGCCACGGCTGCAGGGGCTGCAACCGTGGCGTCGCTTCGCTCAGCTTAGCCTTCGAGTTTCTTCTTCAGCAGTTGGTTCACCTGACCGGGGTTGGCCTTGCCTTTGGAAGCCTTCATCGCCTGGCCGACGAAGAAGCCGAACATCTTGCCGCGCTTGGCTTCATCGCTGGCGCGGTACTGTTCGACCTGCTCGGCGTTGGCAGCCAGCACTTCGTCCAGCATGGCTTCGATGGCGCCGGAGTCGGTGACCTGCTTGAGGCCCTTCTTCTCAATGATCTCGTCTGCCGAACCTTCGCCGGCAGCCATGGCTTCGAAGACCATCTTGGCGATCTTGCCGCTGATGGTGTCGTCCTTGATGCGCAGGATCATGCCGCCCAGGTGCTCGGCGGAAACCGGCGACTGCTCGATGTCCAGGCCTTCCTTGTTGAGCAGGCTGGACAGCTCGCCCATCACCCAGTTGGCGGCGAGCTTGGCATCGCCGCAGGTGGCGTTGACCTGTTCGAAGTAGTCGGCCATCTCGCGGCTGGCCGAGAGCACGCTGGCATCATAGGTGGACAGACCGAACTCGCGCTCGAAGCGCTCGCGCTTCTGGCCAGGCAGCTCGGGCAGGCTGGCGCGCACTTCATCGAGGAAGCTCTGCTCGATCACCACCGGGAGCAGGTCTGGGCAGGGGAAGTAGCGGTAGTCGTTGGCTTCTTCCTTGCTGCGCATGGAGCGCGTCTCGTCCTTGTTCGGGTCGTACAGGCGGGTCTCCTGCACCACCTTGCCGCCGTCCTCGATCAGCTCGATCTGACGCTGCACCTCGTGGTTGATCGCCTTTTCGATGAAGCGGAAGGAGTTGACGTTCTTGATCTCGGCGCGGGTGCCGAACTCCGCCTGGCCCTTGGGTCGCACGGAAACGTTGCAGTCGCAGCGCAGCGAACCTTCGGCCATGTTGCCGTCGCAGATGCCCAGGTAGCGCACCAGCGCATGGATCGCCTTGACGTAGGCGACGGCCTCCTTGGCGCTGCGGATGTCCGGCTCCGAGACGATCTCCAGGAGCGGCGTGCCGGCACGGTTCAGGTCGATGCCGCTCATGCCATGGAAGTCTTCATGCAGGCTCTTGCCGGCATCCTCTTCCAGGTGCGCACGGGTGATGCCGATGCGACGTGTGCTACCGTCTTCCAGGGTGATGTCCAGGTGGCCCTTGCCCACGATGGGATGATCCATCTGGCTGGTCTGATAGCCCTTGGGCAGGTCGGGGTAGAAGTAGTTCTTGCGCGCGAAGACGTTCTTCTCGGCGATCTCGGCATCGATGGCCAGACCGAACTTGCAGGCCATGCGCACGGCCTCGGCGTTGAGCACCGGCAAGGTGCCGGGCATGCCCAGATCGACCAGGCTGGCCTGGGTGTTGGGCTCGGCGCCGAAGGTGGTGGCGCTGCCGGAAAAGATCTTCGATTGGGTGCTGAGCTGTGCGTGGATTTCCAGCCCGATCACGGTTTCCCATTGCATCTGTTCGATCTCCTCAGAATCCGGCCGGGGCGCGCAGGTGCCAGTCGCTGACCTGCTGATACTGGTGCGCCACGTTGAGCAGGCGCGCCTCCTGGAAGTATGGGGCGAGCAGTTGCACGCCCACCGGCAGGCCGTCGATGAAGCCGGCCGGCATCGACAGGCCCGGTATGCCCGCGAGATTGGCGGTGATGGTGTAGATGTCTTCCAGATAGGCAGAAACCGGATCGGCGTTCTTCTCGCCCAGCTTCCAGGCCAGGTTCGGCGTGGTCGGGCCGAGGATCAGGTCGACCTGCTCGAAGGCTGCGACGAAGTCCTGCTTGATCAGGCGGCGGATCTTCTGGGCCTTGAGGTAGTACGCATCGTAGTAGCCGGCCGACAGCGCATAGGTGCCGACCATGATGCGCCGCTTGACCTCGTCGCCGAAGCCTTCGGCGCGCGAGCGCTTGTAGAGGTCGGTCAGATCGACCGGATTCTCGCAACGATAGCCGAAGCGCACGCCATCGAAGCGCGAGAGGTTGGAAGAGGCCTCGGCCGGCGCGATCACATAATAGGAAGGAATCGCATGCTGCATGTTCGGCAGGCTGATGTCCTTGACCGTGGCGCCGAGCCTCTTCAGCTCCTCGACGGACGCCATGACGGCATCGGCGATCTTCGGGTCGAGGCCGGCACCGAAGTACTCCTTCGGCAGACCGATGCGCAGGCCGGCGAGCGGCTGGCTAAGGGCGGCGAGGTAGTCATCCAGCGGCTGCTCGACGCTGGTCGAGTCCTTCGGGTCGAAGCCGGCCATGGCCGAGAGCAGCAGCGCGCAGTCTTCAGCGGTGCGCGCCATCGGGCCGCCCTGGTCGAGGCTTGAGGCGTAGGCCACCATGCCCCAGCGCGAGACGCGGCCGTAGGTGGGCTTGAGACCGGTGAGGTTGGTCAGCGCGGCCGGCTGGCGGATCGAACCGCCAGTGTCGGTTCCGGTGGCAGCTGGCAGCAGACGTGCCGCAATGGCCGCTGCGGAACCGCCGGAGGAACCGCCCGGTACGCGGGACAGGTCCCAGGGGTTCTTCACCGCGCCGTAGTAGCTCGACTCGTTGGCCGAGCCCATGGCGAATTCGTCCATGTTCAGCTTGCCGAGCGTGACCGTGCCGGCGGCGGCGAGGCGTTCCACCACGGTGGCGTCGTAGGGCGCCTTGAAGCTGTCGAGGATCCTCGAGCCGCAGCTGGTGCGAATACCCTGGGTGCAGAACAGGTCCTTGTGACCGATTGGCGCACCGAGCAGCGCACCGTTCTCGCCGGCGGCGCGACGCGCATCGGCGGCCTTCGCCTGGGCGATGGCGAGTTCATCGGTGACGCTGATGAAGCTGTTCAGTTGCGGGTCGAGCTGTTCGATGCGCGCCAGCAGGGTGCGTGTCAGCTCTTCGGCAGAAAAGCGCTTCTCCGCGAGGTTGCGGGCAATCTCGGCGAGCGTCAGGTTGTGCATGGCGGTGTCCTTCATCACTCGATCACCCGGGGAACCAGATACAGGCCTTCTTCCACGGCCGGTGCGATGGCCTGGTAGGCGTCGCGCTGATTGCGTTCGGTGACCACGTCGGCGCGCAGGCGCTGGGTGGTTTCCAGCGGGTGAGCCAGAGGCTCGATGCCGGTGGTGTCGACCGCCTGCATGCGGTCGATCAGGCCGAGGATATTGTTGAGGGTCTCGGTGGTGCGGGGCAGGTCGGCTTCAGACAGGCCCAGGCGGGCCAGGTGAGCGATCTTTTCCACCTCGGTGCGTTCAAGCGCCATCGGGTATCTCCAGCGGAAAGCGAATCGGGCTGCACCTTCCGTCGATTGACGGGGCGCGTGGCGGCGCGGGTTTGGCCGCAGCAATGGGCTTTCGGGCCCGGAAAAGCCGTCAATCTTACATGCCCCAGGCGCTTATCGGTAGCGTGCGCAGGGCACTGCGGCCAATGCGCGCCCCTTGTGGCGCCATGTTGCGGCCTAGCGCGTAATGGCTCACGTCTGGCGCTACGCGGGCGGACTCGCGCCTTGCCCTAAGTTCGCACCATTGTTAGAGTTTGCGGCACTTTTTTCCCCACGCGTTTGCCCCAGGGCCCTTTTCCCATGTTCAAGAAACTGCGTGGCATGTTTTCCAGTGATCTGTCGATCGACCTGGGCACTGCCAATACCCTTATTTATGTGCGCGATCGCGGTATCGTTCTCGACGAGCCGTCGGTGGTCGCCATCCGTAGCCACGGCAACCAGAAAAGCGTCGTCGCCGTAGGCACCGAGGCCAAGCGCATGCTGGGCCGTACCCCGGGCAACATCAATGCGATCCGCCCGATGAAGGATGGTGTGATTGCCGACTTCAGCGTTTGCGAAAAGATGCTGCAGTACTTCATCAACAAGGTTCACGAGAACAGTTTTCTGCAGCCCAGCCCACGTGTGCTGATCTGCGTACCCTGCAAGTCGACCCAGGTCGAGCGTCGCGCGATCCGCGAGTCGGCTCTCGGTGCCGGCGCGCGGGAAGTGTTCCTGATCGAAGAACCCATGGCCGCAGCCATTGGCGCCGGCCTGCCGGTGGACGAGGCGCGTGGCTCGATGGTCGTGGACATCGGCGGCGGCACCACCGAGATCGCGCTGATCTCCCTCAACGGCGTGGTCTACGCCGAATCCGTGCGGGTCGGTGGCGATCGCTTCGACGAATCCATCGTGACCTACGTGCGACGCAACTACGGCAGCCTGATCGGCGAATCGACCGCCGAGCGCATCAAGCAGGAGATCGGTACCGCCTTCCCGGGCGGCGAGTTGCGTGAAGTGGACGTGCGTGGCCGCAACCTGGCCGAGGGCGTGCCGCGCAGCTTCACGCTGAACTCCAACGAGGTGCTCGAGGCCCTGCAGGAGTCCCTGGCGACCATCGTTCAGGCGGTCAAGAGTGCCCTGGAGCAGTCGCCGCCGGAACTGGCCTCCGATATCGCCGAGCGCGGTCTGGTACTGACCGGTGGCGGCGCGCTGCTGCGTGATCTGGACAAGCTGCTGGCCCAGGAAACCGGTCTGCCGGTGATCGTTGCCGAAGAGCCGCTGACCTGCGTTGCCCGTGGCGGCGGTCGTGCGCTGGAAATGATGGATCGTCACGCCATGGACCTGCTGTCCACTGAGTGAGTTAGCGCCTCGTCGCTCATGACAAGCCGAAAGCTCCGGTTGCGCCGGCTTTCGGCTTGTCGCGTTTAGCCCCAGCCATCAGCCAAGAGGTAGTCGCGATCAAGCCGCTATTTGCCAAAGGACCCATGCTCGGCGTACGCCTGTTGGTGTTCGTCGTGCTTTGTGTCGTGCTGATGGTGGTGGATGCCCGCTTCGACGCGCTGAAGACCGTCCGCAGCCAGATGGGCCTGGTGCTGACGCCGTTCTACTGGGTCGCCGATATGCCGGTGCGTATCTGGCGCGGGGCAACTGCCCAGATAGCCACCAGCAACAGCCTGATGGCAGAGAACGAGCGGCTCAAGGCCGAGGCGCTGCTGATGCAGCGGCGGCTGCAGAAGCTGGCCACGCTCACCGAACAGAACGTGCGCTTGCGCGAGCTGCTCAACTCCTCGGCACTGGTCGACGACCGGGTGCTGGTTGCCGAGTTGATCGGCCTGGACCCCAACCCCTTCACCCACCGCATCCTGATCGACAAGGGCGAGAAGGACGGCGTGTTCATGGGGCAGCCGGTGCTCGATGCCAGCGGCCTGATGGGGCAGGTGGTCGAAGTGCTGCCGTACGCCGCGCGGGTCCTGCTGCTGACCGACGTCACCCACAGCATTCCGGTCCAGGTCAACCGCAACGGCCTGCGCGCCATTGCGGTGGGAACCGGCAACCCCGACTATCTCGAGCTGCGCCACGTGGCCGAGACCGCCGACATCAAGGCCGGCGACCTGTTGGTCAGCTCCGGGCTGGGGCAGCGTTTTCCCAGCGGTTACCCGGTGGCGCAGGTGACCGAGGTGGTGCACGGTTCCGGTCAGCCCTTCGCCATCGTGCGTGCGGTGCCGACGGCAATGCTCAATCGTAGCCGCTACCTGATGCTGGTCTTCAGTGATTCGCGGACACCGGAAGAGCGCGCGGCCGCTGCCGCCGAAGCGCAGGCCGACGCCGATCAGAAAGCTGCCGCCGAAGGGGCCGCGGCGAGCCAGGCGCCTGGCGAGTCCGGCAGCGCTGCCGAAGGCGCACAACCGGCTGCTGGTGCCGCGCCTGCGGCACCAGCGCAGGAGGCGGGACAATGATCAGTGGGCGTCCGAACAACGGTTGGGTCATCTGGTTCAGTCTGACGCTCGCATTGCTGCTCAGCGTCGCGCCGATGCCCGGCAGTGCGGAAATCGCCCGGCCGTTGTGGCTGGGCCTGGTGATTGCCTTCTGGTCGCTGACGTTGCCGCATCGCGGCGGCCTGGGTGCAGCCTTCTGCTTCGGGCTGGCGCAGGACGTGCTCGCCGGCACCCTGTTCGGCCAGAGCGCGTTGCCGCTGATTCTCATCGCCTTTCTGGTGCTGAGCCTGCAGCAGCGTCTGCGCATGTTTCCCCTGTGGCAGCAGAGCATGGTGCTGCTGGTCGTGCTTGGCCTCGCGCAGCTGGTGCAGCTCTGGCTCAACACGCTGACCGGCAATCGTCCGCCGACCCTGCTGTTCCTGGTGCCGGTGCCCATCAGCGCGCTGCTCTGGCCATGGGTCTTCGTGGCGTTGCAGGGTATGCGCCAGCGTTTTGCCGTTTATTGATCCTCTGCGCGCTGCGCATTCGGTCAAAAGTCTGCTGTTTTGTGTGGGTTTGTGTCGCTCGGCACGGGCCGTGCCTTGATGATGTATGGCATTTCTGAAATCATCCGCGCCGGGATGGCGTTCAGCCATCACCTGTTCCGCTTCAGACCACGACAAGCACAACAGCACGGGCGACGAGTATGGAAGCTGGCATTTCGATTTTTTCCAAGGCCGAAGGCACTCGCGCTCCGCGCGTTCTGCTGGCAATCAGCGCAGTCGGAGCGTTGCTGGCGCTGGGCATGAACAGCAGCTACACCCAGGCCGACGCTGCCCCGCAGGCATCACAGCTATCCACCCCGGCGGCACCCGAATCTCCTGCTGCGGGCGGTACCTCCGCCGTTGAAGCCTCCGCCGAATCGCCGCGTGCCGAGCAGCTGAGCAGCAAGATCGCCGAACTCGACGCCATCCTTATCGAAAAACAGAAGCTCGAAGACGCCCTTCGCACCGAGAAGAGCGAACTGGCGGCTGCGCAATTGCAAATGGCGAACAGCAAGAAGCTGATTCGCATGGAGGTAGACGAGTTTCTCGGGCAGAGCGCCGAGCGCAAGCGCCTCGACGAGCTGCTCGACGAGCACAAGCGCAATGCGGAGGCTGTGGCGGCCATTTCCGGGCGTGTCGAGGCGCTGGAAAAGGACCTGGGCAGCCAGCACCTGAAGTTTTCTCTCGCCGCGCGCGACGTCGAACGCCTCAAGTCGCAACTGGCGGCTGAAATCCGCGAGCGCAACAGCAAGAAGATTCAGAGCATCGCGCGCAAGCTGGACAAGACCATCCGCTTCGAACAGCCGGTGTCCTTCCGTTGCTCGGCCAGCAAGAGCCTGGCCGCGTGCCTCGCCGAGCACCGCAACGATGGTCAGATGTCGCAGTGGGTGCTGGAGAACTACCAGCGCGTCCTGGCCGACGACATTCGTGAGCAGGTTACCGAGCTGAGGATGGATCCCAGCTGGTATCGCTACCGCACCCGTACCGAGTTCGCTCAGGCGAGCATGAGCCTGGACGGTACCGTTCAGGCCCTGATGAATGTCGAGGCCACCATCAGCGCCAAGCAGATGATGCCCTGCGCCATCCTCGACGTGCCGTTCGAACAGTGCGACAGCAAGATGTATTCGCTGATCGTACGCAGCAACAAGTACGACGATCGGGTGCGCATCAATGATCAGGACCATGGCGCAACGCCGGTCTCGCTGATGCTCGACGGAGGCATCTACGATATTCAGATCACTTCCGGTGGCACGACCCAGAAGCGCACGCTGTCGCTCAAGGGCGACCAGGTGGTCAACTTCCGATTCTGAGTCATCCCGGCCGGCGTAGCCTTTACGCCGGCCTCTGCGCCTTCCTCGACGTACCCGGATATGCGACGCTGTCGCTTATTTATCGTTGAGGACCCGCCATGGGCGCTTTGTTTCTTGCCTCGGCATCACCCCGTCGCCGCGAGCTGCTCGCGCAGATCGGCGTTCCGTTTTCCCTGCTCAGCGTATCCGTCGACGAGACGCCATCACCGACCGAAACCCCTGAGGCCTACGTCGAGCGCGTCGCGAGAGACAAGGCATTGACCGGACTGGCGAACCTGGGCGATGGCCAGGGCTGCGTGCTGGGCGCCGACACCAGCGTGGTGCTCGATCAGCACATTCTGGGCAAGCCGGTCGATCGTGCCGATGGTCTGGCCATGCTCGTGGCCCTGTCCGGGCGTACCCACCGGGTCATGACGGCAGTGGCCCTGGCCAGCCGCGAGGCTTGCGAAGTGCGCACCGTAATCAGCGAAGTGACCTTCCGCACCATCAGCGATGACGAGGCCGAACGCTACTGGGCCAGCGGCGAACCGTTGGACAAGGCGGGAGGCTACGCCATTCAGGGTTGGGGGGCGGTATTCGTCAGTCAACTGCATGGCAGCTACTCGGCGGTGGTCGGCCTGCCATTGTGCGAAACCGCGCAGCTGCTCGATGCGTTCGGCCTGGCGCGTTGGACCAAAGCCTCATGCTAGAGCCTTGCGGCTTCGGCCCGCAGGCCGGTTAGAATCGTCCAGGACCCGCAGCCAGAGCTGCCCATCAAGCCACCGCCGAGAACAACAATGAGCGAAGAAATCCTGATGAACATCACCCCCATGGAATCGCGGGTGGCGGTGGTGGAAAACGGTGTGCTGCAGGAGGTGCATGTCGAGCGCACGCAACGCCGTGGCATCGTCGGCAATATCTACAAAGGCAAGGTGGTACGGGTGCTGCCCGGCATGCAGGCCGCCTTCGTCGATATTGGTCTGGACCGCGCGGCGTTCATCCACGCCTCGGAGATTTCCGCGCGCGAAGGCAACGCGGTCGAGCCGATCAATGCGCTGGTACACGAGGGGCAGAGCCTGGTGGTCCAGGTCACCAAGGACCCGATCGGCACCAAGGGCGCGCGCCTGACCACCCAGCTGTCGATCCCGTCGCGCTATCTGGTCTATATGCCGCGCACCAGCCATGTCGGCATTTCCCTGCGCATCGAGGACGAAGCCGAGCGCGAACGGCTCAAGCAGGTGGTTGCCGAATGCGTGGCGGCCGAGGGCATTCAGGAGGCCGGCGGCTTCATTCTGCGCACCGCCGCCGAGGGTGCGGGCCGCGACGAAATCGTCATGGATATCCGCTACCTGCGCCGGCTCTGGGAGCAGATCGCGGGCCAGATCAAGACCGCCGCCGCCCCGACGGTGATCTACGAGGACCTGTCATTGGCCATGCGCACCCTGCGCGACCTGGTCAATCCGCGGATCGAGAAGATCCGCATCGACTCGCGGGAAAACTTCCAGAAGGTCAGCCAGTTCGTCGGCGAACTGATGCCCGAACTGGGTGACCGACTCGAGCATTACCCCGGTGAACGCCCGATCTTCGATCTCTATGGCGTCGAGGACGAGATTCAGAAGGCGCTGGAGCGCAAGGTGATGCTCAAGTCCGGCGGCTACCTGATCATCGACCCCGCCGAAGCGATGACCACCATCGACGTCAACACCGGCGCCTTCGTCGGTCACCGCACCCTCGAGGAAACCATCTTCAAGACCAACCTCGAGTCGGCCACTGCAATCGCCCGCCAGCTGCGGCTGCGCAACCTGGGCGGGATCATCATCATCGACTTCATCGACATGGAGGACGAGGAGCATCGCCGGCAGGTGCTGCGCACCCTGGAGAAG
>Ga0155173_1137_pt6 | contig 9966 bp, 10 predicted proteins | sample RifCSPhighO2_01_FD_106141 | JGI IMG/M metagenome (GOLD analysis project Ga0155173, IMG submission 106141) | Pseudomonadales bacterium RIFCSPHIGHO2_01_FULL_64_12
ATGCGCCCTGTTGCATGCCGTCGCGCCCGCGCCCAGCGGTGCAGCATTACCACGGCGACCAGCGCGACCAACAGCGCCAGCCAGAACGCCCAGAAGCCATCGGCAGCACTGGGCGCCGGCATCTGCACGCCACGATTGTTGACGAACACCGCATCCCACAGGCTCAGGCTGTTGCGTGGCCCCGGCAGCGGGCTGATTACGGCGAAATAGACGAAGAAGATCAGCAGCAGCGGCGGGATATTGCGGAAGATCTCGATGTAAAGCGTCGCCAGCTGGCGGATCAGCCAGTTGCTGGAGAGGCGCCCCACGCCGAGGATGAAGCCCATGATGGTGGCCAGGACGATCCCGATTACGCTGACCAGCAGGGTGTTGAGCAGACCGACCCAGAAAACGCGTCCGTAGCTGTCGCTTTCGCTGTAGTCGATCAGATGCTGGGAAATACCGAAGCCGGCGGCGTTGTTGAGAAAGCCGAATCCGGACGTGATGCCGCGATGGGCAAGATTGTTCTGGGTGTTATGAAACAGGTACCAGCCGAACGCCACCACTGCCAACACTGCAATCACCTGGAAGACCCAGGCGCGTACTCGTGGATCGGTCAGCAGCGAACGTCGGGGCGCGGTGCCTCTGGCGATCGAACGCATCGAAAATCCTCATACCGCACGGCCGACCCTCGCGGATCGGCCGTACTCATCCATGAAACGAGCCGGCACGAGGCCGGCCACGGAGGCTCAACGCACCGGCGGCGCGTACTGCAATCCACCTTTGTTCCACAGGGCATTGAGGCCACGCTCGATCTTCAGCTCACTGCCGGCACCCACGTTGCGATCGAAGATCTCGCCATAGTTTCCTACCTGCTTGACGATCTGGACGGCCCAATCCTTCGGCAGTCTGAGATCCTTGCCGTATTCGCCTTCGGCACCCAGCAGACGCGCCACGTCAGGATTCTTGGTGCTCTTAGCCATCTCCTCGACGTTGGCCGAGGTCACGCCGAGCTCTTCGGCATTGAGCATGGCGAACAGCGTCCAGCGCACGATATCGAACCACTCCTCGTCACCCTGGCGAACGGCCGGGCCGAGCGGCTCCTTGGAAATCACTTCAGGCAATACGACGTAGTCGTCAGGCTTGGCCAGCTTGATGCGCTGTGCGTAGAGCTGGGACTGGTCCGAGGTCAGCACGTCGCAGCGGCCGGACTCCAGCGACTTGGCGCTTTCGTCCGAGGTGTCGTAGGTGATGGGGGTGTACTTGTGGCCATTGGCGCGGAAATAGTCGGACAGGTTCAGCTCCGTGGTGGTGCCGGCCTGGATGCACACCGTGGCACCGTCCAGCTCCTTGGCCGAGGACACCCCAAGCTCCTTGTTCACCAGGAAGCCCTGTCCGTCGTAGTAGGTCACGCCGGTGAAGTTCAGCCCCATCGCGGCGTCCCGCGAGCTGGTCCAGGTGGTATTGCGCGACAGCACATCCACTTCCCCCGACTGCAGCGCGGTGAAACGCTCCTTGGCGGTCAGCGGGCTGTACTTGACCTTGGTAGCATCGCCGAACACGGCCGCGGCGACCGCACGGCACACGTCCACGTCGATCCCCTGGAATTGCCCCTTGGCATCGGCGAACGAGAAGCCCGGAAGGCCATCGCTGATACCGCACTGCACGAATCCTTTCTTCTGCACCGCATCCAGGGTCGCCCTGCCTGCGCCAGCCCGCTGATGCCCAGCAGTGACGCAGCACCCAGCGCAGCCAGTGTGGATTTCACCCTAATCATCGAAACCTCCAGTTTGCTTTCTTATTCTCGGGTTCGGGCCTGGCGCTTCGATGCCTTGACCAGCGAAGCGGCCGCAGCCTGACCTGAGTCTAGTCGTCCGTTGATGATCGGCAATGTTCTTTATTTCACTGCCTCGGCCCCGCTCGCGAGGGCCGTTCCGTTCAGAGCCAGGCAGCCAAAGCAAGCGGCATACCAGCTCGATGCGACGCCGCCCGCCACGCTCTAGGGCGGGTTCAATCCGGTCGCAGGAGCGAGTACCCTCGCGCTATTTCCTCGCCCGCCTGCCCCAAGACGAGGCGACTTGCCCTGAACTGGAGCCGATCCATGAGCGAACCGCTGATCCTCGAACCCACCGCCAGCGCAGACGCCTGCGTCATCTGGCTGCATGGCCTGGGCGCCGACCGTTATGACTTCCTGCCAGTGGCCGAGGCCCTGCAACAGCGCCTGCACAGCACACGCTTCGTGCTACCTCAGGCGCCGACACGGCCGGTGACCATCAACGGCGGATGGAGCATGCCGAGCTGGTACGACATCCTCGCCATGAGCCCAGCCCGCGCGATCGATCGCGAGCAGCTGGAGGCTTCGGCACAGCAGGTCATCTCGCTGATCGAGGCGCAACGTGACGCAGGAATCGATCCGGCACGCATCTTCCTAGCCGGCTTCTCCCAAGGGGGCGCGGTTGTGCTGCACACCGCGTTTCTGCGCTGGCAGGGGCCGCTGGGTGGCGTCATCGCGCTTTCGACCTATGCGCCTACCTTTACCGAGCCGCCGGCGTTCTCCCCGACCGCGCTGCGGTATCCGGTGCTATGCCTGCACGGCAGCCGCGACGATGTCGTGCCCATGGTGATGGGCCATGCGGCCTATCAGGCTCTGCAGGGCGCCGGCGTCGCCGCGACCTGGCGCGATTACCCGATGGGCCATGAGGTACTGCCGGAGGAAATCCGTGACATCGGCGCCTGGCTCGCCGAACGCCTTGGCTGACCCGGCGCATCGAGCGCAAGCCAGGCGTGCGGCAATCGTGGCAGGCGGCGCGCCGCGTCACGCCTGCCTTCGTCGACCGGTGCCACCGCGCCGGCCGACCCCGCCGGGGCGGGAGGCTTCGCCAGGTTTGCGTCTTGCATTACACTGACGCGCGATTCTTTCCCAATTCGACGACGAGAAGACCGTGCTCAAAGCACTCAAGAAAATCTTTGGCAAGGCCCCGGACGAGCGGGCCGGCATACCCACCGGCGCCCCATCTGCCACTACCGAACGGCAACCCGACCCCGTGACGCAGCCGGGCGCGACGGACGAAACCCAGTCCAAGCCGCAACCCTCCCAGCGCAGCGCCGACAAACCACGCCGCCAGCGCAGCAGCAAACCGCCGAAACCCGCCGCGCCGGCCTGGAAGCTGGAAGACTTCGTGGTCGAGCCGGCCGAAGGCAAGACCCGCTTTCATGACTTCAAGCTCGCACCGGAGCTGATGCACGCGATCCATGACCTGGGCTTCCCCTATTGCACACCGATCCAGGCACAGGTGCTGGGCTACACGCTCAAGGGCCGCGATGCCATCGGCCGTGCACAGACCGGCACAGGCAAGACGGCGGCCTTCCTGATCTCGACCATCACCCAGCTGCTGGAAACGCCACCGCCCAAGGAACGCTACATGGGCGAGCCGCGTGCCCTGATCATCGCTCCGACTCGCGAACTGGTGGTGCAGATCGCAAACGATGCGCTGGACCTGACCAAGTACACCGGACTCAACGTGATGAGCTTTGTCGGCGGCATGGATTTCGACAAGCAGCTCAAGCAGCTGGAGTCGCGCTACTGCGACATCCTGGTTGCCACCCCCGGCCGGTTGCTGGACTTCAACCAGCGCGGCGAAGTCCACCTGGACATGGTCGAGGTGATGGTTCTCGACGAAGCCGACCGCATGCTCGACATGGGCTTCATCCCGCAGGTCCGCCAGATCATCAGGCAGACGCCACCCAAGAGCGAACGCCAGACCCTGCTCTTTTCCGCCACCTTCACCGACGACGTGATGAACCTGGCGCAGCAGTGGACGACCAACCCCGCCGTGGTCGAGATCGAACCGGAGAACGTGGCCAGCGATACCGTCGAGCAGCACGTCTATGCCGTTGCCGGCAGCGACAAGTACAAGCTGCTGTACAACCTGATCACCCAGAACGACTGGACGCGGGTAATGGTCTTCGCCAATCGCAAGGACGAAGTACGACGCATCGAAGAGCGCCTGACCAAGGATGGCATCAGTGCAGCGCAGATGTCCGGCGACGTCCCGCAGCACAAGCGCATCCGCACGCTGGAGGGCTTTCGCGAGGGCAAGATTCGCGTGCTGGTCGCCACCGACGTCGCCGGTCGCGGCATTCACGTCGACGGCATCAGCCATGTGATCAACTTCACCCTGCCTGAAGACCCGGACGATTACGTCCATCGCATCGGTCGCACCGGCCGCGCCGGCACCAGCGGCACCTCCATCAGCTTCGCCGGTGAGGACGATGCCTTCGCCCTGCCACCCATCGAGGCGCTGATCGGCCGCAAGATTCAGTGCGAAATGCCACCGGCAGAACTGCTCGCCCCGGTGCCGCGTTCCCGCTGACGAGTGCTTCATGGACGCGGCGCCGCTGCCGCGTCCGTCAGCGCTGCGGCACCACGCGCGCCCGCAGATGACCTGAATCAGGCCGGGGCCCAGCCGAAGCGGCTAGAGTTGTAGCCAGGTATCAGTATTCGGAGGTTCACCGATGGACAGCATGCACTGGCTTCTGACGCTCATCGTCATCGGGTTCGTTCTGCTCTGCGTGGGCTTCAACTACCGGGACAAGCAATGGGGCGTCGGACTGCTGAGCCTCGGCATTCTCACGATGTTTTCCACGCTGGCCTTCAAGATGTACATCACCTTCTATTGAAGGCTCAGCTTTTCTCGTTCCAACGCTCGGCCGCCAACTGATCACTGGCACGGCCTTCCACCCAGCGCGGGCCGGCCGAGGTGTTTTCCTTCTTCCAGAATGGCGCCCGGGTTTTCAGGTAGTCCATGACGAAGCGGCAGGCGTCGAAGGCGGCGTCGCGATGTGCACTCGCGGCCCCGACGAACACGATCGGCTCGCCTGGCTCCAGCGGGCCGACCCGGTGCAGTACATCCAGGCGCAGCAACGGCCAGCGCTGTTCGGCCTCCTGCACGATCTTCTCCAGCGCTTTTTCCGTCATGCCGGGCGCATGCTCGAGAAACATGCCGGCCACATCCTGCCCGTCATTGAAGTCCCGCACGTAGCCGACGAAGCCGGCGACCGCGCCGATTCCCAGATTGGCGGCATGCAGCGCGTTCAGCTCCGCGCCGGGATCGAACGAGCCCTGTTGAACACGAACCGCCATGCTCAACCTCCGGTCACGGTAGGAAAGAAGGCCACCTCGTCGCCATCGACAACGGCTTCACCGAGGCCACACAGCTCCTGATTGCGCGCGCACATCAGATTCTGCTCGCCGAGTACCTCCCAGACGCCACCACGCGCCAGGAGGTACTGGCGTACATCATCCACACTGCCGAACGATTCATCCCATTGGATGCGCTCGCCATCGCTGCCTAGGGTTTCCCGATAACGGGCAAAGAACTGAATCGAAATCATGCCTGCACCTGCCAATGCCCACTCTTGCCGCCCAGCTTCTCCAGCAGGCGCACCCCTTCGATCACCATGCCGCGGTCAACGGCCTTGCACATGTCATAGATGGTCAACGCCGCGACGCTGGCAGCGGTCAGCGCTTCCATTTCCACGCCCGTCTGCCCAGCCAGCTTGCATACCGCTCGGATCAGGACGCTGTCTTCGCCATCGGCCTGGAGCTCGACCTTGATGCTGGTCAGCAGCAGCGGGTGACAGAGCGGAATCAGTTCATGGGTTTTCTTTGCCGCCTGGATGCCGGCGATGCGTGCGACGGCGAACACGTCGCCCTTGGGATGGCCGCCCTGCTGGATCAGCTGAAGCGTCTGCGGCAGCATGCGGACGCGCGCCTCGGCCACGGCTTCGCGCGCCGTCACGGCCTTGTCGGTGACGTCGACCATGCTGGCCCGGCCTTGGGAATCGAGATGGGTGAGCATTCGGCGCTCCTGATCTGAAAATCAGGAGTCTACCCCAGCCGTCAGCGATGAGCCCGCCCCCATAAGAGGTACGACCGGGCATCGCTGATTGCAGGCCGCTGCTTACATGTGCGCTTCGGCGTACTCCGCCAGTACCGAGCGCGGCACACCCTGCAGGGTGATATGCACGCCGTGGGAGAAGTCCTTGAAGCGTTCGGTGAGGTAGGTCAACCCTGAGCTGGTCGCGGACAGATAGGGCGTATCGATCTGCGCCAGGTTGCCGAGACAGACCACCTTCGAGCCGTTGCCCGCGCGGGTGATGATGGTCTTCATCTGGTGCGGCGTCAGGTTCTGGCACTCGTCGATCAGAATCAGGCTCTGCTGGAAGCTACGGCCGCGGATGTAGTTCAGCGATTTGAACTGCAACGGCACCTTCTGCAGGATGTAATCGATGCTGCCGTGGGTGTTCTCGTCGTCCATGTGCAGCGCTTCGAGATTGTCGGTGATCGCCCCCAGCCAGGGCTCCATCTTCTCGGCCTCGGTGCCGGGCAAGAAGCCGATGTCTTCGTCCAACCCCTGCACGCTGCGGGTGGCAATGATGCGCCGGTAGCGCTTGCTGACCACGGTCTGCTCGATGGCCGCCGCCAGCGCCAGAATGGTCTTGCCCGAGCCGGCGGCGCCGGACAGGTTGACCAGATGGATATCCGGATCGAGCAAGGCGAACAATGCCAGCGCCTGATGGATATCACGCGGGCGCAACCCCCAGGCTTCCTGATGCAGCAATGGCTCCTGATGCAGGTCGAGCAGCAGCAGTTCATCGGCCTTGATGCCCTTGATCCAACCCACGAAGCCCTGCTCGTCGATGATGAATTCGTTGATGTGCACCGCCGGCAGGTTGTCGATCAGCTGGACGCGATGCCAGGTGCGCCCATGGCCCTGGTGGGTCTCCACCTTGCTCACCCGGTCCCAGAAGGAGCCACTGACACTGTGATACCCCCGCGACAGCTGGCCGATGTCGTCGACCAGTTGATCGGTGTGGTAATCCTCGGCCGCCACCCCGCAGGCTCGCGCCTTCAAGCGCATGTTGATGTCCTTGGTCACCAGCACCACGGGGACCTCGGGCCGCTGTTTGCTGAGCCTGACCACCTGATTGATGATCTTGTTGTCGTTCAGGTCTTCCGGGAGTGCGATGGAGTCGCCGCCCTTGCTCATCAGGATCGAAAGGCTGCCGGATGGGCCGCTCTTGCCACGTTGGATCGGCACACCCAACTCGACTTCTTCCGGCGTGGCATCGCCCAGCAGCTTGTCGATCAGGCGGATCGCCTGGCGGCACTCGGCCGCCACGCTGTGCTTGCCGGTCTTGAGCTGATCGAGCTCCTCCAGCACGGTCATGGGAATGGCGACCTGGTGTTCCTGGAAATTCAGCAAGGCGTTGGGATCGTGTATCAGGACGTTCGTGTCGAGGACGTAGAGCGTGGGCTGGGTGGCGCGAGATCTGCCGTAGTCATCCATACCGATCACCTTCTTCTAGGGTCAGAAGCGAAGCGGATAAGCGCTCCGCCGCAGAGTGACCGCCGTGCGATTGGGGGTGAGCGGACGAGGGAAGCCGGTGGATTCGGGGCTGCCCAGGAGCCGCCACCTGTGTCGCAGGGTTCGGCGGTCTGAACTTGGTAATACCGTAAAACTTATGACAGGCAAAAGACTTTTCCGTTGAACACGGCTTTTTTTCACGAATCGACCACAGGGCCTTGGCTCGCGGCTTTCCTGCGCGTTATTGTCGAGAATCAAGGTGCGCGCTTTCGCCGCAGCGATTCACTTCGGCGGTGATGTGCACCAGCTGCGCAAAGGGTTGCAGCGCCGCCTTGTAGCGGTCGGCCGTGTGGGGCTGATGCGTCACCACGCTCAGGATGCAGCTGTACTGCGATCGCCCCACACGCCACAGATGCAGGTCGGTGACCTCCGTGTCGGGCACCCGTTCAAGCGCCTCGCGCACCTTGCCCACCAGCGGGTCATCCATCTCACGGTCCAGCAGCGCCTTGGCCGTATCGCGCAACAGACCGCGGGCCCAGACGAGAATCACCAGGGCGCCGATGATGCCCATCGCCGGGTCAAGCCAGCCCCAGCCGAAGAGCTTGCCGCCCAGCAAGGCGATGATGGCCGCCACCGAGGTCAGGGCATCGGTCAACACATGGATGAAGGCTGCATGGCGGTTGAGGTCCTTGCCTGGCGCACCGTGTGCGTGCGCATGACCCCGCTCAGCATGGCTATGGGCATCATCGCCGTGGCCGTGGCCGTGGCCGTGGCCGTGGCCGTGATCATGCTGGTCCCGCAGCAACCAGGCCGATAACAGATTCACCAGCAGGCCGACGACCGCAACCACCAGCGCCTCATCGAAGCCGATCGCCGCCGGCGCCCAGAAGCGCAGCAACGACTCACCGATCATGAACAGCGCCACCACCACCAGCAGCAGCGCGCTGGCGAAACCGGCCAGCACCTCGATCTTCCAGGTGCCGAACGTGAAACGATGATCCGCCGCATAGCGCCGCGCCAACAGATACGCGAGCGCGGCGAGGCCTATGGCGACCATGTGCGAGGCCATGTGCCAGCCATCGGCGAGCAATGCCATGGAGTTGAACCAGTAACCGGCGACGATCTCCAGCAGCATCGTCAGACCGGTGAGAATCACCACCGCCCATGTCCGCCGTTCCGAGCGGCGCTCGAGCGGGCGGTAATCATGTGGCGGTTGCCATTGCGCGTGATTGCAGTCAGACATACGAACTCCTAACTTGACTGGCACTAGCTTGCGCCTTGCCCCACGGGCAAGGTCAACACCGGAGGCTATGGCGCCCATAGCTGGAGACTCGCCGGCCGTGCCCCTACAATCGCGCCATCAGAAAGGAGACCTTGCATGCTGATGGTGATTTCCCCGGCCAAGACACTCGATTACGACACACCCCCGATAACCGAACGCTTCACCCAGCCCCAGTACCTCGACCACTCACAGCAGTTGATCGAATTGCTTCGTCGCTACTCGCCGGCGCAGATCAGCGAACTGATGCACCTCTCCGACAAGCTGGCAGCGTTGAACGTTGCTCGCTACGGCAGTTGGACACCGGCGTTCACCCCGAGCAACGCCAAGCAGGCGCTGCTCGCGTTCAAGGGTGACGTCTATACCGGACTCAACGCCGATGACTTCACCGAAGACGACCTGCTGTTCGCGCAGAAGCACCTGCGCATGCTCTCTGGACTCTATGGCCTGCTGCGGCCGCTGGACCTCATGCAGCCCTATCGCCTGGAGATGGGCACCAAGCTGACCAACCCCCGCGGCAAGGATCTATACGCTTTCTGGGGCGAACGTATCAGCGACTGGCTGACCGAAGCGCTCGCCGATCAGGGCGATGACGTGCTGCTCAACCTGGCGTCCAACGAATACTTCAGCGCGGTCAAACGCAATGCGTTGAATGCCCGCATCATCAATGTCGATTTCAAGGACATGAAGAACGGCCAGTACAAGATCATCTCCTTCTATGCGAAGAAGGCACGAGGCCTGATGGCTCGCTGGATCATCAAGGAGCGCATCAGCACCCCCGATCAGCTGTCGGCATTCGACTACGAAGGCTACCGCTACAGCGCGAACGACTCCTCTGCCGATCACCTGGTTTTCCTGCGCGACGCCAGCGACCAGTAATCCGGCTTCGGTGGATGGCGCGACGTCACGCCATCCATCTCCCACGCCGCCCTCCTGCATTCCAGCCAGCCCCTCTCGCGGCTCGTCGAGTCCAACCCCGCCATCGATCACACACCGAGAACCCGTCGAAAAAACTCAGCGATCAACGGTAGTCGGCGCGGGAACTATCGAGCACAGCTGGCAATCATAAGCGCGTACCGACAATTCCAGGTGGAAAGGGACGTCGCACATGAACGTGCATAGGGTAATCAAACTTGCAAACCGCTCCGTTCCCGGTCGCGCCGCGACCCCGGCGGTAGCGCAACCTCGAGCAGCGATGCTGCCGGGCATCAGGCCAATGGCCGAGGCGTCGAGCAGTGCCAGCGCGGCACCTCGCATGACAAACGCCGAGCAAGGCACGAACAGAGGGTTACGGCCATGCAAACGCACCGCCCCTATTGGACGCGCAACATACGCCAC
>Ga0155173_1051_pt3 | contig 9956 bp, 13 predicted proteins | sample RifCSPhighO2_01_FD_106141 | JGI IMG/M metagenome (GOLD analysis project Ga0155173, IMG submission 106141) | Pseudomonadales bacterium RIFCSPHIGHO2_01_FULL_64_12
CGGCCGACGGTCGCAGCTCGATGAATCAGGTTGCCCGCGCGCGGCCGGGTGAGAAGATCGACATCGACATCCTACGCAACGGCAAACCGTTGACCCTCACCGCGGAAGTGGGCGTCCGCCCACCGGTGAACGCCGCCCCCCGGTAGCAACGCACTCAGCGAACCCGCCCGGGTTCGCTAAGCCTGCACTCTTAGCCGAGCGCCTCTAGCCGAGCGCCTCGAGTAACGCCTGATTCTGCTCGGGCGTGCCGATGGTGATGCGCAGAAACTGCTCGATACGCGGCTGCTTGAAGTGACGCACGATCACGCCCTGCTCGCGCAGTCCGGCGGCGATGGTCGCCGCGTCGCGTTGCGGGTGGCGCGCAAAAATGAAGTTCGCCGCCGAAGGCAGAACCTCGAAGCCGCGCGCCTGCAACGCCGCGATCACCTTTCCCCGGCTGTCGATAACCTGCCGGCAGGTCCGCTCGAAGTACTCGCGATCCTCGAAGGCAGCGGCCGCTCCGGCAATAGCGATGCGATCCAGCGGGTAGGAGTTGAAGCTGTTCTTGATGCGTTCCAGCGCCTCGATCAGCTCCGGATGGCCGACCGCGAGGCCAACCCGCAACCCGGCCAACGAGCGCGACTTGGAGAGCGTCTGGGTCACCAGCAGGTTCGGGTAACGATCGACCAGGGCAATTGCCGACTCGCCGCCGAAATCGACATAGGCCTCGTCGACCAACACGACGGACTCGGTATTCGCCTGCAACAGCCGCTCGATCGCGTCGAGCGGCAACAGGCAGCCGGTCGGCGCGTTCGGGTTGGGAAAGATGATGCCGCCGTTCGGTCGCTGGTAATCGGCGACGTCGATCTGGAACTGCTGGTTCAACGCGATGGTTTCGTAGGCGATGCCGTACAGCCCGCAGTAGACCGGATAGAAGCTGTAGCTGATATCAGGAAACAGCAACGGGCGGCCATGCTGGAACAGCCCATGAAACGCGTGCGCCAGCACTTCGTCGGAACCGTTACCGACGAACACCTGCGCCATCTGCACACCGTAGTAGTCCGCCACAGCCTGCTTCAGGCGCTCGCCGTTGGGGTCAGGATACAGCCGCAGGCCGTCGTTGATTTCCGCCTGCATGGCGGCGATTGCCCGCGGCGACGGGCCATAGGGATTCTCGTTGGTGTTGAGCTTGACCAGCTTGCTCAACTTGGGCTGCTCGCCCGGCACATAGGGCACCAGGTCCTTGACGAAGGGGCTCCAGAATTTGCTCACCGCCCTTCTCTCCTCGAATTCGATCTGCTTGGCGTAGGGTGGAAATCGCGTGACGCTTTCCACCAGTGACATCAGGCGGAAGGGGTCGGCGGCCTCGCTCCCACCTTACGGCTTACTTGATCCGGTACTCGGCGCTGCGCGCGTGAGCGGTCAGCGATTCACCACGGGCCAGAACCGATGCCACCTTGCCCAGCGTCGAAGCGCCCTCGGCCGAGCAATTGATGATCGACGAGCGCTTCTGGAAGTCGTAAACGCCCAGCGGCGAGGAAAAGCGCGCGGTACCGGAGGTCGGCAGCACGTGGTTGGGCCCTGCGCAGTAATCACCCAGCGCCTCGGCGGTGTAGCGGCCCATGAAGATCGCACCGGCATGACGAATCTGCGGCAGCCATTGTTCCGGCTCGGCGACCGAAAGTTCCAGGTGCTCAGGGGCGATGCGGTTGGCCACCTCGATGGCCTGCTGCATGTCGGCCACCTGGATCAGCGCGCCGCGGCCCTCAAGGGAGGTGCGAGCGATGTCGGCGCGCTCCAGGGTCGGCAGCAGACTGGCAATGCTCTCGGCGACGCGATCGAGGAAAGCGGCGTCCGGGCTGACCAGGATCGACTGCGCATCCTCGTCGTGTTCGGCCTGGGAGAACAGGTCCATGGCGATCCAGTCCGGATCGGTCTGGCCATCGCAGACCACGAGAATTTCCGACGGCCCGGCGATCATGTCGATGCCGACCTTACCGAACACGTGGCGCTTGGCCGTGGCGACGTAGATATTGCCCGGGCCGACGATCTTGTCCACCGGCGGTACGCTCTCGGTGCCATAGGCCAATGCTGCGACGGCCTGCGCCCCGCCAATGGTGAAGACGCGGTCTACGCCGGCGATGCAGGCAGCAGCCAGCACCAGCTCGTTGACCTCGCCGCGCGGTGTGGGCACCACCATGACCACCTCCGGCACGCCGGCGACCTTGGCCGGGATGGCATTCATCAGCACAGAAGATGGGTAGGAAGCCTTGCCGCCCGGCACGTAGAGGCCGGCGCGATCGAGCGGGGTGACCTTCTGACCGAGCACCGTGCCGTCGGCTTCGGTGTAGGTCCAGGAGTCCTGTTTCTGCCGCTCGTGATAGCTGCGTACGCGCTCGGCGGCGATCTCCAGGGCCTCGCGCTGCGCTGGCGTGATCCGCTCGAGCGCCTGCTCCAGGCGCGCGCGCGGAAGGATCAGGTCCGCCATGGAGGCGACTTCCAGAGCATCGAAGCGCTGGGTCAGTTCGACAACCGCTGCATCACCACGCTCGCGCACGGCCTTGATGATCTCGAGGACCCGCTCGTTCACACCGTCATCAGAAACACTTTCCCAGCTCAGCAGATGGTCCAGATGACGGGCAAAGTCGGCATCGGCAGCGTTGAGTCGGCGAATGGCGGAAGGAGCGGTCATGGTGGGCCTCATGGTTGGCTGGGCTTCGGATCGACAAACTGGCTTTCGAGACCTGTGCAGCGTCTCGAGCGCTAAAGCAATGCTGGGCAGAACTGGCGAGGAGGCGCACCTTTATGAGCTGTTGAGCTGTAGATGGGCCTTCCGAGCATGCTCCCAAGGCCGCAGTACCGACGCACCGTCGTCCTTCGGCCAGGTTCTCGGGCGCCGCTAGAATATCAAGCCCACCGTGCGGGCACCCGAGAATTTCAGCTATGGCACGAATAGGCAGGCGCGGTGAAGACCGCGAGGCGCATCAATGCTGATGCTGCTCGACCGCCGCGTGCAAGGTGTCGATCAGCGCCTGGATACGCGCATGCTGCATCTTCATCGAAGCCTTGTTCACGATCAGACGCGAACTGATGGTGGCGATCAGCTCCTGTGGCTCCAGGCCGTTGGCACGCAGGGTGTTGCCGGTGTCGACCACGTCGATGATCTTGTCGGCGAGCCCCACCAGCGGGGCCAGCTCCATGGAGCCGTACAGCTTGATGATGTCGACCTGGCGGCCCTGCTCGGCGTAGTAACGCTTGGCGACATTGACGAACTTGGTAGCCACGCGCAGACGCCCCTTGGGCTCGGGCGCGCCGACCTTGCCGGCAGTCATCAGCTTGCAGTTGGCAATCTTCAGATCGAGCGGCTCGTACAAACCTTGCCCGCCGTACTCCATCAGCACGTCCTTGCCGGCGACGCCGAGGTCAGCCGCACCATGTTCGACGTATGTCGGTACGTCGGTGGCGCGAACGATCAACAGCCGCACGTCATCCTGGGTGGTTGGAATGATCAGCTTGCGGCTCTTGTCCGGGTTCTCGGTGGGTACGATACCCGCAGCAGCCAGCAACGGCAGAGTGTCGTCGAGGATGCGGCCTTTGGACAGGGCGATGGTGAGCATGGAGCGTTTTCCTTGAACGGCAACGGCCAACCTTGATGGGACGACCAAATGACCAACGGCGTTCTTGCGAACTGAGTCATGCAAGGCGCAATGACCAACGAGAGTAACAGCCAAAGGCTGGCCCGAAGGGCGAGCGCCAGCGAGTCAAACAGGCGAGCAAGCAGAGTTTACTAGCTGTAAATGAGCAATTCCGAGCCTGTTTTTAACGCAGCAGGACCGACGCGCAGCAGATCGCTATCAGCCGGGAACGCGGCGAATCTTCGCCCCCAGCAACTGCAGTTTCTCCTCGATGCACTCGTAGCCACGATCGATGTGGTAGATGCGGTCGATCAGCGTATCGCCTTCGGCCACCAGACCGGCGATCACGAGGCTCGCCGACGCGCGCAGGTCGGTCGCCATGACCGGGGCACCCTTGAGGTGATCGACGCCCGTGACGATGGCGGTATTGCCCTCGACGAGGATCTGCGCACCCATGCGATTCATTTCGTAGACGTGCATGAAGCGGTTTTCGAATACCGTTTCGATGACCGTGCCGGTGCCCTCGGCAATGGCATTCAGGGCGATGAACTGCGCCTGCATGTCGGTGGGGAACGCCGGGTACGGCGCGGTGCGCACATTGACCGCCTTCGGCCGCTTGCCCTTCATGTCCAGCTCGATCCAGTCACTGCCGGTATCGATATGCGCGCCAGCCTCCACCAGCTTGTGCAGCACAGCCTCGAGCAGCGTCGCGTCGGTATCCTTCAGACGTACACGCCCGCCAGTCGCCGCAGCGGCGACCAGATAGGTTCCAGTCTCGATACGGTCGGGCATCACGCTGTAGCGACCACCACCGAGACGCTTGACACCATCGATGACGATGGTATCGGTGCCGGCACCGGATACCTTGGCGCCCATGGCGTTGAGGAAATTGGCCAGATCGACCACCTCCGGCTCACGTGCGGCGTTTTCCAGCACGCTGCGGCCGTTCGCCAGCGCAGCGGCCATCATGATGTTCTCGGTACCGGTCACGCTGACGGTGTCGAAGAAGAAGTGCGCGCCACGCAGGCCGCCGGCCGGCGCCTTAGCCTTGATGTAACCGCCCTCGACGTCGATCTGTGCGCCCATGGCCTCGAGTCCGCGGATGTGCAGGTCGACCGGACGCGAACCGATGGCGCAACCACCGGGCAGCGCCACCTCGGCCTCGCCGAAACGCGCGACCATGGGGCCGAGCACGAGAATCGAGGCGCGCATGGTCTTCACCAGCTCGTATGGCGCGACCAGGGTCTTGATACTGCTGGCGTCGACTTCGACACTGAGCTTCTCGTCGATGACAGGCTGCACGCCCATACGACCGAACAGCTCGATCATCGTGGTGATGTCGTGCAGGTGCGGCAGGTTGCACACCGTAACCGGAGTATCGGCCAGCAAGGTGGCGGCCAGAATCGGAAGAGCGGAGTTCTTTGCACCGGAAATGCGAATCTCGCCATCGAGGCGAATGCCGCCGGTAATGATCAGTTTGTCCATGGAGATTCCCGTAAGCCGCAGGCTCGAAGCACTGTCGAAGGGGGCGGCGCGGTCATCGAGACGCGCTCTGCCTGGAATGATTGGTTGCGCGGGCCTGAGCCGATCAGGCGCGAGCGGCCCAGTCTGTGCGACTGAAGAACTTCATGGTGACGGCGTGGATGCTGCCGTCGGCGATCCATGGATTGAGATGAGCGTAGATCTGCTGCTGACGCTTCACCGGGCTCAGGGCGGCCAGTTCATCACTGATCACATTGAGCTGGAAGTTGCAGCCTTCGCCTTCCACTTCCACCTGGGTTCCCGGAATCTTCGCTTCCAGGAAATTCTTCACTTCTAGGGCCTGCATGTTCTACCTCGATCGGGCGCAGGACGCGCACGGGCCGGCCATCATACAAAAAAGCCCGAAGGCTGCGAACCCCGAACCTCGCGCACAGATCTCAATCCAGCGTTTCGGCCCCCTGATCGCGCTCGCGCCGATGCCGGGACAGCCCGCTGTCGCTCTGCACGGCAGGGAAGCGCGAGGAGGCGAAGCGCACCACCAGGATCGCCAGCGCCAGCAGCAGGATCGCGCCGGACACATAGACCACGCCCATGTCCGGACGGTGGTGATGGGAAATATCGGAAATCAGCAGGCGGGTCAGCGCGGTGATCGCCACATAGATAAGGAAGCGCACCGGCATGTGGTTGGTCTTGAAATAGATACCAACCATCGCGCCCAGCTCGAGATAGATGAACAGCAGCAGGATGTCATCGATCGTGATATGGCCCTTCTCGACCATGCCGAGAAACGCCATGACCGCCGCCCAGGCCGTCACGGCGCCGATGGCGAACAGCGCCAGGTAGTGAAAACTCTCGACCAGCAGATTGCCGAGGGACTCGGCCAGCTCGTGCAGGCTATCGCGCAGATTTTCCGCCCAGCGCAGTTTCATACGGCATCCTTTTCTAAACCCGGGAAGCTTCCAGCGGCAGGATATCCAACAAGCCGGACACCTTGGCAATCTTGTGCATATCGCCTGGCAATGCACTGACGCGCAGATCGATGCCCGCAGCCTTGGCATCGCGCATGAAGGCCAGCAGCAGCGACAGCCCGACACTGCTGGAACGCTCGACCGCCGAGCAGTCCAGCGTCAACGGCGCCCGGCTGCCGGCGATCAGCGCCCGACCGGCCTCACGCAAGGCCGGGCCGCTGCGGTAATCCAGCACGCCGATCAGGCGCAACTCGCCTTCTCCACCGCGCTCGATCCGGGCCTCACTCATCGCCGACAGCCTGCTGTCCAGCCTCGGTGTCCTTGGCACGCGCCACGACCTCGGCCCAGCCATCAATGGTTTTGTCCAGATCACCGCCGTTGCGCTGCATAGAGTCGGCGAACTGGTCGCGGAACAGCTTGCCGATGTTGATGCCGTTGATGATCACGTTGCGCACGCGCCATTCGCCGTCATTGACCATGGTGTAGGACACCGGATAGATCTCGCCCTGGCGCCCCACCACCTCCATGCCGACGCTGGTGCGCTTGGGGTCCTGCTTGCCGCTGGGCGGCAATACGCGGATCTGCTGGTTGTTGTACTCGAGCAGGGCGTTGCCGTAGAACTGCATCAGGCTGCGCTTGAAGTTCTCCTGGAAGCGCTTCATCTGCTCGGGAGTGGCGTTGCGCGAATACTTGACGGTCATGATGCTGCGCGAGATCCCGTCGGCATCGACCACCGGACCGAGAATCTCGTTGAGCGAGTCATAGAAGGCCGCCGGATCGCTGCGGTACTGCTCCTTGTTGGCCTTCAGGTCGGCCAGCAACTCGTCGGTGGTCTTCTGGATCACCTGATGCGCGGTCAGCGCGGCATGGGAGAACAGGGGCAACACGGCCAGCAGAACCAGCAGACCGCGACGCAGGGCAGTGATCATGAATGTCTCCTTCAATCTTTATTCACAGAATTGAGCAGGAACTTGCCGATCAGATCCTCGAGTACCAGCGAAGACTGGGTGTCCTGAATGGTGTCACCATCCTTGAGCACTTCGTCGTCGCCGCCCACGCTGATTCCGACATATTTCTCGCCCAGCAGACCAGCCGTCAGGATCGACGCCGTGGAGTCAGCCGGCAGGATGTTCACGTCTTCCTGGATTTCCAGGGTCACCCGACCGGTGTAGCTGTCGCGATCGAGGTCGATCGCCGTGACCTTGCCGATAGTCACACCCGCCATGGTCACCTTGGATCGGACAGTCAAACCGGCGATATTGTCGAAATAGGCATACAGCTTGTAGGTATCGGCACTGCCAACGCTCAGTCCGCTGACGCGCAGCGACAGCAGCAGCAGGGCCAGCAGGCCGGCAAGCAGGAACAGGCCGACACCCATTTCCAGTGTGCGGATACGCATCAGAAATCTCCAAACATCAACGCGGTCAAAATGAAATCGAGGCCGAGTACTGCCAGCGAGGCATACACCACGGTCCGGGTGGTGGCACGACTGATCCCCTCGGAAGTCGGTTCGCAGTCGTAGCCCTGGAACACCGCGATCCAGGTCACGACCAGTGCAAAGACGACGCTCTTGATCACGCCGTTGAGCACATCCGAATGGAAATCGACACTGTTCTGCATGTTGGCCCAGAACGAGCCTTCGTATACGCCGAGCCAGTCCACGGCGACCATCGCACCGCCCCAGATGCCGACCACATTGAAGATCAGCGTCAGCAGTGGCAGGGAAATGAAGCCGGCCCACAGACGCGGCGCGATGATGTACTTCAGCGGATCGACGCCAATCATCTCCAGGCTCGACAGCTGCTCGGTGGATTTCATGTTGCCGATCTCGGCCGCCAGTGCGGAGCCTGCGCGACCGGCGAACAGCAATGCGGTGACCACCGGGCCGAGTTCGCGCAACAACGTCAGCGCCACCATCTGCCCGACCGCCTGCTCGGAGCCATAGCTGCTGAGGATGTTGTAGCCCTGCAGCGCCAGCACCATGCCGATGAAAATACCGGACACGACGACGATCGCCAGCGACAGCACGCCGACCGAGTACAGCTGCTTGACCAGCAGCGAAAAGCCGTTGCGCAAGCCGCTGCGGCCAAACAGCGCATGAACGAGGAAGATCGTCGAGCGCCCCAGCGCCGCCAGCACATCCAAGCCGGCACGCCCGAGCAGGGCGATCCGGTCCATCAACGAACGCTTACGCATCGGCGCCTCCCAGCAGGTCGTCGGCGTAAGCCGGCGCGGGGAAATGGAACGGCACCGGCCCATCGGCCGAACCCTTCATGAATTGTCGAATACGCGGATTGTCCGACTCCATCAGCTCGGCCGGCGTGCCCTGGCCAAGCACCTGAGCATCGCCGACCACATAGATGTAATCGGCGATGGAGGCGGTTTCGGCCAGGTCGTGGGACACCACAATACTGGTGATGCCCAGCGCATCGTTGAGCAACCGGATCAAGCGGACCAGCACGCCCATCGCGATCGGGTCCTGACCGGCGAAAGGCTCGTCATACATGAGAATCTGCGGATCCAGCGCGATGGCCCGCGCCAACGCGACACGCCGCTTCATGCCACCGGACAGTTCGTCGGGCATCAGCTCGATGGCGCCACGCAAACCCACCGCCTGCAATTTCATCAGCACGATGTCGCGGATCATTTCGTCAGGCAGCCGGGTATGCACGCGCAGCGGAAAGGCGACGTTCTCGAACACGTCGAGATCGGTGAACAGGGCTCCGCTCTGGAACAACACGCCCATCTGCTTGCGCATGTCGAACAGCTCGCTGCGCGAGAGGCTCGGCAGATTGTTGCCCGCCACCCAGCCCTCGCCGCGCGCAGGCATCAGCTGCGCAGCGATCAGCCGCAGCAGCGTCGTCTTGCCACAGCCGGACGGCCCCATGATGGCCGTGACCTTGCCTCGCGGGATCGCGATGTCGACGTTATCGAAAATACTGCGCTCGCCGCGCTTGAAGGTTACTCCCTTCAGCTCGACCGCGTAGTCGTTGCAGGCGCTCATCTGGTCTCCTTGCATGCAGTCTGCGAAACAGACGGCTCCCGATGACGCCGGGATACTTCTGCCTGACCGTTTTCGGGCGCGCACTATAGCACCGCGCCAGGGGCCGCCCAACCAATGAGCGTTTCAGCAGATGACCAACGAGACGCCTGTTCAGCCAGGGTTCAGCTTGGTGATGTACACAGCGCTGAGGGCGCCGCCCTGGCACCTGCCACATTTTCCATGAGCCCCAAGTCGAATCTCGCTATAATCCTCGCCTTTTAATCGGACGACCTCGCCAGCCATGAGCCAAAGCAGTCAATTGATCGAAACCGCGCAGCGCACCATTCGCCTGGAAATCGAGGCAGTTGAGCAGCTGAACGCGCGTATCGATGCCAGCTTCGTACAAGCCTGCGAATTGATCCTCGCCTGCAGGGGCCGTGTCGTTGTGGTCGGCATGGGCAAGTCGGGGCATATCGGTCGCAAGATCGCTGCCACCCTGGCCAGCACCGGCACCGCCGCCTTCTTCGTGCACCCCGCCGAGGCCAGCCACGGCGACATGGGCATGATCACTCCGGACGATGTGGTACTGGCGCTTTCCAATTCCGGCACCACCAGCGAGATCGTCACCCTGTTGCCGTTGATAAAGCGCCTGGGCATCACCCTTATCAGCATGACCGGCAACCCCAGCTCGGTACTGGCCAAGGCCGCAGCAGTGAACCTGGATGCCAGCGTGGCTATCGAGGCCTGCCCGCTGAACCTCGCACCGACCTCCTCCACCACCGCCAGCCTGGTGCTCGGCGATGCCCTTGCGATTGCCCTGCTCGAGGCTCGCGGCTTCACTGCCGAAGACTTCGCCTTTTCCCATCCCGGTGGTGCCCTTGGCCGACGCCTGCTGCTCAAGGTCGAACA
>Ga0155173_1110_pt2 | contig 9946 bp, 9 predicted proteins | sample RifCSPhighO2_01_FD_106141 | JGI IMG/M metagenome (GOLD analysis project Ga0155173, IMG submission 106141) | Pseudomonadales bacterium RIFCSPHIGHO2_01_FULL_64_12
CCACCTGATCGGCGGTGCCGATGTGGCGGCTGAACTCGATGCCAAGCGCGCCATCAATCAGGGCTGCCGTCTGGCCGCGGCGCTCTGATTCCATTCAGGCTTAACCCACGGAGCACGCGTATGGACATCAAGACAATGCTGCAGCCGCAAGCCGCCGAATGCCTGCAGGCCTGGCACGCGATGATCGCCCAGCGCGATCTGAGCGGCTTGCCGGAACTGCTGCACCCCCAGGCGGTGTTCCGCTCGCCGATGGCTCATAAGCCTTATGAAGGAGCCCCTGCGGTCAACCTGATCCTCAATACCGTTCTGCAGGTGTTCGAAGGCTTCCGCTATCACCGCGAGCTGGCCAGCGCCGAAGGCCGAGACGTCGTGCTCGAGTTCAGTGCCAGGGTGGGTGATCGCGAACTGAAGGGCATCGATCTGATCCGTTTCGACGAAACGGGCCGGATCATCGAATTCGAGGTGATGGTTCGCCCCATGAGCGGCTTGCAGGCACTTGGCGACGAGATGAAGCGCCGCCTCGCCGCCTATGGCGGTAGCTGAATTAGCTAAGCTCATCGCAAATCCGCCGGACGGCTCTGGCGGGTCGCGCGATGCGCGGGCTCGCTGCCAACCGAGTCACATTGCACGCTTGATCAATTCCCCTAAACTCGAGCCCCAAAGAGACGCGATCGTGGATGAGCGTTTCAGTATTCGGGCTCGCGGTGACGGGCGATAAGGGAAGTCGAGCATGCAGAACAAACCGCAGATGGTCGAGGCCGTGCTGTTCTACAACGAAGGCACCATCTGCAAGGAAATGCTGTATCCGGAGTTCGAAGCGGTGCTGGACGGGGTGGTTGCGTTGCCCGAATTCGCTGACCGCCAGATGCATGCCGTCTACGTGATGATCAACCCGCGGCTGCAGGTGCGTGCCGCCGTCTTTTTCTGCCTCGACTTCAATGAAGATGGTTCCGCCGATGACGGCTGGAACATTCCGCTGCGCCAGCTGGCCGAGCGCACCGGCCGCGGGCCGGACATGGGGGCCGGCCCCATTCGCCTGGCCTGTCGCAGCCAGTGCCCCGTCTCCTGGCACCAGATGCATATGTGGGATCCCAAGGTCAGCGCCGAGCGCAACGATCTGGCAGTGCTGCGCGACACCATCAAGCGCAACCAGCTTGGCCTGCTGGTGGAGGACGAGGGCGCGCCTGTCGTGCCTGCCGAACGCCTGCAGATGGTGGCCGAAGACGCCTGGTATGCGGCCGAGGCTGGCAAGGAGGCCACTACCCAGCGATCCGAAAGTCACGAGCGGGAGCAGCGCCAGAAAGCCGCGTTGCTCATCAAGCAGCAGCGTCAGCGCATCGCCAATCTCGAACGTTTGCGGGAAGAGGACGCGCTCAAGAGCGCTGCTGCGGCGGACAAGGAGCGCAAGCTTCTGCAGGACGAGATCCGCTCGCTGCAGCAGCAGCTGCAGCAACAGACCGAACTCAATGCCAGCCTGCATGCGCAGATGACCGCGCAGGCGGAAAGCTTCCAGAAAGCCCGCGAGGAGATGAGCAAGCAGTTGCGGACGCTGGAAGTCAGCGGTCGTGTCGAGATCGGCGCGGCGCGAGAGCAGTTCGAGCATGAGGCCCAGGCGCGCATCGCCGCAGCAGTGGCCGAGTACAAGGAGCAGGTGGCGATCCGCGACGTAGAACTGGCCTATCGCAATGAGCTGGACGCGCAGCAGGATGAGGAGATCCAGCGGCTGAAGAACGAATGCGAGACGCTGCGGCAGAGCGGTGACCGGGTGCTGGAGGACCTGTCGCGCCAGGGCGTGGTGTTCATGGCCTACCATCCGGGCGCCGGGCATCTGACCATCGCGCTGCAGGACCTTGCTCGCTACCGAGCCAACCCCCTTGCTTATGCCGCTGCCAAGTGCTTCGTCTCCGAGGAACAATACCGGCAATGGCTCGAGCACTACCAGAAACCCGCCTGTATCGCGACCTTGGCCAGTGGTGAGCGTTGCGCCATGCCGCTGGACAAGGTCGATGCACCGAGTCGTTTCGTGATCGGCGAATCCAACTGCTGTGCCCGGCATCGCAAGGAAGACCGGCAGCGTACCGGTAGCTGAGCCGTTTGTTGATTTCCGAACATTGCGTCGTCTCCGATGCCTCGCTGATTCTGCAACGTCTGCATCTGGACTGGTTGCAGCAGGCCGCTGTCGACGTGGTGGTGTTGCGGCTCGACCTGGTGGACCCGGAGCTGTCCGGAAACAAGTGGTTCAAACTCGTTAACCATCTGGACGCAGCCCGCCGTGCCGGCTCGCCGGGGCTCATCAGCCTTGGTGGTCCGCATTCCAACCATCTGCACGCTCTGGCCGCGGCCGGTCACCGTTTCGGTTTCGCGACGGTCGGCCTGCTGCGCGGACACGAGCAGGACACGCCGACGGTGGCCGATCTGCAAGCCTGGGGCATGCAGATCCACTGGCTGGGCTACGGTGGCTTCCGGGCACGCAACCTGCCCGGCTTCTGGCAGCCATGGCAGCAACGCCATCGCGGTTACTACTGCATTCCCGAGGGCGGAGGCGGGCTACTTGGCGCCCTGGGTTGCGCCGAACTCGTGCCAAGGCTGCCATCGGCACTGGCTGCGGTCGGCTGGGACGATTACGACGCTGTCTGGCTTGCCGCCGGAACCGGAACGACCCTGGCCGGACTGGTCATCGGTGAGGCCGGGCGGCATCCGGTAATCGGCGCGCTGGCCGGCCCGCCATCGCATGCTGTCGATGACAATGTGGCGGCGCTGCTCGCGCAGGCGGGCGTTGCCAATGAGGGCTACGAGCTGCTGGATGCCAGCCGCGGCGGTTTCGCCCGGTTCGACAAGGAGCTGGCGCAGTTCATGTACACGGCCGAGCGTGACGGCGGGGTGCCGCTTGATCCGATCTATACCGCAAAGACCATGATGGCATTGCGCCTTTATATCGAGCGCGGTTATGTTGCCGCCGGCACACGCGTGCTTTTCGTCCACACCGGTGGATTGCAGGGGCGCCGTGCTGCTGAGAGTCAGCTGCACAAGCTGATCCATGGCTAGAGGTTGGATTTTCCAGGATGAACAAACCGCTGCACCCTGATCAGCTGCGTGATCTGATCCCGTTGAACGCGCTGTCGCCACGTCAGCTCTGGGAGCTGCGTGCGCGCACCGTGCCGCTTGTGCTCACCGCAGGCGAGGTGCTTGAGCTGGACGAACGGCACGCGACGACACGCTACTACCTGATGGCCGGGAAGCTGCTCGTCAGCGATGTCGAGGGGCAACAGGGGCTGCTCGCGGCGGGGACTCCGGCGGCGCTGCATAGCCTGCTGTCAGAACGGACGCGGGAGGTGCGGGCACTGGAGGATTGCCATCTGCTGAGCGTGGATGCCGTGGAACTCGATCGCCTGCTTTCCTGGCGCCAAGCGCTGCAGGATGTGCTGTTGCAGCTGACCATGGACGGCGAAGAAACGGAGTGGCTGGAACGTCTGCTCGACAATCCCCTGTTCGCCCAGGTTCCTCCGCAGAACATACGCAGCATGCTGCACCGGCTCGTGTCGGTCGAGGCACCGGCCGGGCAGACGCTATTGCGTGAAGGCGAGGCGGGGGACTGCTGCTACTTCCTCAAGAGTGGTCGCGCGCAGGTACTCAAGGCCGAGGGCAGTGGCGAACAGCTCTTGGCGGAGCTCGAAACCGGCGCCTGTTTCGGCGAGGAAGCGCTGCTGGAAGATCGTCCGCGCAACGCCAGCGTGGCAATGATCGAGGACGGCAGCGTGCTGCGCCTGGGCCGGGCCGACTTTTTCGAATTGCTCAAGGCGCCGGTGGTGAGCGAGGTCGATCTGGACGAAGTGGCCGATCTGCTCGGCTGCGGCGCTCAGTGGCTGGACGTTCGGCTCGCCGATGACTACGAGCGCGGCCATGCCATGCAGGCGCTGCACATGCCGCTGCACCTGCTGCGGCTGAAAACGCGACTGCTGAATCCCCGCCGCACCTACCTGTGCTATTGCGAAAGTGGCAAGCGCAGCGCGAGTGCGGTCTTCCTGCTGACCCAGCTCGGTTTCACTGCCTATGCGCTGCGGGGCGGGCTCGATGCGCTCGGCAGCGATGATCGCGCGGCGCTGCTGTGGGAGTGCGGCACCGGCTATCTGGCTCGGTCCGATGGACGCATAGAACGCAGCCTCTGAGCGGGTTGGCTCAGGCCGCGCTTCTGCGCAATGCGGCATGGCGGCGGATTTCCCGGCGCGCACTACGTGCCAGCCGCACGCTCAGCAGCAGCGCCGCGCAGCTGAGGCCAGCGATCAGGCCCTGCCAAAGCCCGCTTGGCCCGCTCGCTGGGCCAAGCTTATCGGTCAGCCCCAGCAGGTAACCCACCGGCAATCCGATGCCCCAGTAGGCGAACAGCGTGTAGACCATGGTCATGCGGGTGTCCTGATAACCGCGCAGCGCGCCCGCCGCGGTGACCTGAACCACGTCCGAGAACTGGAACAGCGCGGCATAGAAGAACAGGCTGGCGGCGACCGCGATCACCGCTGGATCAGGCGTATAGATCCGTGCGATCTGCTCGCTGAACAGCAGCATGACGCTCGCCGAGAAACAGGCATAGACCAGCGCTGCGGCGATCCCGACGCCGGCTACGAAACGGGCATCACGCGGTGCGCTACGGCCCAGCTCCTGACCGATGCGCACGGTCACGGCCATCCCCAGCGACAGCGGGATCATGAAGATCAGCGAGGTGAAGTTCAGGGCGATCTGATGCCCGGCCACCACCGTCGCACCGAGCGCACCGATCAGCAGCGCGATCACGGAGAAAATGCTCGCTTCGGCGAACACGGCGATGCCGATGGGCACGCCGACCGACAGCAGGCGACGAAGCATCGGCCAGCGCGGGCCCTCGAAGTGGGAGAACAGCTGGCTTGCCTGATAGGCCGGCGCACGCTTCACCCAGATGGCCATGGAGGTCAGCATGAACAGCATCACCAGTGCCGTGGATACGCCGCAACCCACACCACCCAGCGCCGGCATACCGAGCTTGCCGTAGATGAACACGTAGTTCAGCGGGATGTTCAACAGCAGGCCGAGAATGCCGATGACCATGCTCGGCCGTGGGTGACCCAACCCGTCGCTGAAGCAACGCAGTACCTGATACAGCGCCATGGCCGGGAAGCCGCAGGCGACGGCGCGCAGGTATGCCATGGTTGGATCGATCAGGGCGGATTCGACCTTCATCAGATGCAGCACCGGCTTCGCGTTCCACATCAGCAGTGCACTGCCGATGCCGATGCCTACGCCCATCCACAGGGCCTGGCGCACCAGCGGGCCGATTTCAGCGTGGTGCCCGGCGCCGAAGCGCTGGGCGACGTTGGGTGTGGTGGCCAGGGTGATGCCGCTGACCAGCAGATAGACCGGCACCCAGATCGAGTTGCCCAGCGCGACGGCAGCCAGGTCGTGCGGACTGACGCGGCCGGCCATCACGGTATCGACAAAGCCCATGGCAGTGCTGGCCAGCTGAGCGATCATCATGGGCAGGGCGAGGGCGAAGAGGGTGCGCAGTTCAAGGCGGACCCGTCTGAGTCGAAGCTCAGTGGGCATTGCGAGGCGTTCCAGTTGTATACAAGAAACGCGCTAGTCTACGCCGGGTCGCTGCACGCAGGAAGGCGGCAAAGCGTCGGCGGCCCGTCTAGAATGTGCTTCCCCCAACCGGAGCCACACCATGCACATCCTTGCCGACGAAAACATCCCGCTGGTCGATGAGTTCTTTGCCGGTCTCGGCGAGATCCGTCGCATGCCCGGGCGTCGCATCAATCGGGCGGCGCTGGAGGGCGTGGATGTGCTGCTCGTGCGCTCGGTGACGCGGGTCGATCGCGAATTGCTGCAAGGCACCGCGGTGCGCTTCGTCGGCACCTGCACCATCGGCACCGACCATCTGGACCTCGACTATTTCGAACAGTCCGGCATCGATTGGGCCAGCGCGCCTGGCTGCAACGCGCGGGGGGTGGTCGATTACGTATTGGGTTGCCTGTTGGCCTTAGCCGAAGTCAGCGGCGAAGCCCTGGCGCGACGCCGCTTCGGCGTGGTGGGTGCCGGCGAGGTAGGCGGGCGCCTGGTCGAAGTACTGCGAGGCCTCGGCTGGGATGTGCGCGTTTGCGACCCGCCGCGCCAGACTCGCGAGGCAGGCGGTTTCGTGACGCTGGATGAAGTGATTGCCGAATGCGATGTCATTAGTCTGCACTCCCCGTTAAGCATGAGCGGCGACTGCCCGACCTTCCATCTGTTCGACCGTCAGCGCCTGAACGGGCTGCGACCGGGTGCCTGGCTGATCAACGCCAGCAGAGGAGCGGTGGTGGATAACGCGGCGTTGCGTGATCTGCTACTGCAGCGCCCGGATCTCGAGGCGGTGCTGGATGTCTGGGAAGGCGAGCCACAGGTGGACGTCGAACTGGCTGATCTGTGTCGCATCGCCACGCCACACATCGCTGGCTACAGCCTGGACGGCAAATTGCGTGGCACGGCGCAGATCCATGCGGCCTACTGCGCCGCTCGCGGCCTTGAGCCGACCGTCGAGCTGGCGCAGTTGATGCCTGGCCCTGCGCTTGCCGGGCTCACCTTCGCCGCATCGGCAGAGCCGGCCGAGATGCTGGCAACGCTGTGCAGGGCGGTCTACGACCCGCGTCGCGACGACGCGGACTTCCGCCGCAGTCTCCAGGGCGACGATGCGCAGCGCCGGGCCGCCTTCGATCTGCTGCGCAAGGCCTACCCGGCGCGACGTGAGATCGACGGTCTCGCCGTAAGGATAGAGGGGGACAATCCGGCGTTGACGGCGGTGGTGAGCGCGCTCGGGGCCCGCTTGCTGCGCTAGCCAAGGATCGGACTCAGCTCGGATGCAATTTCCATCCTGCTCCGCTAGCATTACCCGTCCTCTGCCTAGTTCCCCGCGATGGTGTTATGAGTTATCAGGTTCTTGCACGTAAATGGCGTCCGCGCTCGTTCCGCGAAATGGTCGGCCAGACGCATGTGCTCAAGGCCCTGATCAACGCGCTGGACAATCAGCGCCTGCACCATGCCTATCTGTTCACCGGTACCCGCGGCGTCGGCAAGACGACGATCGCGCGGATCATCGCCAAGTGCCTGAACTGCGAGACGGGCGTCAGTTCCACACCCTGCGGGCAGTGTTCGGTCTGCCGGGAGATCGATGAGGGGCGCTTCGTCGACCTGATCGAGGTGGACGCTGCAAGCCGCACCAAGGTCGAGGACACGCGCGAGCTGCTGGACAACGTGCAGTACGCGCCGAGCCGCGGACGCTACAAGGTCTACCTGATCGACGAAGTACACATGCTCTCGTCGCACTCTTTCAACGCGCTGCTCAAGACCCTCGAAGAGCCGCCGCCTCACGTCAAGTTCCTGCTCGCGACCACCGATCCGCAGAAGTTGCCAGTGACCATCCTGTCGCGCTGCCTGCAGTTCTCGCTGAAAAACATGCCGCCGGAGCGAGTCGTTGAGCACCTGACCCATGTGCTTGGCGTCGAGAATGTTCCTTTCGAGGAAGATGCGCTGTGGCTGCTCGGTCGCGCCGCGGACGGTTCGATGCGCGATGCCATGAGCCTGACCGACCAGGCGATCGCCTTCGGTGAGGGCAAGGTGCTGGCCGCCGATGTACGGGCGATGCTCGGCACGCTCGATCACGGTCAGGTCTATGGCGTACTGCAGGCGCTGCTCGAGGGCGACGCCCGGGCACTGCTCGAAGCCGTTCGTCATCTCGCCGAGCAGGGGCCGGATTGGGCCGGCGTACTCGCGGAAATGCTCAATGTGTTACATCGCGTCGCCATCGCCCAGGCGCTACCGGAAGCGGTGGACAATGGCCAGGGCGATCGCGATCGGGTGCTGGCGCTGGCGCAGGCGCTGCCAGCCGAAGACGTGCAGTTCTATTATCAGATGGGCCTGATCGGGCGACGCGATCTGCCATTGGCACCCGATCCGCGCAGTGGCTTCGAAATGGTTCTGCTGCGTATGTTGGCGTTCCGCCCGGCGGATACGGGTGACGCGCCACGAACATCGCTAAAGAATTTGGGAATCAGCCCGGCCACAGCTGATTCCAAGCCTGCAGCGGTGGCCGATACCGCTGCCCCCGGCGTGTCGCCTGTTTCAGCCCCCGCTCCGGTTGCTCCTGCCGCCGCTGTGGCGCCGGCTCCGGTGGTGATAGCCAGTCCGGCTGAGTCGGCGGCCACAGTGGCCCCCGAACTGCCTGCCGTGGCGACGTCGCCGGCAGCGCCTACGCAAGAGCAGGCCGTGCCGGTGATCGATGTACCCTGGAACGAACCGCTCGAGGTCCCGCCGGTTGCCGTCGAGGCCAATGCAATACTGCCCGAGCCGGCACTGGACGGGCCACCCGATCATGTGGCTGCCGTGGTTCAGGTCGAAGAGCCTGACGATGATGAGCCGCCGCTGACCGACGAAGACTATTTCGAGGTCGAAAATCAGGCCGAGGCTTACTTCGAGGAGCTGCAGCAGGACGAGACGGACCAGCAGGAGGTCGAACCGCTGCCGGCAGTTGAGCCTGCCACCGGGCTGGCTGCCGAATGGCTGGAGCTCTATCTCAAGCTCGGTCTGTCCGGCCTGACCGGCAGCATCGCGGCCAACTGCACATTGATTTCGGTGGAGGGCGATCGCTGGCTGATGCACCTCGACCCGGCCCAGAGTGCCCTGTTCAACCCGACGCAGCAGCGCCGGTTGAACGATGCGTTGAATCAGTACCACGGGCGTACGTTGCAGCTCGATATCGTGCTGCAGAAGCCCGAGCAGGAAACGCCGGCGCAGGCCGCGCAGCGTCGTCGCGCCGAGCGACAGCGCGCCGCTGAACAATCGATTCATGCGGACCCGCTGGTCCAGCAGTTGATGCAGCAGTTCGCCGCGGTGATCCGCGAAGGCACCATCGAACCCGTAGAACACTCAGAACCCTGATCGAATTGAGGTGATACCCATGATGAAAGGTGGCATGGCCGGCCTGATGAAGCAGGCGCAGCAGATGCAGGAAAAGATGCAGAAGATGCAGGAAGAGCTGGCGAACGCCGAAGTCACTGGCCAATCCGGTGCCGGCCTGGTCAGCGTGGTGATGAACGGCCGTCATGACGTCAAGCGCGTCAGCCTCGATGACAGCCTGATGCAGGAAGACAAGGAAATCCTCGAAGACCTGATCGCTGCGGCCGTCAACGATGCGGTACGCAAGATCGAGCAGAACAGCCAGGAGAAGATGGCCGGCATGACCGCAGGCATGCAGCTCCCGCCGGGCTTCAAGATGCCGTTCTGATCCAGCGCGCAGTTCCAGCCGGGCCGCCCCTCTCGCTGTGGGGCGGCCGGTTTTTTCAGTGATTCCATTTCGAGACGTACATGAGCTTCAGCCCGCTGATTCGGCAACTCATCGATGCCCTGCGCATTCTTCCTGGCGTAGGACAGAAGACCGCGCAACGCATGGCGCTTCAGCTGCTCGAGCGTGACCGCAGCGGTGGTCTGCGCCTGGCGCAGGCGTTGACCCGGGCGATGGAAGGTGTCGGCTACTGCAGGCAGTGCCGTACGCTGACCGAAGACGAACTCTGCCCGCAGTGCGCTGATCCGCGGCGCGATGATTCCCTGCTATGTGTGGTGCAGAGCCCGGTCGACGTGTTTGCGGTCGAGCAGACCGGCTTTCGTGGGCGTTACTTCGTGCTCAAGGGACATCTGTCTCCGCTCGATGGCCTGGGGCCGGAGGCCATCGGTATTCCCGAGCTGCTGGGGCGGGTGGCGGATGGCGCATTCAGCGAAGTCATCCTGGCAACAAACCCCACTGTCGAAGGGGAAGCCACCGCGCACTACATCGCACAGATGCTCATTCCCAAAGGCCTGACCATCAGCCGAATTGCCCATGGTGTTCCACTGGGCGGCGAGCTGGATCTAGTCGATGGCGGCACACTGGCTCACGCCCTCGCAGGGCGCA
>Ga0155173_1032_pt1 | contig 9808 bp, 7 predicted proteins | sample RifCSPhighO2_01_FD_106141 | JGI IMG/M metagenome (GOLD analysis project Ga0155173, IMG submission 106141) | Pseudomonadales bacterium RIFCSPHIGHO2_01_FULL_64_12
CAGGGACAGGTGAAGGGTGTGTTTGGCGACTGCCAATTTACCTGCTTCCCTGACTGTCAACTCGCTCTTCCCCCAGAGTCCGCGAAGAACCAAAAAAAGCGCCAACGTCGATCATCCGGGGACAGTCTCCGTTGGCGCGCATGTCTCGCGAGGCTTTCCGGGCTTCCTCACCCCGGAAAGAATGTGACGCTGATCTCATATTGATATCAGCGAATCCGCGATCACAAGCGTACTTAGGGAGTACCTTCTTGGAGGTATTTGCCTGCTTGGCACAGCAAACTTGTACAGAATTATAAGTATGTACAATAAATCTATCTTGCAGGCCGCAACCCTGAACGCGATGGCCGGTCTATTTCTGGCATGCGAGCGCCTTTGCCGGTTTCGGCTGTTGCCAGCTCGGTCGCCTGCTAGACTCCCTATTCCGCGCAGACTCACGAGGGATGCCGGATCAACCGAAAACAACGAGAAAAGGAGTGCATCCATGAAAGGCAAATCCTTGGCATGGATCTTCACCGCTGCATTGGCGGGTGCCGGTCTGAGCAACCTGGCTCAGGCCCAGGAGCGATTCGTCACCATCGGCACCGGCGGTCAGACCGGCGTCTACTATGTGGCTGGCCAGTCGATCTGTCGTTTCGTCAACCGCAACGCCGAGAACATCAAGTGCAACGCCCCGGCCAGCGGCGGTGGCGTGGCCAACGTCAACGGTCTGCGTAGCGGCGAGTTCAACTTCGGCATCATGCAGTCCGACCACCAATACAAGGCGATGAAGGGCCTGGCACCGTTCGAGAAGGAAGGCGCCATGGATGACATTCGCGCGGTCTTCTCGCTGCAGAGCGAGGTCTTCACCGTACTTGCGCGCCGCGACGCCAACATCAACGGCCTCGACGATCTGAAGGGCAAGCGCGTCAACATCGGCAACCCCGGTTCCGGCCAGCGCGACACCCTCGAAGAAATCATGCAGGTCAAGGGTTGGGACAAGTCGGCCTTCGCCCTGGCCGCCGAGCTCAAGCCGGCCGAGCAGGCCAGCGCACTGGGCGACAACAACATCGACGCCATGACCTACTTCGTCGGTCATCCGAACGGCGCGATCCAGGAAGCGACCACCACCGTCGATGCGGTACTGGTACCGATCACCGGTCCGGAAATCGACAAGCTGCTCAAGGAAAAGACCTACTACACCAAGGCCGAGATTCCCGGCGGCCTGTACAAGGGCAATGACTCGCCAACGCAGTCCATCGGCGGCAAGGCCGTGCTGTCGACGACCTCCAAGGTCGATGCCGACGTCGTCTACCAGCTGGTCAAGTCGGTGTTCGAAAACATCGAGCGCTTCCAGCGTCTGCACCCGGCGTTCAAGGACCTCAAGCCCGAGGACATGATCAAGGTCGGCCTGACCGCGCCGCTGCACGAAGGCGCCGAGCGCTACTACAAGGAGCGTGGCTGGCTGTAAGGCGGCCGGCGGGCCGTGGCTGCGGCCCGTCTGCGTCTCATGCCTCACCCGAAACCCGTGTGCCGAGTCGGCCACGGGTTTCTTGGGTTAACGATTCCTGAAAAACAGGCCCCATTTGATGCAAGACAAACACCTTTCCACCGAGGAACTGATCGCTCAGGACGTCGGTGCCCGTTTGCCGGAAGGCTTCATGGCCAAGGCCATCGCCGGGCTGGCCCTGGCCTGGTCGCTGTTCCAGCTGTGGATCGCCTCGCCGCTGCCGTTCATCTTCCGCATCGGCGTGCTCAACGATACCGAGACGCGCTCGATCCACCTGGCCTTCGCCCTGCTGCTGGCCTTTCTCGCCTATCCGGCCTTCAAGCGTTCGCCGCGTGATCGCGTGCCCTTGCTGGATGTGGCGCTCGGCCTGGTGGCGGCGGCCAGTGCCGCCTACCTGTTCATCTTCTACGAGCAACTGGCGCAGCGCCCCGGCAACCTGACGACCGCCGACCTGGTCACGGCCTGTATCGGCATTCCGCTGCTGCTCGAGGCGACCCGCCGGGCGCTCGGCCCTCCGTTGGCGATCATCGCGCTGGTGTTCATCGTATACAGCCTGGCCGGCCCCTGGATGCCGGGGCTGCTGGCGCATCGCGGGGTGAGCTTCACGGCGATGGCCAACCACCAGTGGATCACCACCGAGGGCGTGTTCGGCATCGCCCTGGGCGTGTCCACCAGCTTCGTGTTTCTCTTCGTGCTGTTCGGTGCGCTGCTCGAGCGCGCCGGTGCCGGCCACTACTTCATCCAGTTGGCGTTCAGCCTGCTCGGCCACATGCGCGGGGGCCCGGCCAAGGCCGCGGTGGTCGCCTCGGGCATGACCGGCCTGATCTCCGGTTCGTCGATCGCCAACGTGGTGACCACCGGGACCTTCACCATTCCGATGATGAAGAAGGTCGGCTTCTCCAAGGAAAAGGCCGGGGCGGTGGAGGTCGCGTCTTCGGTCAACGGCCAGATCATGCCGCCGGTGATGGGCGCGGCGGCGTTCCTCATGGTCGAGTACATCGGCATGCCCTATGTGGAGATCATCAAGCATGCCTTCCTGCCGGCGGCGATCTCCTACATCGCGCTGCTCTATATCGTGCATCTGGAAGCGCTGAAGCAGGACATGCAGCCGATCGGCACGCACCAGCCCAAACCCTGGCTGCGCCGGCTGACCGGCTTCGCCTTTGGTGCGGCGCTGATCAGCGGCCTCTCGCTGGCGGTCTACTACGGCCTTGGCTGGCTCAAACCGGCGCTTGGCGACTTTGCCCTGCCGGGCATCGGCGCGTTGCTGGCGCTGGTCTATCTGGGCTTGCTCAAGGTGGCGGCGAGCAACCCGCCGCTGCCTGGTGAAGACCCGGACAAACCGCTGGAAGAGCTGCCCAACACCCGTGCCGTGCTGCTCTCGGGCCTGCACTTCGTGCTGCCGGTGGTGGTGCTGGTCTGGTGCCTGATGATCGAGCGGCTGTCGCCCGGGCTCTCGGCCTTCTGGGGCACCGTGATGCTGGTGATCATCCTGCTCACCCAGCGCCCGCTGTTGTCCTGGATGCGTGGCGACGGCGGGGCGACCCACGGCACCGCCATGGACGGGCTGATCGACCTGCGCGAGGGCATGATCGCCGGTGCGCGCAACATGATCGGTATCGGCATCGCCACCGCGGCGGCCGGGATCATCGTCGGCGCGGTGTCGCAGACCGGCGTCGGCCTGGTGCTGGCCGATCTGGTCGAGCTGCTGTCGATGGGCAACCTGCTGCTGATGCTGCTGCTCATCGCGGTCTTCAGCCTGATCCTCGGCATGGGGCTGCCGACCACGGCGAACTACATCGTGGTCTCCAGCCTGCTGGCGCCGGTGGTGGTTTCGCTCGGGCAGCAGAACGGCCTGATCGTGCCGCTGATCGCGGTGCATCTGTTCGTCTTCTACTTCGGCATCATGGCCGACGTGACGCCGCCGGTCGGGCTGGCCTCGTTCGCTGCTGCGGCGGTGTCCAAGGGCGACCCGATCAAGACCGGCGTCACGGCGTTCTATTACAGCCTGCGCACCGCGGCGTTGCCGTTCCTGTTCATCTTCAACACCGACCTGCTGCTGATCGGCGTGGACTTCTGGCACGGCGTGCTGATCTTCATCGTCGCCACCATCGCCATGCTGATCTTCGCCGCCGGCACCCAGGGCTATTTCCTGGTGCGCAGCCGCTGGTACGAGAGCCTGCTGTTGCTGCTGGTGGCCTTCACCCTGTTCCGCCCCGGCTTCTGGATGGATCTCATCCATGACCCGTATCAGGAGATTCCGCCGGCGCAGCTGGTGGAGGCACTGGGCAACGTCGAGGAAGACAGCCAGCTGCGCCTGCGCGTGCTCGGCGAGGACGCAGTAGGCGATGCCCGTGAGTTCGTGCTGCTGTTGGCGATCCCGGACGGCGCCTCGGGCGAGGAGAAGCTGGAGAAGATCGGCCTGATGACCTACGAGCAGGACGGCAAGCTGCTGGTGGACAGCGTCACCTTCGGCAGCCCAGCTGCCGAGGCGGGGCTGGAGTTCGACCAGCAGATTCTCTCGGTACGCGCGCCGACCGACCGCTGGCCGAAGGAATTCATGTGGATTCCGGGCTTCCTGCTGTTCGGCCTGATCGTCTGGATGCAGCGCCGCCGCCGTCAGACCTGATCGACTCGGAAGCGTCTGAAACCCCGGTCACGTGCGAGCGTGCCGGGGTTTTTCATTTGGTGCTCCCACCGGCGTACCCGCACCAGGGCACCACGATCAACCGAAGAACCAGTAGCACACCGCGATGGCAGCGATGATGCCGGCCAGATCCGCGACCAGGGCACAGCCCACCGCATGCCGCGCGCGCTGGATGCCGACCGCACCGAAGTACACTGCCAGCACGTAGAAGGTGGTCTCGGTACTGCCCTGCACCGTCGCCGCGACCAGCGCAGGGAAGCTGTCCACACCCTGACTCTGCATGGTCTCGATCAGCATCGCCCGCGCCGCGCTGCCGGAGAACGGCTTGACCAGCGCGGTAGGCAGGGCGTCGACGAAGCGGGTGTCCCAGCCCAGCGCTTCGACCAGCCAGCGAATGCCTTCCAGCCCGAAATCCAGCGCACCGGATGCGCGCAGGGCGCCAATGGCGCAGAGCATGGCGATCAGATACGGCAACAGGCTCTTGGCGACGTCGAAGCCTTCCTTCGCGCCCTCGACGAACGCCTCGTACACCGGCACCTTGCGCAGCGCGCCGACGACGAGGAAGGCGATGATCAGGCCGAACAGGGTCAGGTTGCCCAGCAACGAGGACAGCGACGCCAGCGCGGTGGCCGACAGCCCTGCCAGCAGGGCCATGAAACCGCCGAGCAGCAGCGCACCGGGAATGAAATAGGCCAGCACCACCGGGTCCCACAGGCGCAGGCGCTGCACCAGCGCCACTGCAAGCAGGCCCGCCAGGGACGAGGCACTGGTGGCCAGCAGAATCGGCAGGAACACCAGGGTCGGGTCATCCGCGCCCTGCTGCACGCGGTACATGAAGATGGACACCGGCAGCAGCGTGAGCGAAGAGGTGTTGAGCACTAGAAAGAGGATCTGCGCATTGCTGGCCACGCTGGGCAGCGGGTTCAGCTCCTGCAATGCGCGCATCGCCTTGAGGCCGATAGGCGTCGCGGCGTTGTCCAGACCAAGCCCGTTGGCGGCGAAATTGAGCGTGATCAGCCCCAGCGCCGGGTGCCCGGCCGGCACTTCCGGCATCAGCCGGCGGAACAGCGGCCCGAGCAGCCGCGCCAGCAGCTCGATCAGCCCGGCCTTTTCGGCGATGCGCAGGAAACCCAGCCATAGCGTCAGGGTGCCGAACAGCACGATCATCACTTCCACGGCCAGCTTGGCCATGGCGAACAGGCTCTCCACCAGCGCGGCGAACACCGCGGGATCGCCACCGATCAGCCAGCGCCCCAGGGCAGCCAGCGCGGCGACCAGAAAAAAGCCCAGCCAGAGGCCATTGAGCATGTCGTTCTCCCGTCAAAGCTGGCCGCGATGATAGCGGTGCGGGCGCGCGGGGGTCATCCGCAGATCGGCAGCAAGACGTGAAAGAGAGGGAATATGCGAGAGAAAAGCGGATGGTTGTCGCCGCATGCCGGGGTGGCGATCACGCCACCACCGGCCGCAGCTTGCAGAACCCGGTCCAGTAAATGGAGGTACTCCCTGTACCCCTAGGTCGTTCCGCCAGGCAGAACAACCCGACCCCATGGTTCACCCCGTTGCAGGGGTTGAGCGCGCGTGGCCGTTACACCCTGCGCGCTTTGTGGATCACCTTCGTTGGCCGAACATGACCCGGCGAATTTGGCTTCCTATGCCGCTGGTACTCCTGAATGCAGCCGCCCTTGCGGGCGGCTATCGACGCATCAGACACGCGGTCCGCGGCCGCGGCCGAAGATCAGCGATGCCACGAACAGCACCAGGAAGACCACGAACAGGATCTTCGCAATACCTGTAGCAGTGCCTGCGATACCACCGAAGCCCAGAACTGCAGCGATGATGGCAATGATCAGGAAGGTAATGGCCCAACTCAGCATGGTGTGACTCCTCTTGGTTCAGGAACGGTTCTCAGCGGATCAGATCAGTCCGATCGGCATCGATTGTTGTTACGCATCCCTGCTGGTTCGCTCGCACGTCCCCTTCGTTGCTCAGAACACCCAGCGCTGCTCGGCAGGCGCCTGGCGATAATCGATGGTTTGCGGTTCTTGTCCGGTTCGCATGAGCTCAATAGGTTGAGCGTCGTACATACCGATTCGTTCCGCGGAATTCTGTTGCGCCTGGCTGAGCGGTTGCGACAGCGGGCGCTCGGCACCCATGATCAGCATGACAACCGCAGCAGAGAGGAAACCCTTGCTGGCTAGCGATAAGCGGGCTTGGCGATTCATTCCTCAACTCCTTCTAAGCGTGGCGAACTTCGTTTCGATAACCTGTTATTGCAGGCGTCGTGCCAGCCTTCCGAATATATAAAAATCCTTTAATATCAATGGCTTGGCTTTATGGCAAATCGCTGCATCCAACTCAATTTGCAAGGCAGCCCCTAGCCAGCCGGGCGTTTTGCACGAATCAGTGTCGGGCCTGTTTGAGCTGGCGCATGCGCTCGTGGCAGGTACGCAGCTTGGGCAGCTCAATAGCCAACAAAGCCCGTACATCCGGCTCGGCGTCCTGCACGGCGTCTTCGAAAGCCTCCAGGATGTGTGCTTCGGTCTGCTCGAGCTGATCGACATAGGGCGTGTCGTGATCGCCGATGCGCGAACGGGTGTCGGCGTACAGCTCGCGCATGCGCCCGGTCAGCGTGCCGCCTTGCGAAGGCTGTTCATGGCTGGCGGCGACCTTGACGCTCAGGGCCTGGATGATCTGCGTCTTGGCCTGGGCCAGATCGCGGAACAGGTGCTGCAGCTCGACGTCCTTTACTTCCTCGGCAGCATGCTGGTAGAAACGCTGCCCGTCGCGGGTGATCTCGATGAGCTCGTTGAGCTGGTTCATGGACTTGTTCATGACACCTCCTGCGTGGTTGCGACAGATGTGGCCGCCCGTGAATGGGTCGGCGCCCGTCTCCAGAGGGTCGCAAGCGCCATGCCACCCGCGCGGCCATTGGCGCCCCCGACAAATCAGGCACTTGGACGCACCCCTCTGCACAGGGGAATGCAGCATGCAGGAAAGCCTTGCCAGCACCGTGCAACTTGCAAGACTTTTCATAGACTAAAGCACTCGCCAGCAACGCAACGGCGCCGCGACGGCGCTCGACACGCCATAATCGAATCTCTATAGCGACCGAACTCGCCTTTTGATGGGAGCATCCATGGACCAAACGACGGACAACGGCGGACGCATCCTCCTGGTGGATGACGAAGCGGCGATCCTGCGTACCTTTCGTTACTGCCTGGAAGACCGTGGCTATACGGTGATGACGGCAGCCAGCGCCGCACAGGCCGAAGCGATCCTGCAACGCCAGGTGTTCGATCTGTGCTTCCTCGACCTGCGCCTGGGCGAAGACAACGGTCTGGACGTGCTACAGCAGATGCGCACGTTGGCGCCCTGGATGCGCGTGGTGATCGTCACCGCCCACTCGGCGGTGGACACAGCGGTCGATGCCATGCAGGCCGGCGCCGCGGATTACCTGCTCAAGCCCTGCAGCCCCGAACAGCTGCGCCTGTCGGCCGCCAAGCAGCTGGAAGTCCGGCAGATGGCAGCGCGCCTGGAAGCACTGGAAGGCGAGATGAAGCAGCGCAGCGATGCGCTTGGCTCGCACAGCCCGGCAATGATGGCCGTGCTGGAGACCGCCCGGCAGGTCGCCGACACCGATGCCAACATCCTCATCCTCGGCGAATCCGGCACCGGCAAAGGCGAGCTGGCGCGTGCCATCCACACCTGGAGCCGGCGCTCGAAGAAGGCCTTCGTCACCATCAACTGCCCGTCACTGTCGGCCGACCTGATGGAAAGCGAGCTGTTCGGGCACAACCGCGGTGCCTTCACCGGAGCCACCGAAAGCACCCTCGGTCGGGTCAACCAGGCCGACGGCGGCACGCTGTTCCTCGACGAGATCGGCGACTTCCCGCTGGCGCTGCAACCCAAGCTGCTGCGCTTCATTCAGGACAAGGAATACGAACGCGTCGGCGACCCGGTCACCCGCCGCGCCGATGTGCGCATCCTGGCGGCGACCAACCTCAATCTCGAGGAGATGGTCCGCGAGGGCAAGTTCCGCGAGGACCTGCTCTACCGCCTCAACGTCATCACCCTCAATCTGCCGCCGATGCGCGAGCGCCCGGAAGACGTACTGGCCCTGGCCGAGCGCTTCCTCGCCGCCTTCGTCAAGAACTACGGACGCCCGGCGCGCGGCTTCAGCGATGCCGCGGTGGCGGCGCTCAAGGCCTATCGCTGGCCCGGCAACGTGCGCGAACTGCGCAACGTGGTGGAGCGGGCAAGCATCATCTGCCCGCAGCAGATGATCGAGGTCAACCACCTCGGGCTCGGCGAACTGGCAGGTAGCAACGCGCCGCGCATCGGCGAGCCGCTGAGCCTCGAGGCACTGGAGAAGGCGCACATCGCCGGCGTGCTGAGCACCAGTGACACCCTGGAGCAGGCCGCACGCATCCTCGGCATCGACGCCTCGACCCTGTACAGAAAGCGCAAGCAGTACGGCCTATGAAACTGCAGATGAAGCTGCGAACCCGACTCTTCCTCGGGTTCTCGGCACTGATGACGGTGGCCCTGCTGGGCCTGCTGCTGGCGCTGGTCAGCGTGATGCAGATGGCCAAGAGCCAGGAGCAGCTGATCCGCGACAACTTCAGCATCATCGAGATCAACCAGCAGTTGCGTCAGACGCTGGGCAATCATCTGATCGTGATGCTTACCGACGACAACCGCAGCGAGGCGCTCGCCCCGCTGCGCCAGAGCTTCCAGCAGACCCTGGAGCGCGGCATCGCCGAGGCCAATGACGATGTCGACCGCCAGGCCTTCCGTGCAGTCGCCAGCGCCTATGCCGCCTTCCTGCAGCAGATCGAAGCCAGCCGCCATCAGAACCTGACCCTGCTGGAAGACAACCCGCTGAGCCAGTCCTTCAACAAGGTCCGCGGCCTGATGACCGACATGCAGGGCGCGGCCTACGACAAGATCCGCGACACCGAGCTGCGCAGCCGTGATCGCGCCTCGCTGCTGGCGGGCCTGCTGGGACTCACCGCGATAGCCGTGCTGCTGATCGGCTTCATAACCGCGCACAGCTTCGCGCGACGTTTCGGCGAGCCGATCGAGCGGCTGTCCGCCGCTGCCGACCAGATCGGACGCGGCGATTTCAATATCGCCCTGCCGACCCCGCCGATCGCCGAGCTGTCGTCCCTGAGCCGGCGCTTCGGTCTCATGGCGCAGGCTCTGCACGAGTTCAAGCAGACCAACGTGGAGGCCCTGGTCAACGGCCAGCAGCGCCTGCAGGCGTTGCTCGACAGCATCGACGACGGCCTGCTGATCGTCGACCGCGACGGTCGCCTGGAGCACGCCAACCCGGTGGCGCAGCGGCAGCTGGCCTGGGAGAACGAGCACCTGGGCTCCACCCTTGGCGAAGCGCTGGGCTATCCGCAACTGGACAACGCCGCGCGGCAGGTACTGGACGACAAGCCGCTGTCCGACCCGCCAGAGGATCTGGTCATCGAGGCCGACGGCGAACGGCGCCTGCTGGCCTGGCGCATCAGCCCGGTCAGCCACCACGACGGCAGCATCAGTGGCGCGGTGATGGTGCTGCACGACGTCACCGACCAGCGCACCTTCGAACGCGTGCGCAACGAATTCGTGCTGCGCGCCTCCCACGAACTGCGCACCCCGGTCACCGGCATGCAGATGGCCTTCAG
>Ga0155173_1073_pt9 | contig 9680 bp, 10 predicted proteins | sample RifCSPhighO2_01_FD_106141 | JGI IMG/M metagenome (GOLD analysis project Ga0155173, IMG submission 106141) | Pseudomonadales bacterium RIFCSPHIGHO2_01_FULL_64_12
TGAGCTATTCGCTCGAGGTGGACGGGCAGCAGGTCGAACTGGCCGCGGTATCCATGGGCAACCCCCATGCAGTGCTGCGGGTGGACAGTGTCGAGCGTGCGCCGGTGCATGAACTGGGGCCGAAGATCGAGCATCACCCGCGCTTTCCGCAGCGGGTCAACGTCGGCTTCCTGCAGGTGGTTGATCGCCGCCATGCGCGGCTGCGCGTATGGGAGCGCGGCGCCGGTGAGACCCAGGCCTGCGGCACCGGTGCCTGTGCGGCCGCGGTAGCCGCCATTCGCCAGGGCTGGATGGACTCGCCGGTGCAGATCGAACTGCCCGGCGGCCGTCTGTCCATCGAATGGGCAGGTCCGGGGCAGCCGGTTATGATGACCGGCCCCGCCGTTCGCGTTTTTGAAGGACAGGTTCGCCTATGACCGACCAGACCCAGGGCAGCACTCCGCTACCCGACGCCGAAGCCGTCGCCGCCTACCTGCGCGCCCATCCGGAGTTCTTCGTCGACCACGACGAGCTGATCCCGGAATTGCGTATCCCACACCAGCCGGGCACCGCCGTGTCGCTGGTGGAACGCCAGGTCAAGCTGCTGCGCGAGCGCAACATCGAGATGCGCCATCGCCTGTCACAGCTGATGGACGTGGCCCGCGACAACGATCGCCTGTTCGACAAGACCCGCCGCCTGGTGCTCGACCTGCTCGACGCCGGTAGCCTGGAAGAGGTGGTCAGCGCGGTGGAAGACAGCCTGCGCCATGAGTTTCAGGTGCCCTACGTCAGCCTGATCCTGTTCAGCGAGGCGACATTGCCGGTCGGCCGCTGCGTCAGCACCGCCGAGGCCAAGCAGAACATCGGTGGCCTGCTCGAGGGTGGCAAGACCATCTGCGGCGTGCTGCGTCCCCACGAGCTCAGCTTTCTGTTCGGCGAGGATGGCCCCAGCGTCGGCTCCGCCGCGGTGGTCAGCCTCGACGACCAGCTGGGGGTTCTCGCCATCGGCAGCCGCGACCCGCAGCACTACAAGAGCTCGCTGGGCACCCTGTTCCTCGGTTATATCGCCGAAGTGCTCGCGCGCGTCTTGCCGCGCTTCGGCACCCCGCTGCGCTCGGTACGCTGAGCGCAGCCGCCGGCGTCGGCTGGCGTGGCCGTTCTTTTCGCGAGCGAGGGAGCCCGGTGCAGAACGAACTCGACGCCTACTTCGAATACCTGCGCAGCGCGCGACAGCTGTCCGCCCATTCGCTGGATGCCTATCGTCGCGATCTGGACAAGGTTCTCACCTACTGCGAGCGCGAGCGCATCGCCGGTTGGCGTGACCTGCAGGGCCGCCATCTGCGCCACCTGATCGCCGAACAGCATCGCCAGGGACAGTCCAGCCGCAGCCTGGCACGCCTGTTGTCATCGGTGCGCGGACTGTATCGCTACCTCAACCAGGAAGGGCTCTGCGAGCACGACCCGGCCACCGGCCTGTCCGCCCCCAAGGGCGAACGCCGGTTGCCGCGCCTGCTGGATACCGATCGCGCCATGCAGCTGCTCGATGGCGGTGTCGAGGACGATTTCATCGCCCGTCGCGATCAGGCGATGCTCGAACTGTTCTATTCCTCCGGTCTGCGCCTGTCCGAACTGGTCGGTCTGAACCTCGATCAGCTCGACCTCGCCGCCGGTCTGGTGCGGGTACTGGGCAAGGGCAACAAGGTGCGCGAACTGCCGGTCGGCAGCAAGGCGCGTGAGGCGCTGCAGGCCTGGTTACCGTTGCGAACGCTGGCCGGGCCCGCCGACGGTGCGGTGTTCATCGGCCAGCAAGGGCGTCGCCTCGGCGCCCGTGCCGTGCAGCTGCGGGTACGCCAGGCCGGTGTGCGCGAACTCGGTCAGCATCTGCACCCGCACATGCTGCGCCACAGTTTCGCCAGTCATCTGCTGGAATCCTCGCAGGACCTGCGCTCGGTGCAGGAGCTGCTCGGCCATGCCGACATCGGCACGACGCAGATCTACACCCACCTGGATTTCCAGCACCTGGCCAAGGTCTACGACCATGCGCATCCGCGCGCCAAGCGCAAGCAGGACACCGACACATGAACATCCGCCTGATCACCTTCGACCTCGACGACACCTTCTGGGAAACCACGCCAGCCATCCAGAGCGCGGAAACCGCACTGCGCGACTGGCTCGCCGCCCATGCACCGCGGCTCGGCGATTTTCCCATCGAGGCGCTGGGTGCAATACGCCGCATGCTGGTGGAGCAGGAGCCGGCGCTGCGCCACCGCATCAGCGAGCTGCGCCGGCGCATTCTGCAGCATGCCCTGCAGGATGCCGGCTACCCTGCCGACGAGGCGAACGGCCTGGCCGAGCAGGCGTTCCAGGTGTTCCTCGATGCTCGTCACGAGGTACAGATCTTCCCCGACGTGCAACCCACCCTGGAATTCCTGGCCAATCACTACACCCTCGGCGTGATCACCAACGGCAATGCGGATGTGCGCCGTCTGGGCCTGGCGGACTACTTCCAGTTCACCCTGTGCGCTGAGGATCTGGGCGTCGGCAAACCGGATCCGCATCCATTCCAGCAGGCCCTGCGCCTGGGTGATGCGCGCCCGGAACAGGCGGTGCACATCGGCGACCATGCCCTGGACGACATCGCCGGCGCACAGCAGGCTGGGCTACGCGCGGTGTGGTTCAACCCGAAGCGGATCGCCTGGGCGCACGACTACCAGCCTGACGCCGAGATCCAGCGCCTGGCCGACCTGCCCAAGCTGCTGCTCGCCTGGCGCGACAACTGAGCCACCGCCAGCGCGCCGCTGAAACGAAGAAGCCCGCTCAATAGCGGGCTTCTTCGTGATCCGTGCAGCTCAGATAGGACGGCTGCCGTACTTGCTATCCGGCTTCTTCGGCGGGTCGGCGACCACATTGGGTTCGACCTCCTGAACGCGGCCGCCACGTGCCAGGAACTCTTCCATGGCCCGCGCCAGCGCTTCGCGCTCCTTCTGCTTGGCTTCCAGGCTCGGCAGCTCGTCCGGCTCGGCGGACTTGGCCTTGGCCTTCTTGGTCGGCGTGGCCCGCTCGCTGTCGGTGCCCTCCTCGTCGAGGCTGTCGTCGCCGTCATCGGCAGCGTTCAGCTCCTCCCCTTCCTCCTCGTCGCCCACTTCCAGATCGTCTTGTTCTAGTTCTTCGTCGCTCATGTTCTACCTCATGGCTTGCCAAAGCGGAGTAAGTTATAGCCCAGCGATGCGGAATGACCGACATCACCAAAAAAAATTCAACTTGCCGTCCCGTGCAGCGTTGCCACTATCTGCCGCGCGCCACCCTGGTCGCGGTGCTCTCCGAGATAGACGCCCTGCCAAGTCCCCAGTGCCAGGCGCCCCGCGCTTACCGGCAGGCTCAGCTGGCAGCCGAGCAGGCTGGCCTTGAAGTGTGCCGGCAAGTCGTCCGGCCCTTCGTAGTCATGCTCGTAACCGTCCTCGCCCTGCGGCACCAGACGATTGAAGAACCGTTCGAAATCGCGCCGTACCGCTGAGTCGGCATTCTCGTTGATCGTCAGCGAGGCCGAGGTATGCCGCAGCCACAGGTGTAACAGACCGACCTGACATTGCCGCAGTTCCGGCAGCGCGGCGAGCAGCTCGTCGGTGATCAGATGAAAACCGCGTGGGCGCGCGCGCAAGGTGATCAGGGTCTGTTGCCACATGTGCAGCACTCATGTTCGACGGCTGGTCGCGCGCATTCTAGCGTGGCGCCGGAAAAAACAAAGGGCGCCAAAAGGCGCCCTTGTCATGTATCAGCGAAACATTACTGGCGAGTGAACTCCGGGTACGCCTCCAGGCCGCACTCGACCACGTCCACGCCCTCGTACTCCTCTTCCTCGCTGACGCGCAGGCCCATCACCGCCTTGATGATGCCCCACACGATCAGGCTGGCGATGAACACCCAGAGGAAGATCGACACCAGGCCCAGCAGCTGCGCGCCGAAAGAAGCGTCGGCATTGGTCAGCGGCACGGCCAGCAGGCCCCACATGCCGGCGACACCATGCACGGAGATGGCACCGACCGGGTCATCGAGCTTGAGCTTGTCCAGACCGAGGATGCTGAACACCACCAGCACACCGCCCACACCGCCGATCAGGGTGGCTTGCAGCGCGCTCGGGGTCAGCGGTTCGGCAGTGATCGCCACCAGGCCGGCCAGGGCGCCGTTGAGCACCATGGTCAGGTCGGACTTGCCGAACAGCAGGCGCGCGGTGATCAGGGCCGCGATCAGGCCACCAGCGGCACCCATGTTGGTGTTGACGAAGACCTGGGCCACCGCGTTGGCGTCCTCGATGGTGCTCATTTTCAGCTGCGAGCCGCCGTTGAAGCCGAACCAGCCCATCCACAGGATGAATGCCCCGAGGGTCGCCAGCGGCATGTTGGCGCCGGGAATGGCATTGATCTGGCCGTTCGGGCCGTACTTGCCCTTACGTGCACCGAGCAACAAGACACCCGCCAGAGCTGCAGCCGCGCCAGCCATGTGCACGATGCCGGAGCCGGCGAAGTCGAGGAAACCAGCCGCGTCGAGGAAACCACCGCCCCACTTCCAGAAGCCCTGAACCGGATAGATGAAGCCGGTCATCACCACGGCGAAGGCGATGAACGCCCACAGCTTCATGCGCTCGGCCACCGCACCGGAGACCACCGACATGCAGGTTGCGGCGAACACGATCTGGAAGAAGAAGTCAGCGCGAGCGGAATAGTAAGGCGCATCCTCACCCCCGGCCGCGACCAAGTCGACTGCATGTTCGTCGCCGATCAGGAAGCCCAGACTCGGGAAAATGCCACCTTCCGGGCTGGAGTACATGATGTAGTAGCCGACCAGCAGGTACATGATCGAAGCCAGCGAGTAGAGCACGATGTTCTTGGTGAGGATCTCGGCGGTGTTCTTCGCCCGGACCAGACCGGCTTCGAGCATGGCAAAACCTGCCGCCATCCACATCACCAGCGCTCCGCAGATCACGAAGTAGAAGGTATCGAGTCCGTACTGGACGGGTATCAATGCAGTGCTATCCATGTGTCACCTCTTGCTGTCGCGCTGTATGCGCTGTTCGGTCCGCAGGCCATCGCATGCTGCATCGAAGGCCTGCACCGCTTTTAGGATTGGCCCCGGCGTTGGCTCCGGGGTGCCCTGAATGGATTACAGGTTGTAGCCACGCTCGTTATGCAGGCTGAGGTCGAGGCCGATGGTCTCCTGCTCCTCGTTCACCCGCAGGCCCATCACCAGATCGATCGCCTTGAGGATCAGGTAGGTGGCGATGCCGGTGTACACCACGGTGAACAGCACGCCCTTGAACTGGATCCACAGCTGCAGACCAATGCTCTCCACTTCGCCGAAGCCGCCCAGCATGGGTGCGGCGAAGATGCCGGTAAGCAGCGCACCGACGATGCCGCCAATGCCGTGCACACCGAACGCATCCAGAGAGTCGTCGTAGCCGAGCTTGCGTTTCAGGCTGGTGGCGCAGAAGAAGCAGACCACTCCGGAGACCAGGCCGATGACCAGCGCGCCCATCGGACCGACGGTGCCGGCGGCCGGGGTGATGGCGACCAGACCGGCCACCACGCCGGAGGCGATGCCCAGCGCGCTGGGTTTGCCGTGGCCGATCCACTCGGCGAACATCCAACCCAGCGCCGCGGCTGCAGTAGCGATCTGGGTGACCAGCATGGCCATGCCGGCCGTACCGTTGGCGGCAATGGCCGAGCCTGCGTTGAAGCCAAACCAGCCGACCCAGAGCATCGCGGCACCGACCAGAGTCAGGCCCAGGTTGTGCGGCGCCATTGGCGTGTTCGGGTAACCCTTGCGCTTACCCAGCACCAGGCATGCCACCAGACCGGCGATACCGGCATTGATGTGCACCACGGTGCCGCCGGCGAAGTCGAGCACGCCCCAGTCCCACATCAGGCCACCGTCACCGCCCCAGACCATGTGCGCGATCGGCGCATAGACCAGGGTGAACCAGACGCCCATGAACACCAGCATCGCCGAGAACTTCATGCGCTCGGCGAAGGCGCCGACGATGAGCGCCGGGGTGATGATGGCGAAGGTCATCTGGAACGTGATGAAGACGCTTTCCGGGAAGGCGCCGACCAGGCTGTCAGGAGTCAGGCCGCTGAGGAAAGCGCGATCCAGACCACCGACGAAGGAATTGAAGTTGGTGACGCCCGCTTCCATACCGGCGGTATCGAATGCGAGGCTGTAGCCATAGACCATCCAGAGGATGCTCATCAGGCCGGTGATGGCGAAGCACTGCATCATCACCGAGAGGATGTTCTTCGAGCGGACCATGCCGCCGTAGAACAGCGCCAGTCCGGGGATGGTCATGAACAGCACCAGCGCAGTGGCCGTCAGCATCCATGCCGTATCGCCTGAATCCAGCGTTGCCTCCTGCGCCATGGCCAGGCCTGGGCTTAACAGAGACAAAAGGGCTCCTAGCCCTGCGAATCTTCGCAGAGTCATGGTTTTACTCCTGGGGCGTGGGGGTTCGGAGGTGCTGCTTAAATCGCGTCGGTATCGGTTTCGCCGGTACGGATGCGGATGGCCTGTTCCAGGTTGACCACGAAGATCTTGCCGTCACCGATCTTGCCGGTGTTGGCCGCCTTGGTGATGGCCTCGATCACGCGATCAAGCTGATCGTCGGCGATGGCCACGTCGATCTTCACCTTTGGCAGGAAGTCGACGACGTATTCGGCGCCGCGGTACAGCTCGGTGTGGCCCTTCTGACGGCCGAAGCCCTTGACTTCGGTGACGGTGATGCCCTGTACGCCAATCTCCGACAGCGACTCGCGCACGTCGTCCAGCTTGAACGGCTTGATGATGGCAGTGACTAGTTTCATGAAAACTTCTCCCGTTTAGGTGGACTTGCCCCAGAAGTACGAACCCGGCTCAAGTCTAAGCTCAGTGTCTGGCTCTTGTAACGCTCCGGCTTCAGCCGGGCCGCGGACCGACACCACCAATCTCGCCGACGAAGCGTCGCGAATCGCCCATGCACCGCAACGAACCGGTGCGTGCGTCAACGGGGACAAAGCAGAATCGATGCCAGCTTTGCGCGAGCCGCTTGCTGCGGGGGCTCGGCCGCAAACGAAGCGGCCCGACGGACGGTTGAGCACAACGAACGCACGAAAATGGTGCGCAGCTGCACCATGGCCTGCTCATTTTTTGTGCGCCGCAGCCGAGAAAGGCGAAAAAAACGCCGTGCTACACTGCGCCCCGTTCAACGACAGGTGTTTTCAATGTTGCCGCCAAAAGCTTTCCTAGATGCCATCGGCTCCCAGGCCTCGCGCCTGTTCAACGGTGAAACGCCGCTGCCGCGCGGCGAGTTCGAAGCCCAGCTCAAGGGCGTGGTGCAGGGTGCACTGAACAAGCTCGACGTGGTCAGCCGCGACGAGTTCGACAGCCAAATGGTGGTGCTCGCCCGCACCCGCGCCCGGCTCGAGGCGCTCGAAGCCAAGGTCGCCGAACTGGAAGAGAAGCTCACACCGCCCGCGTCCTGACCGACCGGGCCGTGACACGATCAAAGGAGTGATCGAATGTCCCTGGCCATCGTCCATAGCCGCGCTCAGATCGGCGTCGAAGCCCCGGCGGTGACCGTCGAGGCGCATCTGGCCAACGGCCTGCCGGCGCTGACCCTGGTCGGCCTGCCGGAAACCGCCGTCAAGGAGAGCAAGGACCGGGTGCGCAGCGCCATCCTTACCTCCGGTTTCGATTTCCCCGCCCGACGCATCACGCTCAATCTCGCCCCTGCCGATCTGCCCAAGGACGGTGGTCGCTTCGACCTGGCCATCGCGCTGGGCATCCTCGCCGCCAGCGGACAGCTGCCCGGCGAACGTCTGGAGCAGCTGGAATGCCTGGGCGAACTGGCGTTGTCCGGCGCCTTGCGCCCGATCCAGGGCGTGCTGCCGGCCGCCCTCGCCGCGCGTGCCGCCGGCCGTGCGCTGCTGGTGCCGCGAGCCAATGCCGAGGAAGCCAGCCTCGCCTCGGGCCTGACCGTGTTTGCCGCAGAGCATCTGCTGGAAGTTGCCGCCCACTTCAACGGCGTTACCCCGCTCGAGCCCTACGTGGCCCAGGGGCTGCTGCGGCAGATCCAGCCCTACCCCGACCTGGCCGACGTACAGGGCCAGCAGGCGGCCAAACGCGGCCTGCTGATCGCCGCGGCCGGCGCACATAACCTGTTGTTCTCCGGGCCGCCCGGCACCGGCAAGACGCTATTGGCCAGCCGCCTGCCCGGCCTGCTGCCGCCGCTGGATGAGCAGGAGGCGCTGGAAGTGGCCGCGATTCATTCGGTGGCCAGCCACAGCCCGCTGCAGCACTGGCCGCAGCGCCCGTTCCGCCAGCCCCATCACAGTGCATCGGCCCCGGCGCTGGTGGGTGGCGGCAGCCGGCCGCAACCGGGCGAGATCACCCTGGCGCATCAGGGTGTGCTGTTTCTCGACGAGCTACCGGAGTTCGACCGCAAGGTGCTGGAGGTGCTGCGCGAGCCACTGGAATCGGGCCATATCGTCATCGCCCGGGCGCGGGACAAGGTGCGTTTTCCGGCGCGTTTCCAGCTGGTGGCGGCAATGAACCCCTGCCCGTGCGGCTATCTGGGCGACCCTAATGGTCGCTGCCGCTGCACGCCGGAGCAAATCCAGCGCTACCGCAACAAGCTCTCCGGACCGCTGCTCGACCGCATCGACCTGCATCTGACCGTGGCGCGCGAGGCCACCGCCCTCAACGCAGCGCCACAGACCGCCCAGAGCAGCGCCGTGCTCGCCGCACAGGTGGCCGAGGCGCGGCGACTGCAACTCGCCCGCCAGGGCTGCGCCAACGCCTTTCTCGACCTTGTCGGCCTGCGTGAGCACTGCCAGCTGACCGCCGAGGACCAGGCCTGGCTGGAGCGCGCCTGCGAGCGTCTCGCACTGTCCCTGCGCGCCGCACACCGGTTGCTCAAGGTCGCACGCACCCTGGCCGACCTGGAGCAGGCCGAACGCATCGGCCGGCAACATCTGGCCGAAGCGCTGCAATATCGCCCCGGCAGCCAGGCCTGAGCCCCTCCGGCCGGGGCATTCGACGTTGCCGGATGCCTGCTGACAAGCGGACGCTTTTGCGGTCTGTGTTAAGTTGCCTGGCTTTCGCCACAGGCGGCCACTCCCCAGACACAACCGAAGGAGCGCAGCATGGAGGCAAAACAGCCCTCGTCTTCTCACCTCAACGCCCCGGTCTTTTACGGCTCGGCAGTCATCATCCTGGCACTGGTGATCTACAGCGTCGCCTTTCAGGAACACGCGCAGGCCCTGTTCGGCGACGCCCAGGCCTGGATCATCGCCAATGTCAGCTGGCTGTACATTCTCGCCGTCGCACTCATCCTGCTGATGGTGGTGCTGCTGGCCTTCAGTCGCTACGGCGACATCAAGCTCGGCCCGGACCACAGCGAACCGGACTACAGCGCCCTGACCTGGTTCGCCATGCTCTTTTCCGCCGGCATGGGCATCGGCCTGATGTTCTTCGGCGTAGCCGAGCCGGTCATGCATTTCCTCTCGCCGCCGGTGGGCGAAGGCGGCACGACGCTCGCCGCCCGCGAAGCAATGAAGATCACCTTCTTTCACTGGGGCCTGCACGCCTGGTCGATCTACGCCATCGTGGCGATGATCCTCGCCTACTTCGCCTACCGTCACGGCCTGCCGCTGACACTGCGCTCGGCGCTCTAC
>Ga0155173_1046_pt2 | contig 9357 bp, 8 predicted proteins | sample RifCSPhighO2_01_FD_106141 | JGI IMG/M metagenome (GOLD analysis project Ga0155173, IMG submission 106141) | Pseudomonadales bacterium RIFCSPHIGHO2_01_FULL_64_12
CGCGCTTGGGGCCGGCGTCGGCCTGCTGCTGGCTGGCGCGCCGGCACTCGCCCTGGCCGTTTGCGTGGTGCTGGCCGGCGGCATGGCTGCGACGCTGGGCATGGTGGCCCTCAGGCCCTTGGCGCAGCTGGCCGAGCGGGCCCGCGCGATCGGCCACAACCCGGTCAGCCAGCTGATCTATACCGGGCGCGCCGATGAGATCGGCGAAATCGGCTTTGCCATCAGCATGCTCGAAGCCGAAGCCGGCGCCGTGGTCGGACGCATCGCCGACTCGAGCCGACAGCTCAGCCGGCACTCACGCGAGTTGTTGAGCGCGGTACAGAGCAGCTCGCAAAGCGCCTCGCGCCAGCAGAGTGAGACCGACCAGGTCGCCACGGCGATCAACCAGATGGCCGCGAGCATCCAGGAGGTCGCGGCGAATGCCCTGCGCACCGCAGAGGCGGCTACCCATGCGCATGGCGAGGCAGCCAGCGGCGAGCAGATCGTCAGCCTGACCGGCAGCAGCATTCTGCGCCTGGCCGAGGAGATCCAGCGGGCCGCCGAAGTGATCCACCAGCTGGAAACGCACAGCCAGGAGATCAGCCGGGTCCTCGAGGTCATTCACAGCATTGCCGAGCAGACCAACCTGCTCGCGCTCAACGCCGCCATCGAAGCGGCGCGCGCCGGTGACCAAGGCCGCGGCTTCGCCGTGGTCGCCGACGAGGTGCGCAGCCTGGCCCTGCGGACCTCGTCGGCGACTGCGGAGATCCAGCGCACCATCGCCACCCTGCAGGACGGCACCCGCCAGGCCGTGCAGGTGATGCAGCACAGCCGCGAAGAGGCACAGCGCAGCGTCGCACATGCCGGCGAGGCCGAGCGCTCGCTCAACGGCATCAACAGCCGGGTCAACGAGATCAGCGAGATGAGCAGCCAGATCGCCGCGGCGGTGGATCAGCAAAGTGCCGTGAGCGAGGAGATCAATCGCAACATCGTGAGCATCCGGGTCGGCTCCGACGACCACGTGACCAGCGGCCTGCAGAGCCAGGAAAGCGCTTCGGGCGTGGCGCGGCTGGCCGAAGGCATGCAGGAGCTGGTTCAGCAGTTCTGGGGCCGCCGGCGCGGCTGAGCACGCGGCCTCAACGCTCGTTGCCGGGAAAACGCACCTGAACCAGCAGACCGCCGAGCGCGCCCTCGCCGAGCTCGATGCCGGCCCGGTGGGCACGCACGATCTCGCCGACGATGGCCAGCCCGAGGCCCGCGCCGTGACCGGCGCTGTCGCGGCGGTAGAAACGCGCGAATACCCGGCTGCGCTCGGCCGGCGGAATACCCGGGCCGTCGTCCTCGACTTCCAGTAGCCCGCCCTCGCGCACCCGCAGGATCACGTTGCCACCGGCGGGCGTGTGGGCCAGGGCGTTGTGCACCAGATTGCCGAGCAATTCGCTGAGCAGGGTCGGCTCGCCGACTACCCATACCGGCTGTTCGGCTTCGAGCGCCAGGGCCACCCCGCGCTGATGCGCCAGCGCGGCCATCGCCAGGCCCAGCTCGCGGGCCAGCTGCGACAGGTCCAGGCGCTGCGCGCCGCCCTCGGCGATGGACTGTGCGCCGCTTTCGATGCGCGCCAGGGAAAGCAGCTGATTGGCCAGGTGGATGACCTTGTCGGTGCTCTGCCCGGCTTCCTCCAGCGTGTTGCGCCAGACCTCGGGCTGCGGCTCGCGCAGGCCCAGTTCGATGCGCGCCTTGAGCGCCGCCAGTGGCGTGCGCAGCTCGTGGGAGGCGTCGGCGATGAAGCGTGCCTGGCGTTCGAACTGGCCGCGCAGGCGTTCGGTGAAGCCGTTGAGCGCGACCACCAGCGGGCGCAGCTCGCGCTGCACGCTGACCAGCGGCAGCGGCCGCAGATCGTCCGGTGCGCGTTCCTGCACCGCCTCGCTGAGCCGGCCCAGCGGCCGCAACGCGGCACTTACCGCCAGCCATACCAGCAGCAGCGCGGCGACGGCCATCAGCCCGACCCGCCACAGGGTATCGGTGAGCAGGCTGCGCGCCATGCGCTCTCGGGCGCCGAGGGTCTCGGCCACGCGGATCTCGGCGATGCCGTTGAGCTCCGGCTCGCTGACCGGCTGCAGCAGGCTCACCAGGCGCACGCCCTGGCCCTGGAATTCGCCATCGTAGAAACGCGCCAGGGCCGGGTAATCGTCGGTGCGCGGGGTGTCGGCGGCAGGGGCGGGCAGGTTCTCGTAGCCGCTGACCAGGCGCCCCTGGATGTCCAGCACCCCGTAGTAGATACGTCCGGCGCTGTCATAGGCGAAGGTGTCGAGCGCCACGTAGGGCACGTTGGCGCGCAGCACACCCTCGTGAGTGACCAGGCCGTCGGCGATGGCTCGGGCAGAGGCGAGCAGGGTGCGGTCGTAGGCGGTATCGGCAGCGGCACGGCCGTTCCAGTAGGCACTCCAGCCGCTGAACAGCAGCAGCAGCGCGAGCAGGATCGCCAGCCGGCGCAGCAGCCGGGCACGCAGGCTGCCGGCGACCTCCGGCTCAGCCATCGAGCGCCTCGAGCATGTAGCCCAGGCCGCGGAAGGTGACGATGCGCACCGGTTGGCCCTCGAGCTTCTTGCGCAGCCGGTAGACATAGATCTCGATGGCGTCGGCGCTGGCGTCCTCGTCCAGGCCGAACACCTGGGCGGCCAGCTGATCCTTGCTCATCACCCGGCCGGGACGGGCGATCAGTGCCTCGAGCACGCTCTGTTCCCGGGAGGTCAGCGTCAGCGGCTCGTCGGCCAGGCTGAAGCGCCGCGCATCCAGGTCGTAGACCAGTACACCGCAGCGCTGCTGGCGCTCGCCGCCGCCGACGCTGCGTCGCAGCAGCGCCTTGACCCGCGCTTCCAGCTCGGACAGCTCGAACGGCTTGGCCAGGTAGTCGTCGGCACCTAGGTTGAGGCCGTGCACGCGATCGCTGACCTCACCGCGCGCGGTGAGCATCAGCACCGGCAGCGTCTTGCCGCGCCCGCGCAGGCGCGCCAGCACCTGAAAGCCATCCAGCCGCGGCAGCCCGACGTCGAGAATCGCCAGCGCATAGTCCTCGCTGGCCAGCGCCAGGTCGGCGGCGATGCCGTCGTGCAGCAGGTCCACGGTCCAGCCGGCGCCGCGCAGCGCCTGCGCCACGCTCTCGGCCAGCTGGGGGTGATCCTCGACCAGAAGAATCCGCATTGCCTGTCCTCTGCCATTGCGACGGGGCGCCAGTGTAGCGGCAGACGGCAAGAGTCGCCGCAGGCTTTCGACGCTGAAAGGCTGGCGAAAGCTTGACCCCATAGGATCGCTTACAGGTGGCTCGATCCACCTTGCGCGGCGCATGCGCCGTCACAACAAAAACAATAGTGGAGATACCCCGATGCTGACTGCCGTCAGACGCTCACCCGCTCCTGCTCGTCTCGCTCTCGCCGTTGCCGCCGCCTCGCTGGCGCCGCTCGCCCAGGCCGCGTTCATCGAAGACAGCAGTGCAACTCTGCAGACCCACAACATCTACCTGAACCGCGATTTCCGCGAAGGCACCGCCCAGTCCAAGCGCGAAGAGTGGACCCAGGGTTTCATCCTCGACGTGCAGTCCGGCTTCACCGAAGGCACCGTCGGCGTCGGCCTGGATGCGCTGGGCATGCTCGGCGTCAAGCTGGACTCCGGCGGTGGTCGCGCCGGCACCGACCTCCTGCCGGTGCAGGACGATGGCGGCACCCCGGACGAGTTCAGCCGCCTGGGCCTGACCGCCAAGGCGAAGATCGCCGAGACCGAGCTGCGCTATGGCTCGCACATCCCGGAGATGCCGGTGGTCAATGCCAGCGACAGCCGCACGCTGCCGCAGGTGTTCGAAGGCGGCACCGCCACTTCCAAGGATATCGAAGGCCTGACGCTGATCGGCGGGCGCCTGGACAAGGTCATCGACCGCGCTTCGACCAACTCCCAGGACCTGCAGCTGAACAACAAGAACAGCCGTTTCGCCAGTGCCGCCGAGGCCGATCACCTGACCTTCGCCGGGGCCGAATACGCCTTCAACAAGAACCTCACCGGCCGCTACTACTACGGCGAGCTGGATGACGTGTACCGCCAGCATTTCTTCGGCCTGCTGGCGGTCAAGCCGCTGACCGACAACTCCGCGCTGAGCGCCGATCTGCGCGTGATGTTCAGCGACGACACCGGCGCGGCCAACGCCGGCAAGATCGACAACCAGGCCTGGAACGGCATGCTGGGTTACAGCCTCGGCGGGCACAAGGTCAGCCTCGGCTATCAGCAGATGCGCGGCGATACCGGCTATGCCTATATCGATGGCAGCGATCCGTTCCTGGTCAACTTCGTGCAGATCAACGACTTCGCCAACGCCGACGAGCGCTCCTGGCAGGCCCGTTACGACTACAACTTCGCCGCCATGGGCATCCCCGGGCTGACCTTCCTGACCCGTTACATCTCCGGCGCCAACGCCGAATACGCGGGCGGCAGCAACGGCAGCGAGTGGGAACGCGACATCGAGCTGAAGTACGTGGTGCAGAGCGGCCTGAAGGACGCCGGCCTGCTCAAGGCGCCGATGCGCGTCACCTACATGCCCGGCGGCGTCGGCGCGGTGGCCTACAACGCCGTGGTCGCCCAGCGCGCCGCGGAGGCGGGGACCATCACCGCCTTCTCCAGCGGCTCGCTGCTCAACCTCGCGCAGGGCAAGTTCGGTCGCTATGACGAAACCGCGGTGCGCTGGCTGGCCGCGGTCGGCACCGACTACGGCGCCATCTCGGTGCGTGCCGATGCGCCCTACCAGGACCTCGACGACCTCATCGCCGCGGTGAAGAAGGACCCGGGCAGCGTGGTGTTCGGCGCCGGCGCCACCATCGGCGGGCAGGACTGGATGCAGACCGCACTGATCGCCCGCGCCGCCGGCGTCGATCCGCAGAAGCTGCGCTATGTCGCCTTCGAAGGCGGCGGCGAGACGCTCACCGCCATGCTCGGCGGCCATGTGCAGGTCACCTCCAGCGGCCTCGGCGAAGTCACCCCGCAACTCGACGCCGGCAAGATCCGTATCCTCGCCGTGCTCTCCGACGAGCGCCTGCCGGGCAAGCTGGCCGACATCCCCACCGCCAAGGAGCAGGGCTACGACATCAGCTGGCCGGTGATCCGCGGCTTCTACATGGGGCCGGAAGTCTCCGACGAGGACTTCAACTGGTGGAAGAGCCAGTTCGACAGCCTGCTGGCCGACGAGGACTTCGCCAAGCTGCGCGAGCAGCGCGACCTGTTCCCGCTGTCGATGACAGGCGACGAGCTCAAGGCCTTCGTCGAGAAGCAGGTGCAGGACTACAAGGCGCTGGCCGGCGAGTTCGGCCTGGTCAAGTAACGCGAACCGGCCCGCGCCCGCGGGCCGCACGGCGGGCCCGGCAACTGCCGGGTCGCCGAACCCTGAGGTATCCCGTCATGTATGTACGTGTCTTCGCCGCGGCGTGGCTGCTCGCCTGCGCCGGCCTCGCCCTGCTCGCCTGGGGCTTCGAGGCGCCCTTCGCCTACGACCCGGTCGGGCCGCGCGCCTATCCGCTGCTGCTGCTGTTCCTGATGGCCTGTGGTGCGGCGTGGCTGCTGTTCAAGCCGCATGGCGAGCCGACGCCAGCGTTCGATCGTGCCAAGGCGCAGCGGGCCGTGCTCTGCGTGCTGGCGCTGCTGGCCTATGCCCTGCTGTTCGAATTCCTCGGCTTCGTCATCAGCACTGCCCTGGCCGGTTTCGCCCTCGGCCTGCTGTTCAACGGTCGCCTGTGGCCCAGCGTGATCAGCGGCGTGCTGCTCGGCGTGCTGCTCTACGGGCTGTTCGATTACCTGCTGGACGTACCGCTGCCGCTCGGCCTGCTGCGTCTGCTGGAGAGCTGATATGGAAACTTTGAATTTCTTGATGCAGGGCTTCGATGTCGCCACCCGGCCGACCAACCTGCTGGTGGCGCTGTTCGGCGCCTTCGTCGGCACCGTCGTCGGCCTGCTGCCCGGCCTCGGCCCGATCAACGGCGTGGCGCTGCTGCTGCCGTTGGCCTTTGCCCTCGGCCTGCCGCCGGAGACTGCACTGATCCTGCTCGCCGCCGTGTACCTGGGCTGCGAGTACGGCGGCCGCATTTCGGCCATTCTGCTCAACGTGCCGGGTGACGCCGCGGCGGTGATGACCACCCTCGACGGCTACCCACTGGCGCGTCAGGGCAAGGCTGGCATCGCCCTGTCGCTGTCGGCGGTGAGCTCGTTCATCGGCAGCATCATCGCCACCTGCGGCGTGGTGCTGTTCGCTCCGCTGCTGGCCAAGTGGGCGGTGGCCTTCGGCCCGGCGGAATACTTCGTGCTGATGATCTTCGCCATCGCCTGTCTCGGCGGCATGGTCGGCGACAAGCCGGTGAAGACCCTGATGGCCGCGCTGATGGGCCTGGCGCTGGCCACCGTCGGTGTCGACTCGACCACCGGCGTCTACCGCTTCACCTTCGGCAGCGTCAGCCTGTCCGACGGCATCCAGTTCGTCATCGTGGTGATCGGCTTCTTCAGCGTCAGCGAGATCCTGCTGATGCTGGAAAAGACCCACAGCGGGCAGAAGGCGGTCAAGGCCAGTGGCCGGCTGCTGTTCAACTTCAAGGAGTTCTGCCTGACCTTCTGGACCATGGTGCGCAGTGCCGTGGCCGGCTTCGTCATCGGCACCCTGCCGGGCGCCGGGGCGACCATCGCCAGCGCCATGACCTACATGAGCGAGAAGCGCATGGCCGGCGACAAGGGCCGCTTCGGCGATGGCGACCTGCGCGGCCTGGCGGCACCGGAAGCCGCCAACAACGCCTCGGCCTGCGGTTCGCTGATCCCCATGCTGACCCTCGGCGTGCCGGGTTCGGGCACCACCGCGGTGATGATCGGCGCACTGACGCTGTACAACATCACCCCGGGCCCGCTGTTGTTCGAACAGCAGCCGGACGTGGTCTGGGGCCTGATCGCCTCGCTGTTCATCGGCAACGTGATCCTCTTGATCATGAACATCCCCCTGGTCGGCCTGTTCTCGCGCATGCTCAGCGTGCCGAACTGGGTGCTGGTACCGACGATCACGGTGATCAGCATGGTCGGCGTGTATTCGGTGCACAGCACCGTGTTCGACCTGGTGCTGATGGTCGGCCTCGGCGTGTTCGGCTACCTGCTGCGCAAGCTGGACTTCCCGCTGTCGGCACTGATCCTCGGTTTCGTCCTCGGCGAGATGATGGAAGACAACCTGCGCCGCGCACTGTCGATCTCCAACGGTGAGCTGGGCATTCTCTACGGCAGCCCGATCACCCTGGCACTGTGGGGGCTGACCGTGGCGATGCTGGCCATGCCGGGGCTGCGCTGGTACCTCAAGCGTCGTCGCGGCAACGCGGTCGAGGCACAGGCCTGATATGCACCAGCGGCTGCCGGCCTGGTGGGCAACGCCGCTGATCGGTGCGTTCGGCGGCTGGCTGGCGAGCCTGGCCAACTGGCCGCTGCCGTGGATGGTCGGCTCGCTGCTGGCGGTGATCGCCGTGCGCTGCAGCGGCTGGCTGGTGAGCGAAGTGCCGCGCGGCCGGCAGGTGGGGCAGTGGATCGTCGCCAGCGCCATCGGCCTGCATTTCACCGGTGAAGTGATGCGCGAGGTGCTGGCGCACTTCGGCGTGATCCTCGCCGGCGCCGTCGGCACCCTGCTGCTGGGGCTGATCGGCATCTTCATCCTGCTGCGCAGCGGCAGCGACCGTGCCACTGCATTCTTCGCCAGCATGCCGGGTGGCGCCAGCGAGATGGTGGTGCTGGCCAACCGGCACCAGGCCGAGGCGGCCAGCGTGGCGGCGGCGCACAGCCTGCGCCTGCTGCTGGTGGTGCTGATCGTGCCAGCGCTGTTCACCTGGGGGTTGCCGACCGTCGCGGCGCCGCCCGCGGCCCCGGTGAGCTGGCCCTGGCTCGCCGTGCTGCTGCCAGCCGGTGGCCTGCTGGCGCTGCTCTGGAAGCGCCTTGGCCAGCCCAACCCCTGGATGCTCGGCCCGCTGACCGTCTGCGCGCTGGCCAGCGTGGCGTTCGACCTGCACATCGGCCTGCCGGGCTGGGCCGGCGCGCTCGGCCAGTGGCTGATCGGCTGCTCGCTGGCCTGTCATTTCGATCGGCCGTTCTTCCGCAGTGCGCCGGCCTTCCTGTTGCGCATCCTGCTGTTCACCCTGCTGGCCATGCTGGTCGCCGCCGCGCTGGGCGGTGCCCTGGGCTGGGTGACGGCGCTGGACGAGGTGTCGCTGATGCTCGGCATGATGCCCGGCGGCATCACCGAGCTGTGCCTGACCGCCGAAGCCTTGCAGCTGTCGGTGGCGCTGGTTACCGCGGTGCAGGTGCTCAGGCTGTTTCTGGTGATGTTTCTCGCCGAGCCGTTGTTCCGCCTCTGGCAGCGCCGCGCAGGCTAGGCGGGACGCCCCGGCAGGTGCGGCTCGCTGGGCAGCACCTCACGGTTGGTGTCGCCGGCAGTGCGCGGCTTGCCCGGGCCTTCCAGAGCCGGATAGGCGGCGCTGCAGAACAGCGAATTGAGCCGTTTCATGTCGGCAATCAGCTCCAGATGCGCCGCGCTGGTCTCGATGCTTTCCACCACTTGTCGGTGCAGCCGATGCACATGGGAATGGGCCAGCTCGCGCTCCAGTTTGCGGAACTGGCGCTTCTGCTGCAGAAGCTGGCGCGCACCGTGGGAGTCGCCGGAGATGAACACCGACAGGCCCAGCCGCAGGTTGGCGCTGAGCTGGGCATGCAGCTGGCCGAGTTCCTCCAGCCCGCTGTCGGAGAAGGAACGGCGCTTGGCGGTCTTGAGGTTCTGCACCTTGCTCGCCATGTGCTCGATGATGTCGCCGGCCTGCTCCAGATTGATCGCCAGTTCGATGATCTCCGCCCAGCGCCGGCCCTCCTGCTCGGCCAGGTCCTCGCGGGGCATCTGCGCCAGGTAGAGCTTGACCCCGCTGTAGAGCGCATCGACGTCGTCGTCCAGACGGCGGATCTCCTCGCCCGGTTCGGCACGGTCCTCGCGCAGCACTTCCAGCAGGCGCGCCAGCATCAGCTCCACCATGTCGCCGATGCGCAGGGTCTCGCGCACTGCATTGGCCAGCGCCAGGCTCGGTGTGTCCAGCGCCGCCGGGTCGAGGTGCCGCGGCTGCGCCACGCCGTTGTCCAGCTGGCGCTCGGGCAGCAGGCGCTCGCACAACCGGCTCATGGGGTGCACGGTGGGCAGCAGGAGCAGGCAGCGCAGGCTGTTGTAGACCAGGTGGAAGCCGATCACCTGGGTCTGCGCGCTGTAGCCGAGGGTGTCCATCCAGGCCACCAGCGGCACCAGGAAAGGCAGCACGATGAGGCCGGCGAGCTTGTACAGCAGGTTGCCCA
>Ga0155173_1067_pt5 | contig 9281 bp, 8 predicted proteins | sample RifCSPhighO2_01_FD_106141 | JGI IMG/M metagenome (GOLD analysis project Ga0155173, IMG submission 106141) | Pseudomonadales bacterium RIFCSPHIGHO2_01_FULL_64_12
CGGGAGAAGCGACCACTGTCGACGAACTCCTTTCTGATCAGCTCTTCAAGCCGGGCGATGTTGGGATTGCTCGCCTTCGGTGTGCCGTTAAACGAATACTCGGTTTGTACTTTGATGTAGGCGCTCGGTTTCTTCTGTACCGATTCGAGCGGCCATTGACTCACTTCTGGCAGCGACTTGTGGGAGTAGGTCATGCATCCCGTGAGGGTCAGGCACGCCAGGGCGGCAACGATGGTCATCAGTTTTTTCATGTTTGGCATCCCTGTCAGTGAGCGAGCTGCTGCGTGCCGTCTTTAAGCAACTGCTCAACCAGCTGAGTCAGTTGCTGCGAGCCGGACGCATTGAAGTAATCGGCATCCCATAGTCCCGTGTTCTGATTCAGCACCAGGACCTTCTCTACATGTGCCACTTGCTTACCGGCGGCATCGTCGATGGTCAGCTCGCCGCGAAGATCGTACTTGTCGACGTAGATGGGGCCGTTCACCCAGATCCACATGGTCAGCGTCAGCAGCGCACCCGGGAAATATCCCGGGTGCGGTGTGCGCTTGCCCTTGAGGGAGGTGAAGTTGAAGCGCAGCTCAACGTCTCGCTCGTCCAGCTTGGCGGGGAAGCTGATCATGTGTTCGAAGTACTCGCCACGATCGATATGTTGCGCAATCTGGGTGGTCAGCACATTGCTGATGTTGCGGCGTTGGGTCTCGTTCAGCTGCGGGTCGCTAACCTCGACGTCCTTGAGCAAAGCGCCAACCGGGACGGATTGCGCCATCGCCTGGGAGGGCAGCCCAATGGGGCCAGTGGGGGTGAACGAGACGCAACCGGTCAGCGCCAGGCTCAACAGGCCGGCGACCAGATATTTGACGGGGGTCATGGTACTTCCTTGATGTTCTACGGGTTGGCAGGCCGCGAACGACGTGCAGCTACTCTCTGAAGTTGGAGCCTTTCCGCCGTCCTTGGCAGCCGAGATGATACGGGCTAAATGCCATTACGCTGGCGATATTTTTGTGAGCTGTTTCGTACGGATCGGTATTCGCGTGTCGCTACGACCGCTCGGATCAGGATGAAGATGCCGAGGGCTCTGAACCGGTTCTGTTGAAGGCAAGTTGGACCGTATGCGGCGCGGGTTCTTCCAGCTGGGGCTGGTCAGTGCACCGGCGTCGGCCGGGAGTTTCGGTCGTGTCGCCGTCTCGTTGGTGCCCGTCTGATCGCAAGGCCGTGGAAGGCGCGACTAGTAACGCATCTTCAGCTCGATCCGCGCGGGCTCGTCGGCGGTCACCTCGAAGGCGCTGTCCTCGTAGGACGGTGGGCCCATCACCTTGGGGTTGTTCGATAGCCCGTAGCCTTCGACCGGAATCATGCCGAAGCGCAGGTCCAGTCGGCCGTTATCGTTCTCGTCGTGGTAGGCCAGCACCGCGTAGCGGCCGGGCGGCACATCGTCGAACGTCACGGTTACCGTACCGGCTTCGGCTTTGGCCTTCTGCGCGGCGAAGGCCTGGTCATCCTTGCGGAAGCTCTTGGCATCGGCAAACACCGCCACGGCCACTTGGCCGCGGTCATGCTGCAGCCCGCTGAGCGTGACCTGCAGCTCCTGAGCCTGGGCTGCGGGAATCAGAAGGGCGAGGGCCAGGCCCGTAATCGAAAGTGCTTTCATGCTGTGCTCTTGATAACGAGGGTGCGCGCACTACCGGCGGTTCGACGACGGACGCGCCAGTGCCGTGCGACATCTTCGGCGAACAAGCGAAGCGTTGTCCACGCTCAGCTGTGGGCGCATTTACATGCGGAAAAACTTCTATCGGAGCGATAGGGATTATTCATGGCCGCTCGCAAGCGCTGCTTCGCCTCAGGGCAGCCGCTCTAGCCAGGGTCTTTCAGCCTATCTAGCAATTGTCGGCACGGCAGATCGGCCCCGCTGGCAGCGTGCGGTGCCCTACGCCGAGCGGACCGGGTGCTAGGGTTTCCTGAGCGGTGCCTGGCCGCTAACGACAACCACGTGAGGAATGCAACATGAACGCCGAATCTGGAGAAAATGCCGGGGGCGGCTGCCCACTCGGTCATGGCGCCGGCGCACCGCGCAAACGCCCGAGCAATCGCGATTGGTGGCCTGAAGCACTGAGCCTGACATCGCTCAACCAGCACTCGCCACGCTCCAATCCCTACGGTGGCGATTTCGACTACGCCGCCGAATTCAACTCCCTCGATCTCGATGCGGTGATCGCCGACCTGCACAAGGTGATGACCGATTCGCAGGACTGGTGGCCGGCCGATTTCGGCCATTACGGCGGCCTCTTCATCCGCATGGCCTGGCACAGCGCCGGGACCTACCGCATCACCGACGGCCGCGGCGGCGCGGGCGGCGGGCAGCAACGCTTCGCTCCGCTCAACAGCTGGCCGGACAACGCCTCGCTGGACAAGGCGCGACGCCTGCTCTGGCCGATCAAGCAGAAATACGGACGCAAGTTGTCCTGGGCAGACCTGTTCGTGCTCACCGGCAACGTCGCGCTCGAATCCATGGGTTTCAAGACCTTCGGCTTCGGCGGCGGCCGTGCCGACACCTGGGAGCCGGAAGAGCTCTTCTGGGGGCCTGAGGGCACCTGGCTGGGTGACGAGCGCTACAGCGGCGAACGCCAGCTGCACCCAGGCCTGGGTGCGGTGCAGATGGGCCTGATCTACGTGAATCCGGAGGGCCCTAACGGCAACCCGGACCCGAAGGCCGCGGCCGTCGACATCCGCGAAACCTTCGCCCGCATGGCCATGAACGACTACGAGACCGTGGCGCTGATCGCCGGCGGCCACACCTTTGGCAAGACCCACGGTGCGGGCGATCCCTCATTCATCGGGCCGGAGCCAGAAGGCGCGCTGATCGAAGATCAGGGGCTGGGCTGGCGCAGCAAGTTCCAGACCGGCATCGGACCGGACGCCATTACATCGGGGCTGGAAGTCATCTGGAGCCAGACGCCGGTCAAATGGTCGAACTACTTCTTCGAGAACCTGTTCAATTTCGAATGGGAACTGACCAAGAGCCCGGCCGGTGCGCACCAGTGGGTGGCCAAGGATGCCCCGGAAATCATTCCCGATCCCTTCGACCCGAACAAGAAACGCAAGCCGACGATGCTGACGACCGATCTGTCGTTGCGTTTCGACCCGATCTACGAGCCGATCTCACGCCACTTCCTCGAGAACCCGGACGAATTCGCGGACGCGTTCGCCCGCGCCTGGTTCAAACTGACCCACCGCGACATGGGCCCCATCGCGCGCTATCTCGGCCCGCTGGTGCCGAAGGAGCAGCTGATCTGGCAGGACCCGATTCCCGAGCGCGACCACCCGGTGATCGACGACGCCGACATCGCGTCGCTCAAGCAGAAGATCCTCGGCCTGGGCTTTTCCGTATCGGACCTGGTGTCGGTGGCCTGGGCCTCGGCGGCGACCTACCGCGGTTCGGACAAGCGCGGCGGAGCCAATGGCGCGCGCATTCGCTTCGCTCCGCAGAAGGACTGGGAAATCAACAACCCGCCGTTGCTGGCGCATGTGCTGCAGAAGCTCGGCGAGATACAGAGTGACTTCAACGGCTCGGCCACCGGTGGCAAGAAGGTTTCCATGGCCGACCTGATCGTGCTGGCCGGCTGTGCGGCCATCGAGAAGGCCGCGCAGGATGGCGGCGTGAATGTCGCCGTACCTTTCACCCCAGGGCGGATGGATGCGCTGGAGGAATGGACCGACGCGCAGTCGTTCGAGGCGCTGCGCCCGGTGGCCGACGGCTTCCGCAACTACTACCACGAGTCCCACTTCATGGCGCCCGAGGAAGCGCTGGTGGACAAGGCGCACCTGTTGCGCCTGAGCGCACCTGAGATGACCGTGCTGGTCGGCGGCATGCGCGTGCTGGGCGCCAATGCCGGCGGCAGTCAGGACGGTGTGTTCACCCACCGCGTCGGCGTGTTGTCCAACGACTTCTTCGTCAACCTGCTGGACATGAAGAACGAGTGGACGGCCACCGAGCACAAGAACCGCTTCCAGGGCCTGGACCGCAAGACCCGCCAGCCCACCTGGACGGCGACCCGCGTGGACCTCATCTTCGGCTCGCAATCGGAGCTGCGCGCCCAGGCCGAGGTGTACGGCATGGCCGATGGCAACGAGAAGTTCGTGCGCGACTTCGCCAAGGCTTGGGACAAGGTGATGAACGCCGACCGGATGGACATCGGCAAACCCGCCGATCAGTTCAGCCAGAAACTGTCGGCCTAAGTGCCGCGGCGGCGTCCTGTAGGGCGCCGCCGTTGCTTTCAAGCCTGACCGGCAAGTGCCTGCGCCACAGGTTTGCCGCGCGATTTTCCTGCGGCCCGGCTATGATGCGCGCCCCCAGCGCCTCGCTCAGCAGAGACCAGCATGCCCGGCACCGCCATCTATACCGACCTGTCGGGTTACTACGACCTCATGTGCGCCGATATCGACTACGGCGCCCAGAGCAGTGCCGTCCAGCGGCTGCAGCAATTGTTCGGCAATGGTGGAAGACGGCACCTGGATCTCGCCTGCGGAACCGGGCCGCACGTGCGCCATTTCATCGATGCGGGCTACGACAGCAGCGGGCTGGACATCAATCAGCCGATGCTGGACCGGGCCACGCTGCGTTGCCCGGAGGCGCGCTTCTCGCTGCAGGACATGTGCAGCTTCAGCCTGGATCGGCCGGTCGACCTGATCACCTGCTTCCTGTACTCGATCCATTACAGCGCCGGGCTCGAGCGGCTCGCCGCCTGTATCGCCCATGTGCACGCCGCGCTGGCCGACCAGGGGCTGTTCTGCTTCAACGCCGTGGACAAGCAGCGGATCGACAACCGCTCGTACGTGTCTCACACCGCTCACCATGCCGATGGCCTGTTCGGCTTCAGTTCCGGCTGGTACTACAGCGGTGAGGGCGAGCGGCAATTGCTGCGGTTGCGCATCGAGAAGACGCTGGCCGGAGCCAGTCAGGTCTGGCAGGACGAGCATCCGATGGTGGCGGTGAGCTTCGCTGAACTGATCGCGCTGCTGGAACCGTATTTCGAGGTGCATGTGCTCGAGCACGACTACCAGAAGATCGCTCCGTGGGACACGGCGTCCGGCAACGCCATCTTCGCCTGCGTGAAGCGCTGATCGGCGTGCACGCAGCTAGCGCGCTCAGTGCAACCGCTTGGCCGAGGTGCGCAGCCCGATCAGCTGATCGGCCTGTCGGGCCAGCTCGTCGAGCAGCAGGTCGCGGTGTTTCTCGGCTGCCTTCATGGCGCTCTGACCGTGCTGCTTGACCAGGTAGCTGTAGATTTGCCGGACCTCCCTGGACTGGAAGATGGGCTGCAGATCCTGCACCGCCACCGCACCGTCTGAAGCCTGGCTCCGCGTGTTCATCAGCACCTGCGGGCCGCGCGCTACCAGCGGCATGAAGCCCTGCGCCTCGAAGTACCCGGCCTTGCCCGCCACGCACGCCACCTCCGCGTGGGGATAGCGCGACAGCATCCGTTCGACCATCGCCCGGCCGATGCCCTGCCGGCGCTGCTCCGCGCTCACGGCCAGGTAGACCAGGGCACAGGCTTCGGGGTCGTCCACATACGGCAGGTAAAGCGCGAAGCCGAGCAGCGTCGCCGGATCTTCCGCATCCAGCGCCATGATCAACCCCGGTTTGCCGGGCTGCGCACCGTCCATGCTGTCGAGATAGCGATGCACCTCGAGCCCCACCACGTACTGATACAGCGGGTACAGCAGGTTGCTCGGCGTGAGCGAGACGGCGCTGATGTCGCCGAGGTAGTCCACCACCATCTGCAGCAGCTGGCCTTTCAGCGCTTCCGGCGGCGGGGTTTCCAGATGGGCGAGGGTGAACATGGGGGCTCCGGGGCGGTACGGCAAAGGCGGCATTGTAAGGCCCAGGGGCAGGCAGGGGAGAGGGAAGTCGGTTCCGTATCGCCGCTATGAGCGGGAGGCTCCGCCCGGTCGCGGCGACCGAACGCCGCTTCGCTCGCGTCGTCCGGCCGCCATACAGGCTCGCTAGCTCGCTTCTGCCTGGCGCTGGCTGACGCGGGGGCGTGGCGCGGCGACGGTGCTCTGCAGCTCCGCCACCAGCGCATCCACCTGACGCAGCGCCTCGGCCACCGAATTGGCCAGCAGCTCGCCCCCCACCTCCTGACCCTCGATGGCGATCTGGTGGATGCGGGTGATGCCAATGAACCCCAGTGCGGTCGCCAGGTTCGGCTCCAGATGGTTCATATGCGCCATCGCCCCTCCGGGGCCGAAGCCTACGCCGCCCCGGGCGGTGAGGATGACCGCGTGCCGCTCCCGATCCGCCAACATGGGCACGTAGGGATCAAGCGGGTTGCTCTCGTCCAGCCCGACCGTGCGGTTCAGGCGCACCACCTGATCGATCCAGGCCTTGAGCGCCGCCGGCATGCCGAAGTTGTAGAGCGGCGTGCCGATGACCAGCACATCGGCGGCCAGCAGTTCGTCCACCAGCCTGTCGCTTTCGGCCAGGGCATCCTTCATCCAGGGTTGTTGACGCTCCTCTGGCGTGAAGGCCGACGCGATCCAGTCGTGGCTGACGAAAGAGGGCGGGTTCCGGCCGATGTCCCGGTAGGTCACGCCATCCTGCGGGCGACGCGCCAACCATCGACTGACGAAGCGCTGGCTGAGGTTGCGGCTGTGAGAACCGTGTTCGTCCTTGCCGGCAAGGCCGGGGCGGGCGCTGGCGTCGAGGTGCAGAAGATGTGTCATGGCGATTCTCCTGTGATTGAATTCATCTGTCGTTCGCGGTAAATCCAGCCTAGGGCTAGGCTGTACGAGCGACAAACGACCATTTCTTCCAACTACAGATGAGACAAACTCAGCCATGGCACACCGCCGCTTACCTTCGCTTTCTGCGCTGCGAGCCTTCGAAGCCGCCGCCCGGCACGAGAGCGCCAAACAGGCTGCGGAGGAGCTGTCCGTCACGGCCACGGCGATCAGCCACCAGATTCGCTCGCTGGAGGAGTCGCTCGGCGTGGCGCTGTTTCTGCGTAAACCGCGAAAGCTGGAATTGACCGACCAGGGGCGCGAGCTGCAACAGACGCTGGAAACGGCCTTCGACAGCATCAGCGCCACGGTCGAACGCCTCAATGCGAGGCCCTGCCGCCAGGCGATCACCCTCAGCACCACACCGGCCATCGCGGTGCGCTGGCTGGTGCCCTGGGTCTGCCTGCTACGCGATTCGCATCCGGATATCGATCTGCGCTTCCACACCTCCCATGAACCGGTTGCGCTGGATGGCGTCACGGCGGATATCGCCATCCGCTACGGCGATGGCCGCTGGCCGGGGCTGGTGGCAGAGAAGCTGTTCGACAATACCTTCGTCCCGGTCTGCAGCCCGCACCTCGGCTTGCGGGATGTGGCCGAGCTACCCAAACACCCGTTGATCCATTTCCGTGCGCAAGCCGCCTTGTCCGCTCCAATTCATTGGGCGTCGTGGCAAAAGCTCGCCAACGTGCCGGGGCTGGATGTGAGCGCCGGGCTGGTCTTCTCCGACGAGACCCACGCCATCTCGGCCGCCATCGGTGCGCAGGGCGTGGCGCTGATGAGTCGGCAGTTGATTGAGGACGAACTGAGGGAAGGGCGGCTGGTGCAACCGTTCGGGCCGGAGATGGAGGGCAAGCCGTTTCATCGTAAGCGCTCCATAAACCCCGTCCTGGCGGACGGGTTTGTTTTCAGGAAGCAGAGGCAGAAGCTGGCGAGCAGTTCCACGGCAGCAGCGCTTCGTAGTCTTCGACGCTCTGTGCCGCAGGCAGGTGTTCAAGGATGTGGCGCAGCCAGGCGTAGGGCTCCTGCCCGTTGGCTTTCGCGGTTTCGATCAGGCTGTAGATCTGCGCGCTGGCCGTGGCACCCTTGGGCGTGTCGCTGAACAGCCAATTCTTGCGGCCGATGACGAACGGTCGGATGGCGTTCTCGGCGCGGTTGTTGTCGATCGGTAGATGCCCACCTTCGATGTAGCGCACCAGCCTGCTCCAGTTGCTGGCCAGGTAGTTCACCGCCTTGCCCAAGGCCGTCTGCCCAGCGACCTGCGGCTGGGTTTTGTCCAGCCAGGCCTTGAGTTGGTCGAGCAGCGGCTGGCTGCGTTGCTGGCGGACGGCCAGGCGTTCGCTGTCGTCGACCTCTTTAAGATCGCGCTCGATGCCGTAAAGCTTGTTGATCAGGTTCAGCGCCATGTCGGCACGGCCGGTCTTGCCCTTGGGCTGCACTTTCTGCGCCTCGACGAACTTGCGCCGCGCATGCGCCCAGCAGGCCAACCGCTCGATGCCCTCTTGCACGGCCACGGCGTTGTAGCCGGCGTAGTCGTCGGTCATCAGGTAGCCGCGGTAGCCATCGAGCAGGCGTAGCGGCACCTCCTGCGCACGGCTGGCTGTGTAGTCGAAAAGGATCACCGGCTTGTCCGGCGGCCCACCGCTTTGCACCCACATCCAGGATTGTGCCGAGGGGTCGCGTCCCGGTTCATGCAGCACCTGCAGACGCGTTTCGTCGCAGTGCAACACGGGGTATTCGAACAGTTTGTCGCGCATCAGGTTGAGCAGCGGTTGCAGTTGCTCGCCACTTTGGATCACCCAACGCGCCAGCGTCTGCCGTGGGATGTCGACGCCGTGGCGGCTGAGCATCCTCTCGAAGCGGTACAGCGGGATGCCGTCGGCGTACTTGGTGGTCAGCAGCATCGCCAATACGCTGGGGCTGGCCAGGCTCTTCTCGATCAGTTGGGCCGGCTTGTCGGCGATGACCGGCGCAGCTTCGCAGGCCTTGCAGGCATAGGTCTTGCGGATGTGGCGGATGACCCGCACCTGCATCGGGATGATCTCCAGCTGCTCGCTGGTCTCCTCGCCGATCACCTGCTTGCAGGCACCGCAGACGCAGGTGCGCTCATGCTCGGGCAGCTCATGGATGACCTCCACACGCGGCAGGTTGGCCGGCAGCGGCTTGCGTTTGCCACGGCGCTTGACCGGCGCAACGACTTCTTCGGCTTCGGCTTCGGCTGGCTCGGCGGCCAGCGCTTCGATCAGCTCTTCGGCCTCGTTGAACATGGCCAACTGCGGTGAGTCGGCATCTTCAGGGCTGCGCTCGGACTTGGGCGAGAACAGCTTGTGGCGCAGCAGGGCGACCTGTTCTTGAAGTTGTTCTATGCGAGCATCTTTCGCAGCCGCCTGTTCACTGGCCAGCAGCAGTAAATGCTTGAGCAGGATTGGGTCGTCAGGAAGGGATTCGGGCACGGCGATCATGGCCGTGGATTATACCAGGCGGCCGCGAAAACTGAGTGCAAC
>Ga0155173_1043_pt8 | contig 9188 bp, 5 predicted proteins | sample RifCSPhighO2_01_FD_106141 | JGI IMG/M metagenome (GOLD analysis project Ga0155173, IMG submission 106141) | Pseudomonadales bacterium RIFCSPHIGHO2_01_FULL_64_12
CCCAAGTCGGCCAGCGCACGGAGGGCGCCTTCACCTTGCACATTGGTCAACTCGCTGCGAATCGTCCCCAACAAGGTTCGCGCCGTGGCATCACCCACCAGAGCACCGGTGACCGGCGCCTTGCCATCACCCACGCTGGTAACTTTCGTCTGCTCATTGATCACGCCGATCAGCTTGTTGTAGCTATCGACAAAAGACTGGATCTGCTTTTTAACGCCCGCTTTGTCTTCCGCGACGTTGATGGTCAGCGGCTCATCTTTGGCTGTCTTGGCTTTTAGATCGAGCGTGACGCCCTCAATGGCGCCCTCGACCTTATTGGTTTCGCTGGTGACTGTGAGCCCGTCTACGGTAATAACCGAACTTTGAGCCTGGGCCAGGATGCGAGGCCCAGCGTCATCATCTGGCTCCACGCCATCGAACGCCAGAACACTCAGGCTTTGCTGGCCTTCACCTGCTACCCCGGACGGCGAGGCTCCAACAGTGATGTCCTTATCCGCCCCCGTCTTACTGCTGCTCAGCACCAGGCGAGCGCCCTGATCGTCGGTAACGATGGTTGCCGTTACGCCTTTTTCAGCGCCCTGCTTGTTGATGGCGTCGCGTATGCCAGCCAATGTATTGTTGCTTTCATCGACCGTAATGGAGAACGAGCCCTCATTGCCGAGCTTTATCTCCAGTGAGCCACTTCCAAAGCGCGCGGGTGCTTCTGCCGTACTTTTCACGGCAGCCAATGCAACCTTACTGCTGGTTGCAAGCTCCTTAACCTCAACCTGATAGCTCCCCGCGCCGGCCGTTGTGCCAGCGGTAACACCTACCAGGTCCGACTTGCTCGACGTTGCTGAACGTGCCTGAAACAGCTCCGGCTTGTTCAAGCCGCGAAGGGCAGTTTGAAAATCACTGATCGCGCTTTTCAGCGCGCCAACTGCAGTGATCTGCGTAGTGGTCTTCTTTTCGAGGTTGGCGAGCTGCGACTCTTTGGGCGCACGCTCGGCAGCGACCATTCTCTTTACGATGCTGTCGATGTCGATGCCCGAACCAATACCTGTTACGCCTGCCATAGCCTCACCTCGTCAAATTAACCACATCACGCATCACTGCAAAAAAGCAAACAAGAACCGTGCCGTCAGGCAGTAGCCTCGAACAATAGACTGCGCATTTCATCCAGGCGCTCGGCCAGCCGCAGGAGATCCTCGGAAGGAATCTGCCGTACTACCTTGCCTGATTCGCCATCGAGCACCTGCACCACCACTTCGCCGGTGGAATCGTCCACGCTGAAGTTGAGGTTACGCTGCAACGCCTGCATCTGCGTGCGAATCCGCTCTACCGCCTCGCCAACATCCGGTTTCTGCTCGGCCTTGCCGGCTTCATTCTCTGCGCCCAAGGCCGAAAGCCCAGCCTCCGAACGGGAGCTGGGCATCGCAGTGTTGCCAGAGGATGACGCAAGGGAATTGAGCGCAATTCTTGCGACGTCCATGGTTCACCTCTCAATGGACAAATGGGGCGGCAAACCACCCCATTCATTACTCTAGGCTTACTGGAGCAGACTGAGAACTGCCTGCGGCAGCTGCTTGGCCTGGGCCAGGATCGCAGTACCGGCCTGCTGCAGAATCTGGTTCTTGCTCAGATTCGCGGTTTCAGCGGCGAAGTCGGTGTCTTCAATGCGACCGCGGGCGGCCGAAACGTTCTCGCTGATGTTCTGCAGGTTGGCGATGGTGTTGTCGAAGCGGTTCTGAACTGCCCCTAGATCAGCTCGTTGTGAATCGATCGTCTTGAGTGCATCGTCAATGACCAGAACGGCAGCTTGGGCACCCGCAGCGTTGCTGATATCAATGCCCTTAACATTATTGCCATCATCCGTGTCATCAACCGGATCAGTTTCAGCAGTAATTGTGGTCAGTGCAACGCCAGGATCTGTCGCTCCAGTCTTGGCTTCGAACGCGATGCTGACCAATGCGTTCGCGGGATCGCCCGAGTCGTCCTTGCCTGCTTTAGAGATTACCTGCCAAGCCCCGTCACCATCCTTCTGAACGCTAATACCCAAGTTGGCGTCGTTGATAGCAGCAGCAATTCTGGCAGTCGCCGTTTCAGCCGAGTCACCGGCTTTGAAATCTACATCGACAGTCTTAGCCACACCACCGGCGGTTTTACCATCATTCATCATCAAAGTGACAGTTCCTGTGCCCGCGACAATGTCGCCAGCAGCAGTGGCATCTCCAAATGCACTCTTGTAGTACACGCCAGTGAGCGAGTCTGCGCTGACCTTATCGATACCAACGCTGATAATTTCATTAGCAGCAGAACCGACTTGAAAGCTAGCGACACCGAACGAGCCGTCCAACAGTTGACGCCCACCGAAAGTGGTAGTGTTACTAATCCGGTCAAGTTCTTTTTTCAACTGACCGACCTCAGAGTTCAAAGCTTCACGCTCGGAATCGCTGTTCGAGCCATTGGCCGATTGCAGGGCCAGGTCACGCATACGCTGCAGAATGTTGGTTGACTGCTGCAGGGCGCCTTCAGCGGTCTGAGCCAGGGAGATACCGTCGTTGGCGTTGCGAACCGCGACGCCCAGACCGTTGACCTGGCTGGTCAGGCGGTTGGCAATCTGCAGACCGGCGGCGTCGTCCTTGGCGCTGTTGATGCGGCTACCGGTGGACAGGCGCTGCATGGAGGTGGCCAGCGCGTTGGACGAGCTGTTCAGGTTACGCTGGGTATTCAGCGACGCAATGTTGGTATTGACGGTAAGAGCCATGGTGTTTGCCTCCAAGGGCGCTAGTTACTTTGGTTGCCTGAGCTTGCGACTCCGGGCCGGCTTGTGCCCAGGCACCCATTGAGTTCGCATTCGATTAGCTTATCGGCGTCGTTTCGGTGAGCTTTAGGAGGCGGTTGAAAAATAATTTGCCCGCCCCGGAAACGACCTGTACGACGCCGGCCTGCTCACGAAACAAGCGAGCCTGCCTGCACAGGTTTTCGGGCGGGGGGCGATAAACTTTAATTGCGCACCGCGCACGTGCTAGAGGACGGCTGGGCAGCTGTAGGGATGCGGGTGTTTTTCGCGGGCATGGCCCGCTCCTACAGGGGGCAGGTGCAGTAGGCAAATGCGGTTATGCCATCAAGCAGATGGGACATAACAGGTGATGATTATCTAGTCGCGGTCAAATGCCTTCCAACCCCGCCAACCGCTGCAGAAACGCCTCTTCATCCAGCACCGTCAGCCCCAGCTCATTGGCCTTGGTCAGTTTCGAGCCAGCGCCCGGCCCCGCAACCACGCAGCTGGTTTTGGCCGATACGGAACCCGCAACCTTGGCGCCGAGGGCTTCGAGGCGGGCTTTGCCTTCGTCGCGACTCATGGTTTCGAGGGTGCCGGTAAGGACCCAGGTCTGGCCGGCGAGTGGCAGGCCTGCGGCTTGCTTGCGTTCGCTCTGCCAGTGCATGCCGAACTCGCGCAGTTGCGCTTCGATAAGGCGGGCGCGGTTGGCGTTTGCGGGGTTGCCGAAGTATTCGCGCAGCGAGCGGGCGGCCTTTTCGGTGAGGCGTTCGACTTGGCGCAGGTCGAGCCAGTCGGCGGCGATGATGGCTTCCAGACTGCCGAAGCGATCCGCCAGGCGTTTTGCGCCGGTGCTGGCGATAAAGGGGATGTTCAGTTTATCGATCAGGCCAGCCAGGGTGGCGCAGGCGGCGAATTCGGGATGCAGCTCGCCCTCCTCCTGCAGTTCCACACCGCGTTCGCGCAGCTGAGCGATGACCGTGCGGTTGTGCTCATCTTCGAAGAAGCTATGGATTTCGTGGGCCACTTCAAGGCCGATTTCCGGCAGGTAGACCAGCACATCCGGCAGCGCCCTACCAATGCGCTCCAGGGAGCCCAACGCACGGGCCAGCAACTTGGCGGTTTCTTCACCGACATCGGGAATGCCCAGGGCGAAGATGAAACGCGCGAGGGTCGGCCTGCGGCTGGCGTCGATGGCGTTGAGCAGATTGCGCGTGGAGATATCGGCGAACCCTTCCAGCTCGATGATCTGCTCGTAGGTCAGGCAGTACAGATCCGCTGGCGAACTGACCAAGCCGCGGTCGACCAGTTGTTCGACGATCTTGTCGCCCAGCCCGTCGATATCCATGGCGCGGCGCGAAACGAAATGAATGATCGCCTGCTTCAGCTGCGCCTGACAGGCCAGGCGCCCCACGCAGCGGTAGATCGAACCTTCGCTGACGGATTCACGCCCCTTGCTGCGCTTGATCAGCTGGGTGCGCTCTACGGCAGAGCCGCACACCGGGCATTGCTCTGGCACATGCACAGCGCGGGCATCGGTGGGGCGACGCTCGGCGATCACGCCGAGAATCTGCGGAATGACGTCACCGGCGCGGCGCACGATTACCGTATCGCCGATCATCACGCCCAGACGTGCAACTTCGTCCATGTTGTGCAGGGTTGCGTTGGACACCGTGACGCCTGCAACCTGCACGGGCTTGAGCCGGGCGACCGGGGTGATGGCGCCAGTACGACCGACTTGGAACTCCACGTCGAGCAGCTCGGTGATCTCTTCCCGCGCGGGAAACTTGTGGGCGATGGCCCAGCGCGGTTCGCGTGCACGGAAGCCCAGTTCGCGCTGCTGCTCGACGGCATTGACCTTGAACACCACACCGTCGATTTCGTAAGGCAGCGCGTCGCGCTTTGCACCGATGGCGTCGTAATAGGCGCGGCATTCGGCAACGCCCTTGGCCAGCTTCAGTTCGCGACTGATCGGCAGACCCCAGCCTTTCAGCGCTTCGAGAATTCCGATGTGCGTATTTGGCAGCTCACCATCACTGCGTCCAACACCGTAAGCGCACAGTTCCAGCGGCCGGCTGGCGGTGATCTTCGAATCCAGCTGGCGCAGGCTGCCGGCTGCGGCGTTACGGGGATTGGCGAAGGGCTTGCCGCCGCTTTCCAGCTGTCGCGCATTGAGCGCTTCGAAGCCGGCCTTGGGCATGTAGATTTCGCCGCGCACCTCGAGTACCGCAGGCCAGCCACTGCCATGCAGCTTCAATGGAATGTTGCGTACGGTGCGCACGTTGGTGCTGATGTCCTCACCCGTGCTGCCATCGCCCCGGGTGGCGCCGCGCACCAGATGACCGTTCTCATAAAGCAGGCTGACCGCCAGACCATCCAGTTTGGGTTCGCAGCTGTACTCGACTACAGCGCCATCGCCGAACAGGTCGCCCGCCGGCAGATCCAGCCCTTCGCGCACGCGGCGGTCGAAATCGAGCAGGTCCTGCTCCTCGAAGGCATTGCCCAGGCTCAGCATCGGCACTTCATGGCGTACCTGACCGAACGCCGCCAGTGCCGCCCCTCCCACCCGCTGGGTTGGTGACTCGGGTGTCACCAGCTCCGGGTGCTCTGCCTCGAGCGCCTTGAGCTCATTGAACAGACGGTCGTACTCGGCATCGGGAACGCTGGGTTCGTCGAGCACGTAGTAGCGGTAGTTGTGGGCGTCGATTTCGCTGCGTAGTTCGGCAATACGCTCGGCGGCGGTTTGGGCAGAAGGCATAGGACGAAGCCGTGACTGGGGCTGTGCTGACTCAGACCGCATCAGCACGCCTTGGTTGATAGAAAAGGCGTCGGATTCTAGCCGAACGCGAAGGCGACGGCAGGTCGGCGGGTATCGGCTGCATCAGAGCAGCGTTGCGGGAAGGCAGTCTTTGACCTGAATGACCGGAGTTTTGGACGCCTACCAATCGCTGAACTCCAGCCTACAGCGCTCTGCAGAGCGCGGAAAAAGGGAGCCGCACACAGTGAACGCAAAACCGGGCACAAGGCCCGGTTCGATAGTATCAGCGCTGCTTGATGGTCATTTGTCGACGTTCGAATTCGACGATGCGCTGACGGTAATGCTCGATGGTCTGGGCGGTCAGCACGCTGCGCTGGTCGTCCTTCAGCTCGCCGTTGAGTTCCTGGGAGAGCTTGCGCGCGGCAGCGACCATGACATCAAAAGCCTGCTTCGGATGGCGCGGGCCGGGCAGACCGAGGAAGAAGCTCACGGCCGGGGTGGTGAAGTGATCGATGTCATCCAGGTCGAAGGTGCCGGGCTTGACCGCATTGGCCATGGAGAACAGCACCTCGCCGTTGCCGGCCATGCTTTCATGGCGGTGGAAGATATCCATCTCGCCGAATCGCAAACCGCTTTCCAGAATGTTCTGCAGCAGAGCCGGGCCGCGGAAGCCGTGCGGGTCGCGGGAAATGACGTTGATGACCAGCACCTCTTCTACCGGCGCCTGCTCCTTCTGCGGCCGCTCCTGCACGTCGTCATCGTCTCCGACCACGGGGTCGAGCAACGTGGGGACCGGCTCTTCGGTGCTGAGCTGCAGATCGCCCTGGTAGGGCTCGTCCTGGCGGCGCTTCTTGCTGGATTCGCGCGCAGTTACCGGTGGGAGATCATTCTCGGACAGCGAGGGCTCATGCTCACGATTCACGACACGCGCCGGCCCGAGCAGCTCGGGGGAGTCGTCGACGTCGGGCAGGTTGGAAAGACTGCGGTCCAGCTTGAACTTGAGCTTGCCCTTGCCACCACGCATGCGACGCCAGCCGTCGAACAGAATGCCGGCAATGACAATGATGCCGATGACGATCAGCCACTCGCGCAGACCGATATCCATTAATGCTTTAACCTCTGAATTCGATGATAAAGACGCAACAAGCCGGAACTGCTTTTAGCGCATCGTAAAAATTGTGCTCTAAGCTAGCACGACGAACGGTAGATTTGCACCGTGCGGTAGTTCTCTTTTTGTGCCCTTCCTTGTATCAAAAACGCTCAAACAAGCGGCTTAATCCTAGGCTTCGGCAAGCGCAACGGCCTGCTCGACGTCCACCGCCACCAGCCGCGAGCAGCCTGGCTCATGCATGGTCACACCCATCAGTTGATCAGCCATTTCCATGGCGATCTTGTTATGGGTGATATAGATGAACTGAACTTTCTCCGACATCTCCTTAACCAACCGCGCATAGCGACCGACGTTGGCGTCATCCAATGGCGCATCAACTTCGTCGAGCATGCAGAACGGCGCCGGATTGAGCTGGAAGATCGCAAATACCAGTGCCAGCGCAGTCAGCGCTTTCTCGCCGCCGGACAGTAGATGGATGGTGCTGTTCTTCTTTCCGGGCGGGCGCGCCATGATGGCCACCCCGGTATCGAGTAAATCTTCCCCGGTAAGTTCCAGATAAGCGTTACCGCCGCCGAAGACTTTCGGAAAGAGCGCCTGCAAACCGCTGTTGATCTGGTCGAAGGTTTCCTTGAAGCGGTTGCGCGTTTCCCGGTCGATCTTGCGGATGACGTTTTCCAGTGTGTCCAGCGCCTCGACCAGATCATCGTTCTGTGCGTCGAGATAGCGCTTGCGTTCCGACTGCTGCTGATACTCGTCGATCGCCGCCAGGTTGATCGGCCCCAGACGCTGAATGCGCTGGCTCAGCCGCTCCAGCTCCGCTTCCCAGCTCGGCTCGCTCGCATCGGCAGGGAGTGTGCCGAGCACGCCGTGCAGGTCGTAGCCGTCCTCTTGCAGCTGATCCTGCAGCGCCTTGCGCCGGACGCTCAGCCCTTGCCAATCCAGCCGTTGCTGCTCCAGCTGCCCACGCAACAGCTGTGCCCGCTGCTCGGCCTGCGTGCGCCGTTTCTCGGCATCACGCAACTCGCGGTCGGCGTCTTCCAGGGCCAGTCGCGCGTGCTTGAGCTCGTCCTCGACGCCCATGCGGCGCTCCAGCAGCTCTTCGAGCTTCATCCGCAGCTCTTCCAGCGGCGCCTCGCCCTCCTCCAGGTTCAGCGTCAGCTGCTCGCGGCGTTCGACGGCGCGCTCGAACTGCTGCTCCAGCCGCTCCAGGGCCTGACGCGTCGACTCGTGCTGCGCCCTGAGCGACCCGACCCGCAGTGCCAGCTGATGGGCATGATCCTTGTGCTGCCGGGCGTCCTGGCGGATACGATCGAGCCGCTCGCGGATGCCATCGCGGCTGGCCAGCAGGGTTTCGCGCTGCTCGGTGTCTTGCGCCATTGTCTCCAGCGCTTCCTGCAACTGCAGGCGCGCTTCACCCAGCTGTTCGGTCTCGATCTCGCGCTGTTCCTGCTGATCGGCAAGCTCCTCGTCCAGCCGACGACGACGCAGCGCTAGCTGTTCCAGCCGCGCCTGACCGGCCGACAGCCTGGCCTTGAGGTCACTGTGCTTGCGTGCTTCTTCCTGTTGCTGACGACGTTGCAGCTCGCGCTCACCTTCGAGTCGGGACTGTTCGCCGCTCAACGCGGCGACGCGATCCTCCATCGCCGCCAGGCTCGCTTCGCGTTCATCACGCTCGGCCAGCAGACGCTGCAGTTCCTGCCCACGCGCCAACACACCGGATTCCGCCTCGCTGGCGCGACGCACCCGCAGAAAATGCCGGCCGACCCAATAGCCATCCCGGCTGACCAGACTCTCGCCCTCCGCCAGCGACGGGCGCTCGGCCAATGCGCGTTCCAGCGACTCGACCGGTCGCACGTGGCCCAGCCATGGCGAAAGATCAAGCGCCGACTCGACCCGCTCCAGCAGGCTGCCCGGGCGGCGGTCACCGCCGCGCGGCGCGCTGACCAGATTCAATGCGCCCTGTTGGAAGCCTGCAAGCTCGACCTCGGCGAAATCGTCCAGCAGCACCGCTTGTAGATCTGCGCCCAGCACGGTTTCCACCGCCAGCTCCCAGCCCGGCTCGACCCGCAGCCCATCTGCCAGGCGTGGGCGCTGTTCCAGCCCCTGTTCGCGCAACCACTCGGCGACCCCCTTGCCCGGCTCCATCGCCGCCTGCTGCAAGGCTTCGAGGGACGCGATCCGGCCATTGAGGCGCTGCAGCTCGCCTTGCGCCTGCTGCTGAGCCCGAGTCGCCTGCTGCAGCTCGTCGCGCAGCTGCTCCAGGCGCTCGTTGAGCTCCTCGGCCACCGCGGCGAGCGCCTCGAGATCCAGCTCGCTGGCCGCCAGTTGCTCGTCGAGGTCGAGCATCGCCCTGTCCTCGGGGTCGGCCGCCAGCAGCGCGCGTTCGTCATCCAGCCGGCGTTGACGCTCGGCCAGGCGTTCCAGGCTCTGCTCCAGCTGCTGGATGCGCGATTGCTGCACTTCCGCGGCGCGGCGCGGCTCGGCGCTGTGCTGGTTGAAGCGCTCCCACTGTTCCTGCCAGGCCTGCATGGCGGCTTCGGCTTCTTCCAGCTGGGCGG
>Ga0155173_1116_pt3 | contig 9062 bp, 9 predicted proteins | sample RifCSPhighO2_01_FD_106141 | JGI IMG/M metagenome (GOLD analysis project Ga0155173, IMG submission 106141) | Pseudomonadales bacterium RIFCSPHIGHO2_01_FULL_64_12
CGACCCCTCGCAGGGACGGCTCGAGCCGGAGCCGCTGCAGGCGCTGACGAGCCACAACCCCTCCTGGCTGGTGCTGGACGAGCGACGCGGGCGGCTCTATGCCACCCATGAGAACGGCCCGGCCCATGCCGATCCGGTCGGTCGCGTCGGCGCCTGGCAGCGCGACGCCAAGGGCGACTACCAGCCCATCGGCCAGGCCATCAGCCTCGGCGATGAGCCCACCCACGCCAGCCTGAGCGCCGATGGCCGCTACCTGTTCGTCAGCAACTATGGCTCGCGACCCAACCCCGGCGGCAGCCTGGCGGTGCTGCCGCTGGACGAGGATGGCCGCCCCTTGCCGGTCACGCAGATCGCTGCGCATCAGGCCAGCGGCGTGCACCCCGAACGCCAGGCATCGCCTCACGTGCATTCGGCGGTACCCAGCCCGGACGGCACGCGCCTTCTGGTCAGCGACCTGGGCGCCGACCGGGTGTTCGTCTACCGCTACGACCCGAGCCATGCCGAACGCCCGCTGCGGCCGGATGAGCCGGCCAGCATCGAGCTGCCCGCGGGCAGCGGCCCGCGCCATCTGGTGTTCCATCCCAATGGCAAACACGCCTACCTCGCCCTCGAACTGAGCGCCCAGGTGGCTGGCTTCGATTACACCAATGGCACCTTGACCCGCCGGCAACTGCTGGACCTCAAAGAGTCCGATAGCGAAGTGCGTCATTCACCCGGCGCGATCCACACCTCGGCCGATGGCCGCTTTCTCTATGTCAGCGACCGCGGCGACTACAACCACATCATCGTCTTCGCCATCGAGGCCGACGGCACGCTGCGCGAAATCCAGCGCCGCCCGAGCGAAGGCCGCGAACCGCGGGAGTTCGCCATCACGCCGGACGGTCGCTTCATGCTGATCGCCAATCAGCTTAGCGATGCGCTGGTGGTGATCCGCCGCGACCCGGAGAGCGGGAAGCTCGGCGAGACGTTGCAGACCCTGGCGGTCGGGCGGCCGTCGGATATCAAGCTGCTCACGCCGAACTGATCCGCGACGTTTCAGGACAGCCAGCAGGCGACCCGATCGCGTCCTGAATTAAGCCGATGGCGGCATCAACGCCCGGCAAATGCGTCGAGCGTGACGTCGATCACCCCGCGCGCGTTCAGCGCTCCGGCTGCTTGCCATCGGGCAGTGCCTCTTCGTCGCTCACCTCCTCGGCCATACCCGGCGGCACGTTGTAGGCGCCGCCCGGCACGTCGCTTTCGCTGCCGCCGGCGACATCGCCATGAGTGGTGGTGGTTTCGGGATTCTGTTTGTGGGCATCGCCGCTCTGATCGATGGACTCGATGCTCTCGCGGCCCGGTTCGCTCTGGCTCATCAGCAGTTCCTCGTTCGTCGCCGCACCCCGGCCGATCCGGAGCGCCATGGTTTTTAGGATGGCGGGGCCGGCAGAAGGTGCAGGGCCGTGAGGCCATTTCTGGACCAATGGCCGCTCGGCGGCGCAGCTGAACTAATCCAGTGGCGGGGCAGCCAAAACTCAACTGGAACTGCCATAGAACAGAATCATGCAACTGACTTCCCGCAGCCTGCCGATCACCCCTGCCATCACCCCGGAGCCGGATCAGCCGTCACGGGCGCTGTATTTCGCCCTCGTCCGCGAGGTCGACGAGCACGCGCGGGAGAACGCCGCCGATTACCTGCGCACGCAGCTCGAAGCGGCCGCTGCCCTGCCCTGCGACCTGCCGGCGGACCCCGCCGATCTGGACGCCTGGGTGCTGCAGCGTACCGAGGCGGTCGGCCATCAGTACCAGGCCTACCTGGAACAGCGCCGGGCCGGCGGGCCGCGCCGCTATTTCCCGAGCAAGGCCCATGCGCTGCACTTTCTGCGTTGCGTGGCGCCGACCAAGCTGGTGGACGGTGCCTGGCTCTACGGCCTGTTGCAGCGGTGGGACGATGCGCGTTTCACCGCGCTGATCCAGACCTACCTGGAGGAGCTCGGCGACGGGCTGCCGGAGAAGAACCACGTGGTGCTCTACCGCAAGCTGCTGGCGAGTCAGGGTTGCGACGACTGGCAGGAGCTGGACGACGAACACTTCGTCCAGGGTGCCATCCAGCTGGCGCTGGCCGAGCACGCCGAGCAGTTCCTGCCGGAAATCATCGGCTTCAACCTCGGTTACGAGCAGCTGCCACTGCACCTGCTGATCACCTCCTATGAGCTGACCGAACTGGGCGTCGACCCCTACTACTTCACCCTGCACGTCACTGTCGACAACGCCGACAACGGCCACGCGAAGAAAGCCGTGCAAGGTTTGCTGGATGCCTGGCCGCAGGTGGGCGACAGCGCCGAGTTCTATCGCCGCGTGCGCGATGGCTATCGCCTCAACGACCTGGGCGCCAGCACCGTCTCGGTGATCGGCAACTTCGACCTCGGCCGCGAGGTGCAGCGCATCTTCGAGAAGAAGGCCGCGGTCGGCCAGTTCGTCCATTCCGACTACTGCCGCTTCGAAGGCCGCACGGTCAACCAGTGGCTCGGTGAAGACGTCGAGCAGTTCCTCGCGGTGCTGGACAAGCGCGGCTGGATCAAGCGCGGCCACGACCCGCAGGAAAGTCGTTTCTGGCAGCTCATCGTCGGCGAACAGGCGCCCATGTTCGGAGTATTCAGCGCCTACGAGCAGCAGATGATCCATGACTGGATCGCCGACGACTGGCAGGCCGATGGCAAGCGCAGCCCGCGCGGTGCGTTGCTGCAGCGCCAGGCGCTGTTCAACGGGCGCCGCACCGCCTCGGCGCCGGCCATGCCGCAACCCGCCGAACACGTCAGTGGCAACGATTTCGACGAGGAGCTGCAGCTGCTCGAACAGCAGGTCGCCCGCCTGCCCGACCGCGCTGCCCGCATGCGCCTGCTGCTGCCGCTGCTGGCGCCGCAACGCCATCACAGCGCCGCCGGCCTGCTGGCCACGCGGCTGTTCAACGGCCTGTTCAACTGAAAGGATCGATCAAGGAAAGCACCATGACCATGGACACTGCGCAGGACCGCGCATTGCTGCATCTGGGCCAGGCCCTGCGCGATCGCGGCTATCACTTCATCACGCCCACCCCGCTGACCCACGAACGGGTCAACCAGCGGCCGGAGAATGCGCTGGCCGACGACCTGCACGGGGTGTTCGGCTGGAGCCGGCCCTTCCAGCACGAGCTGCTGCCGGGCCCGCTGTTCAGCCTGATGGATCAGGCGCAGGTGCTGGAAGCCTGCGGCTCGCGCTGGCGTTCGAAGGTGCGGCTGTCGAGCCTCGACGGCCAGCTGTTCCTGCACTCGGCATTTCCCACCACCGCCAGCGACGCGGTGTTCTTCGGCCCGGATACCTACCGTTTCGCCAACGCCATCCGCTGCCATCTGAACCAGCACACCGGGATGATTCGCCGCGCCGTGGACATCGGCTGCGGCTCCGGCGCCGGGGCGATTCTCACCGCGCTGGCGCGGCCGCAGGCCGAGGTGCTGGCGGTGGACATCAATCCAGAGGCGCTGCGCCTGACGCACATCAACGCGGCGCTGGCCGGTGCCGACAACCTGCGCGCCCTGCACAGCGACCTGCTGAGCGCGGTGGACGGCGAATTCGATCTGATCCTGGCCAACCCGCCCTATCTGGTCGACGCCGACCAGCGCGCCTATCGCCACGGCGGTGGACCGCTGGGCGCCGGGCTGTCGCTGGCGATCCTCGATGCCGCGCTGCAGCGCCTGGCGCCGGGTGGAACGCTGCTGCTGTATACCGGCGTGGCGATGCTGGACAACCAGGATCCGTTCCTCGCGGAGGTGCGCCGACGCCTGCCGGGCGGCGCCTTCAGCTGGACCTATCGCGAGCTGGACCCGGACGTGTTCGGCGAGGAGCTACTCGGCGGCGCCTACGTCAAATGCGACCGCATCGCCGCCGTGGTGCTGGAAGTGACGCGACCAGCGAGCTGACAGCAGGGCGAAGGGTGGCCCGTGGATAACCCCGCCAGGCTTATCCACGCAACAAGCAAGCGCACGCAGTTCAGACCGGCAACAGCAGCAGGATCAGCGACAGGGTCAGCAGCGAGCCGAGCGTCGAGTACAGCACCACCCGCGATACCCGCGAGCCCTCGCGGCCATAGAACTCGGCAAGCATGTACGGCCCGGTGCCGGTCGGTAGCGCACTCAGCAGCAGCGCCGAATAGGCCCACAGGGTCGGTAGTTCGAACACCTGAAACGCCAGGTACCAGGTGATCAGCGGCTGTACCACCAGCTTCAACCCCACCAGCGGCCAGACGCCCTGCACCCGACCGGCCGGCTGTGGCTGGGCGAGGAACAGGCCCAGCGAGACCAGCGCACAGGGTGCCGCCGCTGCGCCCAACAACTTGAGCAGGGTGGCCAGCGGCACCGGCAGCTGTACACCGCCGGCAGCCCATAGCGCGCCGAGCATGGGCGCGATCACCAGGGGATTGCGCACCAGCGCCCCGCTCACCTTGCCCAGCGTGCGCAGCAGCCCCTGGCCGGCGTGCAGCCCGGTCTCCACGCAGGCCAGGGCGATGGCGAACAGCACGCACACGACAATGATCGAAGCGACCATCGCCGGCTGCAGTGCCTCGTCGCCGAGCACCAGCATGCACAGCGGAATCCCGACATAGCCGGTATTGGCATAGGACGCGCCCAGCGCATCCAGGCTGGCATCGACCAGCGGCTGCTTCTGCAGCAGGCGATACGCAAGGGTGAAGGCGAACACGCCAAGGCAGCCGATGGCGAAGGCGGCGATGAACCCCGGCTGCCAGAGCTGCTCCCAGGTGGAGGTGGCGACCACGCTGAACAGCAGTGCCGGCAGGCCCAGCCAGACCACGAAACGGTTGAGTTCCGAAGCGCCGGTCGGCCCCATGCGCCCACTGCGGCGGCACAGGTAGCCGAGCAGGATCAGGGCGAAGACGGGCAGGACAACGTTGATGACCGAAGACATGGGCTCTCATCTGAAGCGTCGTCGCTGAGCCCAGCGGGCGGACGACCGGAACTGCCGGCCACCTTAACAAAAACTTCGCCGAACCGAGAGCGCAGGCGCCCCGGCTCGGCGCAGTACGTCAGTGCAGCGAGGGCGAGTAGCCGTTGGGTTCGGCGCGGGCCGCAGCGAATTCCGCCTCGACGCAGCCGCGAGCCTGCTGCGTGCCTGCGGGGAAACCGCTGCGATCGCTGTAGTCCCACTCGACCACTGGCACCCGTTCGGCATCCAGACCCTTGGCGCAGCTCAGGTCCAGTGCGGTGATGCCGGCCACCGCACCGGCGGCGATGGCCGCATTGGCCGGCTCGTTGCCGTGTTCGATGCTCCAGCCGAGGCCGGCCAGGTCCAGCGCGTCACCGCCGATACGGCCGTAGATCCAGGGCTTGGGATCATCCGCCAGCAGAATGCCGACGCCGGTGGCGATTTCGCGCAGACCGCAGGCACGGATCACTCCATCGCTGCCGGGCATGCCGATGAAACGCGCGACCTGACGCGGCGCCACCAGCTGGACGACGCCCAGGCCGATGCTGAACCAGCCCAGTCCCCGCGCCAGCGAGCGCGCCGAATGGTTGGGCCGGGTGACTTGACGTGGAATGCTCATAAGACTCCTCGCTCGATATCGTGGCTCGGCCGATCCCTACTGCAGGGATCGCGACCGGTTCATGGCTTCAGCACCACCTTGATGCAGCCGTCATGCTTGTCGCGGAAGGTCTTGTACATCTCCGGGCCCTGCTCGAGGCTGACGCTGTGGGTGATGACGAAGCTCGGATCGATCTGCCCCTCCTGGATGCGGTTGAGCAGGTCGTCAGTCCAGCGGTTGACGTGGGTCTGGCCCATGCGGAAGGTCAGGCCCTTGTTCATCGCGGCACCGAACGGGATCTTGTCGATCAGCCCGCCGTAGACGCCGGGAATCGAGATGATCCCGGCCGGGCGGCAGACGTAGATCATTTCGCGCAGCACGTGCGGCCGGTCGCTCTCGAGCATCAGCGCCTGCTTGGCGCGGTCATACATCGAATCGATCGAACGCGCCGCGTGCGCCTCCATGCCCACGGAGTCGATGCACTTCTCCGGACCCTTGCCGCGGGTCAGCTCCTTGAGCCGCTCGAGCACGCTTTCCTCGTCGAAGTTGATGGTGATGGCGCCGCCGGCGCGGGCCATGGACAGCCGCTCGGGCACGTTGTCGATGCAGATGACCTGCTCGGCGCCCATCATGATCGCGCTGCGGATGGCGAACTGGCCGACCGGTCCGGCGCCCCATATCGCCACCGTGTCGGTGGGCTGGATATCGCACTGCGCCGCGGCCTGCCAGCCGGTGGGCAGGATGTCGCCGAGAAACAGCACCTGCTCGTCGGTCAGGCCATTGGGGATCACCACCGGGCCGACATCGGCGTAGGGCACGCGCACATACTCGGCCTGGCCGCCGGCATAGCCGCCGGTGAGATGGGTATAGCCATAAAGCCCGGCGGTGGTATGGCCGAACACCTTGTCGGCGATGTCCTTGTTGCGGTTGGTACGCTCGCAGACCGAGAAATTGCCGCGCCGGCACTGGTCGCATTCGCCGCAGACGATGGTGAAGGGCACCACCACGCGGTCGCCGACCTTGAGCTTCTTGTTCGCCGAGCCGACCTCCATCACCTCGCCCATGAACTCGTGGCCCATGATGTCGCCGTGCTGCATGCCGGGCATGAAGCCGTCGTACAGGTGCAGGTCGGAGCCGCAGATGGCGCAGGAACTGACCTTGATGATGGCGTCGCGCGGGTCTTCGATGGAGGGATCGGGGACGTGGTTGTCGCAGCGGATGTCGTGCTTGCCGTGCCAGCGAAGGGCTCTCATGGACAATCTCCTGTCGGGTTTCGGAAACGCCGTCTCGGTGATTCTCCTTCTGCCTCGCTGTTGCTCCTCTGTCGGTGCGGCGTGCTGTCAAGGTTTTAGTAAGCAGCGCCGCACGAGAGTGCCCGGTTACCGACGGGATGCATGCCCGCCGCACCGCCAGAACACGAGCGCAACGGCGGCTGACTAGTGCCGATTGCGCCCGAGCGAGGCATAGCCGTCGCGGTAACTGGCGAACCTCGGCTTCCAGCCCAGCGCGCGGGCGCGGGCGTTGCTGCAGCGCTTGCTGCCGGCGCGTCGGGTCATGCTCTGCTCGGCCCAGTGGGTGACACCCAGCCGCTCGCGCAGCCAGTCGACCACCTCGTGCAGCGGCGCCGGCTCGTCGTCGACCCCCAGGTAGCAGGGCTGCAACGCGGTGCCGCTGGCGTCCGCCTGCAGCAGGAAGGCCAGCAGCGCGGCGGCATCGTCGCGGTGAATGCGGTTGCTGTACTGCGGCGGATCGCGCTCGACCCGCAGGCCGGCACGCACCTGGTTCTGCAGCCAGGGGCGACTCGGGTCGTACAGCCCGCCCATGCGCACGCAGGTGACCGGCAGGCCGCAGCCGAGGGCCAGTTGCTCGGCCTCGAGCATTACCTGCCCGGTGAAGCCGGTCGGCTCGGTGGGCGAATCCTCGTCGATCCATTCGCCGTCGCGCTGGGCATAGACGCCGGTGCTGGAAACGAACAGCAGACGGCGCGGCTGCTGTTCATGCTGTCGCAGCCAGCGAAGCACGTTGCGCAGCCCCTCGACATAGGCCTGGCGATAGCCGGCCTCATCATGCTCGGTGGCGGACGCGGCATAGACCAGATAATCCAGCCCGCCGTTGGGCCAGCAGCGCGGACAGGTGGGATCGGTCAGGTCGCCCTTGACCGGCAGGATCGGCACCGGCAGCTCGGCGGCGTTGCGCCGCAGACCGTACACCCGCCAGCCGTCACGGCCGAGCTGCAGGCCCAGACGACTGCCCACGTCGCCGCAACCGGCGATCAATACGCTAAGGCGCTTGCCCATCTTCTGCTCCCTCAGTGGTACCCGAACGCGGGCCGTATGCATTGGAGTGTACCGGCTTTCCACGCATGCCACTGGTTGGTTAAGGGCTACGCAAAAGGCTATGCTTGCCGGCAATCTGATGGATGCTGACTATGACTCTGACCGAACTGCGCTACATCGTCACCCTCGCCCAGGAACAGCACTTCGGCCGTGCCGCCGAGCGCTGCCACGTCAGTCAGCCGACCCTTTCGGTTGGCGTGAAGAAGCTCGAGGACGAGCTGGGTGTACTGATCTTCGAACGCACCAAGAGCGCCGTGCGCCTGACCCCCGTGGGCGAAGGCATCGTCACCCAGGCGCAGAAGGTGCTGGAGCAGGCGCAGAGCATTCGCGAGCTGGCCCAGGTCGGCAAGAACCAGCTGGCCGCACCGCTCAAGGTCGGTGCCATCTATACCGTCGGCCCCTACATGTTCCCGCACCTGATCCCGCAGCTGCACCGCGTGGCGCCGGACATGCCGCTGTACATCGAAGAGAACTTCACCCACGTCCTGCGCGACAAGCTGCGCACCGGCGAGCTGGACGCGATCATCATCGCGCTGCCGTTCCAGGAAGCCGATGTGCTGACCAAGCCGCTGTATGACGAGCCGTTCTACGTGCTGATGCCCGCCGACCATCCCTGGACCGCCAAGGAAACCATCGACGCGGAGATGCTCAACGACAAGAGCCTGCTGCTGCTCGGCGAGGGGCACTGCTTCCGCGACCAGGTGCTCGAGGCCTGCCCGACCGTGCGCAAGGGCGAAGCGGCCAGCCATACCACGGTGGAATCCAGCTCGCTGGAAACCATCCGCCACATGGTCGCCTCGGGCCTGGGTGTGTCGATCCTGCCGTTGTCGGCGGTAGAGAGCCATCACTACTCCCCCGGCGTGCTGGAGATCCGCCCGCTGACGCCGCCGGTGCCGTTCCGCACCGTGGCGATCGCCTGGCGTGCCAGCTTCCCGCGGCCCAAGGCCATCGAGATCCTCGCCGACTCGATCCGCCTGTGTTCGGTAGGCAAGCCGCCGTCGGCGAAAGCCTGAGGCCATGAGCGAACTGGCGACCATTCCGGTCACCGCACTCAAGGGCGTCGGCGCCGCGCTGGCAGAAAAGCTGGCCAGGGTCGGCCTGGAAACCCTGCAGGACGTGCTTTTCCACCTGCCGCTGCGCTACCAGGACCGCACCCGCGTGGTGCCCATCGG
>Ga0155173_1008_pt1 | contig 9030 bp, 7 predicted proteins | sample RifCSPhighO2_01_FD_106141 | JGI IMG/M metagenome (GOLD analysis project Ga0155173, IMG submission 106141) | Pseudomonadales bacterium RIFCSPHIGHO2_01_FULL_64_12
CCTGGCTGATGAAGGTGAAGCTCGACGCGTGCAGCGAACCGCCGTAACTGGCGAACATCGGCCGGTAGTGCACCGGCTGCGGAGTCGGGATCGACGCATTGGCGTCGCCCATCAGGCTCGCGGCAATGGCGCCGCCCTTGAGGATCAGCGTCGGCTTCACGCCGAAGAACGCCGGGCGCCAGAGCACCAGGTCGGCCCACTTGCCCACTTCGATCGAGCCCACCTCGTGGCTGACGCCGTGGGTAATCGCCGGGTTGATGGTGTACTTGGCGATGTAGCGTTTGGCGCGGAAGTTGTCGTTGCCCGCGCCGTCACCGGGCAGGGCGCCGCGCTGCTTCTTCATCTTGTCGGCGGTCTGCCAGGTGCGGGTGATGACCTCGCCGACGCGGCCCATGGCCTGGCTGTCGGAGCTGATCATGGAGAACGCGCCGAGATCATGCAGGATGTCTTCGGCGGCGATGGTCTCGCGGCGGATGCGGCTCTCGGCGAAGGCCACGTCCTCGGCGATGCTCGGGTCGAGGTGGTGGCAGACCATGAGCATGTCCAGGTGCTCGTCGATGGTGTTGCGGGTGAACGGCCGGGTCGGGTTGGTCGAGCTGGGCAGCACGTTGGCGAAGCCGCAGGCCTTGATGATGTCGGGCGCGTGGCCGCCACCAGCGCCTTCGGTGTGGTAGGTGTGGATGGTGCGGCCCTTGAACGCGCCGAGGGTGGTCTCGACGAAGCCCGATTCGTTCAGCGTGTCGGTATGGATGGCCACCTGCACGTCGTACTGGTCGGCGACGCTCAGGCAGTTGTCGATGGCCGCCGGGGTGGTGCCCCAGTCCTCGTGCAGCTTGAGGCCGATGGCTCCGGCCTTGACCTGCTCGATCAGCGGTTCGGGCAGCGAGGCGTTGCCCTTGCCGGTAAAGCCGATGTTCATCGGGAAGGCGTCGGCGGCCTTGAGCATCATCGCCATGTGCCAGGGGCCGGGCGTCACCGTGGTGGCGTTGGTGCCGGTGGCCGGCCCGGTGCCGCCACCGATCATGGTGGTCACGCCGCTCATCAGCGCCTCTTCGATCTGCTGCGGGCAGATGAAGTGGATGTGCGAGTCGATGCCGCCGGCGGTGAGGATCATGCCTTCGCCGGCGATCACTTCGGTGCTGGCGCCGATGGCGATGGTCACATCGGGCTGAATGTCCGGGTTGCCGGCCTTGCCGATGGCGGCGATGCGGCCGTCCTTGAGACCCACGTCAGCCTTGACGATGCCCCAGTGGTCGAGGATCAGCGCGTTGGTGATCAGGGTATCGACCACCTCGGCGGCGCACAGCTGGCTCTGGCCCATGCCGTCGCGGATCACCTTGCCGCCGCCGAACTTCACCTCTTCGCCATAGGTGGTGAAGTCTTTTTCGACTTCGATCCACAGGTCGGTGTCGGCCAGGCGCACCTTGTCACCGACGGTGGGGCCGAACATGTCGGCATAGGCTTGGCGGGAAATCTTCATCCGTATCGTCTCGCGTAGGGTGGATGACCGAAGCCATCCACCGATCCTGTTCACGGTGGAAAAGCCTTCGGCGTTCTCCACCCTACGAAAAGCGCTGTGCCCTAGAGCGCGCCCATTACCCGCCCGGCAAAGCCGAACACCCGGCGCTCGCCGGCCAGCTCGACCAGCTCCACCTCGCGGCTCTGGCCCGGTTCGAAGCGCACCGCGGTGCCGGCCGGGATGTTCAGGCGCATGCCGCGCGAGGCGGCGCGATCGAAGGTGAGCGCGTCGTTGGTTTCGAAGAAGTGGTAGTGCGAACCGACCTGAATCGGTCGGTCGCCGCTGTTGGCCACGCAGAGGGTCAGGGTGCGGCGGCCGGCGTTGAGCTCGATGTCGCCGTCCTGGATCTGGTATTCGCCGGGAATCATGGTTTCGAGGTCCTGTTCAGGGTCAGTTGCATCATGGTCAGGTCCAGCCAGCGGCCGAACTTGCAGCCGACCTGGCGCATCTGGCCGACATGGATGAAGCCCAGTTGCTGGTGCATATGCACCGAGGCGCGGTTCTCGCTTTCGATGAAGGCAACCATCACGTGCTTGTCGAGCATGCGGGCGCGCTCGATCAGTGCCTTCATCAGGCTGCGGCCGATGCCGCTGCCGCGATGGTCGGGGCTGACGTAGACCGAGTTCTCCACGGTATGACGAAAGCCGTCGTGGGGGCGCCAGGGGCCGAACGAGGCATAGCCGGCCACCTGGCCCTCCTCGTCGATGGCCACCAGCACCGGGTAACCCTGATCGTGGCGTTCGGCCAGCCAGGCGCGGCGGTTGTCGAGGTCGACGATCCGGTCGTTCCAGATTGCCGTGCTGTTCTCTACCGCGTCGTTGTAGATCCGCAGGATGCCTGCGAGGTCGGTGTCCAGGGCGTCGCGTATCTGCACGTTGAGTTCCTTCAAAAACGGTTCAAGGTCGTTCGCAGTAGACATTGACCCGCGTTTCAGGGAATAGGTTGATGCACGGTGACCAGCTTGGTGCCATCCGGGAAGGTCGCCTCGACCTGGATTTCCGGAATCATCTCGGGCACGCCTTCCATCACCTGCTCGCGGCTGAGCAGGGTGGTGCCGTAGTGCATCAGCTCGGCGACCGTCTGGCCGTCGCGCGCGCCTTCGAGCAGCGCGGCGGAGATGTAGGCCATGGCCTCCGGGTAGTTGAGCTTCACACCGCGGGCCAGCCGGCGCTCGGCCACCAGGCCGGCGGTGAAGATCAGCAGCTTGTCCTTCTCTCTTGGTGACAGATCCATAACAGCTCCAGTCGTAGGGTGGATGTCGCTCTTCGTATCCACCGGCCGGTGGTCGAGACCACGCAGCGTTGTTCAGGGCGACGTGCACGCAGGCGCGCCGGCGTAGGGAGGGCAGCGGCGCAGCCGTGCCCACCGATCATTCAGGTACTCCAGATTCGCGGCGGTACCGCTTCGCGGCCCAGCAGTGCGGGGCGCAACAGCCGCCACAGGTCGATCAGCCAGGCGCGCGCATGCAGCGCTTCGTCCGCGAGACAGCGCGCGACCACCAGGCCCGGCAGCTGGGTCAGGTCGCCACGCACGCGGCTGGGTAGTTCACGGCAGCGTTCCATCAGCTCGGCGTCGATTTCGCCGCTGACGATCAGGGTCGCAAACACCGAATGCCCGTCGAGGCCGATCGGCGAATCCAGCAGGCCGTCGCCGCCGGCGATGCGCTGGCGTTCGTGCCAGATGAGCTGACCATCGCGACGGATATCCAAGCGCGCCTGGAAATGCCCGGCGTCGAAGCGCTCGCCTGCTGCCGGCCGGCCGAGGGCGACGATGTCCCAGTAGAACAGCCGCGCATCGCCTTCCAGCTCGATGACCGTGCTCAGCTCGGCCTGCGCTGCGGAATAGACAATGGTCTCCTGCGGCAGCCATTCCAGCGTGGCACCGGCCTCGACGCGCAGCTGCAGGTCCTGAAAGGCCGGGCTGGCGGCGCGATACCACTTGGCTGCACCGGGGCTGGTCAGCTGCGCCCAGGCGCCGGGGCCGAGCGTGACGCTGATGTCCAGCCGATCCCCGCCGGCGATGCCGCCCGGGGGGTGGACGATGATGTGCTGGCAGACTTCCGACCCTTCGGGATACAGATGCTTCTGCACCCGTAATGGTCCGCTATGGCGGCGCAGCACCGGGCGCGTCGCGTCGCCGATGCGGGTATAGCCGAGCTCGAGCTCGGCCTGCCAGTGCGGGGTGAAGGGGTGAGTCAGAACGGTCATGCGCGGCTGCCGGTGGTAGTTGACTGGGCAGACAGCAATAGTCGTGCCTCCATCCGACGGTATGCGCAGCTTCGGGGCGTGCGAGGCATCGTCGACGATGAGACCCGTGGGATATGCACCGTTACGGTGCGATCTGCTGCCGCCCGGTTCGCCATGCCCTTTCGTGGTGCGCCTGCTGCGCTCTTGCTCAGGGCTGACGGGATGCGCCGAGCCGGGCGAAGAAGCGCTGCTTGGTCCATTCCGAACAGGCCGCATAGAGCAGCGTGATCAGCAGAACCGCCCCGAGCACCGTGGCCGGCAGCGGCTGCAGGGCGAACCAGCCGCCCACCGGCGTATAGGGCAGCAGCACGGTCAACAGCGCAATGAGCAGTGAACTGACCAGCAGGAAGCGCCCCGGCCGGCTGCGGTAGAACGGCTTGTGCGTGCGCACCACGAAGATGATGGCGAGTTCGGTGATCAGCGATTCGACGAACCAGCCGCTGCGAAACAGCTCCGGTTGCTCGCCCACCAGGTACAGCAGCACGCCGAAGGTGAGCAGATCGAAGGCCGAGCTGATCAGGCCGAACAGGATCATGAAGCGACGCACCTCGCCGATGTCCCAGCGATGCGGCGTGCGTGACCAGTCGGCATCGACGCGGTCACCGGCGATGCCGATGGCCGGAATGTCGGAGAGGAAGTTGTTGAGCAGGATCTGCTTGGCCAGCAGCGGCAGGAAGGGCAGGAAGAACGAGGCCACGGCCATGCTGATCATGTTGCCGAAGTTGGCGCTGGTGGTCAGGTAGATGTACTTCAGCGTGTTGGCGAAGGTACGCCGGCCTTCGTCGATGCCCTGACGGACCAGGCCCAGCTCGTGGCGCAGCAGGACGAAATCGGCCGCCTCCTTGGCCACGTCCACCGCGTTGTCCACCGAGATGCCGACGTCCGCGGCATGCAGTGCCGGCGCGTCGTTGATGCCGTCGCCGAGAAAGCCCACCACGTGGCCGGTCTTCTGCAGCGCGCGGATGATGCGCTCCTTCTGGTTGGGATCGACCTCGGCGAACAGGCTGACCCGCGGCGCCAGGTTGATCAGCGCCTCGTCGCGCATCTGCCCGATCTCGGCGCCCGTGATGACGCGCTCGACATCGATGCCGACGCTTTCGGCCACCTGCCGGGCGATCAGGCGGTTGTCGCCGCTGATGATCTTCACCGCCACGCCCGGCTCGCGCAGCGCGGCCAGTTCCTCGCGCACACCGGGCTCGGGTGGGTCGAAGAACAGCAGGAAGCCGGCGAAGATCAGCGCCTGCTCATCATCGACGGTGCAGCGCTCGCCTTCCATGGAGCGCCAGGCCAGGCCGAGCACCCGATAGCCGGCGGCGCTCCAGGCAGCGAAGCGGGCCGCCAGTGCCTCACGCCGCTCGGCGGTCAACGGCAGCACGGCATCGCCTTGCTGCACGAACGCCGACACCTGCAGCACGTTATCCAGCGCACCCTTGCAGATCAGCCGTGGCGTGGGCTCGCCGGCGTCGCGCAAGAGCACGCTCAGGCGCTTGCGGACGAAGTCGTAGGGAATTTCATCGAGCTTGTCGGCGCCGCTCATCGCCGGCGCGTTGTCGCGGGCGTAATCGCCGATCGCCTCGTCCAGCGGGTTGCGCAGGCCGGTCTGCAGCGAGGCGTTGAGCCAGGCCATGCGCAGCACCGTGGTGCTGGGCTGGCCGTCGATGTCCAGCGCACCGTCGAGTGCCACCACGCCGCGGGTCAGGGTGCCGGTCTTGTCGGTGCAGAGGGTGTCCATCGCGCCGAGATTCTCGATGGCGTTGAGATGGCGCACGATCACGCCGCGGCCGGCCATGCGTCGCGCGCCGGCGGAAAGGGTAGCGCTGAGGATCGCCGGCAACAGCTCCGGCGACAGCCCGACGGCCAGGGCGATGGCGAACATCAGGGTGTCCAGTGGCGGACGGTCGAGAAACAGGTTGAGCCCGAGCACCGCCGTGACCATCACCAGCATCACCCGCAGCAGCAGGCCGCCGAACTGGCGCAGGCCGCGCTCGAATTCGGTCTCCGGCGGGCGCAGCACCAGCGAGCGCTCGATATGGCCGAGCTCGGTATGCAGGCCGCAGCGCACGGCCAGCAGGCGCGCGCTGCCGCTGCGCAGTGAGGTGCCGCGAAACAGGCAGTTGTCACGCTGCGCCAGGGCGGCGTCGCCGGCGATCCGGCTCGCCTGCTTCTGCACCGGAAAGGTCTCGCCGGTCAGCAGGGCCTGGTTGACGAAGCAGTAGCGCGCCTCGACCAGCCGGCCATCGGCCGGAATCAGGCTGCCAGCCGAGAGCTCGACGATATCGCCGGGAACCACTTCATCTGCGGCCAGGCTCTGCAGGCGCCCGTCGCGCCAGACATCGGCGCGGCTGGCCACCTGTTCGCGCAGGCGTGCAATCGCGCGGTTGGAACGGACCTCGTGCAGGCTGCCGACCAGCGCGCTGGCGATCACGATGGCCAGCACGATCAGGGCATCCAGCCAGTCATGGACGATCAGCGCCACCAGCGCGCCGATCAACAGGATCAGCACCAGCGGGCTGGACAGCTGGCGCAGCAGCGAGGCGCCGACCTGCCGCGCCAGGTTCGGCCGGTACTTACGCCTGACCGACGGCTGTCGCGCGGCGGCAGCGTCGCTGGCGAGCCCGTTCGGGCCGCTCTTCAGGCTGGCGTAGAGCTCATCCAGCGGCTGGCTCCAGTAGTCCGGCGTGACCGTCTCGTGGTGGTTTGCGGCCCCGGCCCGCAAGGCGTCCCGGGAGAGCCAGAAGCCGGGCAGCATCGGCAGCCAGAAGCTCAACACGCGAAACAGCAGCGTTGCCGACAGGCCGGCCGCCAGCGGCACGCCGGCCCAGCTGAGGGTCGCCACCGCGGCGGCCTCGAACGCACCCAGCCCACCCGGCACGATGCCGACACTGCGCAACACGCTGGCCAGCATGAAGCTGGCGAAGATGCCGGCGAAGGGCGCCGCGTGGCCGACCGCGTGAAGCAGCGCCCAGAGGGTCAGGGCGTCAAGCAGGACGATCAGCAGGGAATAGCCGCTGGCCCAGCTCAGCAGGCGCGGATTGCGCGTCAGTCGGGGCTCGGCCGCGAACACCATCGCCAGCAGGCGCTGCATCCAGCGCACGTGTTGCAGGCGCCTGGCCAGGGCGCCCTGCGGCAGCCCGGCGATCAGCGGCGCGGCGATCGCCATGAGGCCGCAGAACAGCATGAAGGCTGCGCTGGTGGCGATCACGGCGAGACTGCCATGGCCGCTGTCGATCGCGATGAAGAGGGCGGCGCCTAGCGCCAGCAGGTAGGCCACGAAATAGGCCGACACGCTGACGATGAAGCAGCTGGAAACCTGAGACGCAGCGATGCCGCGGCGCTGCAGCAGGGCGACCACTGCCACCGCGCCGCTGAATCCGGAGGAAGGCAGGGCCTGGTCGATGAACAGCTTGGTCAGGCTGAGTTTGGTGGCGTCCCACAACGGCAGCGACGTGCCCGCGGCCGTCAGTACCTGGCGATACAGTTGACCCTGGACGACGTAAGTCAGCCCCTGCAGCGCGATGGCGACCAGCAGCCAGGCCGGCTCGGCCTGGCTGAGAACCAGGGCGAAGTGGCTGGCGTCGGCCAGCTGCAGGACGCCGACCACCAGCGCGCCGAGCATGGCCGCGCCCAACAGCCAGGACAGCCAGATCAGCGGCCTGGCATGTTCGGTCGGGGCGGAAGAGTCGAACGCATCGTGCATGCCGTGCACCCCCTGCTGGAGCCAACGCTGTCAATCATCGGCCCGGCGGGGAGAGCCGGACATTGACACCGATCAGGCGCCCCCGTGGGGGCGCTGCAGCAAGGCTAGATCGCCACCAGGCGTTGCACACCCTCGGCGGCCATGTTTTCGCCGCGGCCCTGCTGGATGATCTCGCCGCGGCTCATCACCAGGTACTGGTCGGCCAGTTCGGCGGCGAAGTCGTAGAACTGCTCCACCAGGAGGATCGCCATGTCGCCGCGGGCCGCGAGCTTCTTGATCACCGCGCCGATCTCCTTGATCACCGAGGGCTGGATGCCTTCGGTGGGTTCATCGAGGATCAACAGGCGCGGCTTGCTCGCCAGCGCGCGGCCGATGGCGAGCTGCTGTTGCTGGCCGCCGGAGAGGTCGCCGCCGCGGCGGTGCTTCATTTCCTGCAAAACCGGGAACAGCTCGTAGATGAACTGGGGTACTTCCTTGGCTTCCCTGGCGCTGAAACGGGACAGGCCCATCAGCAGGTTTTCCTCGACGGTCAGGCGGCCGAAGATCTCGCGCCCCTGCGGCACATAGGCGATGCCTGCGTGCACGCGCTGGTGCGGCTTGAAGCCGGTGATCGGCTTGCCCTCCCAGTTCACCGCGCCTTCCTTGGCCGGGATCAGGCCCATCAGGCACTTGAGCAGGGTGGTCTTGCCGACGCCGTTGCGTCCGAGCAGGCAGGTGACTTCGCCGATCTTCGCCTCGAACGAGAGGCCGCGCAGGATATGGCTGCCGCCGTAGTACTGGTGCAGTTGCTGGACTTGCAGCATGTGCGACTCCTTCACTTGGTGGGTAAGCCTCTGGCGTTATCCACCCTACGATTAGGTTTGCGTTGATGCGGGCATGGGCGTTTGGCGGGCGTAGGGTGGATGGCCGAAGCCATCCACCTTTTTGCTCAGCGCCCCAGATACACCTCGATCACCCGCTCGTCCGCCTGCACCTGTTGCAGCGAACCCTCGGCCAGCACCTGGCCCTGGTGCAGCACGGTGACGTGGTCGGCGATGGTCTCGACGAAGCCCATGTCGTGCTCGACCACCATCAGCGAATGCTCGCGCGCCAAGGACTTGAACAGCTCGGCGGTGAATTCGGTTTCGGCGTCGGTCATGCCGGCCACCGGTTCGTCGAGCAGCAAGAGCTGCGGCGACTGCATCAAGAGCATGCCGATCTCGAGGAACTGCTTCTGCCCGTGGGACAACAGCCCGGCCGGGCGATGACGCGACTGGCCGAGGCGGATGGTCTCCAGCACTTCGTCGATGCGGTCCTTCTGCTCGCCGGAAAGCCTGGCCCTGAGGCTGGCCCACACCGACTTGTCGGTCTTCTGCGCCAGCTCCAGGTTTTCGAACACCGAAAGCGCCTCGAACACCGTGGGCTTCTGGAACTTGCGGCCGATGCCGGCCTGGGCGATGTCCACCTCGCTCATGCGGGTCAGGTCCAGGGTTTCGCCGAACCAGGCGCTGCCGCTGGTGGGGCGCGTCTTGCCGGTGATGACGTCCATCATGGTGGTCTTGCCGGCACCGTTGGGGCCGATGATGCAG
>Ga0155173_1062_pt1 | contig 8897 bp, 6 predicted proteins | sample RifCSPhighO2_01_FD_106141 | JGI IMG/M metagenome (GOLD analysis project Ga0155173, IMG submission 106141) | Pseudomonadales bacterium RIFCSPHIGHO2_01_FULL_64_12
TTCTCGCCCGGCTCCGGTTTGGGTGGGCGCTGGCCTTCGTTCTCGACCGGTCGCCCGGTTTTCAGATCGATATGGCTGGCCCAGGTGATGCCGTCCACGAAGGGGAAGGCGTTTTGCAGCTTGCCGTCCTTGCGGTCCACCACATAGAAGAAGCCGTTGCGGTCGGCATGGGCGGTGGCCTTGACGATCTTGCCGGCCTTGTCCTTGTAGTCGAACAGCACCAGCTCGTTGTTGCCGGAGAAGTCCCAGGCATCGTTCGGGGTGTGCTGGTAGAACCACTTCACCTCGCCGGTGCTCGGATCGACGCCGACCTGCCCTGAGGTGTAGAGGCTGTCGTAGTCCTTCGGGTCGCCGCCATCGCTGGTGCGCTCCCAGCCGTTCCACGGGGCGGGGTTGCCGGCGCCGACGATGATGGTGTTGGTTTCCGGATCGAAGCTCGCACTCTGCCATGGCGCGCCGCCGCCCTGGCTCCAGGCTTCCTTCTTGCCGGTGGGGTGGTTGGGATCGTCCGGCCAGGACGGCGCCTTGATGTCGCCGGTGGGGGTGCTGTCCTTGCCATTGAGGCGGCCCATGTGGCCTTCGACGAACGGGCGCATCCAGATTTCCTCACCGGTATCCGGGTCGCGGGCGAACAGCTTGCCGACGATACCGAACTCGTCACCGGAGCTGCCGTGGATCAGCAGGACCTTGCCGGTCTTGCCGTCCTTTACCAGGGTCGGTGCGCCGGTCATCGTGTAACCGGCGCCATGGTCGCCGAACTTCTTGTTCCAGACGACCTTGCCGGTGTCCTTGTTCAGTGCCACGACACGGGCATCGAGGGTGCCGAAGTAGATCTTGTCGCCATAGATGGCGGCGCCGCGGTTGACCACGTCGCAGCACGGGCGGATGTCGTCGGGCAGGCGATGGGCATAGCTCCACAGGCGCTTTCCGGTCTTCGCATCGAGGGCGAACACCCGCGAATAGGAGCCGGTAACGTAGATCACGCCGTCGTGAACGATGGCCTGGGATTCCTGGCCGCGCTGTTTCTCGTCGCCGAAGGAGAACGACCAGGCCGGGGTCAGCTTGAACACATTGCTCTCGTTGACCTGCGCCAGAGGGCTCCAGCGCTGTGCATTGGTGCCCATGCCGTACTGCAGCACGTTGCTGGTGGTGACATGGTCATTGGCGATGTCTTCCCAGCTGACCGGTTTGGCGTGCACGGCGCCCGCCATGGCAAGGCTGCCGGCCAGAGCCAGGCATTGCACAGCGAGGGCGAGCGGACGGGGTGTGCCGGGGTGCGATCTTGTTGTCATGGTTGCGATTCCCTTGGTCGATTCGAACGAGGCCGCCACATCCGGCTGGCCAGGCGATTCGATTATTGGAAGCGCGGCGCGCGCACCGACACGGAAAAGCTCCCGCCAACACCGGGATTCCTTCCCGGTCGCCGATGATTTGGCCTTGCTACCGGTGGGGTGCCGAAGGTGGTAGCAAAACCCAGTACCAAGGGAGGAGATGCAGGCATCCAAAGCAGGATTCTGCCGATCCGTCCGCGCGGCCAACATGACCACCATGCGCTCCGATTGGGGCTGCCTTGCACAGGTTCTCGAATAGAGGGTGGTAGTCATGAACAACAAGATCATTTTGCGCGCACTGCTGGCAGCGGGTGTCCTCGGGGTTTCCGGACTGGTATTCGCCCATGGCGACGTGACGCCACAGGCGGTCAACACCAAAGGCCTGCCGGCGCTGGGTGAGGAGTGGCTGGACGAGAACCCCTATCGCGCGCCGAGCGAGCATCACGACCTCGCCGTGCAGATCGGCTCCTCCGCCTACAACCAGAACTGCGCCCGTTGCCATGGCCTGGAAGCCATTTCCGGCGGTATCGCTCCGGACCTGCGCGAGCTGGAAGCCAGCTACGACGGCGACGAGTGGTACAAGGAGCGCGTGATCAACGGCGCCGTGCGTGACGGTGCGGTGTACATGCCGCGCATGGCCGACACCCTCAGTCAGGAAGCGCTGTGGGCGATCCGTACCTATATCGAAAGCGAAGCGGCCAAGCAGTGATGACCGGCGCGCGGCTGTTCCTCGCGCTGTGGCTGACGCTGTGCTGCGCGCTGGCGCAGGCGGACGTGGTCAGGGTGCGCGCCTTCGATGACATCATCGAGTCGGGCGTGCTCAAGGTGGCGATGTACGAGAACTTCCCCCCGTACAGCTACCAGCAGGACGGCCAGCCGCGCGGCGTCGACTTCGAGCTCGCGCAGAAGCTTGCCGAAGGCCTGGGCCTCAAGCTCGAAGTGCTGTGGGTGACGCCGGACGAAACGCTGGACGATGACCTGCGCAACTTCATCTGGAAGGGGCACTACCTGCGCCGCGACGTGCTATTCGCCGGTGACATCCTGTTCTACCAGCGTGCGTTGACGACGCCAAACAGTCCGGGGCTGGATGTCTGGCTGGCTGATCTGGATACCCTCCAGGGCTTGCCCTGGAAGCGCCTGGTGGCCGGGCACGGCCCGGTGGCGGACGATGCCGCGCCATTCGCCCAGATGCGCGACTATCTCGGCTGGCTCGATGGCCTGCTGCGTGATTCCGCCGCCAGCGGGGCGGACATGAACGAGGTGATCCAGAGTCCGATACCGGAGCGTTTCGCCGGCATCAGCCTGACGCGCTACGAACTGATCCGCAGCGTCAGCCACCTCTATCCGCGCTACGAGGCCGACGCGCTCGAACGCGTCGACCAGTGAGGGGTTTCACTGCAGCTGTAGCTGATCGCCGCGTTCCTGTTGCCAGTCATCCAGGCTTGGCGCAGCTTCTTCGCCATCCATGCGGTGGATGATGGTGAAGTAATCCTGCTTGAAACGATCCTGCATGATTTCGCTGCGGTTGCGGACCCGCACGGCGTAGATGCTCTGCACGTTCTGATGGTCGAAGTCGCGCCAGTACTGCTCGTCCTTGAGCAGGCGATAGCGATGGCCTTCCAGGGCCGCGATCACCGCTTCGCTGTCCAGGCTGCCGGCACGCTGTGCCGCGTCCGCCCACTGCCGGACGATCCCATAGGCCGAGGCGGCGGTGCTGCCAGGGTAGGCCTGGTGCTGGGCGATGAAACGGTCGACGAAGGTCTGCCCTTCGACACTGTCCGCCAGCTTGGGCACGCGCCAGGTCCAGGCCTCGGTTCCGATCACGTTCTCCATGACCAGCGGTCCGGCCTGCTCGACGATGCTCTGGGTCAGGTTGGGCACGATGATCTGCATGCGCTTGCCCAGTTCCAGCGTCTGTGCCAGGCGCATGGTCTGTACCAGGTCCTGACCGAGCAGCACGATCACCAGTACGTCGGCGTCGCTGGCGGCAGCCTTCTGCAGTGCTGCCAGGTAGTCACCACGGCGTGCGCCACGCTCGGCGATCTTCGAATAGCCGTGACGGGCACGGTCGCGGCTCTTGGTCGCCTCGCGCAGGGCCTGTTCCATGCTGCGGCCCCAGGCGTCGTCGAGGCTGATGTAGTAGTAACGCCGGTTGGGCATGTGCCAGCTGAGGTACTCGCCCAGCACCCGCGCGCTCATCCAGGCGCTGTTGGATTCGCGGAACAGATGGCGATGGCCGTCGCGGCCGGTGATCTCGTTGGCGTAGCCGAGGGTCGGGAAGTACAGCAGTCCCAGCTGGCGTGCCCGCTGCCCGGCGGCGAGGGCTTCCTCGCTGTTGGCGCCACCGAACACCATGACGGTGCCCTGGCTGGCAAAACGATCGATATTCGCCTCGGCCTTTTCCGCGCGTGCAGCCGAATTGAGGCTGACCAGCTGTAGCGGACGACCGAGCACACCGCCGCGCCCATTGATCTCGTCCACGGCGAGCAGGGCGCAGCGACTCAGTTCAAGTCCTTCGGACTTGTAGTTGCCGGTGCTGGGGTAATTGAGCCCCAGGCGGATCGGCTGGGCGGCATTGGCACTGGCGAGGGGCAGGAGGAGGAGGGTGAAGAGCAGGATCGGGTGAAACATGGCTCGTATCCTTCTGAGCGAGGGGACGTCCGTTTTAGGGGCTGGGCTGGCCGTGCGGAATAGTCTTTTCCGGCCGTTTGGTTGCGACTTCGGTGCCGCCGATGGCCCCTACCAGCCCCGGGAGGGCACGGTTTTCCTGGCCTGCAGCGGCGTATTGCTACCAAGGGAGGAGGAAAATCGGTACTGCGGGCAATTGTTGGCGAGGCGGGGCAAACCAAGAATCAGCAACAGACCGGGAAAATTTCCCGGCATAACAATGAACCCGCAGAGGTAGCCGCAATGAAGCACACCGGTCTTCGCAAGCCCTTCGCCGTGACGGCGCTATGCGCCGCGGTGGCGATGTCCAGCCTGCACGCCTGGGCCGTAACCGACCAGGAAATCCTCAACGACGCCAAGTCCACCGATCAGATCGTCACCAACGGCCTGGGCTTGCAGGGCCAGCGCTACAGCACCCTGGACGCGTTGAACACCAACAACATCAATCAGTTGCGACCGGTTTGGGGCTTCTCTCTGGGCGGTGAAAAGCAGCGCGGCCAGGAAGCACAGCCGCTGATCAAGGACGGCGTGATGTACATCACCGGCTCCTATTCGCGGGTGTATGCGCTCGATGCCCGCACCGGCAAGGAGCTGTGGCAGTACGATGCGCGCCTGCCGGACGGCATCATGCCGTGCTGTGACGTGATCAACCGCGGCGTGGCGCTGTACGACGATCTGGTGATCTTCGGCACCCTGGATGCCAAGCTGGTCGCACTGAACAAGGACACCGGCAAGGTGGTGTGGAAGAAGACCGTCGCCGACTACAAGGCCGGTTACTCGCTGACTGCCGCTCCGCTGGTGGTCAACGGCAAGCTCATCACCGGCGTTTCCGGTGGTGAATTCGGCGTGGTGGGCAAGATCGAGGCCTACAACGCGAAGAATGGCGAACTGCTGTGGACCCGTCCGACCGTGGAAGGTCACATGGGCTACGTGTGGAAGGATGGCAAGAAGGTCGAGGCCGGCATCTCCGGCGGCGAAGCGGGCAAGACCTGGCCCGGCGACCTGTGGAAGACCGGCGGCGCGGCGCCCTGGCTCGGCGGTTACTACGATCCGGACACCGACTCGCTGCTGTTCGGCACCGGCAACCCGGCGCCGTGGAACTCGCACCTGCGTCCCGGCGACAACCTGTATTCCTCCTCGCGCCTGGCGCTGGACCCGAACGACGGCTCGATCAAGTGGCACTTCCAGTCCACGCCGCATGACGGCTGGGACTTCGACGGCGTCAACGAGCTGATCTCCTTCGACTACCAGGAAGGCGGCAAGACCATCAAGGCTGCCGGTACCGCCGACCGCAACGGCTTCTTCTACGTGCTCGACCGCACCAACGGCAAGTTCATCCGCGGCTTCCCGTTCGTCGACAAGATCACCTGGGCCAAGGGCCTGGACAAGAACGGTCGGCCGATCTACGACGATGCCAACCGTCCGGGCAATCCGAACGAGGCCGACAAGGGCAAATCCGTGTTCGTCGCGCCGTCGTTCCTCGGTGGCAAGAACTGGATGCCCATGGCCTACAGCCAGGACACCGGGCTGTTCTACGTGCCGTCCAACGAGTGGGGCATGGACATCTGGAACGAGGGCGTCGCCTACAAGAAGGGCGCGGCCTACCTGGGTGCCGGCTTCACCATCAAGCCGCTCAACGAGGACTTCATCGGCGTGCTGCGCGCCATCGATCCGAAGACCGGCAAGGAAGTCTGGCGCTACAACAACTACGCGCCACTTTGGGGCGGCGTGCTGGCCACCAAGGGCAACCTGGTGTTCACCGGCAACCCGGAAGGCTACCTGATGGCGTTCGACGCCAAGACCGGCAAGAAAGTCTACGAGTTCAACACCGGTTCGGGCATCGTCGGTTCTCCGGTTACCTGGGAGATGGATGGCGAGCAGTACGTTTCCGTCCTGTCCGGCTGGGGTGGTGCGGTCCCTCTGTGGGGCGGTGAAGTCGCCAAGCGCATCAAGGAGTTCAACCAGGGCGGCATGGTCTGGACCTTCAAGCTGCCGAAGGACCTGGTCGCCAAGCGCTGATCGACGATCTGTAGGACGAGTCCGGCGAACGCCGGGCTCCGTGTGCGAAACCCCGGTCATCACGGCCGGGGTTTCGTGTTTCTGCGCCTGCGGAATTTCTTTCAGCCCTGGCGATAGGTGCTGGGGGTGACGCCCACCTCACGACGAAACACCTGGGAGAAATGGCTGGGGCTCGAGTAGCCCACCTCCAGCCCGATGTCGATGATGCTGCGCGGTGTTTCAAGCAGCAGCTGCCGCGCCCGCGCCATGCGCAGCCCGATGAAGTACTGCGACGGTGAAAGGCCGGTGGCCCGCTTGAACATCCGGCTGAAGTGGTACTCGCTCAGTTCGACGACCTGCGCCAGCGCCGCCAGGCTGAACTCCTCGGCCAGCCGTTCGTTCATCACCCCGATGACCTTGCGCAGCTTGTAGGCGGGCAGGGCATTGCTGCGGCGGACGCCGCCGTGCGGGTCGCGATAGTGGCGCAGCAGATGCACTGCCAGTGCCTGGGCCAGGCCGCGTACGTACAGCGGGCTGGCTTGGGGCCGGTCGAGCAGTTCGCGACGCAGCTGATCCATCAACCAACGCACCGTCTCGTCCCGTGCACCGGAAACGTCCAGCAAGGCAACGCCGGTGCTCTGCGGCCCCAGCATTTCACGTGCCGCCTGGTCGATGAGCGGCAGACCGAGATACAGGTGCATCACCTCGAAACGCTCGCCCTCCAGCGCTTGCCAGCGCATCTCGTAGGGCTCGTCCGTGTCGGTCAGGAAGAAGTCGCCCGCACGGACGTTCACCGTGCTCCACTGGCCGCCCGGTGTGCGCTCCTCGACCTGCGCTGCACCGGCCAGCACCAGGACCAGCAACGGCTCCACCACCGCCGGCACGCCGATCGGTACTTCGACCGAACGGTGGCTGAACAGCTGCAGCACGACGTCCTGCGTCGGCATTGGCAGCTCGGTCAGCCGCGTTTCGGCGGGCAGGTAACGGCCCATGGCCTGGGCCGGGGCACGGCCGGAAGCAGGCAAGGGCGGGCGTCGGTTGGCCGAGGCACGTGAAACTCCAGGACAAGACGGCAAGCGGCTAGGTCGTTAGCGTAGCGCAGCGGCGCCCGGTGCCGCGGATCGAACACCAAGCGAACCGCAGGGCGGACTTCAGCCCACCATTGTGCGGTCCTGCGGTCCGCAGATGTCTGGATCCGGCTTTTGCGCGCAAGAGTCCGACAGCCAGAGCAAGCCAGCGAAAGTTCGGGGCGCAACGATGAGCAAGACTGAACCTGTCGATAACCAGGGCGCCCATGGCGCCATATATACCGGAGGAATCAGCATGAGCGATTCGAAGCATAGCGTCATCGCGGAAGTTGCAGGCAAGGTCGCGCTGGTCACTGGCGCTGCCAGTGGTATCGGCAAGGCGATCGCCTTGCTGCTGCACGAGCGAGGTGCCAAGGTCATTGCCGAAGACATCGACCCAGCGGTCGAGGAACTCGCTCGACCGGGGCTGGTGCCGCTTCAGGCCGACATCACCGAAGACGGGGCCGCGGAGCGGGCGGTGGGTCTGGCGGTCGAGCGCTTCGGCCGACTCGACATCCTGGTCAACAATGCCGGCATCATCATCAACAAGCTGGTGGTGGACATGACCCGCGAGGACTGGGAGCGCATCCAGGCGGTCAATGCCACTGCGGCTTTCCTGCATTGCCGCGAAGCGGTCAAGGCAATGATGCCCAACCGCTCGGGGGCGATCGTCAATATCGCCTCCTATGCGTCGTACTTCGCCTTTCCGACCATCGCCGCCTATACGGCGTCGAAGGGTGCGCTGGCGCAGCTGACCCGCACGCTGGCACTGGAGGCGATCGAGCATGGCATTCGGGTAAACGCCATCGGCGTCGGCGATGTGGTGACCAACATCCTCAACGATGTGGTCGAGGACGGGCCGGGCTTTCTAGCCCAGCATGGCGAAGCCGCGCCCATCGGCCGCGCGGCGCAGCCGGAGGAGATTGCCGAGGTCGTTGCGTTCCTGGCCTCGGAGCGAGCCAGTTTCATGGTCGGCTCGGTGGTCATGGCCGATGGCGGCATGACGGTGACCGCCGGCTGAGGGCGCTTCGCGCGTGCCGCCAGGCTTGTCTCGGGTTTCCCGGGGCAGAAACAGGAACCCCGCCAAAACGGCGGGGTTCCTTGCGTCGCATGGGGGCCGGGATCAGTCTTCCAGCGAGCCCATGGCGGTGGTGTTGAAGCCGCCATCCACGTAGAGGATCTCGCCGCTGATGCCCGAGGCCAGGTCCGAGCAGAGGAAGGCACCGGCGTTGCCGACTTCCTCGATGGTGACGTTGCGGCGCAGCGGGGTCTGCTTCTCGTTGGCGGCGAGCATCTTGCGGAAGCTGGCGATGCCGGAGGCTGCCAAGGTGCGGATCGGCCCGGCGGAGATGCAGTTGACGCGGGTGCCTTCCGGGCCAAGGCTGCCAGCCAGGTAGCGTACACCGGCTTCCAGGCTGGCCTTGGCCATGCCCATCACATTGTAGTTCGGCATGGTGCGCTCGGCGCCCAGGTAGGAGAGCGTGAGCAGGCTGCCGTTGCGGCCCTTCATCATCTCGCGACCGGCCTTGGCCAGGGCGACGAAGCTGTAGGCGCTGATGTCGTGGGCGATCTTGAAGCCTTCGCGGGTGGTGACTTCGGTGAAGTCGCCGTTCAGCTGGTCGCCCGGGGCGAAGCCGACCGAGTGGACGATGCAGTCCAGGCCGTCCCACTTCTTGCCCAGCTCCTCGAACACGCGGGCGATGTCTTCGTCATTGGCGACGTCGCAGGGGAAGCACAGCTCCGGGCTCGAGCCCCAGCCGGCGGCGAATTCCTCGACGCGGCCCTTGAGCTTGTCGTTCTGGTAGGTGAAAGCCAGTTCTGCACCTTCGCGATG
>Ga0155173_1160_pt3 | contig 8793 bp, 8 predicted proteins | sample RifCSPhighO2_01_FD_106141 | JGI IMG/M metagenome (GOLD analysis project Ga0155173, IMG submission 106141) | Pseudomonadales bacterium RIFCSPHIGHO2_01_FULL_64_12
ACAGCTGCGCCAGCAGATCGCGCTTGAGCGCATCCAGATCGGCCACCACGGCCGCGCTGACGTTCTGCACCAGCGGAATCTGCGGCGCCTGCCAGGCGATTGCCTCGACCGACGCGGCGAAGCGCTCGGCCGCTGGGCGCATGAGATCACAATGCGACGGTACACTGACCGGCAGCGCCATTGCGCGCTTGGCCCCCTTGGCCTTGCACGCCTCGATGGCGCGCTCCACGGCCGCAGCACTACCAGCGATCACTACCTGACCCGGCGCGTTGAAGTTGACCGCACTGACCACGTCACCCTGTGCGGCTTCGGCGCATGCGGCCAATACATCGGCGTCTTCGAGGCCAAGGATCGCTGCCATACCGCCCTGGCCGGCCGGCACCGCCTGCTGCATCAGCTGCCCGCGCAGCTCGACCAGCTTGACTGCATCGGCGAACGGCAGGCTACCGGCAGCTACCAGCGCCGAATACTCGCCGAGGCTATGCCCGGCAACGAAGGCAGGTCGCGGACCACCCTCTGCCTGCCACAGGCGCCAGAGCGCGACAGAGGCTGCAAGAATAGCCGGCTGGGTCTTGTCGGTCTGATTGAGCTGCTCTTCCGGCCCCTGCTGAGTCAGCGCCCAGAGGTCATAACCCAGCGCAGCGGACGCTTCGGCGAAGGTGTCGATGATGACGTGCTGCTGAGCACCAAGCTCGGCCAGCATGCCGAGCGATTGCGAACCCTGACCGGGAAAGACGAAAGCGAGTGATGCGGACATGAAACGGCTCTCTTATGGTTCTGTTCGTCTGAAGAACACGCCCATGCAGGCGTACCGATTTTCAGTTGGATGGCCAGCCATCTCGAGCGGTCACATCATCCGTCCCACCGGATGACCCATCGACCCTGAAAAACTGCCCGAGACGGTCTCGTAGCTGCGCGGGAAGATCATGCTCGACATCCTGCGCTGCGCGGCGAATGGCCGCCTTGAATCCATCAGCGCCAGCACTGCCGTGACTCTTGACCACGATTCCCTGCAGGCCTAGAAAACTAGCACCGTTGTACTGCGCCGGATTGAGCTCCGCGCGCAATCGACGCAACAGCGGCAACGCAACAGCACCAACGATACGTGCTGCAATCGAGCGCCTGAACAGCGCCTCGACCTTGGCGACCAGCATGCCAGCCAGACCCTCGCTGGATTTGAGCAAGATGTTACCGACGAAACCATCGCATACCACGACGTCTGCTTCGCCGCGATACAGCCCATCGCCCTCGATGAAACCACGATAGTTGAGGCCAGCCGCCTGCTGCAGCAACGCAGCCGCGAGCTTGACCTGCTGATTGCCCTTGATTTCTTCGGTGCCGACATTCAACAGCGCGACCCGAGGCTGCTGCCTGCCCAGGGATTCCGCCGCCACGGCCCCCATCACCGCGAACTGATAGAGCTGCTCGGCCGGACAGTCGACATTTGCACCGAGGTCCAGCAACAGGCACGGAGCACCCCGCGTCGGAAGTGCGGTCACCATGGCCGGACGGTCGATACCTGGAAGGGTTTTCAGCACCTGGCGCGCCAACGCCATCAGCGCGCCGGTATTGCCGGCACTCACGCAGGCTTGCGCACCACCGTCACGCACCTGCTCGAGCGCTACACGCATCGAGGAACGTGGTTTGCCGCGCAAGGCCTGAGCGGGCCGCTCGTCCATCGTAACCATTTCGGGCGCATCGACGATTTTCAGGCGCGCACGATCGACACCGGGATGCTTGGCGACCAGCTGTTCGAGTAGAGAGGATTGGCCGACGAGGACCAGATGCAGCGAGGGGTTTTCAGCCAGGCAGGAAAGGCTGGCCGGAACAATGCAGTGGGGACCGAAGTCCCCACCCATTGCGTCGATCGCGATGACCGGAGCGGACAAGGATTACTCGTCAGCGCCCTTGTCGATCACCTTGCGACCACGGTAGAAACCGTCCGGGGAAACGTGGTGACGCAGGTGAACTTCACCGGTGCTCTTTTCCACGGACAGAGCGTTCGGCTCGAGCGCGTCGTGCGAACGACGCATGTCACGGGCGGAACGGGATTTTTTGTTCTGCTGAACAGCCATTTGGATCAACTCCTAAACGTTTGGGTCACGCTTTAACTGCGCCAGTACGCTGAACGGGTTGGACCGCGTTACCTCGTCCTCACTCGGCTCAGGCTCATCTGGCCCAACCGGCGGCTGGCAAATTTCAGGGTCATGGAGTGGAACAATCGGCAGAGCAAGCAACAGCTCGTCTTCGACCAGCGCCAGCAGATCCAGAGGATCCTCTCCCACTTCCAGCACGTCATAGCCTTTGGGCAGGTGCAGGCTGCTCGCGCCTTCATTCACAACGGTATAATCGCACTCGCTGTGAATTGGCAGAACAACCGGCTCCAGACAACGCTGGCAGATCATCTTGACCTCAACGTCGAGCTGACTGTGGATAACCACAGTACGTTGCTCGTCGCGCCCGAAGGCAAAACTGGCGCGCACCACACCCTGATCATCTTCGAGAGGATCGGTGAGCCGCTTGAGCTGCGACAACTGCAGCGCACCCTCAAGAGTGGCCGCTCGGTCTGCGAGCTTGCGCGGATCTACGTGCGGAGGTATCGGTCCTTTCAACATAAGCGCGGCATTCTAGGGACGTGCCTGTCACCTGTCAAAGGAATTCCGCCCAGCTTCACGACGCAGCGCATACAATGCCAGCCGCTATATATAAAGGAGGAAACATGCGCCCCCTGCTTCTCGCATCCAGCTCTCGTTATCGCCGGGAACTGCTGTCCCGCCTGCAACTGCCCTTCACCAGCTGCGCACCGGACATCGACGAATCTCCGTTACCAGACGAGACAGCCGAGCAATTGGTGCGCCGACTTGCCGAGCACAAGGCCAGAGCACTGGCCGAGCACTACCGGGGCCATCTCATCATTGGCTCCGATCAGGCTGCAGTATTGGGCAGGGCCATTCTCGGCAAACCGCACACATTCGAACGCGCGAAGCTGCAGTTACAGGCCGCCAGTGGCAGCAAGGTCACCTTTCTCACCGGACTGGCATTGCTCAACAGCGAAACCGGAACCATCCAGACCGACTGTGTGCCTTTTACCGTGCACTTCCGGACGCTCGACGAGGCACGCATCGAACGCTACCTGAAAGCAGAACAACCCTTCGACTGCGCGGGCAGCTTCAAGGCCGAAGGACTGGGCATCAGCCTTTTCCGCTCAACCGAAGGCGAGGACGTCACCAGCCTGGTGGGACTGCCGCTGATTCGCCTGGTAGACATGCTACTGAACGAAGGCATCGACATTCCCTGACGACGCCCATCCACACAGCTAGCGCAGCGCCGGCCCCTGCAGCCCAGCAAGAATCGCCAGACGCTCGGCGACGCTGGTTCCCAGTTTCTTGGTGAAACGATCGAATGGCGACTCCTTCACCGTGAAATCAACGATCTCCGGCTCACCGACGACCTCGCGCGCGACGTAGGCGGTACTGCCCAGACCGTCGACCAACCCCAACTCCAGTGCCTGCTCGCCGGACCAGATCAACCCTGAGAACAACTCCGGATGCTGCGCATCCTGGAGACGCTCACCGCGCCCACGCTTGACGCTATCGATGAACTGCTGATGAGTGGTCGCCAGAACACTTCGCCAGAACCGGGTCTCCTCCGGCTTTTCTGGCTGAAACGGGTCCAGAAACGCCTTGTGCTCGCCCGCGGTATACACACGACGCTCGACACCGAGCTTCTCCATGGTATCGACAAAACCAAAGGTGGCCGCGGTCACTCCGATCGAGCCGACCAGACTGGACTTGTCCGCGTAGATCTCATCGGCCGCACTGGCGATGTAATAGGCGCCCGAAGCACCCAGATCGGTGATCACCGCATAGACCTTGATGGCCGGGTACTCGCCGCGCAGGCGACGAATCTCGTCATAGATGTAGCCCGACTGAACCGGACTGCCGCCAGGGCTGTTGATGCGCAGGATCACACCCTTCGTATTGGCATCCTCGAAGGCCGCACGCAAGGCGCCCACGATGTTATCCGCACTCGCGGATTCCTCATCGGCAATCATTCCGCGCACGTTGATCACCGCGGTATGACTCTCCCGCGCAGCCTTGCCTTTCCCTAGCTGCAGCGCCGGCGAAAACAGCGCCAGCGCTCCGAACAAATAGATGAAAGTCAAAAGCTTGAAGAATATTCCCCAGCGCCGAGCACGCCGCTGCTCCTGAACGCCCGCAAGCAGGGTCTTTTCCAGCAACTTCCAGCTGCTGCGATCGTCCTTGGACTCATCCACCGGAGCTTTCCATTCATCCGACATATGCATTCACCTCAGAACCAGCCATGGAGCGCAGCCAACTGCCGAGCTCCGAAAAACGATCGATCCCCAGGCGCGGCTCGAACTGCTGCAGGACATGCAGCGGCTGCGCACCGTAGCCAACCGCAACGCCGTCCACCCCAGCGCGATGAGCCATCTGCAGATCGAACACCGAATCCCCGATCATCAGCGCCCGCTCCGGGCGGACACCGCAGTGCGCGAGGATCTCGTGAATCATCAGAGGATCAGGCTTGCTTGCCGTTTCATCCGCGCAACGCGTGATATCGAACAAGTCTTCCCACCCCTGCCCCGCCAGGACGCGATCGAGCCCACGACGCCCTTTGCCGGTCGCCACCGCGAGCAGATAGCCGGCCTCGCGGAACTCCGAGAGTGCTTCGGTGACACCTGGGTACGGCATGGAAGGCTGAGCTTCCAACCCCAGGTAATGTTCACCGTAATGGTGGCGAAACGCCTCGACCCGCGCCGCATCGACCTGTCCCGGGTACAGCACCTCGACGGCCTCAGGTAGCGCCAGCCCGATGATGCCCTTGACCGCCGTGTCGTCGACTTGCGGCAGGCCACAGGACCGAGCTGCAACATGGATCGATTCGACGATACGCCCGATCGAATCGACCAAGGTGCCATCCCAATCGAATATCAGAACCTTGTAGTTACTCACCGAGACGCTCCAGCGTGCGGGCCCACACCTCGTCGACCGGTGCCTCCAGCGACAGCTCCCCGCCATCCGGCAGGGGCACCTTCAGCGCATAGGCATGCAGAAACAGACGTTTGCCACCCAACTCGCGAACCTCGCGAGTGAAGTCCTCGTCACCATACTTGCTGTCCCCGGCGATACTGTGCCCCGCATGGCGTGCATGCACACGAATCTGGTGTGTACGCCCGGTCACCGGCTTGGCCTCGACCAGCGTCGCGAAATCACCGAAACGACGCAGCACACGAAACAGCGTCAGCGCCTCTTTGCCGTCCTCGGTCACTTCGACCATGCGCTCTCCGGAACGCAGGGTATTCTTCAGAAGCGGCGCACTGACCTGCTTCTTCGAGGTATCCCAGCGGCCGCGCACCAGCGCCATGTAACGCTTGTCCACACCGTCGCCACGCAGCGCCTGATGCAAATGGCGCAGCATGCTGCGCTTCTTGGCGACCATCAGCAGGCCGGACGTATCCCGATCGAGGCGATGAACCAGTTCAAGCTCCTTGGCGTCCGGGCGGAGCTGGCGCAACGCCTCGATCACGCCATAGGACAGCCCGCTGCCGCCGTGCACGGCGATGCCGGCCGGCTTGTTCAGCACGATGAGCGCCTTGTCCTCGTAGACGATGGCACTCTCCAGCCGCTCCAACAGCCCCTGGGCCAGCGGCTCGGGCTCGTCTCGCTCGGCCAGACGCAACGGCGGCACGCGCACGAGATCGCCGGCCTGCAGCTTGTACTCGGGTTTGATCCGCCCCTTGTTCACCCGCACCTCGCCTTTGCGCAGGATGCGGTAGATCAGCGTCTTGGGAACGCCTCTGAGCTGGGTACGAAGGAAGTTGTCGATGCGCTGGCCGGCAAGTTCCGGCGCGACCTCGAGTATTTGCACACCGGAGGTCTGGGAGGGGGTATTGGTCATCGCGGCATCATACCAATTTTCATGGAATTGAAGCACTTAAACATTGCTGTTATAGTCGCGAACGCCGCCAAAAGCGGCCAGGTCACGGGAGGCCAATGATACGCCCGCCCTGACTGGCAAAAATGTTCGAGGACGTGAGGCCGTCCGACGGAGCTTCCCTCAAGTAGCGGTGAAGTTGCGAAACAAGCCTTGAAGACATGATGCGTGCCCCCACTGGGGAATCGCGATAACAACCCGCTCCCCGGATTCTGCGAGCGGCACCCGATTTTCAAAGTATGCGTGTTGGGTGGAGATGCACAGCACCGGATTGCGTAGCAAAGGCTTTCACAGACGCTCCATTCCGTCCGCTACCGATGCCTGATTCCTCCTCCCGAACCATTGCTTCTGTTCCGACAGCAAGCAGGAGACGTCGTCGCGACGCCGGCCCATTTGGCCGCACATCGCTGGACACTGGAGTGCCTTACAACCATTCCTGACTCACCTGACACCGACCGCGAGAGTCGTGTGTGCCGAACGCCGTTTCCGGATGCCACGGAAACCGACGGTACTACATGAAAAGAATGCTAATTAACGCAACTCAGCCCGAAGAGTTGCGTGTCGCACTGGTCGACGGCCAACGCCTGTTCGATCTGGACATCGAATCCGGTGCCCGCGAACAGAAGAAAGCCAACATCTACAAGGGCAAGATCACCCGCGTCGAGCCCAGTCTCGAAGCCGCCTTCGTTGACTTCGGTGCCGAACGGCACGGCTTCCTCCCCCTCAAGGAAATCTCCCGCGAGTACTTCAGCAAGTCGCCTGAAGGCCGCGTGAACATCAAAGACGTCCTGCGCGAAGGCCAGGAAGTCATCGTCCAGGTCGAAAAGGAAGAACGTGGCAACAAGGGCGCAGCCCTGACCACCTTCATCAGCCTTGCCGGCCGCTATCTGGTGCTGATGCCGAACAACCCGCGAGCCGGTGGTATCTCCCGCCGCATCGAGGGCGAAGAGCGCAATGAGCTGCGCGAGGCGCTCAATGGCCTGAATATTCCAGCCGACATGGGCCTCATCGTACGCACGGCCGGTCTGGGTCGCTCCAGCGAAGAACTGCAGTGCGATCTCGACTACCTGCTGCAGCTCTGGACCGCGGTGAAAGACGCCTCCCAGGATCGCGCCGCGCCATTCCTGATCTATCAGGAATCCAACGTCATCATTCGCGCCATCCGCGACTACCTGCGCCAGGACATCGGCGAAGTGCTGATCGACAGCGTCGAGGCGCAGGACGAGGCGCTGAGCTTCATCCAGCAGGTGATGCCGCAGTACGCCAGCAAGATCAAGCTGTACGAAGACAGCGTGCCGCTGTTCAACCGCTTCCAGATCGAAAGCCAGATCGAAACGGCCTTCCAGCGTGAAGTGAAACTGCCTTCCGGCGGCTCCATCGTCATCGACCCGACCGAAGCCCTGGTGTCCATCGACATCAACTCGGCGCGCGCCACCAAAGGCGGCGACATCGAAGAGACCGCACTGCAGACCAACCTGGAAGCGGCCGAGGAAATCGCCCGCCAGCTGCGCCTGCGCGACATCGGCGGCTTAATCGTGATCGACTTCATCGACATGACCCCGGCCAAGAACCAGCGCGCTGTCGAAGAAAAGATGCGCGAAGCGTTGGAAGCCGACCGCGCGCGCATTCAGGTCGGCCGCATTTCGCGTTTCGGCCTGCTGGAAATGTCCCGCCAGCGCCTGCGCCCTTCCCTGGGCGAAACCAGCGGCATCGTCTGCCCGCGCTGTAACGGCCAGGGCATCATCCGCGACGTCGAATCGCTGTCACTGGCGATCCTGCGCCTGATCGAAGAAGAGGCCCTCAAGGATCGCACCGCCGAAGTCCGCGCCCGCGTGCCCTTCCAGGTCGCGGCGTTCCTGCTCAATGAAAAGCGCAACGCCATCACCAAGATCGAACTGCGCACCCGCGCGCGCATCTTCATCCTGCCGGACGACCACCTGGAAACGCCGCACTTCGAAGTTCAGCGCCTGCGTGACGACAGCCCGGAGATCATCGCCGGCCAGGCCAGCTACGAAATGAGCCAGAGCGAGGCCGAAGAAGTCCAGCCGGTCAGTTCGACTCGCACCCTGGTTCGCCAGGAGGCCGCGGTCAAGACCGCACCGCAGCGTAGCGCACCCGCCACCAGCGCCGCTCCGGCGCCTGCGGAAGCGCCCGTGGCTACGCCCGCGCAGGAACCAAGCCTGTTCAAGGGTCTGATCAAATCGCTGGTTGGTCTGTTCGCGGGCAAGGCCGAAGAGCCCCAGGCCGCGGCGCAAGTGGAGAAGAAGCCGGCATCCGCCCGTCCGCAGCGAAACGACGAGCGCCGCAGCGGCCGTCAACAGAATCGCCGCCGCGATTCCCGCAATGGGCGTGACGAGGAGCGCAAACCGCGTGAAGAGCGTCAGCCGCGTGAAGAACGGCAACCCCGCGAGGAGCGACAGGCTCGTGAAGAACGTCAGCCGCGTGAAGAGCGCCAGCCACGCCCGCCGCGCGAGGAGCGCAAGCCCCGCGAGCAGGCAGAGGCCGCTGAAGCCCAGCCACGTCGCGAGCGTGCTCCGCGAGAAGAGCGCAAGCCCCGCGAAGAGCGCAAGCGTGAACTGCGTGCTCCTATCGACGAAGCACCGACAGTAGCGCAGGAGGAGCAGGCCGAGCGCCAGCCCCGCGCGCCGCGCGAAGAACGCAAGCCGCGCGCCGAACAGCAGGCTGCGCCTGCGGATGAACTGCTGCAGCAGGCCCTGGAAATCGGCGAGACCGAAGATGCCCAGGAAGCCAACGAAGGCGCGGAAGGCAACGACAGCGAGCGACCACGTCGTCGCTCCCGTGGTCAGCGTCGTCGCAGCAATCGTCGCGAACGCC
>Ga0155173_1040_pt1 | contig 8678 bp, 10 predicted proteins | sample RifCSPhighO2_01_FD_106141 | JGI IMG/M metagenome (GOLD analysis project Ga0155173, IMG submission 106141) | Pseudomonadales bacterium RIFCSPHIGHO2_01_FULL_64_12
GATTGGCGCGACGCCAAACGTCAGCAAGGCAGCAGCCGATGTTCATTATGTTGGCCATGTTTCGTCGATGCAGAAAAACAAAACCCCGCCGGGTTAGGGCGGGGTTTTGGGTACCGGTCAGGCGAGGTGTAACCACGCGGGTTGCACGGAGCGACAGCCAATGTAGGGCGGGTGAAACCCGCCGATATCAGGTTGGCGCGGCGCCAAATGTCAGCAAGGCAGCAGCCGATTTTCATTATGTTGCCCATGTTTCGTCGATGCAGAAAAACGAAGCCCCGCCGGGTTAGGGCGGGGCTTCGTAGGTAGCCGTCAAGCGGTGCGTAACCGCGCGGGTTTCACCCGCCCTACAGGGCTGAAAAATCGGTATCGCCTGCGACATGTCTCGCGGCAAGAAGGGACCGATGCTAGCCCAGCAGGCTGCGTGAGGGCCAGCGATAGCCCGTCAATGCCTTACGTAGGTTGCATTAGCCGAAGTCGTAATCCGACCTTCGGAGGGTGGGTGCGGTTTCGACGTTGGGCGATGGATGCAGCCGGTTCGGGGTAAACGACGGAAGCGCCTTCGGCGATTCCATCCTACGGAGAAGGATGCATCAGGCCGCGAGTAGAACGCTTGGCTCTTGGCAATACAAGCTCCGGATCGCCCGCCCAGTCGGCAGGGTACAGCCCGGCACGAACGTCGCGGTGAAAGCTCGAATAGGGCCAATCCCCAACGCGCCGAACCAGGCCATGCTTGAGTGGGTTTACATACACGTAATCCATATGCCGCCGGAAATCGGCTTCGTTACGGATGAGGTGTTCCCAATAACGGCGCTGCCAGATACCCCGCTCGCCGCGATGCAGGCGTACAGCCGAACGGTATTCGTCCAGGGGCAAGGCGCGGCTGAAGAACGTTTTGATCAAGCGCCAACGCAGCGAATAGTCCGCATCACCCGGCGGTAGTGTCCAGACGCAATGCATATGCTCGGGTAAAACCACCCAGGCATTGATAGTAAAGGGATGGAGTCGATGCACGCTCCGGACGGCAGTCCGCAGAACATCGATGTGTTGCACCAGCAAATCATTGCCGCGCCGCTCAAGAAGATTCACCGTAAAAAACCAGCTCGCCCCCGGAACGAGCGCGCGACGATAGTTAGGCATCCTTGCCTCTCCGATGTATTCATGAGCCAAAAGTGTAAGTTGGATCAGCCGTCGGAGGTGTGGCCCAGTCGCGGTAAACGATGGAAGCGCCTTTGGCGATTCCATCATACGGAAAGTGATCCGCCACACCGCGATGTTCAGTCGAGGTAGGTTGGATTAGCCGAAGGCGTAATCCGACGTTCGAGTGGGTTGGCGCGGTTGCGGTGTCGAGTTGATGGTGCAGCCGATTCGCGGTAAACGACGGAAGCGTCTTTGGCGATTCCATCATACGAAAAGCGTTTCGCCGGACCGATCCGCCGCAAGAAATCGGCGTCGCCGCCTCAAACAGCAAAACGCCCCGCACAAAGGCGAGGCGTTTAGTTTGCAACGGCGGATACAGCAGGTTCGCGGTGAGCGACGGATTACGCTTCGCTAATCCATCTTACGAATTGATCCGCCTTACCGCGTTGTCCAGGCAACGTAGGTTGGATTAGCCGAAGGCGTAATCCGACGTTCGAGTGGGTGGGTGCGGTTGCGGTGTTGGGGCGATGGATGCAGTTGGTTCGCGGTAACCGACGGAAGCGCCTTTGGCGATTCCATCCTACGGAAAGTGATCCGTCGTACCGCGGTACGAATTGATCCGCCTTACCGCGATGGCGCAACGCGGAAGCAATGGCGATCGGTCGGAAACGGAGCCGCCACCGATGGCCCGAACCATCATCCGGGACCATAAAACAAAAAACCCCGCCGGAGAGGGCGGGGTTCGTGTGGCCAGTCAGGCGATGTGTAACCGCGCGGGTTTCACCCGCCTTACAGGCTATTAGCCGCCTGTGCCACCTGTGCCACCTGTGCCGCCTTTGCCACCTGTGCTAGCGCCGCACTTGCCCGGACGATACTTGGCATCAAGGTTAGTGGTGCAGGTCCACACGCCAGTGCTCGCATCGCGTGTCCAAGCAATTTGCTTGTTGTTAAAGTTAGTAGCGTTACCACCGGTTGTGGCACAGGTGATCGCAGTGCCTGAAACCGTCACGCTGCAATACGAGGTTGTAGCCCCAATACCAATATAGCCTTCAGCTGTAGCTGTAGTGGATGGAGTTTTGCCTTCGTTTATGGCTTGCTCAAATGCAACTTTGCCAGGAGTGATCTCAGCCAGCGCGGCGGCTGCTTGCGATCGTACGGTGTAATCTTGATAAGCCGGAATCGCAATAGCAGCCAAAATCCCGATAATCGCTACAACGATCATCAATTCAATAAGAGTAAAACCCTTCTGCATCTGAGCTTTCATTTGTATCTCCTTAAAGTGTTAAGGCTGTGAGCCTGCCAGGACTAAAGCAGTTGGCGTGCCAGCTCTCGTTCGTCGTGAGCGCAGCGACCAATACTGTGAAGTGCCTCAACCTCTCGTTGCTGCCAAGAGGTATTCCGCCGAGCGCAGCCCGCTTCCCCTACCTTAAGCGCCAATATGAAGTGGCTGCTGTGCACCTCATGGCCGACTCTTCGCGGGCTATATGTGACCAATAACGTCACTTGCCGCCGCCCTTGTTTGCAGCCACCGGCATCTACGCTATAAGGCGGGCATAGATTGGAGCGAGGCCGCCATGAGCGAAAACATTTCCCTATCCGGGCTGGCACGGCAGATGGTCGTGGCCGGCGTGTTGGACGAAAAAACGGCCCAGCAGGCGCAGGCTCAAGCCGTTCGCGGCAAAACACCCTTTGTCACCTATGTAGTGCAGAACAAGTTGGCCAAAGGCCGCGCCATAGCCGAGCTTGCTTCCGATCAATTCGGTGTAGCGCTGCTGGACCTGTCTGCGCTGAACAAGGAGTCGCTGCCCAAGGATCTGATCAGTGAGAAGTTGGCCCGCCAACATCGGGTGCTGCCGCTTTCCAAGCGCGGCACCAAGCTTTATGTCGCCATCTCCGATCCGGCTAATCATCAATCGATTGCCGATATCCAGTTCAGTACCGGGCTGAGCATCGAGTCGATTCTGGTGGAAGACGACAAGCTGGGCGAGGCCATCGACAAACTGTACGAAAGCGGCGCCACCGGACTAGAGGAGCTGGGCGAAGTCGATCTGGATGGGGTCGATGTCGAGTCCGTCACCGAAGATGGAAAAGCTGAGGAAGGCGGAGAGGCTGCTGACGACGCCCCGGTAGTGCGCTTCGTCAACAAGATGCTGCTCGACGCCATTCGCGGCGGCTCGTCCGACTTGCACTTCGAGCCCTACGAAAAAGCCTACCGCGTGCGGCTTCGCACGGATGGCATCCTGCATGAGGTCGCCCGTCCACCAATCCAGCTGGCGCCCCGCATATCCGCACGCTTGAAGGTGATGGCCGGGCTGGATATCTCCGAGCGACGCAAGCCGCAGGACGGGCGGATCAAGATGAAGCTGTCCAAGACCAAGGCCATCGACTTTCGGGTCAACACGCTACCGACCCTGTGGGGCGAAAAGATCGTGATGCGGATTCTTGACCCCTCAAGTGCTCAAATGGGCATCGATGCGCTGGGATATGAGGAGGATCAGAAGGATCTGTACATGAATGCTCTGCGGCAACCGCAGGGTATGATTCTCGTGACTGGTCCGACGGGCTCCGGTAAGACGGTATCCCTCTACACCGGGTTGAACATCCTCAACACCGTCGATGTGAATATTTCGACGGCGGAGGATCCGGTAGAGATCAACCTCGAGGGTATCAACCAGGTCAACGTCAATCCTAAACAGGGCATGGACTTTTCTCAGGCCCTCCGTGCCTTTCTACGTCAGGACCCGGACATCATCATGGTAGGGGAGATCCGCGATCTGGAGACCGCCGAGATTGCGATCAAGGCGGCGCAGACGGGCCATATGGTGATGTCGACACTTCATACCAATAGCGCTGCGGAAACCCTGACGCGTCTGCGCAACATGGGGGTGCCTGCGTTCAACATCGCGACCTCCGTGAACCTGATCATTGCTCAGCGTCTGGCACGAAAGCTCTGCAATAGCTGCAAGAAAGAGGTTGATGTCCCCCGTGATGTTTTGCTGCGCGAAGGGTTCCCTGAGCAGAAGCTTGGAACCTTCAAGATTTATGGTCCGGTAGGTTGCGACAACTGCAAGGGCGGCTACAAGGGGCGCGTCGGTATTTATGAAGTGGTTAAAAACACGCCATCGTTGCAGCGGATTATCATGGAAGACGGAAACTCCATCGATATTTCAACCCAGATGCGCAAAGACGGCTTCAACGACCTGCGGACCTCGGCTTTGCTGAAAGCCATGCAGGGCGTGACCAGCCTCGAAGAAGTCAATCGGGTCACCAAGGATTAAGCATGGCGCAGAAAGCGATCAGAACCAGTGTGTTCAGCTGGGAGGGAACCGACCGCAAGGGCAGCAAGGTCAAGGGTGAGCTTAGTGGTGCGAGCCCGGCGCTGGTGAAGGCGCAATTGCGCAAGCAAGGGATCAATCCACAGAAAGTGCGCAAGAAGTCCGTATCTCTGTTTGGAGCGGGCAAGAAAATTAAACCCATGGATATCGCGCTGTTCACCCGACAGATGGCGACGATGATGAAAGCCGGTGTGCCGCTGCTGCAATCCTTCGATATCATCGGTGAGGGTTTCGACAATCCGAACATGCGCAAGCTGGTGGATGACCTGAAGCAGGAAGTTGCGGCAGGTAACAGTTTCGCGACGGCTTTGCGCAAGAAGCCACAATACTTCGATGATCTTTATTGCAACTTGGTCGATTCCGGTGAGCAATCCGGTGCCTTGGAAACCTTGCTCGATCGCGTGGCGACTTACAAGGAAAAGACTGAGGCATTGAAGGCCAAGATCAAGAAGGCGATGAACTATCCCATTGCGGTAGTCTTGGTGGCGGTCATTGTGTCGGCCATTCTGTTGATCAAGGTGGTGCCACAGTTCCAAGAAGTATTCGCCAACTTCGGGGCCGAGCTTCCAGCTTTTACCTTGATGGTAATTGGGTTGTCGGAAGCGCTGCAGGAGTGGTGGTTCATTGTTCTGGCGGGGTTGATCGTGGGGGCGTTTGCTTTCAAGGAGGCACACAAGCGCTCCGAAAAATTTCGCAATTGGTTCGATCGTTTGCTGCTAAAGGTACCAGTTGTTGGTGACATTCTTTACAAGTCATCTGTCGCCCGCTTTGCCCGCACTCTTTCGACGACTTTTGCTGCGGGCGTGCCGCTGGTGGATGCGCTGGATTCGGTGGCTGGGGCTACAGGCAATGTGGTCTTTCGAAGTGCGACGATGAAAGTCAAGAATGATGTGTCCACCGGCATGCAACTTAATTTCTCCATGCGTACTACGGGTGCCTTCCCAACCATGGCGGTTCAAATGACGGCGATCGGCGAAGAGTCTGGTTCGCTTGATGAGATGCTCGCCAAGGTTGCGACTTTCTACGAGGATGAAGTCGATAACATGGTAGATAGCCTGACTAGCCTGATGGAGCCGATGATCATGGCTGTACTCGGGGTTCTGGTGGGCGGCTTGATCATCGCTATGTACCTTCCGATCTTCCAGCTAGGTGCTGTCGTTTAAGTATGGGTTTGATTGATTTCTTGGCCAGCCAAGTGCTGGCCTTTGTTTTGTCTGCTGCAGTGCTCGGTCTGCTGGTTGGCAGCTTTCTCAATGTCGTCATCTACCGTGTGCCGATCATGATGCAGCGCGAATGGCGCATGCAGGCGCGGGAATATTTGGAGTATCCGCCCGAGCCATTTGGGGAGCGTTTCAATCTACTGGTGCCGAGTTCACGCTGCCCTCACTGCGGTCATCGTATCCGTGCCTGGGAGAACATTCCCTTGGTCAGCTGGCTGGCGCTGCGTGGAAAGTGCTCGTCTTGTCAGGCGCCGATCAGTTGTCGATATCCGTTGGTTGAGCTGGCGTGTGGTGTGCTATCCGGATACGTGGCATGGCATTTCGGTTTTTCCTGGCAGGCAGGGGCGATGCTTCTGCTGACCTGGGGGTTGCTGGCGATGAGCATGATCGATGTCGATCATCAGTTGCTGCCTGACTCGCTCGTGCTGCCGCTCTTGTGGTTAGGGTTGATTGCCAACAACTTTGCTTTGTTCGCCTCTCTCGAGGATGCGCTGTGGGGGGCGATAGCCGGTTACCTGAGCCTATGGTCCGTTTATTGGCTGTTCAAGCTGATCACAGGCAAAGAGGGTATGGGCTATGGCGATTTCAAGCTGCTGGCGATGCTTGGTGCCTGGGGTGGCTGGCAGGTTCTGCCGCTCACCATCTTGCTGTCTTCGGTGGTCGGCGCCGTGCTTGGCAGTATTTTGCTAAAGGTGCAGCGGGCTGAAAGCAGTACGCCCATTCCGTTCGGGCCGTATCTGGCAATAGCGGGGTGGATTGCGTTGCTTTGGGGCGACCGAATTACCGAAAGCTACCTCCAGTTCGCTCGCTTCTAGCTCCGCTCGGTCGGTCGACCTGTCACCGATCGGCTTTTCTCTGTCGTCCTATTTCGAACGCTGAGGCTTGCGCACAGCTCGCCGAGTGGTTACTACTGCGCGCGTCTTATTTGGCCTGGGATATTAGACGGATGAAGCCTTGGGTTCTCGGGTTGACCGGCGGTATTGGCAGTGGCAAGACTGCAGTGGCAAACCAGTTTGAAAGTCTTGGCGTGCATGTGGTCGATGCCGATGAAGCGGCGCGTTGGGTCGTTGAGCCCGGTCGCCCGGCGTTGCGGCAGATTGCTGAGCATTTCGGCGATGCCGTACTGCTGCCAGAGGGCGGCTTGAATCGTGCTGCGCTGCGTGAGCGGGTATTTGCGAATACGGCTGAGCGCCAATGGCTCGAAAGCCTTTTGCATCCTATGATTCGCGCCGAGGTTGCGCGGCACCTGGCGGCAGCGACGTCTCCTTACGCCATCATGGTGTCTCCGTTGCTTATAGAAACCGGGCAGTATCGCCAGGTGGAGCGTGTACTGGTGGTCGATGTGCCAGATACTCTCCAGGTCGTGCGTACCGCGGCCCGTGATCAGGCAACTGAAGAGCAGGTGCGGGCGATTATTCAGGTCCAGGCCAGGCGGGAGGAGCGCCTGCGGCATGCGGACGATGTCCTTGTAAATGACCGTGATCTGGCGTGGCTCAAATCGGAAGTCGAGCGTTTGCACCGCTTCTATCTGACATTGCGAGGAGGCCAGAAATGACCGCGACTGTAGTCGAGTGCCCCACCTGCGGGGCGCCAGTGGAGTGGGGGCCTCAGAGCCCAAGTCGGCCGTTTTGCTCTGAGCGCTGCAAACTCATCGATCTTGGGGCTTGGGCTGCGGAGGAGCACGCCATTCCCGGAAGCGATCTGGAGGATGAGCTGTTTTCCGGTGATCTGCCGCCCCGCGAGCATTGACTCGCAGTTTCCTCATTTATCTTCTTTCCAGGGCGCCTGCAGGTAGCGGCTCTGGTTGAAGCTTTCCATCCAGTCCGGATAGAAGACGACCAGCGCCGTGATTGCCGTGCCGTTGATGAACGCCTCGGGAAACATGACGAGCCAGATGTAGCCGGCAAAGTCTTCCAGCCAGGGCGGCATCGGGTAGCGGCCATCGATCAGCAGTATGCCGAGGGATGCCAGGATGCAGGCCAGGGCGGCGAGTGCCGCTGGAAAGAAGCCCGCAAAGAAGATGAAGACGAAGAGGTTGCGCGGCTGGGATCGCTCCACCAGGCGGGCGCAGATGACTGTGACAAAGACCGGGATCAACACCAGCAGCACGCCGTTGGTCCCCAGGGCGGTGAGATGCTGATGGCCGGTAAGGGTCAGGCCCAGCTGGGCTGCCAGAGCTGCGATGATCGCCAGCGGCCAGTCGAGCAGCAGAGTAACTGCCGTCAGTCCGATGAAGTGGAATGAAAGACCGGAGTCGAAGTCCCGGCGAACCAACCACAGCAGAAAGATGGCCAGCATCGCTCCGAACAGCAGGTGTTGCCGTCGCGCATCGCTGAAGAGCTCGACCCAGGGGGCGCGCCACGCCGCCCAGAGCAAGGCAAGCGAATAGATCAGCCAACCTGCGACAAGGGTGGAGGGAGCTAGGAGATGCGCGGCGATCATCCTGTCGGATCCTGTGTGTCGTTACCTGAAACTGCTGATGGCTCGTTTTTTCTGTGTCAGGGCGCCGGGTTCGGTTGCGCCGTATGAATGGCGTCGATGGCTGCCAAGACTTCGTTCGACAGTGTCAGATCAAGGCTGCCGATATTGGATTCGAGTTGCTGCAGTGTCGTGGCACCGATGATATTGCTGGTGACGAAGGGCCGGGATGTTACGTAGGCAAGGGCCATCTGCGCAGGCTCCAGACCATGCTGGTGGGCCAGGGCGACATAGCGGGAACAGGCGGCTCGTGCCTGTGGGTTGTTGTAGCGTGCGAAGCGCTGGAATAGTGAAAGTCGCGCATTCGCCGGGTAGGCGCCATTTTCGTATTTGCCGCTCAGCATGCCGAACGCCAATGGCGAGTATGCCAGCAGTCCGCACTTTTCACGCATGCTGATCTCCGCCAGGCCCACCTCAAAGCTGCGGTTGAGGAGGTTGTAGGGGTTCTGTATCGAGACGGCGCGCGGCCATTTGTGCGTCTCGGCCAGTTGCAGGCACTTCATGGCGC
>Ga0155173_1091_pt1 | contig 8661 bp, 6 predicted proteins | sample RifCSPhighO2_01_FD_106141 | JGI IMG/M metagenome (GOLD analysis project Ga0155173, IMG submission 106141) | Pseudomonadales bacterium RIFCSPHIGHO2_01_FULL_64_12
CATTCTGCTGGAGCTGGAGCGCGCGGCCGGTATGCCATTCTTCGACGTCGCCCGGGGCGGTGACCCGGTGCTCTGGCAGCACCTGTTCTGGCTGTTCGGCCACCCCGAGGTGTACATCATCTTCCTGCCGGGCGCGGGAATCGTCTCGACGCTGATCCCGGTGTTCTGCCAGCGTCCGCTGGTGGGCTACCGCTGGGTGGTGCTGGGCGTGCTGACCACCGGCTTCATCAGTTTCGGGCTGTGGGTGCACCACATGTTCACGGTCGGCATTCCGCAGCTGGCCACAGCGTTCTTCTCGGCGGCGAGCATGCTGGTGGCGATCCCCACCGGTGTGCAGATCTTTGCCTGGCTGGCGACGCTCTGGCTCGGCAAGCCGGTATACAAGGTGCCAATGCTCTGGCTGGTGGGCTTTCTCATCGTCTTCGTCGCTGGCGGGCTGACCGGCGTGATGCTGGCACTGGTGCCGTTCGACTGGCAGGTGCACGACACCCACTTCGTGGTTGCTCATATGCACTACGTGCTGGTGGGCGGCATGGTTTTCCCGCTGATGGCCGGGCTGTATTACTGGCTGCCACACTTCTCTGGCCGCATGCCCTCGGCCAAGCTCGGCCGTTGGGGCTTCTGGCTGTTCTTCATCGGCTTCAACGTGACCTTCCTGATCATGCACTGGACCGGGCTGATCGGCATGCCGCGGCGGGTCTACACCTATGACACGGGACTGGGCTGGGACATGCCCAACCTAGTGTCCTCCATCGGCAGCTTCATCATGGCGGTGGGCGTCGCGACCATCCTGCTGGACATCGTACTGCACTTCCGTTTCGGCAAGCCGGCGCCGAAGAACCCCTGGCAGGCCGATACGCTGGAGTGGGCCACGTGCCTGCCACCGAGCGCCTACAACTTCGTCAGCCTGCCAGACGTAACCGATCGCCACCCGCTATGGAAGGACCCGGACCTGCCAGACAGCGTAGCCCGAGGCGAGCACGCACTGACGGTAATCGATCATGGCCGCCGAGAGACCTGGGGCAGCGACCCGCTGACCGGCAAGGTGCGCGAGATCATTCACCTACCGGGCAACAGCTGGCTGCCGTTCATCGCGTCCGTGTTCCTCGCCGTGCTCTGCCTCAGCCTGCTGAACAAGTTCTACTGGATCGCCCTCGGCGCGACCCTGGCGACAGTGGTGGTACTGCTGCGCTGGTCGTGGGAGAACGGTGCCCACCCCGCCGCCGCGCCGGATGCCCATACCCAGCCCGGTGAGCCGCCGCTGCATTCACGCACCTTCGACGGGCCGGGCCTGTGGGGCATGGGCGTAACGCTGTTGGCCAACGGCGCGCTCTATCTGTCGCTGCTGTTCGGCTGGTTCTACCTCTGGACCGTTTCGCCGCAATGGCGGGTGCCGGAGAGCCAGCTCAACGGCTGGCTGATGTTCGCCAGCGCCGTGCTGCTTAGCGCGGGCACGCTCTGGCTGCACCGTCTGATCAAGCGCCTGCGGGCCGGCACGCACCACGGGCTGATGGCGCAACTGGCGTGGCTGGGGCTGCTGGCACTGGCGCAGTCGGTGATGCTGCTGTGGCTGATGCTGAGCGCGGGGCTGGCACCTACCGAAACCGCACATGATGCCGTGGTGTTCGTGATGCTCGCGTACAGCCTGATCCATTGCACACTGGCAGCGGTGCTCACCGGTCTGCAGGCATGGCGCGTAGCCCTCGGTTACGTGGGCGACAAGGCGCCATACGAGCCCGTCGTGGTCGAGCAGCTCTGGTACTACAACCTGGGTGTGCTCTGGGTCAGCTATGCGGCCATCGTGCTGTTTCCGGCCACTTGGGGAGGTGCGTGATGAGGTATGCGCGGACGTCGCCCTACCATCCGATCCAGATTCCGATCGGCCTGATCATCTGGAGCCTGTGGTTCGTCGCCATGTATGGCGGCCAAGCGGTGATCTGCAAGCTCAGCCCGCCCGACCCGGCCCAGGGCGTATGGAACTGGCTGAACGGCAGCCTGGGTGCCCTGACCCTGCTGACCCTTGCGTTGCTGCTGTGGATGGCGCGCTATTTCTGGCGTCTGTCGCGGGCACCGGAGGAACAGAACGAACGGCAGCAGTTCGTCACCAAGATCGCTGCGGGGATTCACTTCATCGCGGCCCTGGCCACGCTGTTCGTCGGCATTCCGCTGTTGCAGATACCGCCATGCCTGTGATCTCCCGAACCAAACGGCGGATACCACCGGGACTGCTAGCGCTGCCGGCAGCCCTGAGTGTATCGACGCCGGCTTTCGCCCACGGCCTGTTCGACGCCCATGTGCTCGACCGCGCGCCGCTGCTGCTGACCGCTTTGCTGGTGACAGCGGCCTGGCTGCTGTACCTGCTCGGTGGTCGCAAGGTAGCGCCGCGGCGCCGTGAAGCCCTCTGCTTTCACGCGGCAATGCTGCTGGTGGTGTTCTCGGTGTTCGGCCCCATCGACGACTGGGCGGAAACCAGCACGGCCTGGCACATGACCCAACACATGCTGTTCATCATCGTGATCGCCCCGCTGTGGGCGCTGGCGCGACCGCTGCCGCAATGGCGCGGGGTCACCGGGCGCTTCGCCCAGCCGCTATGGACCGGGATCCTGCGTGCCGGGCGCTACCCCACGCTGCTGGCGCTGCTGCATGGCGCGGTAATCTGGATCTGGCACACACCGAAGCTCTATGTGCTGGCGCTGGACAACCTCTGGTGGCATGCCTTCGAGCATGCATGCTTCCTGTTCACCGGTTGGCTGTTCTGGTGGTCGGTGCTGCGCGCGAACCCGAAGCAGGTTCCACAGGCACTGATGGCGGTGCTGCTGACGCTGATGCACACCGGTCTGCTGGGCGCCCTGCTCACCTTCGGTAGCGTGTCGTTCTACGGTGAAGGCCGCTCAGTGGAAGATCAGCAGCTGGCCGGGCTGATCATGTGGGTGCCGGGGGGGCTGATCTACCTGATCGGCGGCGGCTGGATCGCCTGGCGCTGGCTGACCCGCATGTGGCGGCGGCAGAATACGCGAGCCGCCGCGCCGGATCTCTGACACGCAACGGCGGAGCGTCAGCCCTGCGGGAAGGCGCGGTCAGTCGAGTTTCTTGCGAATCCAGTACAAATAGGTACCGGCCTCGGCCTGCTGTTCGACCAGATCATGGCCGAGGAACACGCAGAACTTGGGAATGTCGCGCTGGGTCGAGGGATCGGTAGCGATGACCTTGAGCATGGCCCCGCCAGCCAGGTCGCGCACCTTGTTGTGCAGCATCATCACCGGCTCGGGACAGTTCAGGCCGGTGGCGTCGAGAACGGCGTCGACAGTCATTTCAGCTGATTGGCTCATCAGGGGGCTCCGGAAAACAGGCGTGCATTGTGGCGCAAGCGGGAGAACAGGTCATCCGCTGCCGATCAACGATCAGAGGCGGCGCAGGTGACAGGTCACCTCTTCCCGGTCGTGATACAGCTGCTTGCAGCCGATACTGGCCTTGACGCCACGTTCGGCCAGCCCGTCGGCAATACGTTCGAGCAGGCGCTTGACCTCGGCGTAGCGCTGCTTCATCGGCAACTTGAGGTTCACCACCGCCTCGCGGCACAGGCCCTCGCCGATCCAGGTTTCCAGCAGCGCAGCATTGCGCGCCGGCTTCTCGACGATGTCGCAGACCATCCAGTCCACCGGCCTTTTCGGGCGGAAGGTAAAGCCGTCGGCGCGAAAATGTTCCACCAGCCCGGAATCCATCAGGTCGGCGTTCATCGGCCCGTTGTCCACCGCGCTGACCTTGATATGCCGGTTGACCAGCTGCCAGGTCCAGCCGCCCGGCGCCGCGCCGAGATCGACTCCGGTCATGCCCGCCGCCAGCCGCGTATCCCACTGCTCACGCGGGATGAAATGGTGCCAGGCCTCCTCCAGCTTGAGCGTCGAGCGGCTGGGTGCCTGGCGCGGAAACTTCAGGCGCGGGATGCCCATCGGCCACAGCGCGCTGTTGTTCGCCTCGGCGATGCCGACGAATACTTCGCGACCGCTCTTGAACGTGAGCAGAAGGCGCGGCCCCTTGCCCTGCTCGTCGAGGCGCCCGGCCTTAACCAGCGCCTTGCGCAGCGGCGCCTCGAACTTGCGGCAGAAGTTGGAAAGCTCCTTGCCATCGTTGGTATCCAGCACCTCCAGCCACAGGCTGCTGCACACCGGGTAGTCCGCCAGGTGCGCCAGCAGCACGCTGATGCGATCGGTTTCCGGAAGCTGCAGGTAGTCGCCACGTGCCCATTGCCGCGGAAAAATCAGATCGGCGAAGCGCAGCCGGCGCATCAGCCTTTCGGCGCCGCCGGGCTCGCTGCAGATGAACTCGGCACAGGCGCTGTCAGGCCGCGCCTTGGCATAGCCGGCGACTTCGAGGATGGCGGCGTGCTCACTGATTTCGGCACAGACCTCGCCTTCGAACCCGGGGCGGCAATGCAGCAACAATGTATTCATGTTCGGATCCTGTGAGCGGTCGGGTCTGCGCCAAAGCCGCGCATCATAGCCGACCGCGGGAACCCTCGCCCGCATCGCCCGGTCCAGTGCAGTAGCGAAACACCTGCCCAAGGGCTAGTTTCAAAGCTCGTTCATCAGCCAGCCCTCACCGTGTGGGCACAAGGAGATGAGGAATGCCTTCCCTGGATAGCCTGAAATGTCGCCGCAGCCTCGAGGTTGCCGGCAAGACCTACCACTACTACAGCCTGCCCGACGCAGCCGCCCAGCTGGGCGACATCAGCCGACTGCCCACCTCCCTCAAGGTGCTGCTGGAGAACCTGCTGCGCTGGGAAGACGACGTGACCGTACGCAGCGACGATCTCAGATCGCTGGTGAGCTGGCTGCAAACCCGCAGCTCGGACCAGGAAATCCAATACCGCCCCGCCCGGGTACTGATGCAGGACTTCACCGGCGTCCCGGCAGTAGTCGACCTCGCGGCCATGCGCGATGCCGTGGCCAGGGCCGGCGGTGATCCGCAGAAGATCAACCCGCTGTCGCCGGTGGACCTGGTGATCGACCACTCGGTGATGGTCGACCGCTTCGGCAGCGACCAGGCTTTCGAGCAGAACGTCGAGATCGAGATGCAGCGCAACGGTGAACGCTACGAGTTCCTGCGCTGGGGCCAGCAGGCCTTCGACAACTTCAGCGTGGTGCCGCCGGGTACCGGCATCTGCCACCAGGTCAACCTGGAATACCTCGGCCAGGTTGTCTGGACCCGCGAAGAGAACGGCGAAACCGTCGCCTACCCGGACACCCTGGTCGGCACCGATTCGCACACCACCATGATCAATGGCCTCGGCGTGCTCGGCTGGGGTGTCGGCGGCATCGAGGCCGAAGCGGCGATGCTCGGCCAACCGGTGTCGATGCTGATTCCTGAGGTGATCGGTTTCCGCCTCAGCGGCAAGCTCAACGAGGGCGTCACCGCCACCGACCTGGTGCTGACCGTGACGCAGATGCTGCGCAAGCACGGCGTGGTCGGCAAATTCGTCGAGTTCTACGGCCCGGGGCTGGATCACCTGCCGCTGGCCGACCGTGCCACCATCGGCAACATGGCGCCCGAGTACGGCGCTACTTGCGGCTTCTTCCCGGTCGACCAGATCACCATCGACTACCTGCGCCTGACCGGCCGCAACGAGGAGCGCATTGCCCTGGTCGAGGCCTACAGCAAGGCTCAGGGCATGTGGCGTGACAGCGATTCGCCGGACCCGGTGTTCACCGCTACCCTGGAGCTGGACCTGGCCCAGGTGCAGCCGTCCGTCGCCGGGCCCAAGCGCCCGCAGGACCGGGTCACGCTCGGCGATATCGGCGCCAACTTCGACCTGCTCCTGGAAACCGGCGGACGCAAGCAGCAGGCCGACACCTCGGTGGAGGTCAAGGGCGAGAACTTCCACCTCAAGCACGGCGCGGTGGTCATCGCGGCAATCACCTCCTGCACCAATACCTCGAACCCCAATGTACTGATGGCCGCCGGCCTGGTCGCCAAGAAGGCGGTTGAGCGCGGGCTCAAGCGTCAGCCCTGGGTCAAGTCCTCACTGGCGCCGGGCTCCAAGGTGGTCACCGACTACCTCGAGCGGGCCGGGCTGACGCGCTATCTGGACCAGCTCGGCTTCAACCTGGTGGGCTATGGCTGCACCACCTGTATCGGCAACTCCGGACCGTTGCCGGATGCCATCGGCCAGGCGATTACCGACAACGACCTGATCGTATCGTCGGTGCTGTCCGGCAACCGCAACTTCGAGGGCCGCGTGCACCCGCTGGTCAAGGCCAACTGGCTGGCCTCGCCACCGCTGGTGGTCGCCTTCGCCCTGGCCGGCACCACGCGCATCAACATGGATCGCGAGCCGCTGGGCTACGACGACCAGAATCAGCCGGTGTACCTGAAGGATATCTGGCCGAGCAGCGCCGAAATCGCCGAAGCCGTGGCGCGTATCGACGGCGAGATGTTCCGCAGCCGCTATGCCGACGTATTCAGCGGTGACGAGCACTGGCAGAAGATTCCGGTCAGCGCCGGCGACACTTATCAGTGGAATGCCAGCTCCAGCTACGTGCAGAACCCGCCCTACTTCGAAGATATCGGCCAGCCACCAGCGCCGCCGGCGGACGTCGAGAATGCCCGGGTTCTGGCGGTGTTCGGCGACTCCATCACCACCGACCACATCTCGCCCGCCGGCAACATCAAGGCGAGCTCGCCGGCCGGCCTGTACCTGCAGTCGCTGGGGGTGGCGCCGGAAGACTTCAACTCCTACGGCTCGCGCCGCGGCAACCACGAAGTGATGATGCGCGGCACCTTCGCCAACATCCGCATCAAGAACGAGATGCTCGGCGGCGAGGAAGGCGGCAACACGCTCTACCAGCCGAGTGGTGAAAAGCTGTCGATCTACGACGCCGCCATGCGCTATCAGGCCGAAGGCGTGCCGCTGGTGGTGATCGCCGGCAAGGAATACGGCACCGGCTCAAGCCGTGACTGGGCAGCCAAGGGCACCAACCTGCTGGGCGTGAAGGCGGTCATCGCCGAGAGCTTCGAGCGCATCCACCGGTCCAACCTCATCGGCATGGGTGTGCTGGCGCTGCAGTTCGTCGGCGAGCAGACGCGTCAGTCGCTGGGTCTGAACGGCACGGAGAAGTTGTCGATCCGAGGGCTCGGCGCGGACATCAAGCCACGCCAGCTGCTCACTGTCGACGTGGAGCGGCAGGGCGGCTCGCGCGATTCGTTCCAGGTGCTGAGCCGCATCGATACGCTGAACGAGGTCCAGTACTTCAAGGCCGGCGGCATCCTGCACTACGTATTGCGCCAGCTGATCGGCAGCTGATCAGGCAGAAAAAACGCCGGTGCGAATCCGTTCGCACCGGCGTTTCGCCGTCCACTGGCGTCTAATCTCCAGCCGCCTGAACATCCATGCACGCTGTCCGGTCCCTGACTTCGCCACCGCCCCGCCGACCGGAACGTCCGGACACGCATTAACCCTCTCGCAAAAAGATTGCAGAACCATTAAGCCGAATCTGCCGTCAGTCGCCTTTCGACCAAAGTTGATCCTCGAATCAGCTTTGCCGTCTCAAGAACGCCACGCCATGGCCGACCCATAGGTCAGCCCAGACTCAGAAGAACATCAAAGGTCAGGCGCGCTCCTCCGAACATTCAATGCCAGGCGTGAAAAGTCGATGCGTAACAACCAGCCCGTATCCCAGCGTGAATATGCCTTCCCCGACCAGCAACGCCTCATCTCGACCACCGACCTGAAAGGGCAGATCACCTACTGCAACGACATCTTCGCCGAAGTCAGTGGCTTCGCTCGCGACGAGCTGATCCGCGCGCCGCACAACCTGGTGCGCCACCCGGACGTGCCTCCCGCGGTGTTCGAGCATATGTGGACGACGCTCAAGCAAGGCAAGCCGTGGATGGGCGTGGTCAAGAATCGTCGCAAGAACGGTGACCACTATTGGGTCAATGCCTACGTCACGCCGATTCTCGATCAGCAGCGGCAGGTCACCGGGTACGAATCGGTGCGGACCAAGCCGACGCGCGAGCAGATCCAGCGCGCCGAAGCACTCTACGCACGACTGAATGCGGGCAAGAGCGGCGTACCGCGCAGCGACGTCTGGCTACCCGTACTGATGAAGTGGCTGCCGTTTATTCTGGTGGGCCAGATCGGCTTTCTGCTCGGTGCATTCTTCGACCATGCCGTGGGCTTCATGGCTGCGGCCCTGCTGTCGATTCCGCTCGGCCTTGCCGGCCTGCACTGGCAGCAGCGTGGCCTGCGCCGGCTGATGCAGCTGGCGCAGCAGAGCACCAGTGATCCGCTGATCGCGCGCATGTACACCGATAGCCGCGGCGTCGAAGCGCAGCTGGAAATGGCCATGCTCAGCCAGCAGGCCCACCTGAAGACCTGCCTCACACGCCTGCAGGACACCGCCGTGCAGCTGCAGGGTCAGGCCAAGGAGGCCGACACGCTGGCTCAGAACTGTGCCAACGGCCTGGTGCAGCAGCATCAGGAAACCGAGCAGGTGGCCACGGCCATCAACGAGATGGCCGCAACCACGCAGGAGGTGGCCAGCAACGTTGCGTTGGCAGCCGACGCCACACGTGAAGCCAGCCGCCTCACCGTCCACGGCCGGGAAGTCACCGCCGAGACGCGCAAGGCCATCCAGCAACTCTCCGACTCGGTGGCCAAGA
>Ga0155173_1068_pt2 | contig 8651 bp, 7 predicted proteins | sample RifCSPhighO2_01_FD_106141 | JGI IMG/M metagenome (GOLD analysis project Ga0155173, IMG submission 106141) | Pseudomonadales bacterium RIFCSPHIGHO2_01_FULL_64_12
ACACCTACTGGGAGGGCGACGAGTCCACCAGCAATCACAGCATTTCACTGGCACCGGTCTTCGTCTACGAGTTCGCCGGCCAGTCGGTCAAGCCTTACGTCGAGGCGGGTATCGGTGTGGCGGCGTTCGAAAACACCGAGGTGGAAGGCAACCGTCTGGGGTCGTCGTTCCAGTTCGAGGACCGTATCGGTGCGGGTCTGCGCTTTGCCGGCGGCCATGAGGTCGGCGTACGTGCGATCCATTACTCCAACGCGGGTATCAAGAAGCCGAACGACGGCGTCGAGAGCTACGCTCTGCACTACCGGATGGCGTTCTAAGCGATAGCGTCCAGGCTGCAGGGCTGTCGCCGGCCCTGCAGTGCTCTCAGGCGGCCTCAGCCATACGCAGTGGCGCTGCCCTTGCGCTCTTCGCGACAATCCTGCGAACCCAGTTCGAACTCGCGGCAGATCAGCGGGCGATGTGCATAGATAGTGCAGCGCATGCTGTCCCGGTCAAGCGCCGCGCACCAGCCGTCATCCAGCCTACGCATTACTTCGCCGCCCCAGCTGTCTCTGTCGATGAATCGCGGCGGTACGCCGGTATCGCCGAACAGCATGACTTCGAGACGGCAGCAGCACGCCGCGCAGGTGGAGCAGCTGACGGGGTCTTCGAGTTGTCGGTGGGCAATAGTCGCGTCGGTCATGGCGGCAGTCTAGCCGATGTGCGCGACTCAGGCGGGAAAGGGGGCGGCCCCAGCGGACGCTGGGGCCGTTTGTTTCAGACTTCTTCGTTCAGCTGCTTGTTGCGCCACCCCTCGCCGCCGGGCAGCACCAGGTTGAGCAGTAGCGCGATGATCGCGCACAGCGAGATGCCGGACAGGGTGAACTCGCCGTAGCCGATCGCCATGCCGCCGATGCCGAACACCAGCGTCACCGAGACGATGATGAGGTTGCGTGCTTCGGACAGGTCGACCTGATGGCGGATCAGTGTGCTCAGGCCGACCACCGCGATCGAGCCGAACAGCAGGCAGAGAATGCCGCCCATGACCGGTACCGGAATGCTCAGCAAGCCGGCGCCGAACTTGCCGATGAAGGCCAGCGCGATGGCGAATATCGCCGCCCAGGTCATGATCTTCGGGTTGTAGTTCCTGGTCAGCATCACCGCGCCCGTCACTTCGGCGTAGGTCGTGTTCGGCGGCCCACCGAACAGGCCGGCCGCGGACGTCGCCACGCCGTCACCCAGGAGCGTGCGATGCAGGCCCGGCTTCCTCACATAGTTGTTGCCGGTCACGCTGCCGATGGCGACCACGCCGCCGATATGCTCGATCGCCGGAGCCAGGGCTACGGGGACCATGAACAGAATGGCGCCGATGTTGAACTCCGGTGTGATGAAGTTGGGCATCGCCAGCCAGGGCGCCGCGGCGATGCCGCTGGTGTCGACCACGCCGAAGGCAAAGGACAGGCCGTAGCCCACCGCGACGCCGGCGAGAATCGGCACCAGACGGAACAGCCCCTTGCCCAATACCGCTACCAGCAGCGTGGTGATCAGCGCCGGCATGGAGATGAACATCGCCGTGTGGTACGTGATGAGTTGAGCGCTGCCGTCGCCGGCCTTGCCCATGGCCATGTTCACAGCCACCGGCGACAGCGCCAGGCCGATGGAAATGATCACCGGAGCGATGACCACCGGCGGCAGCAAGCGGTCGATGAAGCCCGGTCCTTTCAGGCGCACGGCGAAGCCCAGCACCATGTACACCAGCCCGGCCGCCACCACGCCACCCATTACGGCCGGCAGCCCGAACTCACCCTTGGCGGCGATGATCGGGGCGATGAAGGCGAAGCTCGATGCAAGGAATACTGGCACTTGACGCTTGGTGACCAGCTGGAACAGAAGCGTGCCGAGACCGGCAGTGAACAGCGCCACGTTGGGGTCCATGCCGGTGATCAGCGGCATCAGCACCAGTGCGCCGAAGGCGACGAACAGCATCTGCGCGCCGGCCAGTACCTGCCGGCCTACCGGCTCCTCGGGATGCGACATGCTCAGATGTCCTTCTGCTTGGTGCCGAAAATCTTGTCACCGGCATCGCCCAGGCCCGGAACGATGTAGCCATGCTCATCCAGGCGCTGATCGATGGAGGCGGTGAAGATCAGCACATCAGGGTGCGCGCTCTCCACGGCGGCGATGCCTTCCGGTGCGGCAACCAGGACCAGCGCGCGAATCTCCTTGCAGCCGGCCTTTTTCAGCATGTCGATGGTGGCGACCATCGAGCCGCCGGTGGCAAGCATTGGATCGATGATGATCGCCAGGCGCTGTTCGATTTCCGGGACCAACCTTTCCAGATAGGTCTGCGCCTGCAGCGTGTCTTCGTTGCGGGCAATGCCGACCGCGCTGACCTTGGCGCCGGGAATCAGGCTGAGCACGCCATCGAGCATGCCGATGCCGGCACGCAGAATCGGTACTACGGTAATCTTCTTGCCGGAGATCTTTTCCACCTGAACGGGGCCGCACCAGCCATCGATGCTGTAGTGTTCCAGCGGCAGGTCCGAGGTCGCTTCATAAGTGAGGATCGATCCCACTTCCTGCGCCAGTTCGCGGAAATTCTTGGTGCTGATGTCTGCACGGCGCATCAGGCCGAGCTTGTGGCGGATCAGCGGGTGGCGGATCTCTCGAATGGGCATTATGGCCTCCGGCGGGCAAATAAACCGGCTTAGATTAAAGCATCGCCGGGGCAGCGGCTATTCGCGTGTCATCCGGCCGGCAGACTTGCTGCGCGCGGCGAGGGTGGGTATCTTCCCCGCCCTTTCGCGAACGGCCGAAAACCGGCTGTTCGGTCAGGTTTTCGCTGTCCGGATTCGCCTGGCATCACGGCGATTCAACCGCACGAGCTGCCAGCCCCGGCTGGTGCTCCCAACTAAATTCTCTGGGGAATCGCTTCATGTCCGTCGATCTCGCACATATCCGCCAAGTCATGGCCGAGGCAGACTGCCTGTACACCGAGGAACAAGTCGAAGCGGCGATCGCCAAGGTTGCCGAAACCATCAACGCTGAACTGGCCGAGCGCAACCCGGTGGTGTTCTGCGTCATGAATGGAGGGCTGATCTTCTCCGGCAAATTGGTGCCGAAGCTGAACTTCCCCCTCGAGCTGTCCTACCTGCATGCGACCCGTTACCGCAACGAGACCAGCGGCGGCGAGCTGTTCTGGAAGGCCAAACCGGAGATTTCCTTCATCGATCGCGACGTGCTGATCATCGATGACATCCTGGATGAGGGGCACACGCTGGGCGCAATCATCGATTTCTGCCGTCATGCCGGGGCTGCCGCCGTGCATACCGCGGTACTGATCAACAAGGACCACCAGCGCAAGGCGCGCCCGGATCTGAAAGCGGACTACGTTGGGCTCGGCTGCATCGACCGCTATATCTTTGGTTGCGGGATGGACTACAAGGGCTACTGGCGCAACGCCCCTGGTATCTACGCCGTAAAGGGCATGTAAGCGTCTCGGCGGAGCTCATTGTCATGCGCGCCCGCAATGAGTGCGCAGCCACACGGCCGCGACGATTCGCCGACCTGGCGGCAGTCATGCGCGCTGCGATCTGGGAGCTGCGGCAGTTACGTTTCGATTGGCCCCATATGCGCTTCCTAAAGTAACGCAGCGGTGGCGTGTCCGCGCCTGATCCGCTCGTTCTCGCGCTGGCTGCGTTTGGTGTTTCACAATGCCGGCTGCCTTGATCCAGATGGATTGGGCTGCTTATCGGCATGGTGAATACTACTTTCGGATAGCCAGCCGACATTTCTTCATTTCAACCGCACGAAAGGCTCTGCGGCGGGCTTTGCGCTTCTAGCGTTCACGGCTAAGCTCAGAACATCCTTAAATACGCATGGCTGAACGAAATCACGCTGAAAGCCAATGCTGGAAAGGCTATTCATACTAAAGGATTACAAGCTAAATCAAACCTTAGTGCGCTTAACCCTCCTTCTACGTCTGGGTAGGGTTTACGCACTTCGAACCAATCAGGAGCGCCTCATGACAAAAACAACAAGGCAAGGAATCTTCCAGCCGAAGTCCCTAGCTCTCGCCGTAGCGCTGGGCACTGCCGCCCCGGCTTACGCCGTGAGCTTCAATATCGGCGAGATCGAAGGGCAATTCGACTCGGCGATGTCCATCGGTGCCAGCTGGTCCATGGCGGACAGGGACAGGGATCTGGTCGGCATCAACAACGGCGGTACCGGCTTTACCCAGACCGGCGACGATGGTCGTCTGAACTTCAAGAAGGGCGAGACCTTCTCCAAGATTTTCAAGGGTGTGCACGATCTCGAGCTTCGTTATCGCGATAGCGGTGCCTTCGTTCGCGGCAAGTATTGGTATGACTTCGAGCTGAAGGATGAGAGTCGTCTTTTCAAGGACATCAGCGACAGCAACCGGAAAGAAGCCGCTCAATCATCCGGCGCGCAAATTCTGGACGCGTTCGTCTATCACAATTATTCCGTTGGTGATCTGCCCGGGACCGTCCGTCTTGGGAAGCAGGTAGTGAGCTGGGGCGAAAGTACCTTTATCGGTAACAGCATAAACTCCATCAATCCCTTGGACGCTGCAGCATTCCGCCGGCCGGGTGCTGAGATCAAAGAGGGGCTGATTCCGGTCAATATGTTCTACATCTCGCAGAGCCTGACCGACCGGTTGAGCATGGAGGCGTTCTATCAACTCGAGTGGGATCAGACCGTTGCCGATAATTGCGGTACTTTCTTCGCTGTAGATGTCGTTCAGGATGGTTGTGATGCCAACTACCACGTGGGCAGCCCGGCAATCGCTCCTCTTCAACCCGTCGCTGCTGCGTTCGGGCAGGGGTTCGAAGTCACTCCTGAGGGTGTGGTTTTGCCGCGAGCTGGCGACCGGGATGCACGTGATTCGGGGCAGTTCGGTCTTGCATTGCGCTGGTTGGGTGATGCCACCGAGTATGGTGCGTATTTCATGAATTACCACAGTCGGACGCCAAACGTCAGTACGCGATCTGCTGGCTTGGCTACCGCAGCGCAGCTGCCTGGCATTATCGGTACAGCTAATGGGCTCGTGCCTGGTGCTGGCTCTGGTTTGGCGCAGAGCGTCATGCTTGGCAACGGCCGCTATTACCTTGAGTACCCCGAAGATATCCAGCTTTACGGCCTTAGCTTCTCTACGACATTGCCCACTGGCACCGCGTGGTCTGGTGAGATCAGCTATCGACCCAATGCACCGGTTCAGCTGAATACTCAAGACCTCACTCGGGCTTTGCTTAATCCCCTTGCGCCGGGAACCTCTCCCATTGAAAGTACTTTCGGTGCAGAAAATCGCGGCTACAACCGCAAGGAAATCACCCAGTTGCAGACCACATTCACTCACTTCTTCGATCAAGTACTGGGCGCTGGTAGGGTGACCGTGGTGGGCGAGGTCGGCTACACGCATGTCGGCGGTCTCGAGAGCACCAGCGAACTGCGCTATGGGCGTGATCCTATCTACGGCACCCCGGATGATCCAGCCGCTTTGGCCCGCTACGGCCGCCACGGTTTCGTCACCGCCAACTCCTGGGGCTACCGCCTGCGTGGCATCGCGGACTACGACAACGTCTTCGCCGGCATCAACCTCAAGCCCAACCTGTCCTTCTCCCACGACGTCGACGGCTACGGCCCCAACGGTCTGTTCAACGAAGGCTCCAAGGCGGTCAGCATTGGTCTGGATGCCGAGTACCAGAATATGTACACCGCCAGCCTGTCCTACACCGATTTCTTCGGCGGCGACTACAACACGCTGGTTGACCGCGACTTCCTCGCGTTCAGCGTGGGCGTGAACTTCTAAGGAGACCAGCCAAGTGTCCGGCCGATGAGGATGATCGGTCGGACATCAGCGACAGGCATGGGCCTCCGGCCTATAACAAGATCAAGAGGAACTGGAATCGTATGAAAACAACAAGAAAACTATTCAGTGTCTTGGCCTTCTCCCTGCTGGCAAGCAGTGTGATGGCTGCCGTCTCCCCCGAAGAAGCCGCCAAGCTCGGCACATCCCTGACGCCATTGGGGGCTGAAAAGGCCGGTAATTCCGATGGCAGCATCCCCGAGTGGACCGGCGGCCTGAAGACCGACGCCGCGCCGCTCAAGAACGGTCACCTGACCAATCCGTTCAAGGACGAGCAACCGAAGTTCGTCATCACCGCGCAGAACGCCGAGCAGTACAAGGACAAGCTGACCGCAGGTCAGTTGGCCATGTTCAAGCGTTACCCGGAAACCTACAAGATTCGCGTGTTCCCCACGCACCGTACCGTCGCTGTGCCGGATGAGATCTACGAGGCCGCGAAGAAAAGCGCAGTCAATACCGAGCTCGTCGAGGGTGGCAACGGCCTCGCCAACTTCACCGACAGCCGCTATTACGCCTTCCCGATTCCGAAGAACGGCTTGGAGGTGATTTGGAACCACATCACCCGCTATCACGGCGGCAATGTGCGACGCAACATCGTTCAGGCGACTCCGCAAACCAACGGCAGCTACACAATGGTTCACTTCGAGGACGAGGTGGCTTTCCCACTGGGCATGACGGATCTGGACCCGGAGCGCGCCAAGAACGCCTTGCTGTTCTTCAAGCAGCGTGTGACAGCGCCTTCTCGACTGGCTGGTAACGTGCTGCTGGTGCACGACTCGCTGGATCAGGTGAAGGAGCCGCGTCAGGCCTGGATCTACAACGCCGGGCAGCGTCGGGTTCGCCGCGCTCCGCAGGTCGCGTATGACGGCCCGGGTACCGCATCCGACGGTATGCGCACCACCGACAACTTCGACATGTTCAGTGGCGCACCGGATCGCTACGACTGGAAGCTGATCGGCAAGAAGGAGCTGTACATCCCCTACAACAGTTACGAGATCGCCTCCAGTGACCTGAAGTACGACCAGATTATCAAGGCTGGTCACGTCAATCAGGATCTGGCACGCTATGAGCTGCACCGCGTCTGGGAGATCGAGGCCACGCTCAAGAGCGGCGAGCGGAACATCTATGCCAAGCGTCGCTTCTTCGTCGACGAGGACAGCTGGACCATCGTTCAGTCTGAGCTCTACGACGGCCGTGGACAGCTCTGGCGCGTAGGTGAAGCCCATTCGCTGCAGTACTACCAGCACAAGGTTCCGGCCTACGCATTCGAGGCGCTGTACGACATCATTTCCGGCCGCTATATCGCGATCGGCATGAGCAACGAGGAGAAGCCTCATGAGTATGGCTATCGTGCCTCTGCCCGTGACTTCACGCCGGCCGCCCTGCGTAATGCCGGGGTACGTTGATCGTCTGATATTTGGCTTGTGAATAAGGCGGCCGGATTGGCCGCCTTTTTTTTTGCTTCCATCCAGCGGATGATAATTTCCGATTAAGAGTTCCAGTGTCAGAACGCTATCGCGCCGGCTGGACCTGCTAACCAACGTTGCGGCCGCATGCAATGACAGGGATGGCGTTTCGACTGACGGCCGTGATAACCGAGCGTAACGCCTGGCACGCACTGCGCTGTGTTTCAATGGATTGATCAGAACAAGAGAACCGTTGCCATGTCCGTACGCTTCATTCCTGATGCGCTCAGTGCAGAGGCAAGTCCCGCAGGGCAATTCCCGTCCATTCCCCGTCTGCCTCCGCTGCACGTCCGGCGGCCTCGATTGACGCAGGCGCTGCTCGACAGCGACTGCCGGCTGCGCTTGATCTGCGCTCCGGCAGGATTCGGCAAGACCGTGCTGATGAGCGAGTGCGCTCGGCAGGTGCCGGCGGACACGCGGTTGGTCTGGCTGGACCTTGGTGGACGAGCCTGCACGGTGGAAGCGCTGCATGAGCAGCTCGGTGCTGCCTTGGCGGAGCCCGCAGGCGGCGGTTCTGAAAACGACTTGCTGGCTTTGCTGCGTCGTATCCGCCAGCCCGTCTGGATCATGCTCGACGACTACCCGCGGGACTCCAGTCCCGAACTCGATGATTGCCTCGATCTTCTACTGGACATGGGGCCGTCCACGGTCAGCTGGTGGGTCACCAGTCGGCGTCAGCCGGCGTGGAAACTGCCCCGGTTGCTCTTGCAGGGGCACCTGTTCGAACTTGAGGCCGAAGCGCTGGCATTCACGGCCGATGAGCTTGAACAGGTGCTCAAGGTCCATCGTATGGCCCTTTCCCCAGAGAGCTTCCAGCAGCTGCAGCGCGTCCTGGAGGGCTGGCCAGCCGGCGTCTGCCTGATGCTGCTGAACGCCGACGAACACGCCCTGCGCGAGCGGCTGCTGGCCGGCACACCGCTGCTCAGGGATTACGTGCAGCGGGAAGTGATGGCGGGGTTGAGCGACGAGGTGCGGCGCGCGCTGTTGGCCCTGGCGCGCATGCCGCGTTTCTCCGCAGAACTGTGCGATCACGTCCTCGACGGTGTGGGTCGCGAGATCCTCGATGTTCTCAAGACACGCCAGCTCTTCATCAGGCAGATCGACAACTGTGGAGAGTGGTTCAGGTTGTGGAAGCCCCTGGCCCTGATGCTGCAGCGCTCCGCGGAAAATGCGGCGCCGACTCAGGCGCATCTGCGTGCCTGTCAGTGGTTCGCCAGTCGCGGCGAGATGCGCGAAGCAGTGGAACATGCCTTGTGGGCCGGGCAGCCGGAAGTGGCGGCCAATTACCTGCAGCGGTACGGCCAGGAACAGTTGCTGAT
>Ga0155173_1064_pt3 | contig 8617 bp, 5 predicted proteins | sample RifCSPhighO2_01_FD_106141 | JGI IMG/M metagenome (GOLD analysis project Ga0155173, IMG submission 106141) | Pseudomonadales bacterium RIFCSPHIGHO2_01_FULL_64_12
CAGCCAGGCGAGGGTCGCGGCGAAACCAGTCGAGCAGCGCATCGATCGCCTCGCGGGTGCCGGATACCGTACCGTTGATGCCCTCCTCCGCCAGCAACAGGGTGCCCTTGATGCCGTTTTCGGTAAGCGTCGCGAAGAGAGGGTCACGCAAGGCGACGTAGTCCGGCAGCGATACGAACTTGTAAAGCGCTGCCACAACGATTTTTCGTGTCATGGGCTTTTCCACCAGTGGTCACCCGCGTAAAGGGTGGACCGGATACAAACGAAAGCGCCGGCGTGGGCCGGCGCGAGCGCGATTCTAGCAAAGAACATCCGGGATGTTTCCCGTCTGTTGTCGCCTCTATTTATGCCCACCGGCGCAAACCGGTGATGCCGGAGCCACACGCTGCTGGGCCCATTCTTCCGGCGTGTAGGTGTGCAGGGCGAGTGCATGGATCTGCTGCATCAGCGGGCCCATGGCGGCGTAGGCTTTCTGGTGCCGCTTGACCGAGTTCAGACCCGCGAACTGCTCGCTGACGATGACCGCCTTGTAGTGCGTCTCCAGGCCGCGGCTGTGAGTGTGGCTTTCATCGAGCACTTCCAGGTGTTCGGGCTGCAAAACCTGCAGGGCGTTTTGGATCAGATCGAGTTTGCGCATTGCCTGCTCTCTCAAGGCTTCTGTTTTTCGAGTTCGGCCGTCATGTCGGCTAACAGCTTGTTCACTTCCGGCACCGCGCTTTCGAGTTTGGCCTGGGTTAGCTGGGCAGACCGTGCATTGAGCTCCGGCAACTTGGCGAGCATCTTCTTGCCCAGTGGCGACTGATAGAAATCGATCAGCTGATTCAACTCGGTTTCGGAAAACTGACTGGTATAGAGGGACACCAGATCGGGCTTCAGCTTGTCCCAGCCTATGGCCTTGTCCAGCGCGGTGTTGGCCTGGGCCTGATAGCGCTCGAGCATCGCCTTCTTGCTCTCGGGCGCCTGAGCCTCGGCGAAACGCTGCGCGAACATCTGCTGTACTTGTGCATAGACAGGCACTGCAAGCCGATCGGCGTTCGCCATCTTGAGGAAACGTTCCGCGTTGCTGGCGTGGCTGGCGGTGTCGGCCAATGCCGAAGAGCTGATGCAGAAAAACAGCATTGCACAGCGCAACGCCTGGGTACGTAAGGTTGGCATTGGAAATCCCTTGGGAAGGCGATAGGTAGCCCTCAATGGACACATTCTGCGCCGAGAGTTCCAATGCCTCAAGCAACGACCGGCGGGCTATGGAACCGCCGGCACCGCAAGGCGGCCTAAACCAGCAATATCGAGCAGGAGCATGGCATGACGCGTATAGAAACCGACAGCCTGGGGCAGGTCGAAGTACCGGAGCAGGCTTACTGGGGTGCCCAGACGCAACGTTCGCTGAGCAATTTTGCAATCGGTGCCGAGCGCATGCCGATCGAGGTGCTGCATGCGCTGGCGCTGATCAAGAAGGCGGCAGCCAGGGTCAACAACCGCATCGGCGACCTGCCGCCCGATGTCGCGCGACTGATCGAACAGGCCGCCGACGAGATCCTGCATGCCCAGCACGACGACCAGTTTCCGCTGGTGGTCTGGCAGACCGGTAGCGGCACGCAGAGCAACATGAACGTCAACGAGGTCATCGCCGGACGCGCCAACGAGCTGGCCGGTGGCAAGCGTGGCGGCAAGTCTCCCGTGCATCCCAACGACCACGTCAATCGCGCGCAAAGCTCCAACGACTGCTTCCCCACAGCGATGCACATTGCCGCTGCCAAGGCGGTCCACGGTGAGCTGCTTCCGGCTTTGGCCGAGCTGTCCGGCGGGCTGGCCGAACTGGCCGCGCGGCACAACAAGCTGATCAAGACCGGGCGCACCCATATGATGGACGCCACGCCGATCACCTTCGGCCAGGAAATGTCGGCATTCGTCGCTCAGCTCGACATCGCCGAGCGGACGATTCGCCAGTGCCTTCCGGCTGTTTATGAACTGGCGCAAGGCGGCACCGCAGTAGGTACCGGTTTGAACTCGCCGCATGGCTTCGCCGAAGCGATCGCAGCCGAGCTGGCCGCCCTTTCCGGCCTGCCGTTCGTCTCGGCACCGAACAAGTTCGCCGCCTTGGCCGGCCACGAGCCACTGGTCGCGCTCTCAGGCGCGCTGAAGACGCTGGCGGTCGCCTTGATGAAACTCGCCAATGACCTTCGTCTGCTCGGCTCAGGACCTCGCGGAGGCTTCGCCGAAGTGCGATTGCCAGCCAACGAGCCTGGCAGCTCGATCATGCCTGGCAAGGTCAACCCGACCCAGTGCGAAGCGCTGTCCATGCTCGCCTGCCAGGTGATGGGCAACGACATGACCATCAGCTTCGCAGCGAGCCAGGGTCATCTGCAGCTCAACGTGTTCAAGCCGGTGATCATCCACAACCTGCTCCAGTCGATTCGGCTTCTGTCCGACGGCTGTCGCAACTTCAATACCCACTGCATCGCCGGCCTCGAGCCCGACCCGGCACGCATGGCAGAACATCTCGAGCGCGGCCTTATGCTGGTCACTGCGCTGAATCCGCATATCGGCTACGACCGAGCGGCCGAAATCGCCAAGAAGGCCTATGCGCAAGGCACCACCTTGCGAGAGGCAGCGCTGGAGCTTGGCTACCTGACCAGTGAAGAGTTCGATCAGTGGGTGCGGCCGGAAACGATGCTCGAGTCGGGACAGCGGGAGTAACGGACGCTGCTGATGATTTGGACGCCGGTCATTTGAGCGATCCTTCCTGGTTCGGCGAGCACGGCAGGCGCGGACCACCCCCGTGCCGGTGCTCGCCAGTGTCGTCGGATTCCAGCCGCAGCCGTCGAATCGATGATCGCTCGACCTAGGTGAATGCGGCGCAAACACCAGTGACAGCAACTACAGCCAGGTTGATGTCTACCTTTCGACCCGCCAGCGGTTCAGCCGCTCGGCCCAGGTGAGCATCCTCGGCGAGCGATGCTGTTGCCGCCAGGCTTCGGCGACACGTCGCAGTGCTTCACCCTGGGTCGGACTCAGCTGGACTGCGTCGCCCAGCTTGTGCATGCCCACCTTGTATTTCATCGCCACAACGAACCCGGCCAGTGTTTCACTCGCCTGCTCGCCAACGATGGTGACTCCCAGAATGCGGTCGTGGTCGTGCTCGGTGAGCACCTTGACGAACCCCTGCTCGGCGCGTTCGGCAACTGCACCGGGAAGGGTCGCCAGGTCCAGTCGGGTAGTCTGGAACTCGAGCTTCAACGCCCCGGCTTCGTGTTCGGTCAGGCCCACCGTAGCCATCTCCGGCGAGGTATACACGGCCCGAGGCAGGACTCGATCGCTTACCACGAACCGCTTGAGCCCGCCGAACAGCGCGTTGACCGCTGCGTACCAGGCTTGGTGCTCCGCCACATGCGGAGCCCCGTACGGCCCGGCGACGCTACCCACCGCGTAGATATTCGGGTAACGCGTGGCCAGATACTCGTCCGCTTCCAGCGTACCGTCATCGCCACAATGCAGCTTCAACTCGTCCAGTCCCAGTCCTTCGACATCGGCGTATTGCCCGAGCATCAGCAACAACCGATCAAAGGGCAGCGATTGCTCTTCGCCCTCGCCTGCCCGGCAAATCAGCCGGTGCTCACTGCCGGTCGACTCGACCCGCTGCGCCGTCAGTCCAAGGCGCAGGTCGATGCCGGCGGCAATCAGTGCAGCGGTCAGCGCCTGGGCAGCTTCAGCATCTTCCTGGTCAAGCAGGCGCTCGTCGGGGCTGGCTACGGTGACCCTGGAACCCATGCGCTGAAAGAGCTGGGCGAACTCGCAGGCGCCTGCCCCGCCGCCGAGAATGAGCAGGCGCTCGGGCCGCTCGTGCAATTGCAGCAAGGTATCGCAGGTCAGGGGCTCGACTGCGTCCAGACCGGGGATAGGCGGTAGCCACGGCCGGCTTCCAGTGGCAATGACGACCGCCCGGGTGGTCAGCGTGCGGCCTTCCACCTCGACCGTCCAGGGCGAGCTCAGCCGTGCTTCGCCTTCAACCACCTCGACGCCATGCCGCGTGCAATCGTCGACCGATGCGTGATGCCGGGCGGACTCGGTCAACTGGCGGACCTGCATCATCAATTCGCCAAACGCTTCGACGGGGGGCTGGCCGCCGTGCCTCGTATGAAGTTCGTTTGCCAGGCGTCGAAATGCTTTGGTTGGCACACCGCCCTCATGCATGGCAACGCCACCGAGGCGCTCGCGCTCAACCAGACACACCCGCGCCTTGTAGGTCGCCGCTATGCGCGCCGTCGCCAGCCCGCCCGCACCGCCACCAATTACCACAAGGTTGTAATCGAAGCGCTTCGGCTTGCGCCAGCCGCGGTACACCTTGCGAGCCTTGTAATAGGTAAGGAGCCGCGTGGCGATGACCGGGAACACCGCAAGCAATACCAGCGTGCTGATGATGCTCGGCGACAGGATGTCGGACAGCGCGCGCACGGCGACCAGCTTCTCGCCCGCGTTAACATAGATGGCATTGCCGGGCAGCATGCCGAGTTGGGTGGTCCACCAGAAGGTCCAGACCTTGATTCGCGTCAGACCCAACGCTGGATTCAGCAGCACGAACGGTACGATGGGGATCAGTCGCAACGAGACGAGGTAGAAGGTGCCATCGCGCGTCAGCCCCTTGTTGATCCCGGCGATCTGCTTGCCGAATCGCTTCTGCACCCAGTCTCGCAGCATGAAACGACTGATGAGCATGGCCACCAGTGCCCCCGCATTCGAGGCGAAGGATACGAGCAACGTCCCCTCTATCAGACCGAACAGGGCCCCGGCAAGCAAGGTCAGCACCACCGTTCCGGGAAACGACAGCGCCGTAAGCGCCGCGTAAACAACGAAGAACACCCCAGCGGCCCACCATGGATGATCCTGGACTTTGGCCTTCAGGGCGCCGCTGTGGGCCTTGATGGATTCGAGGGTGAGGTACTCGCCGAGGTCGAAAGGCGAAGAAACAGAGCACTGCGACAATCAGCAGGGCCACGATGATCCATCGGCTGGCTTTCATCCGTGCACGGCCTTAGTAAACCGTGAAACGGAACGGTAAGGGACGCGGGCAAGGCCGTCTGCGGGATTAACGAAAGCGAAAAGCATCGGGATGGTATTCTCCATTAACGTCCTGTTGGAGCTTCGAGGCGCGCCGGCGTTCCAGTAGATAAGCAATATGGGCGGGACGGCATGGGCCGATGACCGCTTTACTTAGAACTTCGCAATCCCGCTCGCGTCAGCTCGACGTCCCGCGACGGTGTTGTCCCACTGTGTTGGAGGCGCGATCCTCAAGGTGCGTAGACTTGCCGATCGTTCAAAAGCCGTTGAGGCGCGCAGGTAAAGATCCGCGCAGATTTCCAAGCTCCGCGTACTTGACCGATAATCGGGCGCCCGGTGACGGGACGTATCGGCGCTATATGAGTCAAAGTTCTTAGACGACGTCGTGCACGTTTCTCTCGCTGCGCTACCGGGAGCTGATCCGCATGATGCATACCACTTACAACGTCTCTCTGGTCGTACTGTCGGTCATCATCGCGATAGCCGGCTCCTACACCGCCCTGGACCTCTCCAGCCGCACAAGAGAGACCGACGGCTGGCCTCGACAGGCCTTTGTCGGCGCCGCTGCCCTCTGCATGGGCGGCAGCATCTGGGCCATGCACTTCGTAGGCATGCTGGCATTCGGCATGCCGGGCATGCAGGTCCGTTATGACCTGGCGTTGACGCTCGCATCCTTTGCGGTACCTATCGCAGTTACCGCCATCAGCTTCTTTGCCGTAAGCAAGCGCGGCATTACGCCCCGAACGCTTGGCTTGGGTGGCCTTTTCATGGGACTGGGCATCGGTGCAATGCACTACATCGGCATGGCGGCAATGGTCGTAGATGCCGAGCTCAGCTACGCCACCGGTTGGGTGGTACTGTCGTTCATCATCGCAATCAGCGCCGCGACGGTAGCGTTGTGGCTATCAGGCCGAGGTACCAGCCTGTCAGGGCAGGCGCTGTCGGCTGCGGCGATGGGAGTCGCGATCTCCGGCATGCACTACGTGGCCATGATCGGCGCGCATTTCACGCCATTGGACGACGCCATGAGCGCCACGCATGGCGGTGACCTGGATATGTTATCGCTGGCTGTTGCGATATCCGCGGCGACCTTCATCGTTCTGTTTTTTGGGCTGGTGGCCTCGATGTACGACAGGCGTCAGGCGCGTCGTAGCTGGCAGGAGGCTTCGGCCCTGCGCCTGAGCGAAGAGCGATTGCGCGAGTTGTACAGCAAGACGCCTCTGCCATTGCACTCACTGGATCAGGATGGGCGTCTCGAATCGGTAAGCGATGCGTGGCTGTCACTGGTGGGCTACCGCCGTGAGGACGTGATCGGCAGACCGCTCGTGTGTTTCATGACCGAGGCATCGTCTCGTCAGTTCCTCGAGCATGACTGGCCGTCGCTGCTCGAAACTAGCGAATGCCGAGACGCGGAGTACCGCTTGGTCGCCCGAGCCGGAACGTTCGTCGATGTGCTGGCCTCGAGCCGGGTGGAACGTACATCTACCGGGCCGCTTATCCTCGGCGGGCTCATCAACGTGACGGAACGCCGGCAGGCTGAAGCGGCCTTGCGGCAGGCGCAAAAGATGGAGGCGATGGGCAAGCTGACCGGCGGCATCGCCCATGACTTCAACAATCTCTTGGCCGTCATCGGTGGCAGCTTCGAACTGTTGCGCAAACGGCTGCCGCCGTCAGATCCCCGTACCGAATCCCTGATCGAAAATGGCTTGCAGGCGACTCGCCGAGGTGCGGGGCTTGTGCAACGTCTGTTGAGCTTCGCGCGTAAACAGGAGTTGCGACCAAGCGCCGTCGCACTGCCAGATCTGGTGATCGGGATGCGAGAGCTCTTGAAGCGCTCGGTGGAAACCAACATCAGCATCGATCTGCGTTTTCCGCTAGATCTGCCACAGGCGTACGTCGATGCGAACCAGCTGGAGATGGTCCTGATCAACCTGGTCGTCAACGCCCGGGACGCCATGCCGGACGGCGGATCGATCTGCATCGAGGGACAGTCCCGAACAGCCGCCGAAGCCGGAAGAATCGATGCGCCCGGCTACGTCATTCTTATCGTTCGAGACGACGGTATCGGTATGGAGCCGGAAGTTCTTGCCCGCGCTACCGATCCATTTTTTACAACCAAGGGCCCCGGCAATGGCACGGGGCTGGGTTTGTCGATGGCCCATGGCCTGGCCGAACAATCCGGGGGTCGTCTGCAGATCCACAGCCGCCCCGGCAAGGGCACCATAGTGGAAATCTGGCTACCCATCGCCACAGAGCGACAGGCCGAGCAAACGTCGGACCGTGTCGAACCTGGCCCCGGCCCACAGCTAACTGCCCCTGCCGAGCTATCGCTGTCGGTCTTGGTCGTGGATGACGATCCCCTGGTGTTGGACAATACGGCTTCGATGCTCGAGGATCTCGGCTGCCAGGTAACCGCGGTCAACAGTGCGGAAACGGCATTGGGTCTACTTACCCAACGTGTTGCTTACGACATTCTGATAACGGACCACATGATGCCTGGCATGACCGGCGCTCAACTGGCGGACCGGCTGCGAAACGAGCGGCCAGAGCTGCCTGTCCTTGTGGTCAGCGGCTACGCCGATCTCGCCGACAGCCCACGTCAGCTTCAAGTCCTGGCCAAGCCGTTCACCCAACAGACCCTTCTGGACGCCATTCAGCAATCGATAGGGCCTTCAGGCAAGGGCGCTGTTGTGGTGGACTTTCACCAGAAGCGATAGTGGGTCGCCTATCGCGGCGGGTCCCATTCCTACAGCGCAAGGTCTGGCTAACGTACGAACAGCTTCAAACCTTCCGAAGTAGGCTCTGCTCAGCCGTGACGCTTGCTGTGGAGGACGACGGGGCGTAGTCACACTGCGGTCCATCTATCGGAATCGTCGACGACTCGAGCACGTCACGCTGCCGAACCATCAACTCAAACGGCAGCCCGTTCGATTTGTTGCATGACGAATGCCGCGCATCGGACGCAGCCGTTCATTCATTCGAGCTGACCGGGATGAGGAATCTCCCCGCTCTGCCAGCCAGTGAATATGCCAGGTGGCACGAATGGTAATCGTCATTCAGGCAGGATTGTTGACCAGGCCCCCGGGCAGAATCGGAACGAGGTGGAAGAACGAGTACCTTGCCTCTCGTCGGTCTTTGGACTTGGTCGGTTACAGCGCAAAGGCAGGCTTGCCGGGCTCATGTTAAATGGTCGACCTTATCGCACCGCCGTAAGCGCTAGCCTCGCTGCGGCAGCCAGGACACCCTTCAACGATATGGCTCCAACATCATTATGCTTGGCCATATGAGCTTGCCTGCTTTCATCCAGCAGCGTCCGCTTAGCGAGCCAAGCTATCACCGACAATGCTGTACCAGTGCAGCAGCCGTACTTTTACCTCAACCGCCGTAGCGCCTTTACAGCCACCGGCAGCATCGGAGCAGCCTGCCTCGGTTCAGGCTCAGTTCTGCGCGGCCGCTTTTCTGCGCTCCAAAATCAAACCCCCGACCCGCTTACGCGGATCGGGGGTTTGGTGTAGGAGCTTGACGATGACCTACTCTCACATGGGGAAACCCCACACTACCA
>Ga0155173_1152_pt5 | contig 8509 bp, 8 predicted proteins | sample RifCSPhighO2_01_FD_106141 | JGI IMG/M metagenome (GOLD analysis project Ga0155173, IMG submission 106141) | Pseudomonadales bacterium RIFCSPHIGHO2_01_FULL_64_12
CGCTTTTCCTGCAGGCAACAAAAAACCCGCCGAAGCGGGTTTTTGTGACCATTCCGAATCCTTCGGCGCGCCTCCTGGCAGTGGTCGATCATCCATGATCCCGAGCGCGTCCTGCGCTGCAGAGATGGGCATAGAATACGCAGCCGCCTAAGACGTTAGAACAGCCAAAAACTTCGATCCGTGTAAGCCTTTTGCCATAGATGGAACCGGCACAGCATTTCGTTGTCTTGCATCGCCGCGTGTTCCGCTGAAAAAGCAAAAACCCGCCGAGGCGGGTTTTTTCTGACCGGTCCGAATTCCCTTCGAATGCCTTCCTGGCTTAGGTCGATCATCCTGATCCTGAGCGCGTCCTGCGCATCAGAGTGGGTGTAGATTAATTACCCGGCAGAGCGGGCAGAAGTGGAAAACGGCGCGGGTATTTGTAAGCCATTTGCCATAGCGACGAACGGTTTACCTCCACGCAGACAACGAAGCGGCCTGAGCCGCCCAGCCGGAGCCGACCCTGGCCGCCTAGTCCTTGCTCAGGTCGACCAGCGGTTGCTCGCGCACCTCGGTTTCCCGTCCTGCCTGCAATGCCTCGATTCGCTGGCGCACGCGTTCCACCGCAGCGCTGTCGGCCAGCAGTTCGTAGCTCACCCGGAAATGTTTCTGCTCGCCCGGCTCGATCTTCGGCACCAGGCCGAGGGCACGCTGATAGCGGCGGTTGTAGGAATAACTGGTGCCCGGCTCCAATCCGGTGACGTAACCCTGCTGCTCGGTATCGGTGTTCTTCCACAGCGAGAAAACCGGCAGCTCGCCGATATTGAAGCCCACACTGACCCCCAGGCTGCCGGCACGGTTGTGCAGCATGGTGAGGGTTTCGCCTTGCTCGTCGGCATACGGCACCAGGTTGAATACCGTCTCGTCGTAGTCCCTGGTGGGCCCGCGGTAGCGCTGCCAGTCGTTCAGTTCCTTCGCCGCGCGCGGGTTGAACGGCGATACCTGCTTGACCGGCGCAACGAAGCGCGCCCCTTCCTCCAGCAGCGGCGTGCCGAAGTTGGTGTGGTACAGCGCCTGATATTCCTTGGCATAGTCGCCCTGGTTGGTCAGGGTGTCGTGCAGCGAGAAGCCGGCGCGCCCCGGCTCGGTGCTGAGCTCAGTGTGAATGGCGAAGTCGAGCTTCTTGAAAGCCTTTTCCTGCAACTCGCCGCGCAGGCGGATGGCGTACGGCGGCTTTTCGTCAATGGTCAGCACAACGCGTGAAGCCGGAATGTTGGCTGCACGGCCATGCAGCGTAAGCAGCTCACCGTTGTCCTCGCCCGGATGCCCGACCCATTCGAAGCCACAGCGGGTCACCAGCTCGTTGAAGCCCTCGAGCCATCCCAGACCGCCGCGCCCGTTGAGTTCGATGAAGGCCGGATTGACCACCTCCTGCACCGGCGAATCCCAACCCAGCCGGACGTCACCGGCAACCGCTTCGAGCACGTTCATGCCACGCGTGGGGACGACTGTCATGCGCATGGTGCCATTGTCGATCTCGATCAGGCTGACCCCTTCCTGCCGCCCGCCGTGCAGCGTGCGCATGCTGACCGAAAACGGCTTTGCCGAATCGATGCCCAGTTCCTCGCTGGTGACGCGCCAGTTTTTCGCGGGCTTGTCGTGGTCGATCAGAACCTGTTCCCAGGCCATGGCTGGAGTCGCCAGGCAGATGCTCAGGCCGAGCAGGCGTTGCAAACGTGTCATGAGTGTTCCCTTTGTTGTTATGCCTCCCGCACACGTTAGCTGAAACGTTTCATCTGGCAAGCCAAAGCGGCTCTCGCCGCCTAGCGGCTGTGACGGGGCCATCGACCTGCTGATGTTTTTCTGAGCTATGCCCGGGTGTAACGGCTCGGCTGCCAGTAGCCCGAAAGCAGCGGAAACATGGGGCCCTTCCAGCCCCGTCGGCGCAGCTCGCGAGCGATCAGCGCGTTCATGATCTTGTGGCCCATCAGCAGCACGCTGCCATGTTCCTCAGCGAGTGCGATCAGCCGATCCGCCGCCGCCCGGGCACGTTCGGTTGATTCGCCGACAGGCTCGGTGTGGCTGGAGAAGCCGAGAAACCAGGCGCCACGGAATACCAGTCGCCAGAACCGCGAGGGCAGCAATGGCAGGCCCCAGTCCGGATAGGGCAGATGGGCCTCGGCAAACAGCGGGTCGGGCTCCTGGCAACAATCGCAGGCCAGCTGGGAGCGCGATTCGACGCAGCGCTGCAACGAACTGCACACCACGATGCCCACCGACCCGGCCAGCTCCACCAGGCTATCCGGACGCTCGCCCGTGGCCACCGCCGCGGCGTTGTAGCGCGCAACCCAGGCTTTCATCCCGATCGGCGTGCTCCAGCGTGCCGCGCCATGGTCGGGTCTGCCGTGCCGCACGAGGATGATCTGCATGTCTGTAAACCGGGACGGATCGAGTGATATCGCCTGCTGCATCATCGCGATGCGAGACGCGGGAAGATTTGAGTAGTGCGAGTCGCCCCGACCGCAGCCGGGGCGTCGTGCTCACTTGTCGAGCTCGCTCTGCTTCTCCAGGAACTCCTCTTCCAGCATCGCGTCCTTGACGGATTGCGGCGGCTCGTCCAGCAGCGGATCGTTCAGTTCGCCGCTGGATTGCACGCGAGTGTCCAACTTGCCCATCAGGTTCTCCAACGCGTGCTGCATCTTGTCGGCCGCGCCGTCGACCGCCAGCTGCAGCGATTCGGCCTTGTGCGTGACCGACACCGCCTGATGCCCCTTCGGCCGCGCCTCGATCTGGCAGCGCTTGTCGTCGGCACCCGCCTTCTGCGCATTCTCGTCGCTGATATGCACTTCCACACGGGTGAGAAAATCGTCGAAGCGCTCGAGCCGATCCTCTACCGTCGTGCCGACCCACTCATGCAATTCGACACTGCCGGGAATGTGGTTGCTGTTGACCTGAACATGCATACGAGTACTCCTGATAGATGACGTACCTACTAGAGTTCGAGGCGTACGCGGGGTCGAGGTTCAGCGGCTTCGTCCGGGAGCAGACTGCACCGCCGCTTTACGATCGGCCTGGCCGCCGATAAACCAGCCCACCACGCCCCAGATCGCGGCGCAGACGGCGCCCACCACGGCCACCAGCCAGGCGCCGTGGCCGAGGCTGTCGAGCAGGCTCTTGGCCCAGCCGCTCAGCGCATCGCCGCCGCGATAGACCACGGTGTCGATGAAGTTCTTCGCCTTGTACTTGCTCTGCGCATCCAGCGGCGCGAAAAGCATCTCGCGCCCCGGGCGGACGAAGGCGTATTCGCCGATCCGGCGCACGATCATCACCGCCGCCAGCACGGCGAAGGTCGGCGCCAGCGCCAACCCGACGAAGCCCAAACAGACCAGCGCCGGCACGGCGGCAAGCAGCACGCGCACGCCCAGACGCTGGGCAATGCGCCCGGTGATGAACAACTGCGACAGCAGCGCGCCGGCCTGCACCACGAAATCGATGGCGCCGAACACCCGCACCTGCCCGACACGGTCGGGAAACAGCTCCGCAACCAGGCGCGCCTGTTCGAAATAGAGGAAGGTGCTGGCTGTGGTCAGCAACAGCACGAACACCGCGACGCCCAGCAGATAGCGCGATCCCAGCACCCGCGCCAGGCCGCTGAACGGGTTGCCGGCCACCGGCCGCTTCGGGCTTTCCGCGTGCTCGGCACCGGGCCGACCGGCGCCGTGTACCTCGCGCCAGGTCATCAGGAAGTGCTTGAGCGCCACCGCGGCTAGCAGGAGCAGCGCCGCCAGCAACATCAGCCCGAACTGCCCGAGCACGCCGACCAACAGCGCGCTTGCCGCGGGGCCGACGAGGCCGCCCACGCTGGCCCCGGCAGCGATGAAGGCGAACAGCCGGCGTGCCTGCGGCGCATCGAACACATCAGCCATCAGGCTCCAGGCCACCGAGACCACGAACAGGTTGTAGACCGAGATCCACACATAGAACACACGCGCCAGCCAGACGCTGTCACTCAACGCGAAGAACAGCGCGGCAAACAGCAGCAGGTTGAGGCAGAAGAAGCCGTACACCCAGTCGATGTAATGGATGCGCGCCACCCGCGAGTTGAGCCAGGCGAACAGCGGCACCGCCACCAGCATGGCAACGAAGGTCGCGGTAAACAGCCACTGCAGATTCTCCACGCCGCCCTGAATGCCCATGGACTCGCGGATCGGGCGCAGCATGAAGTAGCCGGCGAACAGGCAGAAGAACAGGCCGAAGCCGGCCAGCGCCGCGCGCAGTTCGCCGGGGCGGGCGTTGATCAGCACGGCGAGGCGCGCGGCGGAGGCGACGGGCATGCGGCCCGGCTCAGCGGAAGGCGTCGACGATCATCTGCCGCTGCCGCGCGTCGGGCAGACGGCCCTGGCCGGCGAGCAGGTTGTCGGCCATGTAGCGCGGATTGGAGGTGGCCGGGATGACCGCCGTCACCGCCGGCTCGGCGAGGATGAACTTGAGCAGCAGCTGCGCCCAGGAGCTGGCGTCGATCTCGGCGGCCCAGTCCGGCAACGGCTTGTCCCGGACCTTCGACAGCAGGTTGCCGCGGGTAAAGGGTCGGTTGATCAGGGTGGCGATGCCGTGGTCGGCACAGTAGGGCAGCAGCTGCTTCTCGGCGTTGCGCTCGCTGACCGAATAGTTGAACTGCACGAAGTCGACCTGCTCCTGTTTCAGCGTGTCCAGCAGGCGATCGTGGGCCGATTCCACATAGTGCGTAACGCCGATGTAGCGCACCCGCCCCTGCTGCTTGAGCTCGCGCAGCAGGCCGAGCTGGGTGCGGGTGTCCTGCAGGTTGTGCACCTGGATCAGGTCGATGGTGTCGGTCTGCAATGCCTCGAAACTCGCCTCGATCTGCGCCAGGCCGCGCTCGCGTCCGGTCGAGGACACCTTGCTGGCAAGAAAGACCTTGTCGCGCTGGCCCAGGCGGTTGACCAGTTCGCCGACGACGCGCTCGGCATTGCCATAGCTCGGCGCGGTGTCGATCAGCGAGGCACCGCCTTCCACCATCACCCGCAGCACCTCCAGCAGGCGGTCCATCTGTGGGTCATCGAGGCTCACGTTATGCGTAATGGAGGTACCGAGACCGATCACGGGCAGCGTTTCACCGGTGGCAGGAATGGCTCGCCGCAGCACGCCCTGCGCAGCGAAGCTCAGCGCAGGCAGCAGCGGGCCGAGGGCAGAGAGCGTGGCGATCAGGGCGGAACGTTGCAGCAGCTGACGGCGCGTGAACATGAGCAAATCCTCCAAATTTGGCAAGCTGACCTGCATGACCCGGCCCATGAGTATGGTCGAGCCATGCGGGCTCGCGAGCCAGCTGGCGTACCGGAGCTTTTCTCGATGTTTCAGTCACGCTGGGTAGCTACACCCAACCCAGACACTCGCGACGAGTAGTGGCAATGCGCCTCCATTTAGGTTCTACTGCGCCGCTCGATGTCCGCAGCAGAACAGCGGGCACAATAGACGAGGCCGCCATGTCCTTTTCGCTTCGCCAGCCACGCGAACAGAACACCGTAACAAGCTCGCAGTCACCTCTTCGCGCAAAACAGACGAACCCTGCCGTCGGGTTAGGCGCCCTCAGCTACGCGGTCGGACTGCTGCTGGTGCTTGTCCTGAGCCTACTCCTGCTGCCTGCGGACAGCGGCTTGGGCAGATTGTTGTGGGGGTCGTTGTAGTACGACGCGATCACGTACGGAACCGCCCGACCAGGTCAGCCAGCGTCTTAGCCAAGCCGGAAAGCTGTTGGCTGGCGAGCTTGCCCTGGGATGAATAGGTCGCCGCCTCATTCGACAGATCGCGGATGTCAGTGATGTTGCGGGCAATCTCCTCCGTGACGCAGCTCTGCTCCTCACATGCAGTAGCGATCTGCGCGGCCATGTCGTTGATGCGCTGTACCGACGCCGACGCCTCTGCCAGCACCTGATCGACCCCCTCGGCCCGTTCGACACTGTCGCGCGCCTTGCTGCTGCCGGTATGCATCGCCTGCACCGCCTTGTCGACGCCGCTCTGCAGCCGCTCGATGCGGGACTGGATATCCTTGGTCGAGTCCTGCGTCCGCGCCGCCAGCGCCCTCACCTCATCGGCCACGACAGCAAAGCCGCGGCCCTGCTCGCCAGCGCGCGCCGCCTCGATGGCAGCATTGAGCGCGAGCAGATTAGTCTGCTCGGCAATACCACGGATCACCTCGAGAACCGCTCCGATGCTGGCGGTCTCGTCGGCCAGCGCGCCGATGGTCTGCGACGCGCCTTCGACATCCTGCGCCAGCTGGCGGATTGATTGAATGGTGCTGCCGACCACCGCCGCACCTTGGTTGGACTGCATATGTGCCGCATGCGCGGCGTCCGAAGCATGCTGCGCGTTGAGCGCAACCTCATGCACCGCCGCGCTCATTTCGGTCGCTGCCGTAGTCACCTGATCGACGGCGGCGTGTTCGCTGCTGATCAGGCGGTCATTGGTCTCAGCCATGCTGGCCATGCCACGAGCAGCGGTTTCGACCTCGGCAGTGACGCGTCCAACCTCCGCGATCAACGGCTGCAGCTTGTCGAGAAAGCGGTTAAAGGCTGTGCCGAGCTGGCCCAGTTCATCGGCAGAGCGCACCTCAAGGCGAGCCCGCAGGTCGCCATCGCCTTCGGCGATCTGCTGCAGGCGGTCAAGCAGCCGCCGCATCGGCCGCAGCACCACCAACGGGAGGCCAAGAACCAGCACAACGCAGCCTAGCAGGCCGATCAGCAACACCACCCCTTGCTGGGTCGCGGTGGCCGCGCCCTCGGCCAACGCGGCCTGGCCCTCGGCATCGGCTGCAGCCTCTTCCAGTTCGCCGAGCTTGTCGATGACGTCGCGCATGGCGTCGAAGCGCGACTCGCTGTCGCCAAAGCTCAATGCACTGGCAGCCTGAGGATTCTGTTCGACCTGCTCTATTACACGCTTGGACACCGTCGACCATTGCTCGAAACCGCGGTTGAACTGCTCGACCAGGGCCAGCGCGTCGCGGCCGGGCTGCATGGCAGCATACTTCTGCACCCGATCGTAGGCCTGCTTGAGGTTTTCCGCGTGGCTGGCTTTGAGCGCCTGGGCGTGTGCGCCGGCATCGCTGTCCAGCAAACTGCGCTCGGCGACGAAAGCCTGATAGAGATCGCGGTCGGCATTGAGCAGCAAGCCGATCGCTGGTAGATGCCGAGTAGCCAGCAACTCGCTGGAATCTGCGACTCGCTCAATGCCACGCATACCGACGGCGCCCATCAGCACCAGCAGAATGGCAAGCGCAGAGATAGGCAGAGTGATTTTCCAACGGAATCCGAGATCACTGAACAGGCGAGTCATGGCATCGCTCCTTGGGAGGCTTGTCCTTGGCTATCGGCCGCAACGTCTGCGGCAAGAGGTCGCTGGTCGACAATTGCATAACCACAGCAACCGGCAGTTGAGCCATATCAAACGCCGTCACTGACAAAAGCGTGGCCAGGTTGCCCATTCAGTACTTCCGGATGAAGACCATGGTGGTATGGCGATCCCCGGCTCGGCGGCCGATAACCTGGCTGTCAGCGACGCCACCGCACGGCCTACAGAGCGCCGTTCCGGCTGCCGATAACGATGAACAGCCTGCGATGGCTAGTGCGGGAGCGGCCGAGTTTCCCGCTCCGTCCCTCAAGCGTGAGTACTGCCCATGATTTCGTTCTCCCGTTTCAAGCCTGGCCATACGCAATCCAGCGGTACGGCGAGCCTGCTCTGCACGGCGTCGCAACTGAGTCAGCAGTTAACGGCCCTGCGCTTCGAGCCGACATACATCGCCGGTTTCGTCTCGCCGCACATCGACCTGGACGCTGTCGCGCGGCAGGTATCGCAGCGCTTTCCACGGGCGACGATCAGCCTGTGCACCACTGCCGGCGAGCTGTCCAGCAAGGGCCAGCGGCTCTACTGCGCCGCCGGCGCGCAATGGGATCGGGTGGTATTGCAGCTGTTCGACGCCAGCGTCATCGCGGCCGCGGAGATCGTCCGGGTACCGCTGGAGTGCGAGGATATCCGCGGCCAGGGCCAGCGCCTGCCCATGAGCGAGCGCATCGCCCGGCTCACGGCATCGATCAAGCGCGTGCAGGTATCGATGAAGATCGACTACCGCGACACCCTGGCCAACATCTTCTTCGACGGCCTGTCCGCCTCGGAGTCGTTCTTCATGGAAGCGCTGTACGAGTCCGGACGCTTCCCCTGTCTGTTTGTCGGCGGCTCGGCGGGCGGCAAGCTGGATTTCCAGCGCACGCAGTTGCACGACGGCCAGCGCAGCTACCAGAACCACGCACTGATCGTCTTTCTCAAGTGCGCCCGTAACGTCCGCTTCGGGGTGTTCAAGAGCCAGAACTTCGAGCCCACGCCGCTCAGCCTGAGCGTGCTCAGCGCCTCCCTGGAGGATCGCTACATCAGCCAGGTGGTCGATGCCCGCGGCAACATCCGCAGCATGGTCCAGGCGCTGTGCGAGGCGCTTCGGTGCGCGCCGCAGGAGCTGGAACAGCGG
>Ga0155173_1070_pt3 | contig 8366 bp, 5 predicted proteins | sample RifCSPhighO2_01_FD_106141 | JGI IMG/M metagenome (GOLD analysis project Ga0155173, IMG submission 106141) | Pseudomonadales bacterium RIFCSPHIGHO2_01_FULL_64_12
TACTCCGGGGTCCGCCCGGTCTTGGCACGCCTGCTCTTCGGCGAGAGCGGCAGGCCGGATCGGCTCGCCTGATACACCTTGATCTCGTCAGAGGCCTGGCCGGATTCGACCCAGCGCATCAGCGGCGTCAGCAGGTCCAGTTCGCTCGGCCCCTGTCCGCCGTGACAGTGGTACATGCCCGGCACCAGGTACATGCGCACGAAGCGCTCGACTTCTGGCTTGCCCAGGTGGCGCTGCAGGGCCTCGTGGTAGGCGATGGTATTGATCGGCGAGATATGATGATCGGACCAGCCATGCCAGAGAATCAGCTTGCCGCCTTTGTCGGCGAAGGCGGAGAGGTCGGGGTCGGTCGCATCGAACAGGGGATGGCGGGCGCGCAGGCGATCGAAGGTCTCGGCGTCGAAGCGCAGCTGCTCCAGCCGATAGCCAGGCTGCGGTGCCTGTTCGAACACCAGATAGCGCAGTGCCTCGAGGGCGATGGTTTCGCTGAACAGCGGGCCATGCGCGCGTTCGGGCACGAACACGCCGCCCCATGCGAGCTCCGAGCCGGGCTGCGGACCGCCGACGGCCAATCGCTCACCGGTACGCTCGTCGCGCGGCCCGTCATATATGCGCCTTGCCGCTTGCACCTGTGCGGCAGTCAGGCACTGGTCGCTGTCCTGGCCAGCGGGGCACTGGATCGTGGCCGGGTCGAATCGACAGATTCGTGGGTCGCTGAGCAGCCCGTCGAGCTGGCCATCCAGGCCGTCACACTGTTCAAGCACGGCTCGGTGCAGAAGAGGCAGCTGTGAGGCGACCAGCACGCTGCGACCATCCGGGGCGCGGTTCACCCGCGCCTGCCAGGCGTGCAGCAGCGAGTTCTGCACCTGGAAATTCATTGCCGGCGCGCCGGCGACGATGCCGTCGAAGTCGTGCGGATAGCGTTGTGCCTCGATCAGGGCTTCGCGCCCGCCGTCCGAGCACCCACTGAAATAGGAATACGCCGGAGCCCGGTCGTAGAAGGTTTTGATCAATGCCTTCGCGGCCCGTGCGGTGAGATGCACACCGCGGTGGGCGAAATCGGCGCGCTGCTGCGGATTGGCACCGAACGTCCCGCCATTGCCCTGATGACCCATGTCGGTACTGGCTACGACGAAGCGGCCGCTTTCGAACGGTACGCAGCCTGCGACTGCGTCCGGTCTCAGAGAAATGCGGCCGCACAACCCGCCGCAGCCGACCTGCAGGTAACGCTGGGTCCAGCCATCCAGCGGCAGTTGCACGCGAAAGCCGATGCTCGGTGCCAGCGTACCTTCGACATTGCATACGGTGACGCCCTGATCAGTGTCCTGTACCGATGCGGACGTGACGCGACTACCGCTTCCGCCGATCGATGCGAGGTCGAGCGTGAGCAACGACGAGCAGGTGCGGCTCGGGCGTACGACCTCCAGCGCAGCCAACCCGTCGTGAGCCGGTTCTGTGACCGCGGATGCGCCGCTGGTGCCACTGCAGAGCAGTGCCAGCAGGGCGATGGGGAAGAGGGAAATCTTCATGCAGGGCACACCTTCTTGTGCTGGGTCGTAGGGCCGCCGATGGTCGGCGTCGCCCAACGACCTATCCGTTTTGTGCGATCTGCACTCAGAGTGCGAAGAGGCGCCGAGCGTTCCGCCGCAATCGTGCCCATATGTGAACGATCGCGCGCTTGTGCAAAAACTGTTCGGTCACCGAACGGCGGGGTGTCCGCCGTTGGTCGAATCTCCTATGCTTCGATCAGTCGATATTCTTGACGCAGATCAATATTCTCGATCTACGCAATACCGACCAAGCCGGCCACTAAGCGCCGCCAACTATAAAAACAACCGAGTGCCGGGTGATGGAACGACTGCTGAATGAAAAAAGCAGGATCTTCGAGCGTGCTGATCCGCATGCGGTGTCGGATTACGTCAATCAGCATGTAGGCGTGCACTGCATTCGTCTGCCTCGTACCGGCACGCCTCAGGCCAGCCTCAGCCACTGCAAGTTCGGCAAGCTCGACCTTTGCCAGATCAGTTATGGCGGCAGCGTTCATGTCACCTCGCCAGCCCTGGAAACCATCTATCACCTGCAACTGCTGCAGCGTGGCCATTGCCTGTGGCGCGGACGGGGCCAGGAGCACTATTTCACCCCCGGTGAGCTGCTGCTGATCAACCCTGACGATCCGGTTGACCTGACCTACTCGGACGACTGCGAAAAGCTGATCGTCAAGCTGCCGGCCTCCTTCCTCGAACAGGCCTGCAGCGAGAACCAATGGCGAGCACCCTCCGGTGGCATACGGTTCAGTGCCAATCGCCATGCGCTCGGCGAAATGGACGGCTTCGACAGCCTGCTCGGGCTGGTCTGCCGCGAGGCGGGCTCAGAGCAGAGCATCCCGCAGATTCAGGAGCAGTACAGCCGGATCATCGCCAGCAAGCTGCTCTGCAGCCTGGCCAGCAATATCCAGCGCGATCCGTTCGGTGACAGCTGCCCGTCGTTCGGTCGGCTGACCGACTACATCGACGAGCATCTGAAACAGGATATCTCCGTTGAACAGCTGGCCGAGCTGGCCAACATGAGCCTGCGCTCGCTGTACCTGCTGTTCGAGCGCAAGGTCGGCACCACGCCCAAGTCCTACATCCGTCAGCGCAAGCTGGAGCAGATCCATGGCCGGCTGAGCGACCCTTCGGCCAGGGTACGCAACATCACCGAGATCGCCATGGACTACGGCTTCATGCATCTGGGGCGCTTCTCGGAAAGCTACAAGAGCACCTTCGGCGAGCTGCCGTCGGACACCCTGCGCCGCCATCACTGATCCGCTTCGGCGGCCGCCAGCCTTTTGGCGGCCGCATCCGCTACGCCCATTCCTCCCTTCGCTGATCGCCCTCAGCGCGTCGCTGCAGGCCGCGGCATCCGTCTGCCTGCGTTTTGCAGAAAACGGATAGAGATGCTGCAGAAAACGGATATTGATGCCGTTCCCCCCGCCGTAGCCTTCATCACGTGGAAACAATAACAATGGAGGCCCCGGCCATGTCCCTGGGAATCGACTACCTTGATTCGCTGCTCGAAGACGACAAAGAGAAGGGCATCTTTCGCTGCAAGCGGGAGATGTTCACCGACCCTCGGTTGTTCGATCTGGAGATGAAGCACATCTTCGAGGGCAACTGGATTTACCTCGCCCACGAGAGCCAGATCCCCGAGAAGAACGACTACTACACCACCCAGATGGGGCGTCAGCCGATCTTCATCGCGCGCAACAAGGAGGGTGAACTCAACGCCTTCATCAACGCCTGCAGCCACCGCGGTGCCATGCTCTGTCGCTTCAAGAGCGGCAACAAGGCGACCTACACCTGTCCGTTCCATGGCTGGACCTTCAACAACTCGGGCAAGCTGCTCAAGGTCAAGGACCCCAAGGAAGCCGGCTACCCCGACAGCTTCAACTGCGACGGCTCCCATGACTTGAAGAAGGTCGCCCGCTTCGAGTCCTACCGCGGCTTCCTCTTCGGCAGCCTGCGCGAGGACGTCGCCCCGCTTGAGGAATTCCTTGGCGAGTCACGCAAGATCATCGACATGGTGGTCGATCAATCGCCGGATGGCATCGAAGTGCTGCGCGGCTCGTCCACCTATGTCTATGAAGGCAACTGGAAGCTGCAGGCCGAGAACGGCGCCGATGGCTACCACGTCACCGCCGTGCACTGGAACTACGCCGCCACCCAGCAGCAGCGCAAGCTCAAGGAAGCCGGCGACGACATCCGTGCGATGAGCGCCGGCGGCTGGGGCAAGAAGGGCGGTGGTTTCTATTCGTTCGAGAACGGCCATCTACTGCTCTGGACTCGCTGGGACAACCCGGAAGATCGCCCGCTGTATGCCCGTCGCGAGGAGATGGTCGCCGAGTTCGGCCAGGCCCGTACCGACTGGATGATCGAGAACTCGCGCAACCTGTGCCTCTACCCGAACCTGTACCTGATGGATCAGTTCGGCTCGCAGCTGCGCATCGCCAAGCCGCTGTCGGTGGACAAGACCGAAGTCACCATCTACTGCATCGCACCCAAGGGCGAGAGTGCCGAAGCGCGGGCGCGGCGCATTCGTCAGTACGAAGACTTCTTCAATGTCAGCGGCATGGCCACGCCGGATGACCTTGAAGAGTTCCGCGCCTGCCAGCAGGGCTTTGCCGGTCGCGCCATGGAATGGAACGACATGTCTCGCGGTGCCAAGCACTGGATCGAGGGAGCGGACGATGGCGCCCGCAGCATCGACCTGCAGCCGATGATGAGCGGTGCGCGCACCGAGGACGAGGGCCTGTTCGTGCTGCAGCACCACTACTGGCAACAGCAGATGATCAAGGCCGTGAAGGCCGAGCAGGAACAGCTGATTCACGTGGGGGGTGCATAAAAATGAGCATCGCCTACGAAACCGCGCGTGACTTCCTCTACCGCGAAGCGCGCTACCTCGACGACAAGGACTGGGACAGCTGGCTGGAACTGTATGCCGCCGACGCCACCTTCTGGATGCCGGCCTGGGACGACGCCGACCAGCTCACCGAAGATCCGCAGCGGGAAATCTCGCTGATCTGGTACGGCAACCGTGGCGGCCTGGAAGACCGTGTGTTCCGCATCCGCACCGAGCGCTCCAGCGCCACGATCCCGGACACACGCACCTCGCACAACATCAGCAACCTGGAGCTGATCGAGCAGGGCGAGGGCTTCTGCAAGCTGCGCTTCAACTGGCACACGATGAGCTTTCGCTACAAGACCGTCGACCACTTCTACGGCACCAGCTTCTACACGCTCGACACCCGTGGCGAGAGCCCGCTGATCAAGCACAAGAAGGTCGTGCTGAAGAATGACTACATCCGCCAGCTGATCGACGTCTATCACCTGTGAGGGCAAGACCATGACTCACCAGATCGCATTGAATTTCGAGGACGGGGTGACCCGCTTCATCGAGGCCAATCTTGGCGAAACCGTCGCCGACGCAGCCTACCGCCAGGGCATCAACATCCCGCTGGACTGCCGCGACGGTGCCTGCGGGGCCTGCAAGTGCCTCGCCGAAGCCGGGAGCTATGACCTCGGCGAGGAATACATCGAGGACGCGCTGAGCGAGGACGAAGCTGCGCAAGGCTATGTGCTGACCTGCCAGATGCGTGCCGAGAGCGACTGCGTGATCCGCGTGCCGGCATCCTCGGATGTCTGCAAGACCACGCAGGCCAGTTACCAGGCGACCATCAGCAACGTGCGCCAGCTGTCGCAGAGCACCATTGCGCTGTCGATCAAGGGCGAGTCGCTGAGCCAGCTGGCCTTCCTGCCTGGGCAGTACGTCAACCTGCAGGTGCCGGGCACCGACCAGACCCGCGCCTACTCGTTCAGCTCGCTGCAGAAGGGCGGTGAGGTCAGCTTCCTGATCCGCAACGTGCCGGGCGGGCTGATGAGCAGCTTCTTGAGCGGCATGGCCAAGGCCGGCGACAGCCTCACCCTGGCCGGCCCGTTGGGCAGCTTCTATCTGCGCGAGATCAAGCGGCCGCTGCTCTTGCTGGCCGGCGGCACGGGCCTGGCGCCTTTCACTGCGATGCTGGAGAAGATCGCCGAGCAGGGCAGCGCGCATCCGCTGCACCTGATCTACGGCGTCTCCAACGATTTCGATCTGGTGGAGATGGACCGACTCGAAGACTTTGCTGCGCGCATTTCGAACTTCACCTACAGCGCCTGCGTGTCCAGCTCCGACAGCCAGTACCCGCACAAGGGCTACGTGACCCAGCACATCGAACCCAAACACCTCAACGATGGCGAGGTGGACATCTACCTGTGCGGTCCGCCGCCCATGGTCGAGTCGGTCAACCAGTTCATTCGTGAGCAAGGCCTGCAGCCAGCCAACTTCTACTACGAGAAGTTTGCCGCCAGCGCCTGATCCACCGGTCGCAGGGTGGGCAACTGCGCCGCATTGCTCACCGAATCCTCGCCATTCCAGAGGTTGGGTAGATGAACACACGATTTCAGAACAAGGTCGCGGTGATCACCGGCGCGGCCCAGGGCATCGGTCGCCGTGTCGCCGAGCGATTCGTCGAGGAAGGTGGCCGGCTGGTGGCCGTGGACCGTTCCGAACTGGTCCATGAACTGGCCGATCAACTGGGGCATGGCGCCGAGGTACTGACCCTGACCGCCGATCTTGAGCAGTTCGCCGACTGCCATCGGTTGATGGATGCCGCGAAAGAGCGTTTCGGCCGTCTCGACATCCTCGTCAACAACGTTGGCGGAACCATCTGGGCCAAGCCCTTCGAGCATTACCAGGAACATGAGATCGAGGCCGAGGTGCGTCGCTCGCTGTTCCCCACGCTGTGGTGCTGCCACGCCGCGCTGCCGCACATGCTGGAGCAGGGCGGCGGGGCCATCGTCAACGTCTCATCGATCGCCACGCGCAGCCTCAACCGCGTGCCCTACGGCGCGGCCAAGGGTGGCGTCAACGCGCTGACCGCGTGCCTGGCCTTCGAGAACGCCCAGCGGGGCATACGCGTCAACGCCACCGCACCCGGCGGTACCGAGGCGCCACCGCGGCGTATTCCACGCAACGCAGCCGAGCAGAGCGAGCAGGAAAAGATCTGGTACCAGCAGATCGTCGATCAGACCGTGGAATCCTCGTTGATGAAGCGCTACGGAACCATCGACGAGCAGGCCGGCGCGATTCTTTTTCTCGCATCCGACGAGGCCTCCTACATCACCGGCGTGACCCTGCCGGTGGGTGGTGGCGATCTCGGTTGAGCAGTACCCGGGCCGGCTCGACCGGTCAAGGCCAAGGCACATCGGCGGCGCGGTGACCCATCGCTGCAGCCGATCCGCGACTAACAAAAACAATAGAGAGTCTTGCCATGCGAAAAGTAGACGTTCACGACATCATCGATAACGCACGCTTCAACCGCTTCCACTGGCTGGTGGTGTGCCTCTGCGCACTGCTGTTGATCTTCGACGGCTACGACCTGTTCATCTACGGCGTGGTGCTGCCGGTGATCATGAAGGAGTGGGGGCTGACCCCGCTGGAAGCGGGCGCGCTGGGCAGTTATGCGCTGTTCGGCATGATGTTCGGCGCACTGGCGTTCGGCACCCTGGCCGACCGCATCGGCCGCAAGAAGGGCATCGCCATCTGTTTCGTGCTGTTCAGCAGCGCCACCGTGCTCAACGGCTTTGCCAGCACTCCTACCGAGTTCGGCATTTTCCGCTTCCTCGCCGGGCTCGGCTGCGGCGGGCTGATGCCCAACGTGGTGGCGCTGATGAACGAGTACGCGCCCAAGCGGCTACGCAGCACGCTGGTGGCCGTCATGTTCAGCGGCTATTCGCTGGGCGGCATGCTGTCGGCCGGCCTCGGGATCTACATGCTGCCTCGCTTCGGCTGGGAAGCGATGTTCTTCGCCGCCGCCGTGCCGCTGCTGCTGTTGCCGGTGATTCTCTGGTACCTGCCCGAGTCGGTCGGCTTCCTGGTGCGCCAGGGCCGAGGTGAGCAGGCGCGGGCGTTGCTGGCCAAGGTCGACCCGGGCCGCCAGCTGAGCGCTGCCGACGAGCTGGTGATGACCGATGTGAAGGGCAAGAGTGCCTCGGTGCTGGAGCTGTTCCGCGAAGGCCGTGGCGTGCGCACCTTCTCCCTGTGGCTGGCGTTCTTCTGTTGCCTGCTGATGGTTTACGCGCTGGGTTCCTGGTTGCCGAAGCTGATGGCCAACGCCGGATACAGCCTCGGTTCGAGCCTGTCGTTCCTGCTCGCGCTGAACTTCGGCGGCATGGCCGGCGCCATCCTCGGCGGCTGGCTGGGCGATCGCTTCAACCTGGCGAAAGTGGTGGTGGTGTTCTTCGCCGTGTCGGTGGCCTCCATCAGCCTGCTGGGGTTCAAGACGCCGATGCCAGCGCTTTACACGCTGATCTTCATCGCCGGTGCCACCGTAATCGGCACGCAGATCCTGCTCTACGCGACCGCCGCGCAGTTCTATGGCTTGTCGATCCGCTCCACCGGTCTCGGCTGGGCCTCGGGCATCGGCCGCAACGGCGCCATCGTCGGCCCGCTGCTTGGCGGTGCGTTGCTGGGCATCAACCTGCCGCTGCAACTGAACTTCATCGCCTTCGCCGTGCCGGGTGTCATCGCCGCCCTGGCCATGGCCGTCTTCGCCATCTCCAGCAAGCGCAGCGGCACGCCCGCGCCGGTGGTGATGACGGCAGCGGCCAAGGCCTGATCACTGAACCTTCAACACGGATATCGCCATGAGCCCCATCCTGATCGAACGCATCCAGACGATCATCGTCGACCTGCCGACCATCCGCCCGCACAAGCTGGCGATGCACACCATGCAGCAACAGACGCTGGTGATCATCCGTGTGCAATGCAGCGACGGCATCGAAGGCATC